>Ga0335085_10000064_pt1 | contig 371633 bp, 322 predicted proteins | sample Lox_Sample_45_FD_206712 | JGI IMG/M metagenome (GOLD analysis project Ga0335085, IMG submission 206712) | Soil microbial communities from Loxahatchee National Wildlife Refuge, Florida, United States - Lox_Sample_4.5 | ecosystem: Environmental > Terrestrial > Soil > Wetlands | place: USA... | reverse complement strand
CTGAAGTCGCCGCCGCTCCAGTTCCTTGAAGTCCCGTCTGACGCCTCTTGTATTCCCCATGCCGCCAACACTATCACACCCGCCAAGAAATGTCACTATATTATGCGAGAATCAGTAGGCCCGGAATCTCGATAAACGGCGACGGCGATTTCCCTGCTTTAATGGGAACCGATTCGACCTCCGTATCTGGTGCCGGTTCGTCACTCTCAGGCGCTGCCTCCTCGCCTGTGCGGGGTTCGGGTGCTTTGGGCACCTCAACCTCTATGGAGTCAAATCCAAGGTCGGGCCCAATGACCCATTCCTTGAGGATAGGCTGATCGATCTTGGACGATCTTAAGACCTCGCCGTTCACTCTAATCATCATCTCGCTGCCGAAAGGCAGCGCTGCGCGCAGCATGCGGCACAGTATACCGATTCTTAGCTGCTGGCCCGTCGGCTTAAGGTCTGATAACACCACAATCGTCCACGTACCTGATTTTGGAGGCTTGAACCTTGCCTTCGAGGCGCCGAACTCGTCCTCGTCCCCGACATCCTCTGGCTCCGGAGGACTTGACTGAATGAGGTTCAAGATCTCCTGCCCACCGTCGATTACCTTCAGCGCGGCCTGGACTTCTTTCTCCTCAACCTCGAACAGATCCAGCTCCAGTTCGTTGATTAGGTGGTCAGCTTTTGCACCTTTTTGGCGATCAATCGTGCCGTAGTCCATCGTGACGCGGCGGATGACCCCATCTGAGGCCTTACAAATGTACGTAAGCTTGTTGGCGAGAACGTAGGTCGCGAGTTTCCCAATGCCGAATTTTCCGATGACCGGCCGCCCAAACTGGACCGGCGCGGCCGTTTTAGGAGAGAACGCGATATGCCACAGGTCACGCAGACCCTTTTCATCCATCGATATGCCGTCGTCAAAGACGCACATGGTGGCACCTGGGGCATAAAGGTCTTCGGAAATCCGAACGTCAACGCAGCACGCTCCAGCATCCCAACCGTTCGAGATAAGTTCCTCGAATGCTTTTTGTGGAGACGAGTAGAGCTGCTCACTGAAGTGCTCAAGAAACCGTGTGCTTAGTTCAACCGGAATCTTGGTCGTCTGGTGGCCTATCGTCTCGGGCGCTTGGATATGGCTTGCGGGCTTTTTTTGCTCAGTCATCACGATACCTCTGTCACGGGAATCGGCGGCAGTTGTTTGAGGAACCAGTAAATGTGAGGGACCGTGCTGCGGCGTGGGGGTGTAATACGATGTAGCTCGTGCGAAGGTCGATCGGATCGGTGTGTGGACGTGCCGTCCGTGTATTGGACTTGCGCATTTTGTCTCCGTGGAACCACATGCAACTAGAATAGCACAGATTACCAAGAACACATCGGCTGAACAAGCATGGAAGTGTCCGTGGCGCCGAGTGTACCGGCGGCCGGTGGCGTGGGATTCACGGCTCAGGGAATGGACGAGCGTGGACGCGGCGGGGAGCACGCCGACAGAGCGGCGTGGCTATCCGCCCGAGGCGGACAGGCAGCGGGACGGAGCGCAGGGTGGGGCCTACTACACCCGGTACTTCTTGGTCGGTTTCTCGCGCACGACAGGAACCGACAATCGCGGCAGGAGACGGGAGAAGGTGGGGAGAACGACCGACGCCTCACAGAGGCGTCGCTACACCGGAGGCCGACAGGCAACGGCTGAGGAGCGCGCGGACAGAGCGGCGGGGAGGAGAGCAAGCGATCCACCCCTCACCTTGATCCTCTCCCCATTAGGGGCGAGGAGACGCGAAGCGGGGCAGGCGGAGGGAGAACAACCGACGGCCCGGAGCGGCGGGGCTATCCGCCCAAGGCGGACAAGCCTACAAAACGGCGGGGGGGAGGAGCACGAGAGGGACGAAGGAGGCACGAAGGGGGCGAGGGGCAAAGCGGCGACGAGTCGCCGCACTCCAAACGGCGGCAAGCGGCGGGGCCACAGCGGACTGGACGACGGCCGGCGGTCACAGACCGCCGCTACGAAAGGCACGACATAAGGACCGGATAACGACGGATGACACGGGGCGGTGGGGCCCGTTCTATGGGGGAGGCCGGAACATCGGATTGTAGATATTCTGATTGACATTAATATCCTCGCAGGATAGGATGGCGGGGTTCTTTGACATACAGGTGGGATGTTTGCTCCCAGCGGCTTGACCTTAACAAGATGGCAAGGGCAGAGGAGAGCGCCCCCTCACCCTGACCCTCTCCCCCAAGGGGGCGAGGGGAACTCGGAGCGGAGGGCGGGCGGACCGCGCTTGCCAAGCGCGGCTACACGCCTGAGGCGGACAGGCAGCGGCTCGGCGTTGACGAGATGGGAACGGAAGAGGAGACCGCCCCCTCACCCTGACCCGCCTGAGGCGGGCAGGCCCTTTGCTCCGAACTCCGGTCCGGAGGTTCGGAGCGTCTCGGCGGCTAGTGCCGCCTTCGGCTCCCCGTAAGAAGAGGGGGAACTCGGAGCGGAGGGCGGGCGGATGGAACCCCGTCGCTCCACCGGACGGAGAAAGGCAAAGCGCCGACTCCGAATACGACTCGCGAGCAGGCGAGTCGGCGCACTCCAAACCAGGGGGGTACCCCCCACCCCCCTATATCTGCGAAACGAAGCCAATGGTTTTAGGGGGTTACCAGTCTCCCAAGATGTTGACTTACAATTGGTTGCGTTGTCGAGTGAGCCAATTTGTCACTTGGCTTCGTTTGGCTTCGTTCGGGGGGTTTATTGGCTTCGTTCGGCCAAAAACATGGCTTGGTTCGGGCAAAAAGTGGGTTCGTTTGGTGGCTCGGGCGGCGGTTGAGGAGTGAATCCGGCGTGATTGGGGCGACAACGGAAAGGAGTTGCATGATGGGCGACAGGGACTAGACTTGCACCCCTTGTCGTTTGTGAGGCATCCAAAGAGAAATTTGTCATGGTGCGACAGAGATTTTTTGCATTTTTCTGTTACGGTCTGGCAACAGTTCTGCCGTTGATGTCGTGTCGGGCGGAGAACCGGACGCCGGTCGTGGGTTCGTCGACGACGAATGAAGATCGGCAGGGGCCATTCTTTGCGGTGACGGAGGAGAACGATTTGTTTTCGAACCCGTTCACGGCAACGGACCACACCGACCGTCATTATACGCAGGGACTGAAGTTCACCTGGCTCAACGGCGACGATGATATGCCGCAATGGGTCCGACGGGTGAGCGACGACGTGCCGAAGCTCGGCATCAACATGACGGCACAGAATCTGGGGTATGTGTTTGGAGAGAACATGTATACGCCGCAGAACCTCCAGGAGAGCGCATTGATCACGAACGACCGGCCGTATGCGGGCTGGTTGTACGGCGGGGTGTACCTGCAGCGGCGCGGCGAGGTGGGCGATTCGGGTGTGCCCGTGCAGGAAAGCTTCGAGATTGATTTTGGGACGACGGGGCCGGATTCACTGGCGGGCTGGGCGCAGACGCATTTTCACCAGGCGTTCGATAGCGCCGACGTGCCGCAGGGGTGGCACAATCAACTGGCCGGCGAGCCGGGGTTGTTGTTGAAGTATGAGCGATTCTGGCGGTGGTCGCCGAACGCGGAGACGGCCCGTTATGTGGACCTCATTCCGCACGCGGGGGGCGAGCTGGGCAACATCATGATCTTTCAGAATCTCGGCGGTGTGGTGCGGGTTGGCTACAATTTGCCGGAGGATTTCGGTGTGCAAACGATCGATTCGCCCGCGTCGCTCGGGGGCGGGACCACGTCGAATTCGCCGCCGTTCGCGTGTTACGTGTTCGGCGGGGTGGATGGGCGGGCGGTGGAGCACAACCTGTTTCTGGATGGCAACTCATTCCGCAGCGGGCCGAGTGTGGAACGGATCCCGTGGGTGGCGGACCTGAGCACGGGCGGGGCGGTGCGGATGTTCCGCCATTTGGAGATCAGCTACACGCGCGTGGTGCGGACGCACGAATTCGTCGGACAACAGCACCCGGATCAGTTTGGGTCACTGGAGGCGAAGGCGATGTTCATGTTTTGAGGGATGAGACAATGGCCAGATCCCCTGCCCCGCTATCGATGACGCCAGTGCCCTGGCACCCAGACCCAGCCGCCATAACGCCGGACCCATCGGCCCCGGACCCAGACGACGCCGGGGCGAGGCGGCACATCCCAATGGCCAGCGACCCAGACCCATCGGCCCTGCCATTCCCAGGCGCCGGGAACCCACACGTACTGGGGGCCCGGGGAAACGACGACCGGCTCGGGGGGTGGAGGCGGCGGAGCGGGCTGGGCGGTAGCCACGGTTGGTTCTTCGGGAGGCGGGGGCGGTTCGGCAATGGGCGGTGGACGCTGCTGGGCGCACCCGGCCAATATGAGGGCTCCGGCCGCTACTGCCAGAATCCAGCCGCGAATCGCTTCGTGTTTGGTTTGTGCCATCGTCTTCACTCTCGACCTCCACAGTTTTGTTCATGCCTGCATACGATCGACCCATATCATGAAAACACTACGCCGCGGCAGATGTTTCGCAGTGGTGAGAAATAGTGGCGCAAGTGCCCTGCTGATAGATGGTTGAAGGTACTCGCTGATGGTCGAACTTGGTGATTGACGAAATTGGGCTTTGGAGGTTGAATGGAGCCGTTGCAACAACCGAGTTGATGTGCTAAATTGACGCGTGCAGGTGTGGTAGTGTCCGGGTAGGGACACGGAGAAGAGGGTTTCAGGGTACAGGGTATGGGTATGAAAAAACTGGCGAGCGCGTTCATCGCTCTCACGCTATTCACCGTCGTATCGACATCTCGTGCTGTGGCGGCGCTTTCGAGCGTCACATACACGGGGCAAGCCGCCAATGTGAAGAGTGACAAAGGTGTGGAGCTCAAGGCGACCGCGACCTTCGTGGTTTCCAATCTCGATCTCGTCATCACGATGTCGAACATCAGCACCAATGACTCGAAGAACCCTTCCGACATTCTCACGGGCATCTTTTTCGACAGCAAGGTGCCGTTGAATCTGACACGCGGCGCGGTATCCGTCGGGACGGAGAGCTCGGTGGTCGGCTGGCGTCTGCCGCTTGGGTTCGATGATGATGTCAGCGGCCAGTGGGCGTACAGTGGCGACCTGCCGGCTGGAAGTCGGAAAGATCCGTACGGGCAGTATGGAGTTGCCAGCACGAAGTTTTCGCTGCTCAACAAGGGCGACCTATTCTCTGATATCAAGATCCCCGGGACGCATCCGCTGAGTGGCGCGCAATTTGGTCTGACCACGCTGTACGACAACGGTCTGAATGATCAAAGCAGTATCAAGAATGTGGGCCTCGTCCAGAACACGATTGTCATCGTGCTCGATGGGCTGCCGGCGGGTTTCACGACAGCGGATATTGCGTCGGACATTGAGAACGTCCGCTTCGAATTTGGAACGAGCCTCAAGAAGGGAATCAATATTGCCGGCGAAATGGTTCAGCAGATTCCCGAACCGAGCACCGTGGCACTCGTCGCCACCGGGCTGATCGGCGCGATTGCATTGACCCGCAAGCGGCCGAGCAGTCGGTAGTCGTGCGTGCGCGCGGCGCCCCCTGTAACGGATGCAATCGCACAGGGGCCGGGAAAACTTCGACCGAAAAGCTGTAGCAGATTCTCATGCCTGCCTGACCGGGGTTCTCCCCTGCATCATTGCACGATGACTCTGCCTTTCATGTGCGGATGCACCGAGCAGTAGTAGTCGTTTGTCCCCGCCACGGCGAACGTGTAGGAAAACTTCTCGTCCGTATCCAGCGCGGGCGAGACAATGGTCTTCCTGTCGACGCTGAGCACCGTGTGCGGCACGTCGTCGTGGTTGACCCATGTCACCGTCGTGCCCACGGGCACCGTCAGCGTCTGCGGGATGAAACTGAAGTTGTCGATCGCGACTTCGTTGGGTGTCGACTTCTCACGAGCGATGGATGTGTGAATGGCCACCGCCATCATCGCGACGGCACCAACGAACCCGAGGAATAATCCCTTCATCTGGTCTACCTGTTCCTTTGTGTGGTGATGGTTGTTTCTAGCTCGCCAGAGACGAATCCATGATCGCGAGCGAACTCCTGCCCGGGACGTAATTCACGTCGGTGATCCCCAGCACGCTACGCAGCTTCTCTGCCGGCACCTTCATCGGGCCTGGTGACGGCGCGGTTCCGGGCGCGGGTTGCGGAAACGCCGTGGACATCGCCGTGTGAAATGTGATGTTGCCCTCGATCTTCTGCATCGTCTGGTGGATGTGGCCGTTGAGTACGGTGACGGATCCGAAGCGTTTCAGATAGGAGAGTGCCTGCGCGCTATCGTCCGTCCCCCAACCCCAGTCCGGGTACACGGTCCATAACGGGATGTGCGCGAACACGACGATCGGCGTGTCACTGCCCAACCCCTTCACGTCGTCTTCGAGCCATTCGAGTTGGTCGGTCCCCAACGAGCCCAATCCACCCGCTTTCAGGTTCAGCACATTGACCAAGCCGACGAAGTGGACGCGGTTGTAGTCGAAACTGTACCATCCGTCGCCTCGCGATTGTTTGCCGAAGCGCGCGAGATACTGCTTGCCGTTGTCGTTGAGCACGTCGTGCTCGCCGGGGACGTAATGAACTTCCTGCGCCTTGCAGCCCTTCAACACCTGTTCCAACGTGTCGAACTCGGTGGCCTTGGACAAGTGGCTCAAATCACCCGTGTGGAGCAGAAATGACGGCGGCCTCGGCAGCGCGTTGATCCGGTCAATGGCAATCTGCAACGTGCCCACGACGTCCTTGTTCGCTTCCTTGGTAAAACCGATATGACTGTCGCTGATCTGCACAAAGCTGAGTTCGCTTTTGGCCGGCGCCACCTGTCCGCTGACCACCTTGTCCAACCCGTACGATTTCACCACGCCGCTGGACATCGTCCACAATACGCCCGTGCCGGCCCACGCCATGCATTTCAAAAAGCCGCGGCGGTCGATCCCATCGTGGTTGTGGTCGTGAATGATCTCATCGCGCATGCGCTTGATTCCTTCCGTTGATTGGTTACCCGACTCGTTCCATTCAACCGTAAGACCTCTCGCCGGGCGGTTTATTCCATGCAAGGAATCCAGGGAATAAACTCCCGGCTCGTGGTTCTTAGCAATGAGGACCATCACGTTTGTTTACGAATCTCGTATTCGCAATTCCGCTTGCCATCCCCGCCCGTGTGCGGCAACGTGAACGTCGGGCGTGGGTCTGTTGTCAATCTCCAGCAAGCCGCGCCCCGACCCTGGCGAGTCACGTGGCTGACAATAGCGACATGGATTCCTCGGCAAACTTCGAAGACCTCGTGACCCGGTATTACCGCCCACTCTTTCAATTCGCCTACAGCCTGACCCGCAATGAGACTGAAGCGCGCGATCTCACGCAACAAACGTTTCTTATCTGGGCAACCAAGGGCCATCAACTTCGGAATGCATCCAAAGTGAAAACGTGGCTGTTTAGCACGCTTCATCACGAGTTTCTCAAATCGCGCCGGCGTCAGACCCGTTTTCCGCATTTCGAACTGGAGCAAATGAACGACGAGCTGCCCGTCGTCCTTCCCGCAGTGATCGATCAACTCGATTCCCAGACCGTGGTCGAAGCGCTGGGCCGTGTCGACGAAGCGTATCAGGCGACTCTGGCGTTGTTCTATCTCGAAGAGCATTCCTACAAGGAAATTGCCGAGATTCTGGCTGTCCCCATTGGCACGGTCGAATCGCGGATTGCCCGCGGGAAAGCGCAGCTCCAGAAGATATTAATGAACACGGCCGCCGACACGAAAGGAAAGGCGCCACGTGGATAGCCAGCGGGCCAGGGAAATTCTCGCGATGTACCGTCCCGGCATCGATGATGCGAAGGATCCGCTCATCTCCGAGGCCCTGGCCGAGGTCCGACGCGACCCTGAGCTTGCGCACTGGCTGCAACAAGAGCAAACCATCGACGCGGCGGTGGGCCGGAAATTTCGGCAAATCCCGGTCCCGGACGGCTTGGAGCACCAGATTCTCGCCGAACACAAGGTCATCCGTCCGACGATCTGGCGACGGAGCCGCGCTCTTCTGGTTGCTGCGGCCGCGGCAGTTGTTGTATTGGCCGTCGCGGGCTACTGGTTGCGCCGGCCCGAACCGGAGACTTTCGACACCTACCGCCAGTCGATGGCCGGACTCGTCTCCGGCGACTACAAAATGATGCTGGAAACCAACGACCTGAATGCGGTTCGACAGTTTCTTGCGGCCCATCACAGCCCGGCGGATTACGTGCTGACGAAATCAATGGAGGAACTGCCCGCCGAAGGTTGCGCTCTGGTTGCCTGGCACGGGCGGCGTGTGTCGCTGGTCTGTCTCGACCGCGGTCAAAAGCCTGATCTGTTTCTGTTTGTGGTGAATCGATCTGCCCTGCCGGGTGCGCCTTCGAGCCATACGCCCGACTTCGCGCGCATTGGCCGGATGACGACAGCCAGCTGGACGATGGGCGATACTTCGTACGTTCTCGCGTCACAAGACACCGAAGATGATCTGCGGAAGTTTCTCTGATGGGGGACAACGAGGCCGGCCCGCTAGGCTGGCGACGTCGGGCGCCCTCGCTGCATCACCCGCATCACCAAGTATCCGACGACAACCAGGTTGATTACCAGCAGCCAAATCCGGCTGGGTGTCATCCGACGATGCAGTTCATACACCTCCACGGGGATGAAGGTCGCCGTGATCACGATCGTCATGTATTCCGCCCACACCCTCTCCATCAACAAACCGATCCCCTCCGTCAGCAGCAGTGAGCAATAAAAAAACGAAACTGTGGCAATCAGTGCCGCATCCCGATGCTTCACGAGCCCGGCCTGCACCAGCCAATGCTGCAGCACGCGGCTGTGCACGTTGACCTGCAACGCGTTCGCCCAATGTCTGAACGTTTCCGCCGTATCAGGGTGAATCAACGACAGGGCTCCCACGCCAACAAGCAACAGCAATACTCCCTTCACGAGCTTGAGGATCGCGATGGCCATGAAGCCAATGTCCCGGTGCCTTTTCATTCCCATGCGGAGGGCGTACTATCGCAACACTTCTCGTGAAGGTCGAGCAGACTCTGATGGACCGCCGATCACGTCCGCAACCAATCACCCCTGCCCCTTCCAAAGAGAAAGGCCGGGCGGAATGACCCCGGCCCTCTCGATTTGCAATCAGCTTACGGCCTGCCGCCCATCACCAGCGACAGAATCGCCTTCACCGTGTGCAGACGGTTCTCCGCCTGGTCGAACACGACCGATTGCGGCCCATCAATCACCGCGTCTTCCACCTCGGCCCCGCGATCCGCGGGCAGCGGATGCATGTAGCACGCTTCCTTCTTCGCCATCTTCATCCGCTTCTCGGTGCAGACCCAGCTCTTGTATTTGTTGAGGATCTTCATCCCCTCTTCCTTGCGCTGGCCCTCGGGCACGCCCTGGTCGGCGAGATACTGGTGGCAACCCCACGATTTCGGGTAGCAAACCACCGCGTCCTTGAACCCGTCATCCATGTCGTGGATGATCTCGAACTTGGTCTTATACTCCTTGGCGTATTTCTTTGCCGCCTCAACCGTGCGCGGCATCAAATTGAATTCCTTCGGGTGCGACAGCGTGACATCCATCCCGAATCGCGGCAGCAGCCAGATCAACCCCTGCGGCACGCTCAGCGGCCGCGCGTAGGCCGGCGCATACGTCCATGAGACCAGGCATTTCACGCCGCGCAGATTGTTGCCGTACTTTTCCCGCATCGTCATCAAATCCGCAATCGCCTGCAGCGGATGATCGACGTCGTCCTGCAAACTCACCACCGGAATGCTCGCGTACTCGGCCACCTCGCGCAGATATTTGTTGCCAATGCCGTAGAAGCAATTGCGGATCGCGATCCCGTGACCGTACCGTGACAGGACCTTGCCGGTGTCTTTCGGTGTTTCGCCATGCGAAATTTGCATCTTGTCGGGCGTGAGATCGTGCGCATGCCCCCCGAGTTGTGTCATCGCCGCTTCGGTCGAGTTTCGCGTTCGCGTGCTCTGTTCGAAGAACATCATGAACAGTGTCTTGTCCTGCAACAACCGATGCGGTTCGCCCAACGCAAAGCGCCGCTTCAAGTCGCCCGCCACGTCCAGCACGGTCTCCAGTTCTTCCTTCGTCCAATCCGGCGTCTCGATGTAGTCTTTCCCTCGCAACAGCGTCTGCATAATCGATGCGGTCTCCTCGTATGTCGTAATGGGTTGATTCAGGCAAGAAATAACATCGCTCCAGCCGCGAGGCAATCAGAAATCCATCGAGGAAAAAGCGTCCGCCTCGATTCGCCCTTGCCTTTTGCGCGGTCTTCCGCTACGGCTTTCTCCCGAAAGGAACCCTTCTGATGAAACATCTTCTGCCATACCTGGCAATCGCGATGCTCGCAACAGCGTTCACGGTCGGCTGCGCTACCAGCAGCAAATCCGCCGCACAACAGCCGGCGGCCTCCTCGCCACCAGGCGAAGTCTACACTCCGGCAGTCCGCGCCCCGTCCGCAAATCCGTAGGACCAGGGCAAAGTCAGCGTGGCATGGTGGCCAACGGAACCAGAGCCGACGCATGGCTTCCGTATCGTCGTCTGCAATCGCGCCAGTCTCCCTTCTGGAAACCGCCGCGATTAATGTCCGACGGCACTGCTGGCGGGAACCCGTGGTTTGGCGACCGTGGAAAACATTCCCAGCTTCCGCGGGGCCAGGTCCCTTTGTTGAAGCAAAATCAGGTCCTTCGTCTCCAAGCCGAAGCGCCAATCCTGATTCACTGTCTTGATCGGTCCCGCCCAACGGTGCGTCGTCTGGTGCCGCTCGATCGAAAACTCCAAGCCAGCCTCGGTCTTTCTCCAGGACGTGGCCCGCAGCTCAATCCGATTCTGCGACATTTTCTCCGGCATGCCGCCGGCCGGATACAGCCGCTCCACATAACGGCTGAATAGATTCTTGAATTTGTCCCCCGGCTCGCGCACCCCGTCCCAACGGGCATATTCATCCACGAACGCCCGCTCCAGTCCGGGAAAATAGTGCGGACCGCAATAGTACTTGCCGTGTACTTCCCAACCCGGGCCGGCCAGTCGGCCACAGTTCGGCCATTCACAAAGCCTGTCACTCATGCCTTCTCCTTGGGCTATCGGCTCCTCCCATCATACCCCGGCGCCGGCGGATAGTTCAACCACAATCTTCCAACCCGCGCCGGGCGGTTACCAGCGGTTACTCAGCCAGCAACGACTTCACCTGCTCCGCCAACGCTGCCCCGCGAACTTCCGTCGCCCGAACGTACCCCTTCTTGTCCACCAACCACGCCGACGGAATCGCGTTGATGCCATACCGGCTGCTGATGTCGTTCCCCCAACCTTTCCCATCAAAATACTGCGGCCACGCCATGCCCGTCTGCTGGGCGTACGCGAGCAGCTTCTCTTTGCTCTGGTCCAGCGAGATCCCCACAATCTCAAACCCGGCCTTGTGCAGCTGGTTGTACGCCGCCACCACGTTCGGCATCTCCATCCGACACGGCCCGCACCACGTCGCCCAAAAATCCACCAGCACCACTTTCCCCCGCAGCTTCGCCAGGTCGAAGTCCGTCCCGTCCACCGCCTTGAACTTCAAATCCAGCGGCGCCTTGCCCAATTGCCGCGTCGTCTGCAGCGCCCCCAATTCCTGCTGCGCCATCGCCGCCACGCGAATGTTCTGGCTGTTCCCCAAATCCCGCAGCATCGTTTCCGCCGCCGACGGATCCCTCACCTTCAAAAACATCGCGTACTGCAACCGAACAATGTCCGTGCGCTGATCTTCCGCGTTATCTCTCCGCAACCCGGCAATGTCCGCTTCCACCGCCGCTCGCGCCGACGGATCGACCGACCCGCCCGCCGCCATCAGCGTCTGCAAATGGACCTTCACCGCCAAAAATCGCGCCTCGGTCTTGACCACCGGCGACGCATCCGCCGCGCCCACGATCTCCTTCGCCGCCTGCAGCATCGTGCTGCCGTCGGGAACCAAACCATTCACCCGCGCCAGCGCGTCGTCCACCTGCACCCGAACCAGCTTCGCCTCCCACCGCCGCGGGTCCGTCGCAAACCGCGTCTCAAACTCATGCAGCCCGGCGCTCAACGTGCCCAACCGCTCCTCATACTCCACGCGGTCCCCCGTCCCCGACACGTTCTCCAGCGTCTGCAACCGACTCCACATCTCCTCCGCCGTCTTGTACTGCCCCCAATCCTCCCCGCGCGCCACCCCCAGAAGGGCTGCGGTAAGCACCCCGACCATCAACCCAACCATCCAACTCCGTTTCATCGCCGCATACTATACCACAAATCAATCACGCGAACCCCCGGCCACCAAACTCTTCCGCAGCCCCCGGCGCACAAGCCTCCCCGCCTGCAACACAGACTCGCTGTTCTCCCCTGTTTCAGCCCCGTCCCATCCGCAAAATCCTCTCCCAAACCCCCAAACGAAGCCATTTTTTGGCCGAACGAAGCCAAACGAAGCCAATGCATAAAAACGAGCCAAAACCGTCATAACCCGTTGATTTCCAAGCCAACCACAGCCCGTCATCTGTCAATTATAATTGGCTTCGTTTCGCAGATATGGGGGGGTGGGGGTCCCTCCCCCGTCCCAGCCGTTGCCTGTCCGCCTCAGGCGGATAGCCGCGAATCTCATTCGCGGTCGGTCGTAGCCGCACGGCCTTGTTCGCCTCGGGCGAATTGCCCGCCCCAAACGGCTCAGGGTGAAGGGTTTCCCCCCGTCGGTCGCCCCCACCATGTCAAAGAACCAGACAACCTCGCGACCATACCACAAAGCCGATATCAAGTCCAGAGCAAAATCTAGTGCCGATAACCACCCCACTACCACATGGCAATCCACGCCTCATCCCTCTCGACAAACATCCTTATTTGTGGTTTTATTGCCCCGTACTCGGGGAGCGCAGCCGCGACGCACGCTCTGGTGTGTATTGCCTTATCCGGTCACACGAACGCAACTCACGAAGGCTGCCATGCGACGCGCGCTTTCTATGGCTCGGGATATCCGACGCGCGGCGTGGAAACTCGCCGCTGTCGCGCTCGCTCTGTCTCTGATCCTTTTCTGCCGGCGAAGCGGCGACACAACCTCCGCCGACGTAACCACCAACTCCATCCCCGCCGCCGTTCTCCAGCTCTTCCAGAACGAGGCAAACTCGCCGCCATGGAATCAGGATACCTCCGCCAAAACCCAGGGCATCCTCCAGCAGTGCGCCACGCTCCAGCAACTCCTCACCAGCGGTGCCGACGACACCACCCTCAGCAACACCCTGGCCGCCAGCACGCTCCGCGCCTCGGTCTTCATGACCTTCGGGCAAAGCCTTTACAACTCCGCCGACCCGCATCACGCCGAAATGTTCTTCGCCTCGCTCGTGCGCGACCACCCCGCCCGCGCCACCGTCAAACAACTCGGCCGTTGCCACCTCTGGATCGCCCGCATCCACAAAGATCAGGCCCTCGCCCTGCAATACCAACAGCAGTCGCCCGACCTGGCTGCCCCGGAATTCCAGGCCGCCCTCGCCAGCTTCCTCGCCGCCAGGAATGTCTCCGCCACCAACGACTGGGTCCGCGGCAGCGGCTGGCTTGGCGCCGCTGCCTGTTACCGGGAACTGGGCGACCAGGAAAACCGCCGCACCTGCCTCTACGGACTCTTGGCCGACACCTCGATCGTGATCACCAACCCTTCCAGCCCGGATGTGCAACTGGTCGCCGCCCAGCGCGACGTGGCCAACTATCTCATGGCCGTCAGCTATTACGAGGAGCACCGTTACGCCGAGGCCACCCAGCTCTACCAGCAGATGCAGCAGCGCCTCACCGCCCAACTCGCCACCGGCTCGCCGCAGTACTCCAACCAGCAACAATACCTGGCTCTGGCCAATACCGGCCTGTCTCAATGCGCCGCCCGACAGGCCGAACAAGCCGCGCAAACCGGAGGCGCCCAATGAACCCGACGTCGCTCCACCCCTTCGATCCCGCACGAAACTCGACCACACGCCCCACAGAAAGGATGTTGGCCATGCATCGACAACCTATCCCCGCCCGTTCCGATCTTGCTTGCCGTCAGCCCCGCAACCGTGCTACAGTCTGCCTCAGCGGTCGGGTAGATATGAAGAATTTGGGCGCGGAACCGCTTTTCATTGCAGCGCTGTTTCTCGGCACGTGCCTTGCCCTTCCCGCCTTCGCTGACAACATCTTCGTCTCGACCGCAAGCTTGAACACGGTTCTAGAGCTCGACCCGAGCGGGAACCCATCCACGTTCGCAACCACCACGTCGGGGCTGGACTACCCACTCGGGCTTGCTTTTGACAGCAGCGGCAACCTTTTTGTGGCAAACGGGGGTGCCAACACTATTGAAGAATTTCACACGAACGGACAAACCTCTTTTCTATCCAGCCCGAGCCTGAATGAGCCTGACGGGCTCGCTTTCGACGCAAACGGCGATCTCTTTGTTGCTAACTATGGCAACAACACCGTTGAGGAGTTCAGCCCGGGAGGAACGGGCACGGTTTTCGCAACCGCTACGGACGGCCTTGACGAGCCGGAAGGCCTTGCTTTCGATGGCGATGGCAACCTGTTTGTGTCGAACCAAGGTGGAGGAAACGGCACGATCATGGAGATTTCCCCAAATGGGAGCAACTCTGTGTTCGCTACTACGGCGTCGGGCCTGGACAATCCACAAGGCTTAGTGTTCGACCGGAGCGGCACCCTCTACGTCGCAAACTATAGCAATAACACGATCGAGAAATTCAACGCACTCGGCCAAGGCATGATTTTTACTGGCACGAACCTGCTGGCCGAGCCGTACGGCCTCGGCCTTGACGGTAGCGGCAATCTCTTTGTCGCGAACCACGGCCTTGGTGAAATACTAGAGTTCAGCCAAAACGGCGACGGATCCATCTTCGCTGGCAACCTCGGTAATGCGATCTTCCTTGCCGTCGACCAAATTCCCGAGCCATCCGCATTTTCTCTGCTCCTGCTAAGTCTGGCCGTGGTGGCACTCTCCCGACTCAGTTCACGGCGCCAGCCCCATCGCCATCCCTAAACGTCCACGATCCGCTAACCAAGGGAGGAACCCATGAAGTTCGATCCTCGCGGTGCGACTTTTGCTAACCAAATCACCTCGACGGACCTCGGCGCCCGCTTGCACGCCCGCCGGGGAACACAGGCGCGTCTGCCAACCCTGCTCTCGATCCTCGCCGCGCTTTGCCTCCTCGCCCCGCACGCATGGGCACATCTGCCCTGTCAGGTCGATATCTGGACCGCGAACAACCAGTTCTGCATCGGCCAAACCACCACCGTCTGGTTTCTGTCCGAGGTTTGTGATTCGCTCATCGCCAGCCAGACCAACTTCGTGGCCAGCACCACCGGGACCGTTACTTTTACCAACCAGTGCTCGACCTGTAGCAGTGATTCCGCCGCAGCCTATCTGAACATCTACACACCAACATGCTGAACCATTGCGTGATGCGCATCTATAACAACACCTTTCCCGTGAACACCACGAACGGCGTGACAGATGGGGCGGTCCGTGTGGGGAGTGATGGTTTGGAGGTATGGCCCGCGCTGGCCACGCTCGACGTGCGCAACAATATCTTCTACGACTTCCGCACCGCGACGGTTGGTGGCGACCAGGCGTTGATCTACACCGACACGATCACGAATACGCCGACATCATGGACGTTCGACAACAACGAGTATCGCGACGTGGCCCAAACGAACGCGCTGTGGAACTGGAGCGGCGGACCCGGTGAGATCGGCATCGCGATGATTCGTAACACTCACCGAGTGAATAGGGTCACATCTAAACATTGTAACAATTTGGATTGACAATGTCCGCGTCCCCCCTCAGGATGCGGGGCATGGCGCGGCCATTGCGAGTGGATGTGCCGGGCGGTTGGTATCACGTGACGGCTCGGGGCAACGAGCGGAAGGCGATCTTCCGCGATGACCAGGATCGCCGCCGCTTTCTCGCGGGCGTCTCCGAAATGGCCGAGCGCTTTGGCGTCCGCCTCCATGCGTACGTCCTCATGGATAATCATTACCATCTGTTGGTGGAAACCCCGCACGCCAATCTCTCCCCCGCCATGCAATGGCTGGGGGTCAGCTACTCGCTGAGCTTCAACCATCGCCACCGTCGCGTCGGCCATCTGTTTCAAGGAAGGTTCACCGCCGTGTTGCTGGAGCCCACCGCCGCCGTGGAGGTCAGCCGCTACGTTCACCTCAATCCGGTGCGTGTGCGGGAGTTGGGTCTGGACAAAGCGGCGCAACAGCGCTCCCGCGGCGGCTGGGTCGAGAAACCCGACTCCGCGCTGATCCGGGAACGAACCGCGCGGCTGCGGCGCTACCGCTGGAGTTCATACCCGGCGTACTTGGAGCTGGCGGAGAGGCCGGCAGGGTTGACCACCCGCCACGTGCTGGAGATGCTGGGCCGCGGCAGCTGGGCCGACCGGCGCAAGGCGTACCGCCAATTCGTCGAAGCGCCCCTGCGCGACGGCATGCTGGAAAGCCCGTGGGAACGGCTGCAGGCCGGCGTGCTGCTGGGCAGCGCTGAGTTTGTGCGACGCTGGCGCGCGCGGGCTACCGGCGACGCCCGCGAACAGCCACAATTCAGACGGTTGCAGCCGCGCATCACCTTCGCCGATGTCGTGCGCGCCGTCGAGCGCCTCAAGGCCGAACCCTGGGAACAGTTCCGGGACCGCTACGGCGATTGGGGACGCGACATGGTGCTCTGGGTGGCCCGCCGCCACGGCGGACTGCGCTTGCGCCAGCTGGCGCAAGAGATCGGCGGACTGGATTACGGCAGCGTCGCCATGGCCAGCAAGCGCTTCGCCAAGCAGCTGCAAACCGATCGCTCCCTGCGCCAGCATTACGAACAACTGAAACGTGAATTGTTACAATGATTAGACGTGACCCTAATGTCCTGCAGTCCGCCTCGCCAGCGATCGGCGCGGGCACAAATCTTAGCGGATTGAATCTCCCGGGCTTGGACACGGATTTCAACGGCAACCCCCGCCCCGCAACTACGAATTGGGACATCGGAGCGTACCAACATTGAGAAGAAAGGAAGCATGGGTATGAAGCCAATTTCGCCGAATCCTACTTGCCATCCACCGTACAGCGGTTGTATTGTACCCCGCAGGGGCTGGAAGCGTATGAAGGGATCGCCAGCGATAACGCTAGTTGCACTTGCCTTCGTGCTGGCGTGGCGCACCCAGCCTACGGCGTGTGCCGACAACGTTTTCCTTTCTACCTTTCGCGCTAATGCGATCGATGAATTCAATTCGAGTGGGAACGGAACCGACTTCGCAACCGCCACGTCAGGCCTGGACTATCCCACCGCCATCGCCTTCGACGCCAGCGGTAATCTCTACGTGGCGAACGCTGGGAGCAACAACCTCGAGGAATTTAACCCCAGCGGAACCGGAACGGTCTTTGCCGCGTCTGGACTGGGCTTCCCTGACGGCCTCGCTTTTGACAGCCGTGGCAATCTTTTCGTAGCCAACGAGGGCAACAACACTATCGAAGAGTTTGGTCCAAGCGGGACCGGGTCGGTTTTCGCCACCGCCGCCTCCGGTATCGATTCTCCCGCAGGTATCGCGTTCGACAGCAGCGGCAACCTCTACGTGGCCAACGGAGGCAACAACACCATCGTAAAGCTCGCCCCGGACGGAACCGGCACTGTTTTCGCGACCTCCGCGCAGGGCGTGGCCAACCCCTACGGGCTCGCGTTTTACGGCTCGTATCTCTACGCGGTAAACCACGGCAATAACTCGATCGAAAGATTCAATCTAAGCGGGCAGGGGACAACTTTCACCTCCACGAACCTGCTCGTGGCGCCAATCGGTATAGCCGCCGATAGCAGTGGCAACCTCTTTGTGGGAAATGGCTTTGGCGACATTCTGGAATTCAACCAAGACGGCGTCGGCTCCGTGTTCGCCTACTCATTGGAAGACGACGCCTACGACATCGCCATCGAGAATATCCCCGAGCCATCATCCTTGCTTCTGACCGCCCTCGCCATCGTCGCGCTCTCCGCCTTCGTCAAACGTAAGCGGACCTGACTTCACCCCTCGCCGGCGACGCCCTCGGCAACTTCGCCACCAACGGCTTCACCGACATCTTCACCGTCACCAATACCGTCGGCGCCACCACCAACTTCACCGACACCAGCGCCGCCACCAACCAACCCTCCCGCTACTACCGCGTTCGGTTGGTGCCGTAGACGCTCTCCCCGCGCCATTCGAATTCTCAGCGAGCCGAAAGCCTCGACGGCACACGGTAACCTCTGCTTTTTCGCTCGCAATTGCACAACCTTATAAGTATCCTCCGTCGAGCTGGCTGGGAAATCGGCGAGTCTGTCTCGGACCGCAGGCGAGGAACGGGTGAGGTATATGCTGAGACAGCTTCGACGCTGGACGATATGCAGCCTTGGTCTTGGGCTCGCCGCCTTCAATTTTGCGGCCCACGCGCAAGTCGACAGTTGGACGAACTCCACAAGCGATAAGTGGGAAACGGGCGCCAACTGGTCGTTGGGTGTCCCGCCCTCGGCAAATCTCTCGGGAGCGTTCATCACCAATGCCAGTTCAAAGACCGTCACGATCGATGCCACGACGGCGGGCAACTACCCGGGCACAATGACCATCAGCAACTTGATCGTCTCCGCGCCAGCCGGAGCGACGAATACGTTGTTCCTCAGCGCCGCGGGCGGCACGACGCCTCTCTATGTATCCAACCAGGCTTCCATCCGGTCCGGTGGCCTCATCGACATTGAGAACTCCTCACTCGAACTGAGCACAAACACAAACATCGGGAGCGCCGGATATGGATTGACAAACGACGGCACGCTGCTGTTGGGAAGCGGTGGCACAATCACGCTCTCCCCAGTGAGCAGTTCTCTCCTTCTCTACCCCTGGGAAAGCGAGCTGATTGTCGGCAATTCCGGTACGGGCTGGATGATGGTATCGACCGGGACGATTGTGGGTGCCGGGGAGGCTATCGTCATTGGCAATAATTCTGGTTCGCAAGGGACGCTGACGGTGGCGGATGGAGCCTTCGTCGGGGGGCTGTGCACGCTTAGCATCGCTCAATCGACCGGCGCAAATGGCGCCGTCTGGATGACCGGCGGGCAGTTGATGGCCACCAATTCGGCCCCCGTGGTCGGCAACGATGGCGCTTTTTTCGGCATCTCCTATATTGGTTACTCCGGCAAGGGCCAAATGACGGTTTCGAACGGGGTGGCACAAATGGGGCAGCTTTGGGTGGGGTTCTCCTCCGGCTCGCAAGGGACGTTGACCGTGGCAGGCGGCAGCCTGACTTGTCAGGCGCTCAACCTAGGCCCTTCAGGGCCCGCCGCCGCGTGGGTGACGGGCGGACAATTGAGCATCACCAACACGGCAGGATCGCTTTACAGCAACGCATCCGCCATACGGCTTGGTTGCGGGGGAACGGGTACGATGACGATTTCGAACGGCGCGGTTTCGGCAGGTGTGGTCTCCGTCGGAGCCTACTACAATGGCTATGGACAGGGAACATTAACGATTGCCGGGGGCAACCTGACCGCTTTCTCGAATCTCAACGCAGGCTCCAACGGCGTCGGCTCGGTTTGGGTGACCGGCGGACAGTTGACAGTCACCAATGGCCCGACGAGTCTGCTGTCCGTTGGCGGCGATGCCTCTGGTGGCCGGATGACCGTGTCGAACGGTGCGGTGTCGGCGAGCTCCGCCTCTGTGGGTGACTTTGGAACGCTGACTGTTGCGGGCGGCAGTGTGTCGATCTATTCAAATCTCACCTCTGCCGATTCCGGCTTGGTGTTGCTGACGGGTGGACAAATCGTCGCGACCAACGCCAGCGTAGTCATTGGAGCCGGAAGCGAAACCTCACATCTGACAGTTACCGGGGGTACCTTGCAGGCCGCGTCGATGATCGTCGGGCCGCGGGGTCTGTTCTCAGCGCCAGGCTCAGTGCTTCTGTCGGGTGGGACGGTTTCTGTCTATTCCAACGTCGCCATCGGGGATTGTAGGCACTCCATGGGCAATACGGTGACCATTACCAGCGGCGGCAGCTTGTTCGTGACCAACGTTACTCATACGGCCTTCCTCGACATCCGCAGCGGGACGCTAACGGTCAATAGTGGCGGCATCTTGGAAATCGACACGCTGGTCATGACCAACACGTGCGGGCTGTTGGTTCCCAATGGCGGCACACTGATTGTCAGCAATCTCGTGCTCGACCCCAACCTCAGCGCCGTCGGCGACGGCATTCCCAACGGCTGGAAGCAGCAGTACGGCCTAGATCCATTGGATCCCAATCTCGCCAACGAAGACCTCACCGGCACCGGATTCACCGTCCTCCAGGATTACCTCGCCGGTGTCGACCCGACCAATCCCGCCGCCGCATTCGCCATTTCCTCCATCACACCAACGGGCAACAATCTGCTCGTGACCTGGACAATGGGCCCCAACCGAACCAACGCCTTGCAGGCCACCCCCGGCGACGCCTTCGGCAACTTCGCCACCAACGGCTTCACCGACATCTTCACCGTCACCAATACCGTCGGCGCCACCACCAACTTCACCGACACCGGCGCCGCCACCAATCAACCCTCCCGCTTCTACCGCGTCCGCATCGTCCCGTAGCGCCGGTATAGCGTGCGGCGCCCCCACCGCATTCAGAGACCAGCCGTGGCAGCGTGAGGTTCACCCCCCATCCCGATATCGGGGCTATCGCCGAGCCACTTCCATCCCCTTGTGCCCACGAAACCCCCTCGCGAATTCGCCGCTTGCCGGTCGTTCAGCTCCATCTCCCCCATCACCGCCCCCTGCCCGCACCCCCGCAACTGTTCCCTCGCGTGAACGAATAACCAAACAACGTGCATTTATTGCCGGTCGCGGCCCGTCACATGAAAGGAACGCGTGGTAGTTACCATGCTCGTTGTCTTTCGCCGCCACTCTTGCTAGGCTCCCCACCCGCACATGAGCAACGAAGCCGTCATCACCTTCGTCATCCTCGGCGTCTCGATTGTGCTGTTCGTCAGCGAACGCTTGCCGGCCGATTTGGTCGCCTTGCTCGTCGTCGCCATGCTCGGCGCGTTCGGCATCCTCACCCCGCTGGAAAGTTTCTCCGGGTTCAGCCGTTCCGCGATCATTATCATCGCCGCCATCCTCGTCCTCGCCGACGGCCTCGAACGCGCCGGCCTCAGCGATCAGGTCGGCAATCTGTTGTTGCGCCTCGCCGGCAAAGGCGAAGCGCACCTCATGTTGACCGTCATGCTCGCCGCCGCCTTCCTCTCCCTGTTCATGAACAATATCGCCGCCGCTTCCGTTCTCCTGCCCGCCGCCCTCGGCGCCGGCCGTAAAACCGGCGTGCCGCGCTCGCGCCTGATGATGCCCCTCGCGTTTGCCACCCTGCTCGGCGGAATGGCCACCCTCTTCACGACGACAAACATCGTCACCAGCACCCTGCTGCGCGAGGAGGGTGTGCGCGGGTTCGGCGTCCTGGATTTCGCCGGCGTCGGCGTCCCCCTCGTCATCGCCGGCATCGGCTACATGGCCGTCTGGGGCCAAAAATCATTGCCCCGTCCCGCCGATCAATCGCCAACCCCCCACGCCCCCCACAAGGACCTGGTCGAAATGTACGACCTCAGCGATTATCTGTTCCGCGCCCGCATCCCCGCCAATTCACCCCTGGTCCACCAGCGCCTCGGTGAGAGCAAGCTTCGCGAAAAATTCGGCGTGACCCTCGTGGGCATTCAGCGCAATCACAAACAGATCCTCGTCCCCGGCCTCGACACGGTCTTCGAAGAAGGCGACGTTCTCCTGTTGGCGGGCGAAATGGAGGTGCTCCTGTTTCGCGATCTGGGCGGCCATTTCGATATCCTGCCGCTCAGCAAATGGCAGGAGGAGGACCTCGAATCCGAAAGCATCGTGATGGCCGAGGTCATGGTGTCGCCCCGATCCCGCTTGATCGACCAGACCCTCGGTCGCGTGCACTTCCACAAACGCTACGGGCTGACCGTCCTCGCCATCTGGCGGGCCGGCCGCCAGATTTACGTCGGCTTGCATGATTTGCCCCTGCAGCTCGGCGACATCCTGTTGGTCCAGGGCTCACGCGAGCAACTCACCTTGCTGCGGGATGATCCGGATCTGATCCGGCTCACCGGCCGGGAAACGGAACTGCCCCGCAGAGTCAAGGGCAAGGGCTGGCTCGCCCTCGCCATCTTTGTCGCAACTCTGGTGTTCGCCACCATCGGCCCACTCCCCGTGGCCGAAATCATGTTGTGCGGCGCGTTGATCATGATCCTCTGCCACGTCCTGACGATGGAACAGGCCTACCAGGCCATCGAATGGCGCCTGGTCTTCCTCGTCGCCGGCATGTTGCCCATGGGCATCGCCATGACCAAAACCGGCACCGCATCCCTCCTGGCCAATTGGATGGTGAAAGGCCTCGGCCCCGCCGGCCCCCTGATGATGTTGGCCGGCCTCATGATCCTCACCATACTCCTGTCCCAGGCCATGAAAGGCGCCGCCGTCGCCGCCGTGATGGTCCCCATCGCCATCCAAGCCGCCCGCCAGATCGGCGCCGACCCGCGCGCCCTGGCCATGGGCGTCGCCCTCGCAACCTCCATGGCGTTCATCACCCCTCTCGGACATCCCGTCAACATCCTCGTCATGAGTGAAGGCGGCTACAACTTCCGCGATTATATGCGCGTCGGCCTGCCCCTGACGATCCTCCTACTGCTTGTCGTGCTCCTCGTGCTCCCGCTGGTCTGGCCCCTCACCGTCCCGCCGCACCCCTGACCCCTTCCGCGCCGACGCCAGGAACACAGGAAACCGTCGCACGTCTCCCATCCGACCCGGCTTCTCAATCTCATACGCCGTCTCCAACGTCACCGCAACGAAACCCGCCTCCTGCAGCTTCTGCCGCACCCATTCCCGATCAAACCCGTGATGCTCGACACCCCGCCTGTCCTCGTGAAACGTGCCGTCCTCCTTGTCCAGGTCCGCCAGCGCCAGCAGCCCGCCCGCCGCCAGCATCGACCGAAACCGCCCCAGCAGCAGCCCAATCTCGCGGATATGATGCAGCGCCATCGCGCATAGAATGACGTCGACTTCCACTCCCGCCATTGCTTCCGCCGTCAAATCATGCCGACGCGTCGTCACGTGTCGCAGCCCGGCCGCCCGCGCCTTCGTTTCCAGCCGCGCCAGCATTTCCGTGGACGAATCCACCCCCAGCAGCGACGCACACCGCCCCGCCAGCGGCAGGGAACACAATCCCGTCCCGCATCCGTAATCCATCAACCGCGGCCGCGCGCTCCCCCCGAGCTTCGCCTCGACCGCCCGCGCGATGGCCATGCCCATCGCCACCCGCCGCGGCTCCTCGTCCCAGCTCTTCGCCTTCTCGTCAAAGCGCTTCACGTTCGCGTCATTCGATTTCATCGACATGTCCCGATTCTGCGGCCAACACGCTCCACTGACAAGCGCGCAGGTTCTCGTTGCGAAATCGACCCGCTTGAACGATGGTTCGTCCCGTCATGGTAAGGAGACATCACATATGACCGGCACAAACGGCGCGCTAAACGGAAAAATCGCTCTCGTCACCGGCGCCTCGCGCGGAATCGGCCGGGCCATCGCCCAACGCTTCAGCCGCGACGGCGCCTCCGTCGCCATCAACTACACCCGCAACGCCGACGCCGCCCGCCATGTCGTCGGGGAAATCGAATCCTCAGGCGGAACAGCCGTCGCCATCCACGCCGACGTCGCCCGCGTGTCCGAAATCACCCGCCTGTTCGATGAGACCCTCAAGCATTTCGGGAAACTCGACATCCTCGTCAACAATGCCGGCATCATTCTCAACAAGCCCGTCGCCGAGATGTCCGAGGCCGAGTACGACCGCATCTTCGACATCAATGTCAAAGGCACGTTCTTCGCCTGCCGCCAGGCCGCCACCAAACTCGCCGACGGCGGCCGCATCATCAACCTTTCCAGCTCCACCACCGTCCGCATGATGCCCGCCTACGGCGCGTACGTCGCCACCAAGGGCGCCGTCGAACAACTCACCCGCTCCCTCGCCGTCGAGTTGGCCCCACGCGCCATCACCGTCAACGTCGTCTCGCCCGGCCCGACCGACACCGAGCTGTTCAACAGCGGCAAAACCCCGCAGGAGATTCAACGCTTCACCCAAAGCACCCCCCTCGGCCGACTCGGCAACCCGTCCGACATCGCCAATGTGATCGCCTTCCTCGCCGGCAAGGACGCCGGCTGGATCACGGGCCAGAACATCCGCGTCAATGGCGGCATCGGCTGATCGGCTGACCCTTGACCAGCGCGCGGCGTACCGCTCACTTCGGCTCGGGTCCGAGACTTTCCTGCACGAGGTTCTCGGGATGCACCCACTTCGCGAACGCTCCCTGTACGTCCTCCGCGCTCAACGCCAGGCACAGCTTCGCCGCGCGGATCGTCTCGTCCAGCGGCAGGTCGTGCGTCGAGTAGTACAACAGCTTCGCCGCAATATCCCCCGTGCTCGACTCGCTCAACGGTATCCCCCGCAGCCATTCCGCCTTCGCCTGTTGCAGTTCATCCGCGCCGACGGCCTTGGTCCGCATGTCGGTCAGGTCCCGCACAATGATCGCCCGCGCCTTCGACACGTTCGGCGGATCGCACCCGTACTCCACGCTGTACATCCCCCGCGTCTGCTGCACGTCAAACCCCGACTCCACCGAGTACACCAGCCCGTTCTCCTTCCGCAAATCACGGTACAACCGCGTCGCGTAAAATCCTCCCCCCAACACAAAATTCCCCAGCCGCAGCGCGTAGTAATCCTGGTTCGACCGGGTCACACCGATCATCTCCGCCAACGTCACCTGGTCCTGCACCCGGCTCTTGTCCGGCACCGACGTGACCGCCGGGCCGTTCGTCGGCACCGGCGCCGGCAACACTTCGGGCTTCGGCCCCGTCGCCGTCCAATCACCAAACCATTTCTCCACCGTCGCCTTCGCCAACTCGGGCGCCACATTGCCCACGACCACGATCGTCGTCAGATCCGGCCGAAACACATGCTCGTAATACCCGCGCACGTCGCCCAGCGTCAGTGCGCTCACCGTCGACGTCGTCGCCTGACGCAATGCCGGGTCGCCCTTCGGCAGCAACGCCGTCGCCAGCGCCCGATGCGCCAGGTACTCCGGCGTCTGCAACTCGCCGGCCACCGTGTCCGACACCTCCCGCCGCACGACCCGGAACGCCTTCTCGGGAAACGCCGGCCGCAACAAATTGTCCGCCAACAGTTGCACGCCCCGGTCGAAATAATTCGTCAGCACGTTCACGGAAAAATCCGTTCCCGCCGATTCGGTCGCTCCAATGTCATCCAGCGCCTTCTGAAACGCCACGCGGTCCAGGCTCTCGCTCCCAAACTCGAATAACTGGTCGGTCACCTGGTCCACACCGTCCTGACCCGCCGGCGTTTCGAGATGCGGATTGTTGCGGATGCGCCCCGTCAGGCTCACCGTCCCGCTCATCGTTTCCGGCTGGACGATCAGCGTCAGCCCGTTCGCGAGTGTCGTGACCGCGGGATGCAACGACGACGTCGGCACCGGCAACCGCGCCAGTTGCGCCGCCGCCCACTCCGGCAGCGGCACGTTCCCATTCGCACTCGACGCAAGCGATTCGTGCCCGCCGTAACTGGCTGACGAAACCGGCTTGCCCGATTCCTCGGGGGTCACAATCGCCGTGATCGCGTGGTCGAGGTCCAGATACTTCCGCGCCACGCGGTCCACGTCCGCCACCGAGACTTTCTCGATTGCCTCGACGTCGTCGTCGGGCGAATGGCGGCCTTCCAGCGCCAGCGCTTCCGCCCAGGTCATCGCCAGACCTTCGATGGAATTCCTCTGGAACTCCTTGTCCGCCAAGCGGTGGCCCTTCGAGGCCTCCACCAAATCGGCAGGGACACCATGCTTTACATATTGCCAGATGACATTTTGTAGTTCCCTGATCAACGCCCCGCCGTCGCCTCCCTTCGGGAACATGCCGATCCCATACGCCAGGCCCGCCTTCGGCAGCGCATCCAGCGAAAAGTCCGTCGCGAGCGCTTTGCCGGCGGGCACCAGCGCGTACAGGTTCGCCCGATGACTGGCGAGGACATCCCCGAGCACCTGCGCCGCGGCGTAATCGGGGCTGTCGAAGCCGGGCGCGCGAAACGTGATGACGGCGAGCCCATACGCCAGATCGCTGGTCAGATGCAGGCCCTCCGGCTTCACGGATTCCAGCTCGATCGTCGGCCGTCGTGGTAGCGTCTTGGCGGGAATGTTTCCAAACAATCGATGCACCGCCGTCAGCGTCGGCTGCAGTTCCACATCCCCCACAATGATCAGGATCGCGTTGTTCGGCGCGTACCACTTCCCATAAAATTCCCTCAGCATTGCCCCCGTCGTCTTGTCGAACGATGGCCGCGTCCCCAGCGCGTCGTGCTCGTACGGCGTGCCCTTGAACATCGCCGCGAGCAACTTCGTGTACAGCACATACTCGGGATTCGACAGGTCCTGCGCGACCTCCTGCTCGATCGCCCCCCGTTCCTTGCTCCACAGTTCTTCCGTCGCCAAAATCCCGCTCATCCGCAACGACTCCGTGTGCAGCGCCAGCTCCAGATCGTCCGCGGGCACGGTGAAATAATACTGCGTGATCGTCTGCTGCGTGTCGGCATCGAAATTCCCGCCCATCGCCGCCGAAATCTCCGACAGTTGGTCCGCCGACAACCCCGGATTCCCGCGAAACATCATATGCTCGGTTGCGTGCGCCATCCCGGGAAACCCGTCCGGCGCCTCATCCGACCCGACCCGGTAATTCACCACCGTCGTCACCACCGGCGCAATCGGGTCCCGCACAATCACCACCCGCAACCCGTTCTTCAGCGTCGCCCGCAGGATGTCGTTGTCGGTGTTGAGTGGAGTGCCGGCCCGGCTTTGCATCGCCGTCAGCGAGAGCACCGTGAAGAACAGTACAACCGATATCGTATATCTCATGATTTCGTAATGCGATTTGGCGTGGCTCCTCCACCCGTATCACGTGCTGCGGACCCGGTCAACCGACCAGCTCACTTCCCCAGTGCCAGCATCCGCTCAATTGGTACCAGCGCGCGTTTCCGCACTTCCTCGTCGAGCGTGATCGCCGGCGAGAGGTTTTCCAGCGCCGCAACGGCTTTCCCCAGCGTGTTCTTCTTCATGAAACAGCATTCGTTGCAATGACACGTATCCGTCGGCCCGGGGATGAACATCTTCCCGGGCACTTCCTTCTGGAGCCGATGCAGCATCCCCGCCTCGGTCACAATGATAAACTCCGGCGCGGGCGAGTTCCGGCAATAGCTCACCATCTTCTCCGTCGAGCACACTTCGTCAGCCATCATCCGCACCGCCGGCACGCACTCGGGATGCGCCACGATCTCCGCCTCGGGATGCTCCTGCCGCAACCGGAAAATCGCCTTGTGCGTGAACAACACGTGCGTCGAGCACGCGCCCGGCCACAAGATCATCTGCCGACCCGTCTGCGCGATCACCCATTGGCCGAGATTCTGATCGGGCACGAACAAAATCTTCTTGTCGGGCGGAATCGAGTTGACCACCTTCACCGCGTTGCCCGATGTGCAAATGATGTCCACCAACGCCTTCACCGCCGCCGTGCAATTGATGTACGCCACGATGTACACGTCGGGATGTTCTTCCTTCCATTTCGCCAGCGACCGCGCGTCGCACGAGTCCGCCAGCGAACATCCCGCATCCAGGTCGGGCAGAATCACCGTCTTGCTCGGGTTGACGATCTTCGCCGTCTCGGCCATGAAATGCACGCCGCAGAAGAGAATCACATCGGCGTCCGTCTCCTTCGCCTTGAACGACAATCCGAGCGAATCGCCGACGAAATCCGCCACGTCCTGCAATTCCGGCACCTGGTAATTGTGCGCGAGGATCACCGCGTTCTTGAGCTTCTTCAGCTCGCGAACCCGTTCCTGTAGTTCCGCCGTGGTTGAGGCTGTAATCGTCGTGGCCATCGTCCATCCAAGGTTATCGTTTTCGCCCTCATTGTCAACGGAGGCGTGAAATCTTGATGTCTAGGGGCAGTTTGGTAACCTGCCTCCCATATCATCTCAACAGAAATTTCCGACGGAGGTACAGGATGAAAAAGACCCTCGCAGTTGTCATTGTCGCACTCGTGTTCAGTTTGCCCTTATCTTCGATCGCAGGACACGTCTATTTTACGGGTGATACATGGGTCGGTGTCTACAAATTCGATGTCCCTACGGGAGAAAGGGACCGATGGGATTCGGCGCGTCAGGACACACCTCCGCTCCCACCGGGCAAAGCCTTGCGTGTCGCCAAGGAGTTCGCGAGGGATGTCCCGCTTCCAAAGGGATGGTTACGGTGGGTACCGGAGCCCGGGGGCGTTGTAATGTACTGCGTGTCAACCTCCGGAGCACCAGAAGAGTGGATATACGTCATTCGGTTCTACGCCATCCCGGAAGGACAGCCCAGAAATCCGCCTTATCCAGAAATCAACATACCCGTTCGAATGGACGGCTCCATTCCGGAGCCCGTTGTCACAAAGAAGGCATCCTAGAGAGCACCCATGGCGCACGGTTGATGGCCGAGAACAAAGGGCCGCATTGAATCCTCCGCAACTCGTTGCGCGTAATGCCAGGGCGATTGCATTTAGATTGTTGAGGGGGAGGTGGGGGGAGAATTCTTTGTAAGTAGGCCGGTGGAGCCGGTTTACGACGAGAAGTTTTTGCTTCCGGTTTGGTCGGGTTTGTGGTGAAAGATGGGGATGCAAAACCAACAAAGCTCCTCCCGCAACTTGAAAGACCACTTTGCCAAACTGCCAAATTAGGAAGAAGGAGAATGCATTCGCAACCTCGAATTCCGACTGCGCTCTCCGTCCTCGCGTATCTCTTTCTGGTATACGGGCTATGGGCTGCCATCCTCCAAATCGTCCAATTGTTTCTTTGGATGCAAGGCCACGGTCTCGTCCTTCACCCGGAGATAATCTGTATCTGGGTTTTTGCCGGTCTGCGACGACGGTCTCAAGGTTGGCGGCTTTTTGCGCTCGTGCTGATCTGGCTGTCTATGGCAGTTGCCCTATTTGGTTTGGGGTACGCACTCGTGCATCGAGAGCCGGTAGCATCGAATGGCTGGGGCCACGCGCGCCTTGTCTCTCCGCTCGTGAGTGCCGCTCTATCTGCGCCCTTCTTGCTCTTGTATTTTTGGACGTATAGGGTCCTGACTCGTCCGGACGTTCGATGCTGGTTCGATAACGGCGAAGATCAGACCCGTTCGTCTCCAGCAATTCGTCTCCGGACCTGATTCTGGGGTATCAGGGCAGCTGTCGGCTTGGCCGGAATGTTTCTGCTGCGTCGCCGCAATCGCTGACCCCGCGCTTCGCCGCAGTTGATTTGCCCCAAAACGCCCCATGCCAGTAATCTTTTGCCCTGCCGGCAGGATCAACCCGTCGCGTTATTCCAATGATACTTGCCGAGTTCCGCAACTTGCGCCATATTGAGCCCGGTCGCGATGGCACGACAATTGCACACCAGACAGTAAGTTATTGAACAGGCCCGTGTGAGACGGGTCAAAGGGGCGTCACCTAATTATGGAAAAAACGAATCGTCACCGTCACAGCACCTTCTGCCCAACCCGATGGTTTGCCCTCCTGCTCTGCGCCGCCCTCGTGGCTTTCGCCTCGTCGAGCTTTGCCGAGGCAATCCCGGCCTCGTCAACATCGTCTGCCGCGGACCTCGATCTGGCCCGTCACCTCGAGGGCGCCTTCGAACGCGTCGCCGACCAGGCCAGTCCCTCCGTCGTCGTCATCACCACGAAGCACAAGGAGACCATGTCCTCCGATTCGCAGGACGGCGACGATGGCGAGAACGGCCACCAGTTTGACGGATCGCCCTTCGAGTTCTTCTTCCGCCACATGCCCCAACAGCACGTGCCCGACGTCGAGAGCCAGGGCTCGGGCATTATCCTGCGCAAGGACGGCTACATCCTCACCAATCAGCACGTGATCGATGGAGGCGGCCAGATCACCGTGCTGTTGAAAGACGGCACGAAATTCACCAACGCCGTCGTCGTGGGCGTCGACGACCGCATCGACGTGGCGGTCATCAAAGTGAACGGCAAGAATCTGCCCGCCGCCAAAATCGGCGACAGCGATATCGTCAAGGTCGGCCAATGGGCCATTGCCATCGGCGCGCCGTATGAACTCGATTATACTTTCACCGTCGGATTCGTCAGCGCCAAAGGCCGTAGCGGCGTCGCCAGTCACGGCGGCAACGCCTATGAGGATTACATCCAAACCGACGCCGCCATCAATCCCGGCAACTCCGGCGGCCCGCTCTGCGATATCGAGGGCGACGTCATCGGCATCAATACGCTCATCCGCGGACTCAACCGTGGCATCGGCTTCGCCATCCCGATCAATATGGCCATGGATTCCGCCGAGAAGATCATCAAGGACGGCAAGGTCAAACGCCCGTGGATCGGCATCGGCATCGAGGACATCACCGACGCCAGGGATCTCAAGGAATTCGAGGGCGTCTCCCAGGATGGTGTCGTCGTCAACGAGATCCGCGAAGGCACGCCCGCCGCAAAAAGTGATTTGCAGCCCGCTGATGTCATCATGGCGGTGGACGGCACACCGGTGAAGTCGCCCCGCGAATTGCAGCAGCAGATTTTGCACAAAAACATCGGCCAGAAAGTCGTCCTCAGCATCTTGCGCGGCTCGAAAAAGGTGGATGTCACCATCCAGACCGACGAGATGCCCGATCAACTTCAAACGGTCTCGCTCGAGCGGCACGTCGCCCCCAAGACCGAAAGCGTATTCGGCCTCACCGTGCAGACCCTGTCCAGGGATCTCGCCGAGCGACTGAAGATTCCCGCCGCCGACGGCGTCGTGGTGATGGATGTCGCCGATGGCAGCGCGGCCGACGCGCGGGGATTGAAGCGCGGGGATATCATCACGTCCGTTGATCGCACGCCGGCTCACACCGCCGAGGACTTCGTGACCGCTCTCTCCAGGGCCGATCAGGACAAGGGCGTGCTGCTGTTCGTCCAGCGCGGAAAAGCCACCACCTTCGTTGTGCTGAAGGACTCCAAGTAACTTTGTTGTTCTCCGCACGCGAGGCCTCCCCCGGCTAGCCACGGGGGAGGCCTTCACTTATACAGCCCGGTCCCCGAACCCCTTCGGGGCAAGCTTGTCAGCCGGGGACATTCTGTTACACTCCGCTCGTGATAACGATCGCCAGGGAGGCGCTGAACCGTCGGTTGCGCGGAATCCGTTGTCTGTTGTTGGATGTCGATGGCGTCATGACCGATGGCAAACTGTACTTCGGGTCCGACGGGACCGAGTTCAAAAGCTTCGACGCCCAGGATGGTCACGCCATTGCCATGGCCCGGCGCGCCGGCCTGACCGTCGGCTTCATCTCCGGCCGACCTTCGAAATCGACGACCCAACGCGCCGCCGATTTGGGTGTCAAAATAGTGTTGCAGAAGCCTGTCAACAAAATGGAGATGGTCGAGAGCGTCAAACGCCAGTACGGATTCGCCAACGAGGAAATCGCTTTCGTCGGCGATGAGCTGGTCGATCTGCCCGTCATGCGACGTGTCGGGCTCGCGGTCGCCGTCGCCAATGCCGTCAACGAAACCAAGGACGCGGCGCACTACGTCACCCGCCGACGCGGCGGCGATGGCGCGGTCCGCGAGGTCATCGAGATGATTATGAAAGCCCGCGGTTCGTGGAAAACGACCATCGCCAAATACTTGACGCTGGCCGTGGCCGGGATCTTCCTCGCCGCCTCGCCGCGCCTGCTGGCCGACAGCAACGCGCCAGCGGCGAAACAACCCGCAAAAAAGCCGGCCGACAGCGACATGGGTTACATCGAAAAGTTCGAGGTCCCCGAACGCGACGATGACGGCAACCTGAAATGGAAATTGTTGGGCGAGCGCGCCGTGATCCGTCCTGACGGACTGATGGACATCCAGGACGCTCGCGCCGAGTTCTACACCAGCAACCAGGTGGACATGGTATTCACGACTCCGACCTGCCTGCTCAACCGCGTCAACAATCACGCCACCACCACCGACCACGTCCGTATCGACCGCGAGAACATGGTCTTAACGGGCATCGGCGGTGAGTGGGACGGGAACACGGGTTCGATGGTGATCCGCAGCAACGTCTGCGTCGTCATCACCAACGGACAAAAAGTCATGGGGGAACAGCCCAAACAGCCATGAAGAACACCCTCGTTATTGGCGCGGCCTGTGCCGCCGCCCTTGTCTTGATCGCGTCCGCTGCCATCTCGCAAACCAACGCGCCTGCGGCAACGGCGTCGACATCGCCAGTTCCCGCCCTCGCAAAGTCGCCCCTGCCCGCCGGTTCTACCAACGAGCCGACGATCATTACCGCCGATCATCTCCACGGCGATTACGCGCACAACCTCGGCACGTTCGAAGGCAACGTCCTCGTGGTCGATCCGCGCATGACCGTGCGCGCCGACAAAATGGTGGTGTTTTTTGGCGCCACGAATGTCTACACCATCACCGGCGCCACGATCACCACCAACGCGACTCGCTCCGTCCAGAAGATCATCGCCGACGGCGCCGTGGTCATGAGCACACCCGACAACAAGAAGGCCAACAGCGAACACGCCGAGTACACCGCCGCCGATGGCAGGGTCGTATTGACCGGCGGCCATCCGCGCGCGGAATCCGCCGACGGTGTCGTCACCGGCGACAAGATCACATTCTGGCGCGACTCGCAGCGAATGGACGTGGAGAATACCCAGAGCGAGACCAATCGCCCCCGCCTCCTGATTTATCCAGAAGATCAACGGAAGCAGAACGATCAGTAGCGGCTCCGCGCGCGCAACGGGCAGTCAGCGAATTTGCCGCGCGTAGTACCGTGTCATGTTCAGATACGCGTCGCCGAGATCGTAGCTGGGCTCAATCTCCGAGCCTTCGTGCCACTCGTTCCAGGATGTAATCAGCACCCAATCCGGCCGGGCATCCAGCGCCGCTCGCCAGAGCATCCGATAGAGTTGCGCATTCACGCGATCCACCTTCAGCCCGGGCTTGCGCACCTTGGTGTCGTCGTAACCGGGGATCACCGTCACGCACGCGATGGAATCGCGGTTCCTCGCGCGAGTCACCGCGTCCACATAATGCTCGGTCGCCCAGTCAACGCAATTCAGATCACACTGCTCCGACCCTTGCGACACGCGGCCGAGCTTCCGGACTACGCCACTTGCACCGCCATCTTTCCCCGTGCCGGCTTCCTCTGATAGGCCGCAGCGACCTGCTCCAACGGCACAACCTCGCCGACGACCACCCGCAGCCTGCCACTGTCGATGAGATGCCCAATTTCCACCAGCTCGGCCCGGTTCGGCTCCACATAGAAAAAATACTCCGACTTGCTGCTGTCCGTCGCCACCGTGAGCAGTTTGCCTCCGGGTTTGAGCAGTTTCCTGGAGCGTTCCAGCGTATCGCCACCCGCAATGTCGAGGATGACATCGAGGTCACCTGTCACCTCGTCAAACCGGGTGGTCTTGTAGTCGATCACCTCATCGGCTCCCAACTCCCGCACGAAATCCGCGTTGTGCGATGACACCGTGGTAATGACATGGGCGCCGCGATTCCGGGCGATCTGAATGGCGAAGGTGCCAACGCCGCCCGCGCCACCATGAATCAACACGCGTTGCCCGTTGGTGACGTGAGCGCGATCGACCAGCGCCTGCCACGCCGTCAACGCAGAGATCGGAACCACTGCCGCCTCCGCATGCGAAACGGATGCCGGCTTCGGCGCCAGCCCGGTGGAAGCGATCAAGACATACTCAGCCTCTGCGCCATCCCGGTCCCATCCATTCAGCCCGTACACGGCTTCGCCCACTCGAACATCCGTTACGCCATCGCCCACTCCCGCCGCCACTCCCGAGAACTCATGCCCGAGAATCGGCGCCGGCCGCGGCTGACCATCAAACGTCTGCCACGTCGACGGCCACTTCAGTTCGGTGGGCATCACCGCGGTGGCGTGAACGCGAACCAGCACCTCGTCTTTGGCCGGTACAGGTTCAGGCACATCTTCGATCGCAAACGTTTTGACGTCATTCTGCAAGTGTACGCGCATCGCCTTCATGGTCGTTGCCCCCCGAGTTGTCCTACATTGGCTCGATTCGCCGCCTATTACAATGTTCGTCACCGCGGATTCCCAGCATCAACCCGGGCTGCGGAATAGTGCCCGGACATCCTTGTCAGACGCGCGGATTCTGCTACACTGCGCTCGATGAAGCGAGGCGTGCGGCGTTGAAAATAGCGACGGATGTCGTTGGGGGCAATGGCATTGAGTGACGCGGCAGACAACAATGTTCTGCTGCGCACGCAGGGCCTTGTAAAGATTTACGGCCACCGCCGCGTCGTGGACGGCGTGGACATCAACGTCCGCGCGGGCGAGATCGTCGGCCTGCTCGGACCCAACGGCGCGGGCAAGACCACCTCGTTCTACATGGCCGTCGGCCTGATCAAGCCCAACGCCGGCAAGGTGTTTTTCGACGGCAAGGATGTGACCCGGCTGCCAATGCACAAACGCGCCCGACGCGGCATCAGCTACCTCTCCCAGGAGCCGAGCGTGTTCCGCAAGCTGACCGTCGAGGAGAACATCATGGCAATCCTCGAAACGCTGCCGTTGTCCGCCGATGAGCGCAAGTTTCGTCTGGATTATTTGCTCGAAGAATTGGATATTAAGTCCTTGGCCAAAAGCAAGGCGTATACGTTGAGTGGTGGCGAACGACGGCGGCTGGAAATCACACGCGCGCTCGTTACCGGGCCGAAATTAATGCTGTTGGACGAGCCGTTTAGCGGGGTGGATCCGATTGCGGTGCACGAGGTGCAGAAGATCATCGTCGAGTTGAAACACAAGGGGCTCGGCATCCTCCTGACCGATCACAATGCCCAGCAGACGTTGCGCATCGTGGACCGGGCCTATCTGATCCATCGCGGAAAGGTTGTGCGCGAAGGCACCGGCGAATTCCTGACCAACGACCCGCACAGCCGCGAGATTTATCTGGGGCCCGACTTCACCATGTGAAGACGGACGGAGAAAACAAGAGGAGAATCGTTTCATGGACATGATGGTCACCGGTCGGCACGTGGAGGTTACGCCGGCCATCCGCGAATACGCGGAGAAGAAACTCGATCATATCGAGATCGACTTCCCACGGATTCTGAGCGCCCATTACATTCTGGAGGTGGACAAGTTCCGCCACATCGCCGAGCTCGTGCTGCAATGCGGCAACCACATCACCATCGAGGCGCGCGAAGTCAGCGAAGACCTGTATGCGTCGATCGACTCCGTTGTGGACAAGGTGGCCCGCCAGTTGCTCAAATACAAAACCAAGATCCAGCGTCATCGTCCGCGCAAAGCGATGGCATTCTCCGTCGACGAACAGGTCATGACCCACGACCTGCACGAGGAAGACGGCACGACGCAGATTGTCCATACCGAGAAATTCGCCATCAAACCCATGTTCGTTGACGAGGCCGTCCTGCAATTGGAATTGTCCGACCGCCAGTTTCTCGTCTTCCTGAATGCCGACACGGAAAAGGTCAACGTCATGTACCGCCGCAAACGCGGCGACTTCGGCCTGATTGAACCCACCCTGAGTTGAGCATGCCCACTCCCTCGGTCCCCACCGTCACCGTTGAGCGTTTCTACCTGAACCACGCGGAGAAACTGCAGCTCAAGCTCATCGCGGGCGGGACGGGCCTGGCGCGAAAAATCCAGGAAGGCTCGGTGAACCGGCCCGGCTTGGCGCTGGCCAAGTTCTTCCGCTATTTCGCGATGAAACGGGTCCAGGTGCTCGGCGGCGCGGAATGGGCGTTCCTCAAGTCGCTCGGCGAAGAGGAAGCGGCCAGCCGCATCGAGCGGATGCTGAAGGCCAAAATCCCCTGCCTCGTGTTCGCCCGCAATGTGAACCCCCCGCCGCTGGTCCAGCAAAAATGTGACGAGTACCAGATCCCCCTGTTCAAGACGAAAATGGTCACGATGAAATTCATCAACGCCGCGACCATCGCCCTCGAGATGGAGTTCGCCCCGCAGGTCAGCGAGCACGGTTCCATGGTGGACATTCTGGGCATTGGTGTGCTAATTCGTGGGGAGAGCGGCATCGGCAAAAGCGAGAGCGTGCTGGCACTGTTGGAACGTGGCTACAGTCTCGTCAGCGACGATATCACCCGCATCCGTCTGGTGGAAGGACGGGAACTGGTGGGCGCATCGTCGGAGACAACACGCTACCACATGGAAATCCGCGGCTTGGGGATCATTAATGTGCCGGCGGTGTTCGGCGTCGCCAGCGTGCGTCCGGAGAAAAACTTGAATCTGGTGGTCACGCTCATGGATTGGGCCAAGATGGAGGAAGAAGTCGACCGCACTGGTATCGAGCGGCAGACATACAGGATCCTCGATATCGAGGTGCCCCACGTGACCATCCCGGTGCGGCCGGGACGCGATATCGCGCGGCTGATCGAGGTGGCGGCACTGGACCAGAAATTGAAGAGTCTCGGGCACAATGCGGCACGGGAATTTAACGAGCGGCTCATCGAACGGATGCGCTCGCCCGCGGGATCGTAACGGAAGGCTACGGCAGAGATGATCGTGTCACGAAAAAGCAGTGGTGGTTCGGAAACCCGGACGGCGAACCGGGAGGTCACAGTGATCAACAAGCTGGGGGTTCACGCGCGGCCGGCGGCGTTGTTCGTCAAGACCGCCAACCGATTTACCAGTAACATTACCGTCGAGAAAGACGGGGAACAGGTCAACGGGAAGAGCATCATGGGGCTGATGATGCTGGCGGCGGGCCAGGGCTCCAAACTCGTCATCATCGCCGAAGGACCCGACGCCGAAACGGCCGTACACGAACTGGAATCGCTGTTTCAACGCAAGTTCGACGAAGAGTAACCAGACGGACCAAAGGCGTATGGCAGAACGAAGTTTCCAAGGCATTGGTGTCTCGCCGGGCGTTGCCCGAGGCAACATCTACGTCTACAGCATGGCCGAAGAGGTCGTGCCGGAGTACGACGTTGCCGCCGCCGACGTGCCCAAAGAGATCGCGCGGTTCGAGCAGGCGCTGATCAAGACGCGCGAACAGTTGCACGAACTGCAAACCCGGATCGCCTCCGGGATCGGCTCGAGTTCGCCCTCGACCATCCTCGACGTCCATCTGTCGATCACGGAAGACCCCGCGCTGATCGATTCGGTCATCAACCGTCTGCAGCAGGAACGGAAAAACGTCGAATTCGTGTTCAGCGACGTCAGCCGCAAATACGTTACAACGCTTTCGGAATTGCCGGATGAGCTGTTTCGCGAGCGGGCCGCCGACGTGCAGGATGTCACCCGACGCATCATGCGCAGCCTCCTCGGCCACGATCACCGCGTGCTCAACCATCTGCCGCCGGGCACCATCGTCGTCGCCCACGAACTGTCGCCGTCCGACACCACCTCGCTCGACCGCGAACACGTCTGCGGGTTTGCCACCGACGTGGGCAGCCACACGTCGCACTCCGCCATTGTCGCCCGCTCGATGAACCTGCCCGCCGTCGTCGGCCTGCGCAACCTCAGCCAGTTCGTTCACGACGGCCAGCCGGCCATCCTCGACGGCTACAGCGGCACGCTGATCATCGAGCCCAGCGAACAGACGCTGTTCATCTACGGCCAATTGGAGGTCAAACGCCACAGCGTCCAGGAACGCCTCGACGCGTTGCATGATCTGCCGGCCCAAACCCTCGACGGCCACCGCATCGTTCTGTCAGGCAACATCGAGCTGCCGTCCGACACGCCCGCCGTGCTCGCCGCCGGCGCCGAAGGCATCGGGCTGTTTCGCACGGAGTTCCTGTACCTGAACCGCGCGGAGTTTCCCACGGAAGAGGAGCAGTACGAAAAATACGTCGAGGTCGCCCGCACGGTCAGACCGAACTCGGTCATCATCCGCACGCTCGATATCGGCGGTGACAAATTCCGCAGCGAAGACACAACCCCGCAGGAGGTCAACCCGTTTCTCGGATTCCGCGCCATCCGCTTCTGCCTTGCCAACGTGGACATCTTCGAAGCGCAACTGCGCGCCATCCTCCGCGCCAGCGCCGAAGGTAATGTGCGGATCATGTATCCGATGATCAGCGGCGTCGCCGAAGTGGTCCAGGCCAACGACATTCTTCGGCAGGTCATGCAGGATCTGCGCAAAGAGGGTGAACCGTTCGACGAGGAGATTCCGGTCGGGGCGATGATCGAAATCCCCTCTGCGGCGTTGACCGCGGAGATGATCGCGCCCGAGGTGGACTTCTTCAGCATCGGCTCCAACGATTTGATCCAGTACACCATGGCCGTCGACCGTGTGAACGAGAAGGTCGCCAACCTCTACGAACCAACGCACCCCGCGATCCTGCGTCTGGTCCGCTCGGTCGTCGAGGCGGCCCACAACAACAACATCTGGGTGGGAGTCTGTGGCGAGATGGCAGGCGAGCCCCTGTTCGCTCCTCTGCTCATCGGCATGGGCATCGATGAATTGAGCGCGGCGTCCTCCAGTCTCCCGCGCGTGAAGGAAGTCGTCCGCCGCGTCACACTGCGCGAGGCGCAGGAAGTCGCCGCCGCATCGTTGCATGCCAACTCCGGACGCGAAGTCCTGGCCATGCTCAATGCGCTGTTGCAGCGCATCGACCCGGACATGCTGGGCTAAGCGAAGCAGGATTGCGCTCTGCGATGGGGATTCTCTTCCATCAGCCCCGCCGTTTATTGAGGAGACCTGGCCCCAAAATCGCTTGTGATGGATGCTGTTTTTCAGTACATTGACCCCCAATCGGCGAGGCAACCACCAGAAGAATGCCTCCCATTGAACATGAAGGATTCTATGGATAAAAAGCGGTACTTGTTCTCATCAGAATCGGTGACGGAAGGTCACCCGGACAAGGTTTGCGACACGATTTCCGATGCGGTGCTGGACGCGTGCTTGAAGCAGGACCCAAAGAGCCGGGTCGCGTGCGAGACGCTGGCCAAGTCCAACCTCGTCGTGATTGCCGGCGAGATCACGACCAGGGCGCACCTCGATTACTGCAAGATCGTCCGCGATGCCATCCGCGAGATCGGCTACACGAAGGACGTCAGCACGGTGTTCAACGATGAAGACTGCCAGATTCTGACCGCGATCGTCAAACAGAGTCCCGATATCGCGCAAGGCGTTGACGACCGGGCCGCCGAGGGCAAGGCGACGGCGGAACAAGGCGCGGGCGATCAGGGATTGATGTTCGGCTTTGCTTGCACCGAGACGCCCGAGTTGATGCCGGCGCCGATCATGTACGCCCACAAACTCGGGCTGAACCTTTCCAAGGCCCGCAAGAGCGGCCAGATCAAATGGCTCCGCCCCGACGGCAAGACACAGGTCACCGTCGAGTACGAGAACGGCAAACCCGTGCGCATCCATACCGTCGTCATTTCCAATCAGCACGCCGATTCCGTAAAGCATTCCGAGATTGAAGAGATTCTGATTGAGGAGATCATCAAGAAGACAATCCCGAAGAGTCTGCTCGACAAGAACACGCGTTATCTGATCAACCCCACCGGGCGCTTCGTCATCGGTGGACCCGAGGGCGATAGCGGTCTGACCGGTCGAAAGATCATCGTGGACAGCTACGGCGGCATGGGCCGGCACGGTGGCGGCGCGTTCAGCGGCAAGGACCCGAGCAAGGTCGATCGGAGCGCGGCGTACATGGGCCGCTACGTCGCGAAGAACATCGTCGCGGCGGGTTTGGCGGAGCGTTGCGAGATCCAGTTTGCCTACGCCATCGGCTTTCCCGAGCCTGTCAGCGTTCTCGTCGACACATTCGGCACCGGCAATGTCTCCCACGACAAAATCGAAAAGGCGGTCCTCGAAGTATTCAGCTTCAAACCCGCAAACATCATCAAACAACTGAATCTACTGCGGCCAATCTACGGACGGACGACCAACTACGGACACTTCGGGAAGACGAATGATCTCGATGCCCTGACCTGGGAGCGCACGGACAAGGCCGAAGCTCTCAAGAAGGCGGTTCGGTAGGCTCGCGTAGCGCCATCCGGGTTGCGCGGACCAAACCTTGTCTGCGGCAGGGCTGTAGTCCTGCAGCCGAAAACTACTCGCGACGGAACGGCTCTTGTGTTACAGGTTCCAGTAATGGCAGTGGCGAACCAAACACGGCTTGAAACCAGGAGTGTCTCCGAAGCCGCACCATTGGGCCGGCGACGCGCCCTGACTTTTCCCGAGACACCCGAGCAACTGGATCTGAATCTCGGCTTCGTGACGGACCTCGCGCTGAAGACGTTGTCCACGGACATGCACGGCACAACGGCCAGCGTGAGCGAAAGTATGAAGCTCGGGCTGGTCATCACGGACACGACGCTCCAGCGGTTGTATCGGGAGAACCTGATCGAGTTGAAGGGCAGCATCGCGCTTCACAATCATCGCTACGGCATGCTGGAGCGCGGCTGGGCGCGCGTGTCGCAGTTGATGAGCGTGTGCAACTATGTCGGCCCCGCTCCTGTGACGTTGGAATCGTACAAGCGATTGATCGTGGACCAGATGCACAGCCGCGCGCCGGTGACCAGGGCAGTGCTGGACCAGACATTGTCGCACCTGGTGCTCCCCGACAGCGTGAAGCGCACGCTCGGAGTCGTCCTCAGCTCGGGACGCAGCCTGTTCCTGAGCGGGCCGCCGGGCAACGGCAAGACCGCCATCGCCCGCGCGCTCGTCGACGCGATTACGGAACCGATGTGGATTCCCTACGCCATCGAGGTCGATGGACAGGTCATCCGCGTTTTTGACAAACACGTTCACCGCAGGGAAGCGCATACGGAGGATGATTTCGATCCGCGCTGGGTGAAGATTCGTCCGCCGTTGCTGGTCGTGGGCGGCGAACTGACCATCGAAAGCCTGGACCTTGTTACAACCGAGACCCCCCGGTTCTATGAGGCGCCGTTCCAGCTCAAGGCCAATGGCGGTGTGTTGCTGGTTGATGATTTTGGACGACAGCGCTGCTCCGCACGACAGTTGTTGAATCGCTGGATCATTCCACTGGAGAACCGCGTTGACTCCCTCACGCTCAGCACGGGAAAGAAAATTGACATCCCGTTTGAGCAGATCATCGTGTTCGCCACCAACCTGACGGATGCCGATTTGACTGACGAGGCGTTCATGCGGCGGATGGGGTATCGCTTGAGCGTCTCGCGTCCAACCTGGCAAACGTACACGGAAATCTTCCGTCGGACTGCGGCCGACTACGGCCTGACGGTAGACGATCGGTCAATCGAGCGACTGGTCAAACGCTACAAAGCGGAGGATCGCGCCCCGAATGCGTGTGAACCGCGCGATCTGATTGTCCGGGCCGCGGACTTGTGCCACTTTGCGCATCAAGAGCTTACGTTGACGGACGAGATACTCGGGATGGCCTGGGAGGGTTATTTTGGCACACTCGGCGAGCAGCGCGGCAAACGGATATTTCGTTGATTCGAACACCCTTGGCTTGTATGTTTCCTGCTCCCAAGGCACGGGTCATCTAACACAATTGCGACGGTAAAGATTATGGCAACGATCAAACTTTCTCCTTCACGGAAAAAAGTCACCAAATCAAACGGCAACGGCGCCAAGGGCGATTTCAAGGTCCGCGACCTGTCACTGGCCGAGTGGGGACGCAAAACCATCCAGGTCTGCGAACAGGAAATGCCCGGACTGATGGCCATTCGCGCCAAGTACGGGCCGTCCAAGCCGCTCAAGGGCGTGCGCGTCACCGGCTCGTTGCACATGACCATCGAGACAGCGATCCTGATCGAAACGCTCGTCGAACTCGGCGCGTCGGTCCGTTGGGCGAGCTGCAATATTTTCTCCACGCAAGATCATGCCGCCGCGGCAATCGCGAAAGCCGACATTCCCGTGTTCGCCTGGAAAGGCGAGACGCTCGAGGAGTACTGGGATTGCACGCTCGACGCGTTGACCCATCCCGGCAATGTCGGCCCGCAACTGATCGTCGATGATGGCGGTGATGCGACCTTGTTGATTCACAAGGGATACGAACTCGAGAACGGCAGTGAGTGGGTCAATAGCAAAAGCGACAGCCACGAGGAAGAGGTCATCAAAGCTTTGCTCAAACGCGTGCACAAGGAACGGCCCGGATTCTGGCACAAGGTCGTAAAGGATTGGAAGGGTGTCTCCGAAGAGACGACTACGGGCGTGCATCGGCTGTACCAACGGCTCGAAGCCGGCACGTTGCTCGTCCCCGCGATCAACGTCAATGATTCGGTTACGAAATCGAAGTTCGACAATCTCTACGGCTGCCGTGAATCGTTGGCCGACGGCCTCAAGCGCGCGACGGATGTGATGATCGCTGGGAAGCTCGCCGTGGTGTGCGGCTACGGCGACGTCGGCAAAGGCAGCTCACACTCGCTGAAGGGATTTGGCGCGCGGGTTATTGTTACCGAAATCGACCCGATCAACGCGTTGCAGGCGGCGATGGAAGGGTTCGAGGTTGCCACGATTGAGGACACGCTCGGCGAAGGTGACATCTACGTCACCACGACGGGCAACTGCGACATCATTACGCTCGAGCACATGCAGAAGATGAAAGACCAGGCCATCGTCTGCAACATCGGCCACTTCGACAATGAGATCCAGGTCAGCCGACTCAACGAAGCGAAGGGCGTGACCAGGCTCAATATCAAGCCGCAGGTGGACAAATACACCTTTCCCGATGGCCACAGTATCTACCTGCTTGCCGAAGGGCGTCTGGTAAATCTGGGCTGCGCCACCGGCCATCCCAGCTTCGTCATGTCGAACAGTTTCACCAACCAGTGCCTCGCGCAGATGGATCTGTGGAAGAAGAGGAGCACGAACAAGATCGGCGTGTACCGTCTCCCCAAGAAACTCGACGAGGAGGTCGCGCGGTTGCATCTCGAGAAGATCGGCGTCAAGCTCACGAAGCTCACGCAGAAGCAGGCCGACTATCTCGGCGTGCCGATCGACGGCCCGTACAAACCGGATCATTACCGGTATTAAATCGTTGCCGCGGACGATCACCATCTACTCGAAGCCGGATTGCCACCTCTGCGATCGCGCCAAGGAAGTGGTCGAGCGTTGCCGAAGCAAAGTCGATTTCGCGGTCGATGTCGTCGACATCTCGCAGAGCGCGGACTTGCTCGAACGTTATCGCAACGACATCCCCGTCATCTTTCTTGACGGCAGGGAAATCGCCCGTCATTTTGTCCGGGAACGCCAGTTGCTGGAGTTGTTGCAGTAATCCGAACCAACAGGGAGGAACGTCGCCGATGAATACGAAATTCGTCGCCATCTTGGCACTTGCGGCCGGACTCGTCGCCGGCAGTTTGTTCATGGCACAGGGCCAAACGCAGCCCAAACCGCCGCCAACCGATTCGCGCATCGACAAGCTCATCGATCAGAACGAACAAATCCTGAAGAACCAGGATCAGATGATCAAAGACCTGGACGACCTCAAGAAAGGCGTGTTGCAGTTGCGCGTCCGCTCCAGCTAGGCGGCGCCCGACGCGAACGCAATCTCCTCGGCGATTTGGCGCGCGGCGCGGGCAGGATTCCGGGCCTCAGTGATTGGCCGGCCGACGATGATATAATCGGCGCCCGCAATGATGGCCTCGGCGGGCGTCATGGTGCGCCGTTGGTCGCCCCGTTCGGCGCTGGCGGGCCGGATACCGGGAGTCACGATGAGAAATTGTCCGCCCAGAATTTCGCGGAGTGGGTGGACCTCTCTCGGCGAGGCGATCACACCGTTCAACCCGGATTTCCTGGCGAGCCTGCCGCGACGCAGCACCTCGGCGCGCACGTTGCCGCCCACGCTGGTCAACACCGTGACGCCCAGCAACAACGGATGATGGGCGATCGACGCGGCCGCCCTCAGCATCTCCTCCCCTCCCGCAACGTGGAGCGTCAACATCCGGACCTTCAGCGCCGCGGCGGATTCGACCGCTTTGGCAACCGTGTGGGGAATATCGTGGAATTTCAGGTCGAGAAAGCAGTCGCGGTCCTGTTCACGAAGAAACTCGATCATGCGCGGCCCGACACGGGTGAACAATTGGCTGCCCACCTTGTACACGTCCACCATTTCGCGCGTGGCCCTGACCAACGCGGCGGCTTCCTGAAAGCTGTCCACGTCGAGCGCCACGATAAGCTTTGATTTCATTCACCCCGCATGGTAGGGAAAACTTCGTGACCACTCAAGCGCAACCGCGACGAGGAACCGCTCCATTAACCGTGTTTTCGCCCGCCAAAATCAATTTGTATCTCCGCATTCTTGGGAAGCGGCCGGATGGCTATCACGAGCTGGAGACGTTGATGTTGCCCCTCGATTTCGGGGACGAGATCACATTCCGGTCCGCCAAGAGCGGTCTGCGCCTGGAATGCGACAACCCAAGCCTGCCGACGGATACTTCGAACCTGGCGTTGCGCGCGGCCAAACTCCTGTTGGAACATTGCAGCAGCGAACGGGGAGCGAAGATTGCGTTGACGAAACGCACGCCGCTGGCCGCCGGGCTCGGTGGCGGAAGCAGCAATGCCGCCACGGTGTTGCTCGGGCTGAGGGATCTCTGGGGGCTGCACGTTGATGATGCGACGCTTCACCAACTGGCTGCCGGGCTCGGATCGGATGTGAATTTCTTTCTCGCGCGTGGAGCGGCGCTGTGCCACGGGCGCGGCGAACAAATCCAGCCGGTCCCATGCAATCTTTCCGCGTCGGTGTTGCTCGTCAATCCCGGGTTCGGCATCTCAACGAAATGGGCTTATGAACACTGGGCCAAAGCCGCGGCCCGAACGGCGTCGTCACCGCCGGAGGTTGGCAGGCTGTTGCGCGCTCTGGCGGAAGACGACCTGCCTGCCGTTTCGCGATGCCTGTTCAACTCGCTGGAGGCGCCGTCGATCCGCAAGTTCCCCGTGCTGGAGTTGATCAAGGAATCGATGCGCGACGGTGGCGCGAGCGGGGCGATGATGAGCGGCAGCGGCGCAACGGTGTTTGGCCTGTTCGCCGACGTCGAAGCCGCGGAAACATCGGCCCGTAACGTGCGCGAGCAATTCGGTCCGAGCATGTGGACCAAGGTGACGCGGTTCGCGTCCGCTGGGCCGCGGTAGGCTCGACGGAATCAGAAGTTATACTGGTCGATGTTGTCCCTGGTGAAGACCAGGTACTTGCCGAGCAGAATGTTGTCGCCGTCGATCTTCTTCGTCCCCAAACGTCCCGCGACGAATTCCGTCGCTCCCGGCTTGAGTTTTCCGGACGCGATCGCCTCGGCGGCATAGACGGTCAGGTAACCGAGATCGCGCGTATTCCACAGGATCACGGATTTGACGGTACCGTCCTTCACGTAAGCTTTCATGTCATTCGGGGTCGACAAGCCTGTCACCAGGACCTGCCCGCTCTTGCCTGCCTGCTTGACGGCCTCCGCCGCGCCCGGGAACGCAACCGAACTGATGCCGAACACTCCCCTCAGATTGGGGTAGGCCTTCATGAAATCCTGCGTGATCTGGAACGCGAGTTTCTGGTCTTCGTTTGACGGCTTCACAGCGACCAGGTTCAATCCGGGGTATTTCGGCAGCCGTTCCCGCATGAACTTCATCCATTCATTCTGGTTGGCGGCCGTGAGCGTCGCCGTGACGATCGCCACATCGCCTTTCGCGTCGGGACCGCCGAGATCGTTCGCCATCGTGTCGACCAGGGCATAACCGATATCGCGGGCGGTCGCCTGGTTGACGAAATACTCGCGCGTGCCGGGCAATCCGTCAGCGTCCCATGTGATGACATGCACTCCCTTTTCGCGGGCCTGTTTCATCGCCGGCGCGAGCACTTCGGGATCGTTGGGGGAGACGGCGATCACGTCCACGCCTTTCAGGGTCCACTGCTCGATCATCGACGCGGCTTTTTCCGGGGAGCCGTCCGTCGGACCGTCGTAAACGAGTTCCACGTCGCCCAACTCCTGCGCGGCGTCGCGCGCCCCATCCGCGCAACTGCTGAAATACGGAAGACCCTTCTTCTTCGGCAGCAGACAAACGGTGATCTTCTTCCCCGCGGCGTGCACCCGCACACTTCCGCCGAGCAGGAGCATCATGACGCTCAACAGTACGGTGACCTTGTGGATGACGTGTTTCACATGCTCTCCTCGTTGTCGGTTCATCAACCCATCGCATCAAGCCGGGAACTCTTGCGCGAGAATACCTGATGCAGCAGCACCGATGCAATCAGCACGATTCCGATGACGACCAGATTCAGTTCGTCCCGGTTCCAGTGCCAACTGACGAATTCGCGGGTCTCGTGAATCAACAACACCCCGAGCACCGTGCCCAGAATGTTCCCGCGCCCGCCAAAAATGCTCGTGCCTCCCAGCACCACGGCGGTGATCACGTCCAATTCCATGCCCGCACCGAGGTCGGCCTTGGCCGTGTTGCGCCGCGCCACCAGAATCACCGCTGCCAGCCCTGCTGATCCACCCGAGAGGCTGTAGAGCCACAGCTTGATCCGGTCCACTAATATCCCGGAAAAACGAGTCGCAGTTTCGTTGTGCCCGATGGCATATAAAAACCGGCCGGTGGGAGTCTTCATCAAGACCAGCCCCGCGATGCCCGCCGCCGCCAGTACAAACAAGGCCGGTATCGGCAACCCGAGACAACTCCCCCGCCCAATCACCGCGAAGCTGTCGGGAAATCCCGACATGGGCCGCCCCTGGCTGATCCCTTCGGCAATCCCGCGAAACGCCGCAAGCGTCGCCAGCGTTACGATGAGCGGATGCACCTTCACTTTCGCGACGAATACACCGTTCAACGCTCCGGCGGCGAGTCCTGTCATGACCGCCATCGCCGCGCCAATGACGGGCGGCACGCCGCGCTCATACGTCAACCCGAGCACGACAGCGCAGAGGGCCAGCGTCGAGCCGACCGACAAGTCGATACCCGCCGTGATGATGATCAAGGTCATGGGCATCGCCAGCAACGCCAATTCCCACATATGCGTGGACAACTCGACCTGCGACGGCAGACGGACAAACTGCGGCTCGACGATGCCCGCCCAAGTCAACAGCCCGACCAACAGCGCGGCCAGGACCACTTCATGCCAGTAGCGAAACGAGCGTTTCACGCCAGCCGCTCCTTCCGTCGCGCCACGTGGTCTGCCAGTACCGCGAGCAAAATGAACACGCCCTGAATCGCTCGTTCCCAATACGTCGCCTGCTCGCCCAGGCGCAGGAAGATCAGCGCGGTGCCGACCGTCCCCAAGAGCAGCACTCCCAAGACCGATCCAATGATATTGCCGCGTCCGCCGCTGATCGACGTGCCGCCCACCACCACGCACGTGACGACCAACAGTTCGAACCCGACGCCGATCCCCGATTCGATGACCGACAACTGGGTGACGCTCACCAGGGTCGCCAGGCCCGTGAGCAAGCCGGTGATGGTGAAGACAATGATCTTGACCCGTCGCAGTGAGATGCCCGCAAGCGCCGCCGAATGCGAGTTGCTGCCCACGGCGTAAATCCGCCGGCCCAGAGGCGTGTCGCGCGTCAACACAGCACACAGCGCCACCACCACCAGGGCTGTCACCACGCAAAACGGAATGCCCCACACGCTGCCGGTCCCGAAAAACCGCAACCCCGCCGGCAAATTCTCAATCCATTCCCCCCGCATCAGCAGTTCCGTGAGTCCGCGCAACGCCGTCAACATTCCAAGGGTCACGATGATCGACGGCACGCGCGCAACCGTCACCAGCAGACCGTTGACCAATCCGATGGTGGCGCCCGCACCCAGCGTCACGACAACACCGAGCCACACCGGCCCACCCCAACGATCCGATGAGGTCATGATGCCCATGATCGCAGCGAGCAATCCCATCATCGATCCAACCGAAATATCGATTTCCCCCGTCACAATCACCAGCGTCATCCCGCAGGCCACAAGGACGGTCGGCGCACACTTCACCAGGAGGTCGCGAATGTTGCCGACGGCCAGAAACGAGGGATTCACGGCCGACACGACCGCAACCGTCACCACCAGCAACGCCAACGCGCCATACTCGCGACGGCTGGCGACGCGTTGCAGCAACCCGGTGCGGTTGTCGTGATTGCCCACGTCAGTTGTCTTTCATGAGTTGTTGGTGGCGGGCGTTATCCTCGCGGCAGGGCCATCTCCAGGACCCGCTCTTGCGTCGCCTCGGCGCGTGATAGTTCACCTGAGATCGAACCGCTGCGCATCACGACGATGCGATCGCTCATCATCAGGAGTTCCGGCAGATCACTGGAAATCAACAATGTGGCCATGCCCTGTGACGCTAGCTGACGAATCAGTCCATGCACTTCGGCCTTCGCGCCAACGTCCACACCGCGCGTCGGTTCATCGAGCAACAGCACCCGCGGCTTCGGCGCCAGCCATTTGCCCAGCATCACCTTCTGCTGATTGCCGCCCGACAATGTCTGCGTTGACGCCCCGGCGTCCGCGGTCTTGATCGACATCTGGCGGATAAGCCGCTCGACGAGGTCGGTCTCACGCTGCCGCGAAATCAGTCCGCTGTGCGTCAAGGACGACAGCACGACCATACTGAGGTTCACCCCCACGGCCATTGGCAGGATCAATCCCAAATGTTGACGGTCCTCGGGCACGAGCGCCACACCGGCTCTCAGCGCCGCCCGCGCGGATCCGCGCGCCAGCGGGTTTCCCGCAATCGCAACGTCGCCGCTGTCGTACGGATCAATTCCAAAGATTGCCTGGGCGACTTCGGACCGCCCCGCACCGATCAACCCGGCCAAGCCGACGATCTCTCCCGACCGAACGGAAAACGAAACATCCTGAAACACGCCGGCTCGCGTCAACTTGCGCACATCCAGCAAGACGTCACCAACGGGTGGCGACGATGATTTGTTCGTGAACAAATCGCCGACCTCGCGTCCGACCATCTTCTGAATCAATGTCTGCCGGGTCAATTCACGTGTCGGACGGCTATCAACCCAGCGTCCGTCGCGCAGCACACTGACCCGGTCCGACAGCTCAAACACCTCCTCCAGACGGTGGCTCACGTAAAGAATGCTGATCCCCTCGCTACGAAGCTGGCGGACGATGCGGAACAACACCTCGATCTCGCGCGCCGACAATGAAGCGGTCGGCTCGTCCATGATGAGCAGCCGGCAGGATTGGGATAACGCCCGCGCGATCCCGACCATTTGCCGTTGCGCCACCGTCAACTCGGCCAGGGGTGTTCGTTGGTCGAAATGTTCGCCCAGGCGCTCCAATAGCCCGCGCGTTTGCGAGCGCATCCCCGCGTGGTCCAGCAACAGGCCAAGACCCCGCCGAGGTTCGCGCCCGACAAAGATATTGTCCTCCGCGTCGAGGTGGAGAAACGCGGTCGATTCCTGATGGATGACCGCGATGCCCGCGGCTTCCGCGGCACGGACGTCGCCGGACGGGAGCGGTGTCCCATTGAGCAGGACGTCACCGTCATCGGGGAGAACCGAACCCGAGACGATATTGATCAGCGTGGACTTTCCCGCGCCGTTTTCACCGCAGAGCGCATGCACTTCACCCGGCGCGATGGACAGGCTCACGTCGCGCAACGCCTGCACGCCGCCGAATGCCTTGCTGATCCGGCGGATATCGAGAAGCGGCTGGCCGTTCATGATCTCCACGAAAACAATTCCGATTCGGTCGGGGAGTATAAAGGCCCGAGAGTTGTTTGACACCGGCAAAATTCGTCGCCGCCGGTCAGAGCATCACATGCCGCCGTCAGAGCGTGCTTAGATCGGCAACTGCCGGAATCTTTCGTACGCCTGTTGCCAGATTGCGGAATCCTCCGGTTTGCAAGTGGTCACGGCGAACGATTCGCGAACGACGCGGCGCAATTCATCGAGCGACGCGAGATGACCGAGAGCGAGAGCCTGGATCAGGACGTTGCCGATGGCGGTCGCCTCGGATGGCCCGGCAATGATCGTGCGACCCGTGGCGTTGGCGCTGAGCCGGTTCAGCAACAAGTTGTGGCTGCCGCCGCCGACGATATGCAGCGTGGTGAGCTTCTTGCCGGCAATCTCCTCCATCTCATCGAGCGTCCGGCGATAGAGCAACGCCAGACTCTCGAGTATGCAACGGACAAACTCGCCATGCGTTGCTGGCGGCGTCTGGTTTGTCTCGTGACAGTAATCGACGATTTTCTGGGGCATGCGGTCAGGCGTGCCAAAACGCGGGTTGTTCGGATTGATCAGGACCCTCAAGGGCGGCACTTTTTCGGCCATCGCTGCCATCCCCGTGTACTCGTAAGCGTGTCCTTCCCTGGCCCAGGCGCGGCGACACTCCTGTTGAATCCACAGGCCGATGATGTTCTTCAAGAAGCGGATGCTGCCCCCGTAACCCACTTCATTGGTGAAATTGTGGGCGCGGCTCTGCTCGGTAATGATGGGCTTCTTCGATTCCAACCCCAACAGCGACCAGGTTCCGGAACTCAGGTAGGCCCAGTTATTTCCTGATACCGGCACGGCGGCGACCGCGGCGCCCGTATCGTGCGAACAACTGGCCACGACGCGCAGATCTGCGAGTCCCGTCTCGGCAGCGACATCCGGCAGGAGCGGGCCGAGAACGCTTCCCGAAGGCACCACTTCGGGGAAGAGCTTTTTCGGCAGCTTGAATTTCGACTGCAGGGTTCGCGACCATCGATGTTTCTTTGGATTGTAGAGCTCCGTGGTGCTGGCCAACGACTCTTCCGCCCTGACGACGCCGCTGAAGAGGAAATTGAAATAGTCCCCGATGTTCAGAAAGCAGTCCGCCGACTTGAAGACCCAGGGCCGCGATACGAGGTCGGCCTGCAACTGATACAGGGTATTGATCGTCATGAACTGAATGCCGGTCTCGGCGAAGATTGTCTCGGCGGGGACGACGGCGAACGCGCGTTCGAAGGCTCCCTCGTTGCGCAACGGATCGCGATAATGAAACGGCACCGACAACATCGGCTCGCGTTCACGGAGCCAGACGTAGTCAACCCCCCACGAATCGCAACTCAGACTGTCCGGCTTGATTCCGCGCGCGGCGATCTTGCCGAGGCCCTTCTTCATTTCATCGAAGAGACGCAACAGATCCCAGCGAAGCGAACCGTTGACCCGCACAGGTCCGTTGGCAAATCGGTGGATTTCCTCCAGGGTCAGTTTGCCATCGTCGAGCCGGCCGAGCATCACGCGGCCGCTCTCCGCTCCCAGATCACAGGCGATGTAGTGATGCACGCTCACAGTGTTCGCAATCCAGAGTTCCCCTCGGAACGGGCGGGGTTGCTGCAAATCGATCGTCCGTTACGGTGGCATTATTTGGTCTCGCGAACGGGGAAGTCAAGTCTGGCCCCGTCTTCGGGATCGCCCGACTCATATCTGCGGCTGGCGGGCTGCGGTGCGCCAATTTTGTACGATCAGTTGCCAGACGGCAGGTGGCATGTTAGGATTCGCGGCGATGGTAGTTTCCGGCTCACGCGGCCGTTTCTGCGTTGGCTGACGCGTAATCTCCGGCTGGACGCGCAACGGGAGCGGATTTTACGTAAGTCATTGACTGCCCGGTAGTGTAATTGGTAACACAGCGGCCTTTGGAGCCGTATTTCCTGGTTCGAGTCCAGGCCGGGCAGCCAGTATTCATCTTCCTTCCAGACCCAGTCCCCTCGGCATGGCATGTCTAGTGCTTCCGAAGGGTTATTGAGCTTGGAGTGCTCGAAAGCATGGCCAGTCTTTCAGACGAAGAAGTCCAGCAGTTGCTTCGCACCGTCGAGATGTTCGAAGCGATTACGGAATCTCAGCCCGACGATTATCAGTCGTGGGAGATTCTGAAGGAGGCCTACAGCAAGCTGGGCCGGCGCGACGAAAGCCTGGCCGCCTCCAAGAAGCTGGCCAAATCCCACGTTCACCTCGGCCAGATTTCCCAAGCGATTCTCGAGTACGAGGGTATCCTTCAGGAATACCCGAATGATGCCGAGGTTCTCCAGGGCCTGAAAGAACTTGAGGCCAAGACCTCGCAACTTGCCGCCAATCGACAACCCTCTGGGGCGCCGTCACTGCGTGAGGACTCCAAGCCGACACCACTTGCCCCGGCGCTGGCCGCCGGGACAGCGGCGCCCCCCTCTTCTCCTCCGCGACCGCCAACACACGAGGATGGCAACAAAGCGCTCATCGATGCTTTGATCGCGGAGAAACTGCTCACACCCCAATCGGTCGAACCCGTGATGAAACGGCTCGCCGCCAATCCCGTCAATTCGGGCGAGAATCCCACGCCCGCGGTGCTGCCGCAGATGCTGATCGACGATCAACTGGTCAAGCTGGATGATCTGCTTACGGTACTGGTCGATCGCAGCGCCCTGCCGTACATCCCGCTCTCAACCTACGACGTGGATCGCGACGCGGTGTGCCTGCTTCCGCGGGAGATTTGTTTCGAGAAATGCCTTGTACCATTCGATCTGATCAGCCGTTCGGTTCTGATTGCCACGTCGAACCCGTTCGACACGGCGGCGCGAAGCCAGGCGGAGGTCATGCTGGCCTACAATGTGTTCTGGTACGTTGCTTCGGCCGAGGAAGTCCAGGCGGCCCTGCGGCGCGCCCACGGCCTGGACTCCAAACATCCCGCGGGGGCGCGCACGTCCAGCAGTCCGACCAAATCATGAAATCATTCGGAGAAAGAATTGCCGACACGCTGTTGGCGGATGGGTTGCTGAGTCAGGAGCAACTCAGCGAAGTCCTGGAACTGCAGAAGACACAGGGTGGACGCCTGCTGAAGCTGCTTTTGGAGAAGCAACTTGTCACCGAGCAGGACATGATGGTCAGCATGGGACGCTGTCTCGGCGCGCACCCGGTCACGCTGGCCAAGATGCGCGTCCCGCAGGACGTGATCGACCTGATACCGAAGGACCTGGCGCAGACCTACAAGATGGTCGCGGTGGCGCGGCTGGGCCGCAAGATTTTCGTGGCCATGGCCGATCCGTTGAACGTGCTGGCGCTGGACGACCTGCGGCGGGTGCGTCCAAACGCGCAAATCATCCCGTTGATCAGCACGGAAAAGGCCGTTTCGGATTTCCTCAACAACGCCCAGACACAAGCCAGTGCCGGCATCGACGCAATCCTGAAGGATGTCGACGTGTCCGACATCGAACTGGCCAAGGACAAACAGGACGAGATCAACCTCGATCAACTGGTCGAAAGCAGCGAAGAGGGGCCGGTCATCAAGCTGGTCAACCTCATGCTCGTCCAGGCCATCAAGGACCGCGCCAGCGACATTCACATCGAGCCGTTTGAGAAACAGCTGCGGCTTCGCTACCGCGTGGATGGGGTGCTCTACGATTCGACGGCGCCGCCGAAAGGCCTGCAGTCGGCCATCGCCTCGCGCATCAAGATCATGGCGAACCTGGACATCGCGGAACGGCGTCTGCCGCAAGACGGGCGTTTTCGCATCAAACTGGCGGGACGCGAAGTGGATTTGCGCGTGTCGGTGCTGCCCACCGTTCACGGCGAGAAGATTGTCATGCGCGTGCTGGACAAGGGCAATCTCAGCCTGAACCTGGACGCTCTGGGACTGCCCACGGATGACCTGACGAAATTCAAGAACGCCATCGACGCGCCGCACGGGATGCTCCTGATGACCGGGCCGACCGGCTCGGGCAAGACCTCCACCCTGTACGCCGTACTGACGCAACTGAACACCTCCGACATCAACATTGTGACCGTCGAAGACCCGGTTGAATACCAGATGCTCGGGGTCAACCAGGTGCAGGTGAAACCGGAGATCGGGTTGACGTTCGCAGGCGGGCTGCGTTCGATCCTGCGACAGGACCCCGACGTGGTCATGGTTGGTGAAATCCGCGACTCGGAGACGGCCGATATCGCGGTCAAGGCGGCGTTGACGGGACATCTGGTACTGTCGACGCTGCACACGAACGACGCGCCCGGCGCCATCGCCCGTCTGGTGGACATGGGGATCGAACCGTTCCTGGTGAGTTCCTCGCTGCTTCTGGTATGCGCACAACGTCTGCTGCGAAAGATCTGTCCGCATTGCAAGGAGGCGCTCACGGTGCCGGCGGACGTCATCGCGCGGCTCGGTCTGACGAACGAGGACGTTTCGTCCACGAAATATTATCGCGGTCGCGGCTGCTCACGCTGCAAGGACACGGGATTCCTCGGTCGTCTGGCGATCCTGGAGGTGTTGTCCGTCACCAACGCGTTACGCGAGCAAATCCTTCACGACACCAGCGCCAAGGTTCTCAAGGGCCTGGCGCTCAGCGAAGGCATGAAGACGCTGCGAATGGCGGGACTGGAAAAGGCGAAGGCCGGCCTGACGTCTCTGGATGAAGTCCTGCGGGTCTCGGGGGCCGAGGCGTAGAGGGCCATGCACGGCGGTCATTCTTCAGGGTCGCGGCCTCGCAAACCTGAGATTTTGAAGATTTGAATGCCAGGAATGTACCATTCCGCTCGAAAAAAGGCTCATGGCATACCGGGTGCTCAGTTAACGCGATGAAAGACGTTCGGGTAACAAACAGGGATTAGTCAACATGAGATTGCCGTTTTTCCGCAGTTCAAAAACCGACACCACCAAGATAACCGTGGCCGAGCCGGTGCAACCCCCGACGCCGCGCGTTACGCCGCCACGGACGGACCCGCCGCCGGTTCCGACGTCGCGCACCAATTTGCATCTCGCCGAGACCCAATTGATGAGCCATCCGTTGAACGCGGCCAAGAGCAGCGCGTCAACGGCTCCTGCCGCTCCGACTCTGGAGAGCGACCGCCCGGTTCCGGCAAGCGGACAGACCATTCCGCTGTCGCTGAGTTCCATTTCGCAACAATTGCCGGGGAATTTCCTCGCCACGGTCGGGACGGAGAACATCCGTCGCCTCACGGTGAACATCCCCGCCGACCTGATCCTGCCGCAACTGGCGCGGGGCCGGATCACGATCACGTTGGCGGAACTGCTGCAGTTGATGCCGGAGGAACTGGTACGTCGGCCCATGCCGGCGGGCAACAGCCAGCACGCGCTCGTATTGCCGTTGGCGGAAATCGTCAGCGGATTACCCGCCGATCTGTTGCAGCGCCAGGACCAAACGGAAGTCGATCTCAACACTCCGGAGTACACGCAATTTCCCAATCTCATCGACGAAGTGACGGAACAACCGGTGACGGAAGACAAGGCCGCGGAAGCGGAATCCACGGCCGCCCCGGAGCCGGCGGCGCCGGAAGCCGCGGCGATGGAGCCGGTTGCTTCCGCACGCGAGACAAGTCCGTCGATCGCGCCGGATACCGCCTCGACGGAAGAAACGGCTGAAGAAACGTCAGCCGCGCCGCGGACACTGGCCAACCGCATGGCCACACCAATCCCGGCGGCCAACGAAACTCCGACGCAGTCGTCGCCGCCGCCGTCCGGTCCCGCTCCCAGCGACGGGATCACGGTCAGCCTGCGCAGCCTGGTCGCGGTCATGCCGGATCAATATTTCGTCTGCCCGCGCACGGATCTCTGGCGCCGAATCGATCTGGACATGCGCATCGCGCTGCCGTCGGACCTGGTTCTGCCCCAATTGAGAATCGCCCGTGTCCGTCTGCCGATGTCGGTTGCCGTGGGCTTGATGCCGCGCTCGATCCTGGCTTCGCCGATGCCGACGATCTCGGAGGAAACCATCCCGATCGCCCTGCAGGAGATTGTGCCGCAGTTGCCTCCGAACCTGTTTGCCAGCCAGACGAAGCAGTCGGATCTTCAGGAGATTGATTTCAGCGACAGCGATATTCCGACACCATTCGCCGAGAAGAACTTCACGCCGGCGACCGTCGAGATTCGCGCCCCCGAATCCGTCCAATCACCTCTACCTCCGGCGCCGGCGCAGCCGGAGGCCGTCGAAGTTTCCGCGGGCGCGCTGGAAGACGAGTCCGTCTCGATCTTTGCGGAAAAACCCGCTGTCACCGAGCCGCCAACCACGGAAGCCCGCCGCCAGGACGAGATTCCGTTGCCGCCCGCTGCGGCGGAAACGAAGGTGGAGGAGCCGGTTGCGGAAGAGCCGTCGACCACCGAACCCAGCGGCGAACCCGCCGAGTCCATCGAAGAGGATCTCGAACAACCCATCTTTGCCGAGGTTCCGAAGGCAGAGGAACCGGTGGCGATTGCGGCGCAACGCACGCCGTCGGTGACCGAACAGCCCGTGGTGGAACAAGTTGCCGCGGAGCCGGTTGCCGAAGTCACGGCGCAGGCGCCTGCGCAAACCGCTGAACCCGTACCGACCGTCGCGGCCGAACAGCCATCCCGTACGGAAGCGCCAGCGACAACGCCTCAACAAAGCGAGGACGACGACGAAGACGCGGAAGAGTTCGGGACGACTTCGGAAGAAGCGTCCGCCGAGATTCCACAGGAAGCGCGGGTTGGCGAGACGGCATCCCCCACGCCGCACGTCGGGTCGACGCCGGACCAGGTTCTCGCGAACCTGAATCGCTGGGGCCTGGCCGATCTCGCGCGCATCGAGAGCATTGGGCCGGTCGTGGCCAAACGGATCATCGAATTTCGCGACGCACACGGTGGATTCAAGTCCATCGAAGACCTGCACCAGATTCCGGGGATCAGCCGCCGCTTGTTCCACTCGCTGGCCAATCCGCCGCGACGTCAACTCAACCGTCTGCTCGGAATCGATCACAACGACGAGCTGACGCTGCAGGAAGTCGTGCGGCTGACGAGCCAGATGAAAGGCGTCGCGGGATCGATCCTGGCGATGTCGGACGGGGTATTTCTCACGGGAGAACTGCCGGCGCACCTGGATCGCGAGACGATCAGCGTCTTCGCGCCGCAATTGTTCCGCAAAGTGGGCCGGTACATGCGGGAGCTGCGGGCCGGACAGGTCACACGGTTGTCGGTGTTCACCGACCAGCAACCGATCAGCATCTTCCGCGCGGGCGACATTTTCCTGATCGTCCTGCACGATAACCGTCACTTTAGCAAAGCGCTGCTACGGCGCTGCGAGCGCATCAGCCAGGAACTCGCGCGGCTGTGCCGTCAGCGGACCGCCGAGTAAGGGAGCCACATCATGTCGATCATCAATTACGTCAACAAGGAAATCCAATTCAAGATCGTCTATTACGGGCCGGCGCTGTGCGGCAAGACGACGAACCTGACCTACATACACAGCCAGGTGGTGGAAGCGCACAAGGGCGAGCTGGTGTCGCTGGCGACGGCGGCGGACCGCACGCTGTTCTTCGACTTCCTGCCGTTGAACGCGGTGGTCGTCAAAGGATTCAAGACGAAGTTCCAACTCTACACGGTACCGGGCCAGGTGATTTACAATGCCACGCGCCAACTCGTACTGCGCAGCGTGGACGGGGTGGTGTTCGTCGCCGACTCGCAATGGGACAAGATGGAAGAGAACATCGAGAGCTTCAAGAACCTCGAAGAGAACCTCGTCCGCCAAGGCACGAGCCTGGACCAGATTCCGTACGTGCTGCAGTACAACAAGCGCGACCTGGGCAATCCGGCGCCGGTGCACTATCTCGATTTCGTGCTGAACAACCGCAGCGTGCGCGTGCCGAGTTTCGTGGGCATCGCCACCACGGGCCAGGGAGTATTCGCCACCCTCAACGCCATCTCGCGGCTCCTGCTGCAGAAGTTTGCGCGTGAAAACGAAGCGGCGTCCGCCAAGCAATCGGCGGCGCAGACCTCGACCGCATCGGCCTCGACGGCATTGTCGGGGATCGCCGCGGCCGCGGCGCGACGTTGAAGCCATTTGACCGAACGACAACCGATCGCAAGCGACACAGATGCAGGCACTGGCTATTCTGACGATTGAATCGGCGGACCGCCTTATGAAGGTGCTCGGGGAGTACCTGGACCATTCCGAGGCGTCCTACGCGCTGATCATCGACCGTGGCGGGGCCATCCTCAGCCAACTGGGAGAGATTCCCCCGTCGGTGGATGTCATGACTCTGTCGGCGCTGGCCGCGGGCAGCTTCGCCGCCACGCGCGAGCTGGCGTTGCGGGTGGGCGAACAGGAGTTCTCGGCATTGCATCAACAGGGCAAGCACAGCCAGATTCTGATTTGCTCGATCCAGGACGAAGCCATGTTGCTGACGGTGTTCGGCCCGAAGACGACGCTGGGTCTGGTGCGATTCTACGCGGCGCGCGCGGTGAAACAGATCGGGACGGTTCTGGATCGGGCGCGCGGTGAAGCGAGAATTCCCATCGACCTCGGCCATGATGTCGCGAACGGCCTGAAGGACGTGTTCCACGATCCGACGGCCAAGCGAGCCTAGCGGAGCTGTCAGTCAGGCAGAACCTTCCCGGACCTGTCCCCTCAAGCAGACACTCAACGGCGTGTCAGAACACCCAGAGGCAAACGCCGGCCACGGCAATGGCGGCACCCGCCCAGCGCAGCACCGGCAGTCTGACCGGTCGAACGAGAGATGCCAGCCCGATGCCGAACGCAAGCAAGCTCGCCGTCGCCAGCATAAAGCCGGCGCCATAGGCGTAGCCGACTGCGTTGGCGGGCATTTCGGCTCCGTGCGAGTGGCCGTGGAAGAATGCGAGCAACCCGACGATGACCATACTTACCGCCACTGGGAAACGCGCGGCGACGGCAATCAGAATGCCCAGCACGAGAATCGAAAGCAGGATCCCTTCTTCCGTGAACGGTACACGTAGCCCGGCCATCCCCAAGGCGCCGCCGATGGCCATCACCCCGAGGAAGCTCGCCGGCACGAGCCAACGGGCGCGTCCACCGAGTTGGGCCGCCCACAAACCGACGGCGGTCATGGCCAGGATGTGATCGAGCCCGGAGAAAGGATGGGCCAGGCCGCTTCCGAATCCGTGCACGTCGCCGGGGATCACATGGGCATACGCGCCAACGCTGGTGAGCATGAGAAAGGCTGCAGAAATCAGTGAGAAACGCAAAATCGTCTTCATGGGAGGGACTATATTTCCCGCATTATTGGCGTGTCAAGAGCGATTGAGGAGCCGGTTGGGAGGAGTGCGCGTAATTGCGCAACGAGGAATCGGGGCGGCGTGGGGACGGGGACGGACTCGATCGCGGCGAGATGTGAGCCTACTGCGTGAGCCGGTAGAGAATGTCGTTGGCGACCGCGGTGAAGTACGCCTGAAGCTGGCTTGGGTCGTCTGCGAGCAGAGCCAAGCCCGTGGGCGCACTGGCGTTGTAGGTCGGACTGTTGGTTGCGTTTGCCACTTGGGAAAGGAAATCCATATTGACGCCTGAGCTTCCCCCCAACCCAATCGCGTAGACGAGGATATTCTCGGACTGCATTTGCTGAGCAACCTGAATGCACCGATACTTCGCTTCGGCAGTCACGTTGGCACGGGTAAAACTCTCCATGGTGCCGTTCTGATTCGAATAGAACTGCGTTGCGCTGCAGGCAGGAGAGCACCCTCTCAGGCTACTGCCGTCTCCGCAAGCGTTGTTCTGATCAGAACACGATGTTGTCGTCGTCGCCACGTTCCAAAAGCCGACCGACGTACCCGAATCCTGGCCGCCGAAATTCCAAGTGATCGAGCCCGGGCAGCTCAGAGTGTCCTGGATCATGTTCGCCAGTCCGTCGGTGAAGAACACGACCACCTGGAGAGCGACCTGGCTCGAAGGAATGGTGATATTGTTTTCCTGAACGAGAGCGTTCGTCAACCCGCCCTGCGAGAAGGTGCCCCCGCACCAATGGTTGGTCAGGGCATATGCGGCCTTTGTGATGTCGGACTTAAATGGCTGCTCCATAGAGATGTCCTGGCTCGCCGTCGAGGCAAAGCTCGCCATGGACGCCTCGTCGATGCTATCACTAAAGAAGTTAATAAAAGTTGCAACAGCACCGGGCAAGTAGTAACCGCCGCCCGATCCACTTCCATCGCCCATCGGCGAGGGCCCGCGACTTGGATCCATCGACCCGGAGCGATCGAGCGCCAAGGCCAAATAAACTTTTGTGCGCGTGGCTTGGGCGGTATCGCCTACCGTGAGCGTCTTCCACGAATACCCGCCGATCGCCGGAAGGACGCGAATGAAAAAGGTGTTGATGGCAACGGTGGCGGTGACGTTGAGAATGGTGTCGTTATTGGCATCTTTTGTGAAATTGATGTTGAGTGATGGCGGAGCGACATCGCGCCCGCAGGACCCATAATTGAGAAGAAAGGTATTGCTGGCGACGAGGCTGGCCTGGGCCGTCCCCTGATAATAATTGCGCATGCCGTTCAAACACGCGGCATCCACCGCCTTGGACAACTTGGCCCTGCTGATATAGGCAAATCCGAGGTCAACGCCCAATCCCACAAAGCCGATCAACACCGCAATCATCAGGACAAACATCACCAACGTCTGACCGTGTTCGCGATGGACGATGCGAAGAATTCTGTTACGCATGGAAGACATCACATCCTTAGAAGTACGCGGCGTCGTAGAGCTGGTTTGTCACCGTGAAACCTCGGAGACCGCCGACGAAGACGGTGCCCAGAGGAGTTGCTGCCTTGAAGTTGTAGAATACCTCGGCCACAAACGTGGTCTGGTTGGACTGGGGAATGGCGGTGGTGGAATTCGCCGTGCCCACCGAGGGCATATTGATGGTTTGATTCAGCGTCCCGAGCTTGCTTTGCAGGGTCAGTTTACCCTCAGAAATCTGGTTCGTGATGACGTAATTCTTGCCGGTGTTGTACACCGCCGAGATGATCACTTCGCCGTTGGAATTGATATTCAGCGGGCTGGCTTCCGCAATCACGCCAGCAATGGCATTCGATATCGCCGCGTCGTTGCCGCCCGTCACACTGCCGCGGGCCGCAAGATTGGCGCCTTCGCGAGAAAGATTGATAATCACCTGGTGGGTGGAGATCGACCGGCAGAAATCGATCATACCGAACAACAGGAACAGCACGATAAACGAGACGAACATGAATTCCACCAGCGCCTGGCCGGATTGGTCGCGTCCCATCGACAAGCATTTGCGAATCAGTCTCATCACAGGAATCTATCTATCCAGAGCGGGGTTGAACGGTTCATTGCGAAATGACGTACTGGTTGTGAACGTGTATGTATTGTTCGGGAAATACATCCCGACCGGGGTAAGCAGTTTGAGACCGGTCGTCAGCGATATGACGACCGTATCACCGGGCCCTCCGGCGAAATTGGTTACACCGCCACTGGTGACCGTGATTCCGGTGACCGGGATGCCAGCCGAATACTGTTTGGCGATGTTGATGATTGACTGCACACGCGATTGCACGGTGTTCGTGACGGTCTGGTGCTGGCCCGTTACGGCATAGCGACCCGCTTCGCGGAGGGCGTAGGACAAGGTTTCCTGCGTCCAGAAAAGCCGGCCAAAATCAAGGACGCCAAAGGTCAAGAGCATGAACAGCGGCAACACGAGAGCGAACTCAACCATTGAGTTCCCGCTTCGGGCGTGGAACGGCCTACGGATCCCTGTAACGACCCTCCTGACGAGTTTCAGAACTGTCCCCCTGAGTAATGCGACTTCGTTTGACATATATCACGCCCGCTGGCAAAGTCCATCGGATTTGCGGCATTTTTCGTGCCGGTTCTCGTTGACGCGGAAAACTTTGCCGCGTTCGGCGGGGGTCATCGGCCCGCAAACCAGTTGTTACCTGCAAAGCGAGCCGACCCTACTATTCTGTCATCAAGGACTTCGCCGAGCCGCCCTCGACGCCCTGCACGGGCCACGTGTCCAGCCGATGAACAAACATGTTCGCATAATGTAAACCCATCAAATAGCGTACGTGTCGCAGTTCCGCGCGGATTCCTGTCATTCGGGCGAAAGATTCTCAGTGGTGTCACCGTTTCAGCCAGCGGCAGCGATGAACCTGTTTCCCGGCGGCCACAAACTCCTTTTCGAAGTCCGTTTGCGCTTCGGGCGGGAAAACGAGGGGAGCCGCCTCGGCGAATCGGCCGCTGTTGCGGAAGGCGAGTTGGATCCATTCGAAGTACTCGACATGATCGGTGGCGCAATTGACGGCGCCATCGTTGGCCAACGTGCGGTGGGTTTCCGTGAGGAAATCCGACGAGATCAGACGTCGGGCGTGGTGCCGCCGCTTTGGCCACGGATCCGGGAAGAGGATGTGGTAGGCGGAGACGGAGGCGTCGGGGATGAGTTTGGCGACGAGATAGGCAGCCTCCAAACGGACGAGTCGCAGATTGCGCAATCCGTTCCGCACGGCTTTTCGGTCCACTCGGCGCAAGCGGCGAAGTAGCCGGTCGACTCCGAGGAAGTTTCGTTGGGGAGAGGTGCTGGCGGCCCAGAGGAGAAATGATCCCTTGCCGCAGCCGAGGTCGATTTCGATGGGTTGGTCCCTTTCGAAGACCGCGCGCCAGTCGAGAGGCTCGAACCAGTTGGCGGCCTTGTAGATGATCGAGTCCCCTGCCCCGCCGGTGCCGGGGTGCGGCGCGGGGGCTGGCGCGTCGAAGGCGGACTCGGGCTGCTGCATCATCGGGACAGTTTATTGGGCGGAGGCGGTTGTGACAAGCGGCGGTTCGCCCGGGGAAAGGAGAATTGGGGGTGGCCGCCGGAACAAGCTTGTGGCTGGGCTGGAGATCGGGCATACTGTCGGGGTTGACCCCGTGGAGAAGCGCGAAATGCAAAGCATCATGTGCGACTCAACAGAAGTCAGACAAGAACCCGACCGGGATGCGTCAAGCGGCTCCATGCGATGGCGACCTGCTTTTAGTTGCCTCCTCATTGCCCATTTGTTTGTTACCCTGGCGTATGCCGGAACTGTGGGCGCGGCGGAACGGCAGACAGTGCGCGACCGTACCGTGGAGGAGATCGCGAAGCGGGACCTGCGGCCCGTGGGCCGGCTGATGGCGTCGACGAATCTGAATTTAGCGATCAGCCTGCCGCTGCGGAATCAGGACGCGCTGGCGGAGTTGCTGCAACGGCAGTACGACCCGTCGAGCGCCCAGTACCACCACTGGCTGACGCCGGAAGAATTCGCGGAGCAATTTGGGCCGACGGAGCAGGACTACCAGGCGGTGATCGATTTCGCCAGGGCAAACGGGTTCATGATCACGGCGACACATCCGAATCGGACGATCCTGGATGTGCGCGGGTCGGTGGCGGACATCGAGAGGACGTTTCACGTGGCGCTGCGGACGTATCAGCATCCGAACGAGGCGCGGAAATTCTACGCGCCCGACGCGGAGCCATCGGTGGAGTTGAGCGTGCCGGTGTTGCGGGTAGCCGGGTTGGACAGCTATCACAAGCCGCGGCCGATGAGTTATCACGCGGGTCGGCAAGGCCGGAAACCGCTGTCAGGCTCGGGGTCCGGGCCGTCGGGCAGTTATCTGGGATACGATTTCCGGGCGGCGTACGCGCACGGCGTTTCGGCGGATGGATCCGGGCAGTCGGTCGGATTGCTGGAACTGGACGGCTACTATGGCACGGACATCACCAGCTACGAGGGGGAAGCCGGGTTGCCGGGCGTCTCGTTGAAGAATGTCACGATGGATGGATTCGGCGGCCCGAGTGGCGACATTGACCAGATACGGGAGGTGTCACTGGACATTGAAATGGCGGTCTCGATGGCGCCGGGCCTCTCCAAGGTGATTGTCTACGAAGCGCCGAACGACGGGTCGTCGACGGTGGACATTCTGAATCGGATGGCGACGGACAATCAGGCCAAGCAGATCAGTTGTTCGTGGACGATTGGCGACAGTGCGGAGTTCGACCAGATCTACCAGCAATTTGCCACTCAGGGACAAACGTTCTTCCAGGCATCCGGGGACGACGGCGCGTACACGTCGCAGTGGCCGAACCAGCAACAGTCCGGCAGCCCGTACGTCACGCAGGTGGGCGGGACGACGCTGAACACGAGCGGCCCCGAGGGGTCGTGGCAATCGGAGAAGGTCTGGAACTGGAACTCGGGCACGGGATCGAGCCAGACCAACGGGGCCAGCGGCGGCGGCGTCAGTTACAATTACGACATTCCCGCGTGGCAGCAAGGGATCAGCATGTCGTCGAGCGACGGCTCGACATATTCGCGGAATGTCCCGGACGTGGCGATGGTGGCGGATCAAGTGTTTGTGATCAGCAATCAGGGGCTACAGGAGCCGGATATCGGCGGGACCAGCGTAGCCGCGCCGCTCTGGGCGGGGCTGACGGCGTTGATCAATCAGCAGGTTGTCGCCGGCGGCCAGTCGACGGTGGGGTTTGTCAATCCGGTCATTTACGGAATCGGGACGGGGACGGGTTACACCACGTGTTTCCACGACATTACCAGCGGCAACAACCAGACGCATTACAGTCCGTCCCTGTATCACGCCGTGTCGGGGTACGATCTTTGCACGGGCTGGGGCACGCCCATCGGGAAGAATCTCATCACCGCGTTCCTGTCGTGCACGTACGCGATTACGACGAGTTCCTCTCCGTCGCAAGGGGGGAGCACCAGTGGCGGGAGCACAGTGAGCTGCGGAGCGAACGTGACCGTAACGGCGACACCGAGCGCGTGCTACGCGTTTGTTGACTGGACGGTCGGCGGCGTGGCGGTGAGCACGACATCGAGCTACACGTTCGCGGCGGTCACGAATGTTTCGCTGGTGGCCAATTTCACCGCCGTTCCCAACGTTGCGGTCAGTGTCGAGGCATCGCCGTCGGAAGGCGGCACGGTGAGCGGCGGGGCCACGGTGACGTGCGGGTCGAGCGTGACGGTGTTGGCGGAGCCGAATGCGGGCTACACGTTTGTGAACTGGACGGTCGGCGGCGCGGCGGCGAGCTCGTCGGCGAGCTACACGTTCACGGCCAACGCCGATACGGCGCTGGTGGCGAATTTCCTGTGCAGTTCGCCGATCGATCCGACCAACGCATCGTACGACGCAAGCGGCGGCGAGGGCACGGTGACGGTGACGGACCCGTTGGGCTGCGTGTGGAGCGCGGCGAGCGACGCCTCGTGGATCACGATCCTTTCCGGCAGCAGCGGCTCGAGCAGCGGAGAGGTCAGCTACGCCGTGGCGACCAACGCGTCGTTCCGCGCGCGAACGGGGGCGCTGACGATTGCGGGGCAGACATTCGCGGTGGACCAGGCGGCCTCGCCCGACTGCATCCTGGTGTTGAAGACCACGAGCGTCAAGATGTCGGCGAAGGGCGGTTCGAAGACGGTGGCGGTGGAATCATTCGGCGTTCCGTGCGATTGGACGGCGACGAGCAACGATCCATTCATCACGATCACGGCGGGCACGAACGGGGTCGGAAGCGGGACGGTGGGCTACACGGTTGCGGGGAACACGAACACCACCGCGGTGACGCGGACGATGACCATTGCCGGGCAGACGTTCACGGTTTACCAATCGGCGGGGGGTTGCGGCTATTCGTTGAGCCCGAAGAGCGCCAAATACAAATCGACGGGCGGTTCGAAGACGGTGAAGGTCAAGGCCAAGCTGGCGGATTGCCCGTGGACGGCGGTGAGCAACGATCCGTTTATCACGATCACGGCGGGCACGAACGGGGTCGGAAGCGGGGCGGTCAGTTACATCGTCGCTCCCAACACGAACAGCGCGGCGGTGAGCGGGACGATGACGATTGCCGGGCAAACATTCACGATCACGGTCGGCGCTGCTCCGTGACGGGGCAGCCGGCGCGCTACGGCGCGTCAGTTGTGAGAGACGACCTTGTCGTGGAAGCGGAGGACGCACTGGGAGCAGCCTTCGCAGATTTGCTCCTGAAGGGCGAAGCGGATGCTGCCGAACTCGGCGGCCCAGACGCGGTACTCGGTCCAGCAAATCCGGTGGCCGATGGTTCCCGAGAGATGTTCGCGGCCGGACTTGACCATTTGCTCGTGCCACGGGCAACGGCTGACGCGCACGGTGAAGCCGTCGGGATTGTCCTGGGTCTCGAACTCGAAGTGTTCGAGAGTGAGTTTGGTGGAGAGGCATTCGCGGAGGGCGTGGATTCCCTGGTCGGCCTTGAGCATGGCTTTGAGGGCGCGGGCCTGGATTTTCGGCATGATACTCCAGACCTTTTCGTCGGCTTCCAGAGCGGCTTCCCATCCGTGTTTGCCCTCGACCTTCACAAACCACAACCCGTCGACTGCGGTATAGCAGCGACGGAAGTACTCGGCCGCCTGTTGATCCGTGAGCATGATCGATGATCTCCCGATTGGTTGCCGGGATTATCGCATGGGCGTCAACCCCGAAAGGATTCGGGGTAAACTCGGAAACCGGCATTCGTGGATGGGACCTGAAGGCGGAGGGACAGAGGCGGCATCGTGGCCCAGCAGCGACGCGAAGCACGAGTTTCATGCGATCGTCGGCAAGGCGAAGGCGATTGCGTTGGCGGAGGCGTTTCGGTGAGTGAAGGCCGTATTCTTTTAGCGGCCGGTGCGACTATGTCACGGGCCAAGACCCTGTATCGTTTGGAATTTCTAAGGCCGAAGGCGAAAAGACAGTCTTTGCCGCCTGAACAGATCTATGGTTTGGTAAATCTCCGGGATGGCTTGTGGGATTAACGCAAATCGAGGCTGTAGTGCTTGCTTCAGTTTGAGCAGAGCAGACGATGCGGGGTGGCGAGTGGTAAGAGAGTCCAAGGCCAATTCGAGGACGAATTGTCTTGTCGAAACTATAGCTGACTCGAGCCAGACAGAACGAATTAGGTCAGCAACTACGAGCGCGGCCGATTCCTCGCTACAATCTGGACCTTGTAGAACGGTGAAAAGCCGCATCACTCGCGGTGTGATCTCCATGCCGTCCTGTTTAAGCGCCCACATTAAGTCGTGAGCATTGATGCTCACGTGCCGATAGTTCAGCCAAAACAGTTTAGTCACGGCGTCGCAATATTCGTCCTCGGTCAATAGTTGCTTTTGTAGCATCTGCCGAAGAACGCTCTGGGTCCAGATGCCACGTACCTGCCATTCTGCCTGCGCGTATTGGCGCAATCTCAAGTCATCTGAGTACAGGACGGTCTTGTTCTCTCGTGCAACAAGCATCGAGGACAGGGAACTCTCCCCATAAAACCTGGCTAGCTGGTCGTACTTGTCCTTGGAGAAGTCTAGGGATACCTACACGACAGGCATCGCCGCCCTACAATCGGAGGGGTGGAAACGGCGGAGGCGCCGGCGCAAAGGCACCTCTCATCTTAAGTCCCCTCCCCCGGGGGCGAGGCGGGCGGCTGCAATAGGCACGCGGCAACTGGCGGAGGTCCGCGAATGAGATTCACGGCTACAATCGCGCGTAGCGGCATCTTCTTTCCGAATATTCCATTGACATCACTATCTGTGTACGATATCATGGGTGGAGTTATTGATCTTTGACATCGCGGGTAAGACGTTACGGGCTCACGATTGCCGGTGCGATCGGGAGTGAAAACCCTCACCCTGACCCTCTCCCTTTGAAAAGGGCGAGGGGATTTGTCTCCGCAGAGGGGAGTATGGCGAAGGGGGGTGCCTATGCGAAACGAAGCCAGTGTTATGCAGACCGGCCTCGAAAAGTTACCGAAACAGACCCGATCGGACGTGAGCGCAGCAGGGGATGCCCCCCCCATATCTGCGAAACGAAGCCAGTTTTCCGGGATGGGTCGGCTTCTTGATATGACTGCGGCGCAAGCTGTTACGATTCCGAGCGGGACAAAATGGCATCTGGCTTCGTTTTACCGGAAATGGCTTCGTTCGGGCGTTTTGGAGGGGTATTTGTGGCCGGGACCGCTGCGTACGACAGCCCCCTCGCCTTGATCCTTTGCGACCGCCGCACAGCGAGGCCGCGTCTACGCTTCGCTTCGGTTCCCCCCGAGGGGGCGAGGAGATGGCAGGGGCGTCGCCCCAGCGTACGCGACATGCGAGCCGGTAACACCGGGGGGAGTGGGCTTGCGTAAAAGTATAAAATTACGAAACGAACCCGAGAAATGGCGCGAGCGGATTTTTCGGAACGATGGGGATGAGAGGCAGTTGCAAAAGGTGGGTGTCGGAAATCTTTACACTTTTAATCGAAAAACGAACCCGAGAACTGGCAAAACGAACCTGAGAAGAGGCAGAACGAACCCGGGTTTTGGCAGAACGAACCCGAGAACAGCGGAAACGAACCCAAGAGGACAGAAGACGGGACGCAGAATTCAGAATCCAGGAGACAGAATCCAGGAGACAGGAGAACAGCCGGGGGCGAAACGACCTTGCGCTCAGGGGGATGTGAACAAGGAAGAGCCACAGGCGATAGCACGTGAAACGTGGCGGCTAACGTGGCAAGCGGCTGCGCCACCGGGGCCGCTGGCTCAATGGGACTGGTTATTCTCGAGGATGGGGTAGGCAACGGAAGTGAGATGAGAATTGATCGCTTTCAGGTTGGTCAGCACATCGAGGTGGATGGCGCTGGTCTCGAACGATTCCTTGAGGCCTTCCTGGAGTCGGCGGAAATGGCGGTTGCGCAGGTCGCGCTCGAGTTCGTTGATCTCGCGTTTGCGCTGGAGCAACTGGTCGGCGAGGGTTTTGTCCTGGCTGGTGAATGCGGACATGGCCATGTCGAAATCGGCGAGCACCTTCTGGAAGAAGCTGTCCAATTCGGCGGCGCCATCCTTCGAGAAGTCGACGCTCAGGGCGATTTTTTTGCGCGCGAGATCGACGAGGTTCAGGTCGATGATGTCGCCGATGGTTTCGAGTTCGGTGGCGAACGTCAGCAGGGCGACTTCGCGGCGGGATTCCTCGGGCCGGAGCGCTCTTTCCGAGATGCGGGTGATGTAGGTTTTGATGGCGCTGTTGAGCGTGTCGATCTTGTCGTCGGTTTTCTGGACTTTCTGGCACAGCGCGTCGTCGTTCGCGTGGAAGCAGCGATAGGCGTCGTGCAACATCTGGCGCACGATATCGCCCATGTGGAGGATTTCGCGGGCGGCCTGACCGAGGGCGAGGGCCGGGCTGGCGAGGGCGGATGGGTCGAGGTAGCGCGGGCCGAATTCGTCCGGGGCGACGGCGCGGGCGGGCACGAATTTCTCGAGGAGGCCGGCGATGGGGGCGACGAACGGCAGGAAGACGACGGTGAGCGCGACGTTGAAGAGGAGGTGGGCGTTCGCGATGAGTTGCGAGTCGCCCGACGGGCTGACGGGTTTCAGGGCGGAGACCAGCGACGGGAGAAAGGGTGTGCAGGCGAGTGCGCCGACGATTTTGAAGAGGAGATTGCCGATGGCCATGCGGCGGGTTTCGGAGCGGGTGAAGCCGGCGAGCAGGCCGGTCACGGCCACGCCGACATTGGCGCCGATGACCATGGCGACGGCGGCGTTAAGGGCGAGCACTTGCTGGTCGCACAGGGCGAGGGCGATCCCGACGGCGCTGGTGGGGCTCTGGAGTCCGACCGTGAGCAGCGCGGTGAATGCGACGAGCAACCAGGGATGATGCTCGAGGAGCTCGAGCACCTGGCGGATTTCGGCGCTGTTTTTCCACGGGGCGACGGCGTCGGTCAGCATGCCGATGGACAGGAGAAGGAACCCGATGCCGAGGAGGATCTGGCCGAAGCCGCGGGTGGTTTGTTTCTGGCTGAACAGATAGAACGGCGCGCCCGCGACGATGAAGAGGCCGTAGTAGATGTAGAGCTTGAAGGCGAGAAGCTGGACGGTGGTGGTGAAGCCGACGTTGGCGCCGAGCATGAGGGCGAGCATGTGAGGCAGCGTCACGTAGCCGGCGGCGATGGCTTCGACGGCGAGCAGCGACACGGCGGTGCTGCTGGGAAGGAGGACGGAGATGAGAAATCCCGCGATCATGGCGCGGAGGTTTGCCTTGGTGGCGGTGCGCATCCATTGGCGGAGTTTGGCGCCGAAGGCGCGGTCGGAGCCGACGCGCAGGTTGTGGGTGCCGAGGAGCATCAAGGCGATGCCCGCAAGGAAATTGAAAGCGCTCAGCAAATCGCGTTGTCTCCTCCGTTGGGTCGGTGTGGGTTTAGGAAACTGGTGGCTAGGGTCAGAATCGGACGCCGCCACCAAGCCTTGCCATCAGCCGACGACCATCGCAACTCCTTGCACCCTGCGCACGAACCAAAAGACTGTCAAAAACCCTCTGGTTTCTTACTTGTTTTGAGCCTAGCTGACTGTTTGTCAGAATTCAATCACTGTTCTTCCAGTGTTCCGTCGCCGCTCGCCAGTGCCATTGCCCTGACAATTGCCCTGACACCGACCGGTGTGTCTTTGCAGTTTGTCGATGGACGCCAGAAGTCACGCCGTATTATATTTGTCCGGCTGACATTATCGGAGTGGTCGCGCCGCCGAAATTCAAGTGTTCATCAGTTACGTCGCCGCATGGACGGCGTAAAGAGGCTTTCACGATTTCTGCCTAAGGAGACCCGGAAGTCCGCAGACTCTTGGGTAACAATTTCCATAGTCGCCCCTTCTGTTCCTCACCCGAATCCGTCCACTTCCCCGTCTTTGCCTTGTTCGCCATGGCCTTCTGAATTGACCGATCTGAAATATACACGACATAAAACCCGTCCTTGTCGTACACCGACCTTTCCAGCACGCCCATCTGTGCCAACTTGTCTATGGTCGTCCGATGACACCTCAACTCGGCTGCTGCTCCGCTTGGAGAAGGTCCCCCCAAACCTTGCAGAGAAACATCGTCATCCCACGACTGAAAATCGAAAACCTTCTGCAACCGACGCGGTAACAACTTTCGTCCAGTCAGCGAACGCCCGCATCGGTCGCACACATATTCCCCTGACGCAGGCGTCCACATCGTCTGCCCGCAGGTATAGCACCACCCGCGTTTCACATTGTCTGGCTTCAGTGTGACAATGGAAACATTCTTAGCAGGGGAATCCATCATTCCACCACGCCCTCCAATTCCCACCGCAGCCTCGTTTGTACCGCGCCGATAAGCAATTCCACCTCTCGCCGCGAATGTTTGGTCAATATCATGATTTCCTCCGGCTCGAAACCTTCGATGAAATACAGCTCGAAAATCGCCCGCTCCGCTGCCGGCCACCGCTGGGCCACCGTTTGAAGCTGCTGCTGGATTTCTTTGCGCGCAAGTTCAACATCCGGTGGCGCAACGCGTGGGTCCGGCACAACTTCCTCCGAAGTGATTGGTAGTTTTTCGCGCGACTCAGCGCGCCACGCGCGGATTCGTCGCTGCAGTTCGGCGCGCGCCAGGTCGTAGATCCAGACACGGTAACTCTGCTCGTCCGGCTTGTCTGCGGGCGCCGCCATCGCTTGTCGCGCGACTTCGTCCACAACAGCCCGCGCGTCAACCGCGCCTGGCAGCAAGTCGCTGCACAATTCGTCCTGCCGGATCAGCCGACGGACGTGGCGCAGGAGTTGGTCATGCTCTTGTTGGATCAAATCGGCCACGATTTCGGTCAAATTCTGCGGTCCGGTGCCGGCCGCCATCGGATCCGCAGCGAACGCGGCGAGTTTGGTGGCGCGCAACTGCTTGCGGCGCTCTTTGCGTTTCCAAACCGGTTCACGGCGCAGTCGCGCCTTTAGTTCCGTCAACTCACGCAGCAGCGCCTTCATGGCTTGATCGAAGGCCGGTGCCCAGTCCGCGGCGCCTTTTTCACTGTGCAGGATGTTCGACGGTACGCGCAATGTCAGCGCGGCGGTATGCCACGGCTTCCTCGGATGTCGCTCCAGTGCAATCTGCAGATGCACCGCGTCGGGCGGATAATGCGCCAAATGTTGTTCTAGCTTGGCCAGTTTTTGGCGCAGCCTGTTTTCTGTCACCTCATTGGTTTGAATGTTCTTGGTTACGATATTCCAAGTGATCATCCTCTGCGTCCTCCATTCCCCATCCGCTCTTCAAAGACCGACGCGTGGCCGTCTCCCTCTCCAGTTCATCAAACATGTTCAGTAAGCTGATGTCGGCGGCGATGAGCAGTTTCTTCTACCAACCCAAGGTTCGCCTTCCGGCCGAAGGATCGACTGGAGAAGCCGCCGCTGCCATGTCAGGTTTTGGCTAATCACGTCACTTTCACTTCGATCTGTTTTGGTTTGGCCTTCTCGCTCTTGGCCAGGTGCACCTTGAGCACGCCATCTTTGAACTCCGCGTTCACCTTGCTGCCATCGGAATCATCTGGCAGTGTGAAGCTGCGCGCGAAACTGCCGTAAGCGCGCTCCAGCCGGTGATACCTCTTGCCTTTCTCCTCCTTCTCGATTTTGCGTTCACCCGTGATCACGAGCACGCCCTCCTGAACGGTGATCTTCACATCCTCCTTCTTCACTTCGGGCAGATCGACCTTGATAAGATATTCTTTGTCATCCTCAATGATGTCCACGAGCGGCGCCCATTGGGCGACCGCCATGGCTTCCTCCTCGCCCTCTCGGCGACGCATGGGCGCGCGCCCAAAGAGACTGTCGAGACGGGTATGTAGATCTTCCAGGTCCCTAAGCGGATTCCATCGAGTGATTCCATTCATATGCTGTGTTGTCCCTTGTTCTTCCAGCGGAAGGGTTGTTCGCCGCGTCTGCCGCTGATTTCATCAGCCGCGGCGTCCGGGGACGCGTACTCGTGCTGTCGCGTCCCCGGACCGTATCGTTTGATTCGACTTTCGTCTTCACGACTTTTTCGGTTGTTCCGCGGGCTGGGCCGTGGCGGTCTGGTGGGCCTGGCCGCTCTCACGCTTGAACCAACTGGCGACCTTCTCCCACATGCCGCGGATCTCGTCGGCGGCTCCGGCGCCTTGCAGTTCGCCCGATAGTTTCTCGATTTCGTTTTGCAGGTCGGCAACGGGCTTGCCCGCCTCATCGCCCACCAATCCCCGGTACGTTTCGAGACCGACCTTCGCCTGTTGCAGGTTGGCCTTCGCACCTTCAAACTTCTTCTCTCGCACTTGACGTTCCGCCAGCCGCAACGCGTATTGCACTCCCACCAGCGGGTCGTCCTCCCGATGGGTGAAAAAGTGGACACCTTGAGATTGGGCTTGTACCAGTTCGTCAGCGGCTTCCTTCGGTTGGGCAATCAACTCGGCGGCGCGTTTGAGTTTTCGCTCGACGAAGCTCAGGTCCACCAGCACTGCCGTGTGGATCAACTCGGCATCCGCCAGTTTCAAACCCTTGAGGGCCGCCTCATCTTTCTTGGCTTCCACGATCGGCTCGACCGCCTCGACCGCAATCTGGCCCTCGAAGATCGGAATCTGGTCGTCCTGTACGCGCTGCACGTCGCGATAGACCTCTTTGCCGTGAATGTCACGGGTAACCGTGGTGACAATGGTCGTCGGCAACAGGCTGCGCACGACCTTTACCAGCGACTCGGCTTTTTCGATTTCGGGCCGTGCACTGTCGCTGCTGCCGTCGGCCAAGTGTTGCGCCGCAGCGTTCAGGTGCGTCAACAACTGCGATGTCAATAATGATACCTGGTACAGGTCCTCCGCGCTCAGTTCGCCTTCGTTCTGGCGTTCGACAGTTGTCTTGTACAGCCGGCCACTGCCGAACGTGTTGGTCATGACATTGCTCGCCTGTTCGGTTGCTTGCGCACACGGGGCGGCCCAGGCAAGCACAGCCGCCACCAGTGCCGTTACGACTCTGGCTTTCATGGTGCTGACTCCTTTCGGTTCTTGTTCGTTTGGTTCATGCTCGGGCCGTACTCCATGACGGCCTCACTCCTTTCCGCTCACGCAAAATTGAACGGTGAGATAGAAGTTCTGGATGCCAAACCGGGACAGCGACAACCGCATCACATAACCCTCGCGAATTCCGGCGGGATACTCCACGTCCGCGGGGTACTCGATGGTCAACGCCCCATGACCAGCGCAGCGCCAACAGACATAACCGCCCACCCCGCCATGCCCACCGCAAGCTGGACACACCGCTCGTGCCGGTACATCCACTCGCACCTTGCCGCCAGTGCGGGCTTCGTCCGGGCTGAGGATGACTTCCAGCATCAGACTTTCCAGGTGTTCGGCTTTGGGCCGGCTGACGGGTGCGAAATTGCCCCACAGACGTTCGAACAACTCGTCGAATGACGGGTGATACGTGTCAAACCAGTCAAGGTGTACTTCACGGAAGTCGCTGACCGGTTCCACGGCTCGGTGTCCGGGTGAGCGAAGCTGGTGGTCGTACGCTCGCCGTCGTTGGGGGTCGCTGAGGGTCGCATAAGCTTCCTGCGCTTCGATAAACGGCCCGCCCTCCAGGCCGGACCGGTCAGGGTGCAGTTCCAGCGCGAGCCGACGGAATGCACTCTTGATCTCGTCCAAGCTGGCGTTCGAGCCTATGCCAAGGATGACGTAGTAATCCTTCATCCCTGTAACCTCCATCACGCCGCCTTCTTATCGGCGGCCTGTCGCTCTTCGGTTTCCAGTGCGCCGAGAAGTTTGTCGGTCTCCGTCAACACGTGCTCAATGCGCTGCGGCACATCCTGTTCCTGGCCGCGCACGGCGCCGGTCGCCTCAGCCAGCGCGCGTTTCACGTCCTCGAATTGTTCATCGTATGCGTGGTCAGCGCGCAACGTCTCCCGCGCCAACGCCAGCAGTGCGGTGGCTTCATCAAGGCGCTTCTCCGCCCGCAGGAACTCTTTCTTGCGCGCCCAGCGAACAGCCAGCATGGCAGCGCCCTTCGCGTACAACAGCGAACCCCGCGCCTGCACGCGACGCACGCGCCGGCGCAAAGAGCGCTGGAGGCCTTGCGCGGTCGCCAGCGTGGTGTTGCGGGCCGATTTCAAATCATCCTCCAGACGGCGCTGCAAGCCGCGCAATTGCTCTGTTATGCGCTCCAGCTCCTGCCCCAAGCCGTCAATGGCTTCGTTTTTGAGATGACGCATACCTTCGGCGGTTTGCTGCAACGTCTCGCGGCTTTCCTCGTATGCTTCCTCGATGGCAAAGAGGAACACCTCGCTCAATTCTCTTTGCGCGGCCCGAAGCTGTCTGATCTCCTCAGTCAACTTCTCTCGTGCGATCTCGATATCCTGCTTGCCGCCCGCGCGCCACCAGGCCAGGACGGCCATCATCAAACCGATGATCGCGACGACCAGTGCTGCTAATCCCATTTTGTAGTACCTCCCTTCTGAATTCCGTAACCGTCTCGCTGGCAGACCGTCTGGTCGTGACGATGTTTGTACGCTCCACACCTCGACAGTCCGACTGACCCAATCCCCCGCCACCAAAAGGCCGGTGCCCACGGTTCGCATGGGACCGGCCCCCTGGCACGGGGTGATGCGCGGAGTCCTCAGCCCACTTTGACTTCGATCTGCTTCGGCTTGGCGTCTTCGCTCTTTGGCAACGTGACCTGTAGCACGCCGTCGCGGAAGCTTGCGTCAATCTTGCCGGCCTCCACGGACACCGGCAATTGGATCGTTCGTGTGAACGTTCCCGAAACACGCTCCTGGGCGTAATAGTTCGCGTCCTTCGGAGCGTCGGCTTTGCGCTCACCCTTGATCGTCAGCAGGCCCTGCTGCAGGGTCACATGAACGTCATCCTTACGCAGTCCTGGCAGGTCCATGCGGATGACAAGCTTGTCCTTCTCCTCGAAGATATCGCAGGGCGCAAAGAACGCTCCGTCGAGCGCCCGGCTGCCGCTGCGACGCAACGAAGTGTCGAACAGCCGGTTCATCTCGTCCTGGATGTCCGACAAGCTCGCGAATGGATCCCACAGATCGCTTCTGGGAGTCCAACGTACCATTGCCATATCGATCACCTTCCTTTCTGTTGTACTGAAGTCCGTTTTTTCGCGCGTAGCAGCACCAATGCCAGAGCGCACCGAAATTTCGCAACCAGCGACAAGCTCGTAATTTCCAAAACACAGTGCTGGGGCGGTGTGCCATTTTTCCCAGCCGGAACTGTGTCACCACTGTGTCAGCTGTGACAGTGCGACACACACTTGGGACCGATACAAACCGTCGATCGAATAGGAAGGAGCAGACGGTGGATGCTGGTTGCGATGTTGGCTGCGCATCGCCTCATTTAACGATGAACGCAGGCTCGACTGCCGTGGTCAAAATTCCCAGTCGGTCTGCAAGAAGAAAGGAGTGAGTGTATGAACGCGAATAATAATAGATCAAGGAGCGCAATTATTGGGCTGGTCGCACTGGCGATTGGCGTGGCGATCGGAGTGGCAGGAACGACGTTTCGAACCCGAATTCTAACTGCCAGCAGGACAGCCGACGCCGACACGCACCAAATGTCATCGGCTTTGTTTGGCGGTCCGAACCTCACCAGTCCGGATCAATGGAATCCCTTCCAGGAAATCCAAAACATGCAGGCACAGATGGACCAGACCTTTAACGAGATGGTTGAACAGCTCCGCATGAATCCACACTGTAACCTCGTTCAGGGAAACCCCGGTTACTCGCTCTCACTCCATGTGCAGGACTTGAAAGACCACTATGAGGTGCGGGCCTTTCTACCAGACGCAAAAACGTCAGATGTCCATGTCAATTTGGAAAACGGACAGACGCTAAAGGTCCAAGTCAACAACAAGCAGGGCAAATCGCCCGCTCAAAATAATGGAACATCGCAAGTCGAAGAATGGGGCCAATATGAACAGGTGGTCCAACTTCCGACGCCGGTGAAAGCCGATCAGATGAACGTCAAGAACCAAGGCCACGAACTGATCATCACCATTCCCAAGGCAGCCTGACTTGGTATTCACTTGCTTGGTGGATGAGATCGCGGGCTAAGGGGCTCGAAACAACGCGGTCATGTCAAGGCCGTGCCGCCAAGATGTCGTTCGTGAGTTCTCGCCAAACCGCCGTCAAACGAATTGTAGCCTAACAGTGGCAGAACGGTGGCAGAATTCTGAAGGAATAGTGGTGGCTAGGGTCAGAATCGAACTGACGACACCTGCATTTTCAGTGCAGTGCTCTACCAACTGAGCTACCTAGCCACCCGAAAACCGACTCCGTGAAGCGGCCTTTATGTCTATCGCACGGCGCCGAGAGTGTCAAGGTCGCGGGTCAGCCTGGCGCACTGGGCGGGCGCGTGTCACAGTGCGGCCTGGCCAGAGTGGCACAAACGGTGGGATCGCGGCGCATGGCGTCTTGCGGAACACGTTGATTCAACGCGAGTTTTCAACATGCAAAAAAGTCCGGCATACCCGGTGCTAAAGTATGGACGCAGATAACGAAGAAAGAAACGGAGGTACTTACCATGGCACTGATACGATGGAGTCCAAGACGGGAAACGTGGGATCCGTTTGCGGGTCTCGCCGAGATCCACGATGAGATGGATCGCTTGTTCAGCAGATCGCTGCGTTCTGGGAACGGCTTTGAAGGCGTGTTCAGTCCGGCGGTTGACGTGGTCGTCGAGAAAGACAACGTCATCGTCACGGCTGACCTGCCCGGCCTGAGCAAGGAAGACGTCTCGGTCAGCCTGCAGGAAAACTATCTCACCATCAAGGGTGAGAAAAAGCAGGAGACAGAGAAGAAGGAAGCCAACTTCTTCCTGAGCGAACGCGTGCACGGCTCGTTCACGCGCGTCATCGAGCTGCCGATTGCGGTCGATGCGGCCAAGATCGACGCACGATTCAAAGATGGCGTTTTGCGCGTCACGCTCCCGAAGACCGAGGAAGCCAAGCCGAAGCAGATCGAAGTCAAGGTCAGTTAACGGCTGAAGGCAATCACACCGCGGGGCCGGGCTCGTTTACGGGCTCGGCCCTCGTGTTTTCGGTGGATCGATGCAGTAACGCGGCGACTTCCTCCTGCACGCGGGCGAGTTGATCGAGACGAAGGTGAGGATCGGGAATCGTGAATGATTCGCCCGTGCGCGCATGCTCGTATACCAACAACTCGGAGCCATCCTGCTCGCTCACGGTGTCGCGGTGCTTGAGAACGCGCTTCCGCTCCAGCATCACCGCAAGAATGTATCGGGCCGACGCATGTGACGGGTCTGTGGATTCGACCAACTTCCTCAACAAAGTCTCTGCCGTGTCTTTCTGAATCGGCTCGGGCGGCGGAGGCGGTGGCTGCTTGAATTCACCCTGCCAGTAGGAAATCACTCCCTCTCGCGCCGCGCCGGCAAAGCAAACCCCACACAGATCGCGCCGCGCATAGCCCGACGCATCCATGCTCAGCAACGTGTGGTACGCCTCCTTGTCCGCGAACGGGTGTTGACACGCCGTGCACGCGTCCGCGCGCGATTGAATATCCCAGTCAGTCATTTTTGTTGCGAAATCTGTGCGTGATTATAAGATGCGTCAGTCTGTTTGTCACGTTTCGGATGGATTTCTTGATGAGGAGGTTTTTTTTCTGTCTGGTACTGCTCGCCGCGCTCGTTTCGGGTTGTGGTCATAAACCCACCGGTGAAGCAGAGTTCGCGCGCGGCCTCGCCGAATACAAAAACGGCAAATTCGACCGGGCCTGCGCCGATTTCCAGCGCGCGCTCTCGTCGATGCAGACCAATGCCCTCGCCCTGAACTTTCTCGGCGTCTGCCGTCTTCAACAAGGTGACTTTCCGGCCGGCCTGCGCGACCTCGAAAACGCCGTCCGCCTCGACCCCGGTTACGTCCCCGCCCGCTACAATCTCGCCCTGGCCCAACTCGATCGTGGCCAGGGCGCCGACGCCGTCGCCAATCTCCGCCAGGTTGTCCAGAGCAGTTCGCCGCCCGCTGATTCCTATTACCAACTCGGGCTCGCCTACATGTCGGTCTCCGCCTGGACTCAGGCCGAGGAGGCGTTCAAACACTATCTGACGGGCAACCCCAATCCTGCCGAGACGCTCAATTGTCTCGGCATCGTCGCCGCCCGCAAACGCGATTTCGTCGCATCCAAACATTGGTTCGAACAGTGCATCGCCGCCGAGCCGGGGTTCGCCACCGCCTATCTCAACCTCGCCAACATCGAGAACCAACAACTTGGCCAGAAAAAGGAAGCCCTCGCGCACTACCAAACCTACATCGACCTCTTCGCCAAAACCCGGCCCCGCGAAGATGTTCGCCTCGCCATGCTCCAGGTCCGTCAGGAATTGGCTGCCTCGGGAAAACAGACCACCCGCGCGCCCGAACCACCGCCCGCCCCGGCTCCCGCTCCGCCGCCTCCAAAACCAGTCGCCCCGCAACCGCCGCCCGCTCCCCCGAAACCCGCCCCTGCGCCGGCTCCCGTGCCCGCCGTCGTGACCGCGACCACGGTTGCCGCAGTGGCCCCTCCGCCTCTGCCACCACCGCCACCCAGGAAATTCCGCATCGCCCTCGCCGCGCGCACCCTCAAGCCGGGCAACCGAAACAAGGCATTGGTCCATTTCAATCAAGGCAGCTATCTCCAGCGCCAGGGCAAGACCGTCGACGCGATCTCCGAGTACACACAGGCCATCGCCGCCGACCCGTCCTACCCCGCCACGTACTACAACCTCGCCATCGCCTACGGGAGCATCGGCCAGTCCGAACGCGCGCTGGACAACTACGAACTCGCCCTCATGGCCAATCCGAATTACATCGACGCGCGATTCAACTATGCGCTCGAACTGCAGGCCCTCGGCTACACCAACGACGCCATCGCCCAGTACAAAAAGATTCTCGCCGCGAACCCCAACGACGCCACCACCCATTTGCTGATCGGCCGTCTCTACGCCCTCGACCGCGCCACGTTCCCACAAGCCCGCGATCATTATCAGGAATTCCTCAAGCTCGCGCCCAATTCTCCCCTCGCCCACGAAACCCGCCGCTGGCTCGACCAGAACCCGTGAATCCACGCTCATCAAATCCCATGAACCGATTCTTCTGCTCATTTTGCTCCCTTGCCGTGGCAGTGCTCCTGCCCGTCTCTGCCACCGCTCAAACCCAAAACGTCGCCGTCACCATCTCGGGCGAGGTCAGCGGTCCCGAACTCCCATCTCGCTTCCTCGGACTGAGCTACGAATCCTCCATGCTCCTGACCAACCAGGATGGAAAATACTATTTCGATCCGAGCGATCAGGCGCTGGTCAACATCTTCCAGACCCTCGGCATCGAAAGCCTGCGCGTCGGCGCCAATGCCGTTGACGATCCACGCATCCCGATCCCCCAGGAAAAAGACATCGACGTGCTCTTCAGGTTCGCGCGCACAGCCGGCGCAAAGGTGATCTATTCGTTCCGACTGAAAAACGGTGACCCGGCCAATTCCGCGCGATTGGCGCATTACATCGCCTCCCGCGACGCGGACTTGCTCGATTGCTTTTCCATCGGCAACGAACCCGACATCTATCTCAAGACGTTTGACGCCTATTTCGCTCAGTGGAAACCGCATTACGATGCCATCTTGAAAGCCGTCCCCAACGCGATGTTCGACGGCCCGGCCGCGGTTGTTAACGATTCCTACACTCTCGACCTTGCCAAAGCCCTCTTCCCGCTCGGCCATCTCGCGATCGCCAGCGATCATTATTATTTCCTCGGCAATGGCCGCGAAGGCGAGAAGGATCCCGCCGCAACTCGTGCCCGCTTCCTGTCGAATCGTCTCCATGAGGACTACGACAAAACTTACGCCGAAATCGGCGCCGTCCTGGCCGCCCAGGGCGTGCCCTACCGGATCGATGAACTGAATAGCTGCTACTTCGGCGGGGCCAAAGACGCCAGCGATACCTTCGCGTCCACATTGTGGGCGCTCGACTGCATCCATTGGTGGGCCGCCCATCACATCCTCGGCATGAACTTTCATACGGGCGAATCCGTCGGACGCGACGGCGGCTTCGGCGCCGCCAATTACGCCGCGTTCCTCCACCAACCCGATGGCCACGGGTTCGTCATCCGTCCCCAGTCTTACGGCTATCTCGCATTCAGTCAGGGCGCGCACGGCAATTCTCTCCCCGTGACCATTCAAGCCGTCACCAACTTCAACTGCAATGCCTACGCCTGGCGCGACCACGACGGCTCCGCCTACGTCACCTTGATCAACAAAAGCTACGGCGCCGACGCTCAGCCAATGTCCGTTTCGCTTCTCTTGCAAGGCACAGGCGCAGGCTCGTGGCAGCGCATGGATCTGACGCAACATGATCAGGACGTGGCCGCCAAAACCGGCATCACTCTCGGCGGCGCTCCCATCACCTCGCAAGGCACCTGGTCCGGCCAATGGACCAAAATCGCTTCCGCCAGAGCCCTCACGGTTCAAGTGCCCGCCGCCTCCGCCGCCCTCTTGCACTTCACTCCGGCGAAATAATCTGCGAGCGCGTGCCCCCCCGGGAATTGGCTTCGTTTTTGGCTTCGTTTCGGTAACTTTTACACGCCGGCCTAACCGGAATTGGGTTCGTTTTGCAAATCTCCCCCCTAACGTGCTCGCTTTTGAGAGCCCAATGCGAACAAATCCTCCTCCAAAACCCCCGAACGAAGCCAAACGAAGCCAACGCGTTTTTCGCTCTCGCGTTCCTTGTAACCCGTTGATCTCAGGCATATTCCACACCTTGGTAACCGCAAAAACCATTGGCTTCGTTTCGCAGAACCGGGGGGGTGGGGGGTACCCCCTGTTATCAGCCCGGCGCTGGAATCTCCTCGCCTTTTCCAAAGGGGAGCCGAGCCTTCGAGACGCGCCACTGATTTGCCGATGGCGCAAGGGGTTACAGTGACAGGCTTCGTCCTTCCGACGGCTCGCCATTTCAAAGAACTGCAATGACAAGCCCAATACTATCCCTAGAAGATAGTATTGTCAACACAATATTCGGAATACAGATACACTTCCCCCCGCATCCATTTCGCGCGACTGGTTCTCACCGAAACGTCTCGGCCAGCGCAATCGCCTTGAGCATCGCCTTGGCTTTGTTCACCGTCTCCTGAAATTCGTACTTCGCATCGCTATCGGCGACGATGCCGCCACCGGCCTGGACATACGCGACGCCATTCTTCAGCAGTGCCGTCCGCAACGTGATGCAGCTATCGACGTTGCCATTGAAGCTGAAATATCCCACCGCCCCCGCATACGGTCCGCGCTGGCTCTGCTCCAGCTCGCTGATCACTTGCATCGCCCGAATCTTCGGCGCGCCGCTCACCGTCCCCGCGGGGAACGTCGCGCGCATCAGGTCATACGCCGTCTTCCCCTGCTGCAACGTGCCTTCCACACCGCTGACGATGTGCATCACGTGCGAGTATTTCTCGATCACCATGAACTCCGGCACGCGCACGCTGCCAAAATCGCACACGCGCCCGATATCATTGCGCGCCAGGTCCACCAACATCAAATGTTCCGCCCGCTCCTTTTCATCCGCCAGCAACTCCTTCTCCAGCCGCGCGTCTTCCTCGGGCGTCTTCCCCCGCCATCGCGTACCCGCAATCGGCCGAATCTCCACCTTCCCTTCCTCGCACCGCACGTGTACCTCGGGCGACGCGCCGACAAGTTGGTACATCCCGAAATCCAGCAAAAACGTGTACGGCGACGGGTTCACCGACCGCAACGCGCGATAAATGTCCAGCGCCGACGCGTGTGCCTTCGCCTGAAACCGTTGCGCCAGTACGACCTGGATGATGTCCCCCGCGCGGATGTACTCCTTGGCCTTGGCGACCATCTCGGCATGACGTTCGGGTGTCACGTTGGAGTCCACGTGGATATCCGGCGCATCCTTGCGAAATTCCATCGGGCGCACCGCCAGCGGCGCCTGCAATTCCCGCACCATTTCGTCGACGCGCCCGCACGCCGCCATGTACGCAACCTCGGGTTTGCCATCGATATGCGCGTTCGCCACGATCTTCATCGTCTGGCTGACCCGGTCAAAAATCACGATCGTGTCCGTGATCATGAAGCACAGCACCGGCGTGTGCAAATCGTCCCGTTCGGGTTTCGGCACGCTCGGCTCGATCGGATGAATGTACTCGTACCCGAGAAATCCGACCGCTCCGCCCGTGAACCGCGGCAGTCCGGGCACCGCCACCGGCGTGAAATGGGCCATTTCTTTCTCGACTTCTTTCAGTGGATCAGTCGCGCCAACTTTGTCAACGTGGATCACCTTGCGCGGATGCGTCCCGATAAAGGAATACCGCCCCACCCGCTCGCCGCCTTCCACCGACTCCAGCAGAAACGAGCCGCCGCTCTTCTGCAGCTTCTGATACGCCGACACCGGTGTCTCCGCATCGGCCACAAGCTCCCGATACACGGGAATCAGATTGCCGTGCTTGGCCAGCTCCAGAAACTCCGCTTTCGTCGGCGTGTACATGCTCCCTCCGCTATTCTGCGTTTGTAGCCGCGAATCTCATTCGCGGTGCCTCTTCCACCGTGCCGTTGTCGACAATCACCTGTTGTTGTCTCCTCGCCCCCGTCGTGTGGGGGAGAGGATCAAGGTGAGGGGGCGTTCGGTATTCACGTCGGCAATCGCCTATTTCTTCCCGTACACCTTCTCCGGATCCACGATCCGCGGCTCGGTCACCTTCGCCTCACCATTCCGAATGCTTCGATAAAAACACGATTTGTAGCCATCATGACACGCCGCGCCGACCTGCTCCACCTGGATCAGCAACGCGTCCTTGTCGCAATCGAACGCCACGTCCTTGACCTTCTGCGTGTGCCCGCTCGTCGCGCCCTTGTGCCAGAACTCCTTCCGCGACCGGCTCCAAAACACCGTCTCGCCCAGCTCCAGCGTCCGCCGCAGCGATTCCTTGTTCATCCACGCCATCATCACCACGCGCCCCGTCGATTGTTCCTGCACAATCGCGGGAATCAACCCGTTCGCGTCGTACTTCAACTCATCAATCACGCTCATATCCGCACGCAAATGCCCTTCTTCTTCAAAAACTCCTTCACGTCAGCCACCTTGTACTCGCCGAAATGGAAAATCGACGCCGCCAATACCGCGTCCGCCTTCCCCTCGATCAACACCTCCGCCATGTGCTCCAGGCTCCCCGCCCCGCCGCTGGCAATCACGGGTATGTGCACCGCTTCGCTGATCGCGCACGTCAACGCCACGTCGTACCCCGTCTTTGTCCCATCGGCGTCCATGCTGGTCAACAGGATTTCGCCGGCCCCGAGCGCCTCCACCCTCCGCGCCCATTCCACCGCATCAATGCCGGCCGCCTTGCGTCCGCCGTGCGTGTACACTTCCCAAAGCGGTCCATTACTGCCCGCGCCGCGCCCCACACTCCGTTTGGCATCAATCGCCACCACAATACACTGACTGCCAAAACGATCCGCGCCCGCCCGCACCACGTCGGGCTTCTGCACCGCCGCCGTGTTCAGACTCGTCTTGTCCGCGCCGGCCTTGAGCATCGCCCGAATATCGTCCACGCTCCGAATCCCGCCGCCGACCGTCAGCGGCATGAAGCATTCGTTCGCCGTCCGCTCGACCACGTCGATCATCGTCGCCCGATTGTCCGAGCTGGCCGTGATGTCGAGAAACACCAACTCATCCGCGCCCTGCCGGTCGTATTCCTTCGCGCACTCGACGGGATCACCGGCGTCGCGCAGGTTCAGGAACTTCGTCCCCTTCACCACGCGCCCGCGATCCACATCCAGGCACGGTATGATTCGTTTCGCCAACATGAGGCGGGAAGAATACAGCACCCAAAACAATGCGACCACAAAATTGTAGCCGCGAATCTCATTCGCGGATAAAATCCTGCCGTGTCTGACCAACACCACCTCCGTCGTGTTCCCGTCTGGCTCCTAAACGACAAATCGGTCGTCTACTTCATCACCTGCTGCGCCGCGAACCGTCAGCCGTGTCTGGCGAACGAGGAAGCACATCAAGCCACTCGGAGCGCGTGGTCGCGTCTTCCTGACTGGCGCATAGGACGCTACGTCATCATGCCGGATCATCTGCACTTCTTTACCTCACCGAGTCATCGTGAGGCGGATTTGTCGAAGTTCATGCAAGCGTTTCGTTCCTTGGTGACGCGTCGATTGCGTCCGCTTGGTTTTCCGTATCCGCTGTGGCACCGGGAATTCTTTGACCATTTGCTCCGTAGTGGTGAGAGCTACGAAACGAAGTGGCAATACGTATGGCATAACCCTGTCCGTCACGGACTCGTGAAACGGGCCGAGGACTGGCCATTCTGCGGAGAAATCTGCAGTCTGGAATTCTAACCGCGAATAAGATTCGCGGCTACAAATCGGAAGACTCCAAGCGGAGTGCCTACAGGCCTCGGATGCGAGAAAGAAGGCGCTCCACCTGACTCATGCACTTGTTTCTGACCGCTTCAGCGTCTCGACCTTCCGCTGCGGCTGTCCGCATGTGCGCCGTCACGGCTTTCGTGCACCAAACCATAGCCGCGTTAATGGACTTGGCTTGTTCGGCATACGTTAACCCATTTGGGTCCGCGAAATTCCTAGTATGGTTTTTATGTGCTGCCATGATAGTCCTCCGAGCACTACCATACCATTCTAACACGCGGGAGGGAAACAGACTGTCTTAGTCTTCATATTTTTCACTTCCCCTTCAACTTCTTCAGATCCACCTTCGGCTTCGGGAACTTCGGGTCCATCCGTTCCAACGTCTCGACGATGATTTGCGACACGGCCAGATTGCGAAACCATTTCTTGTTCGCCGGAATCACAAACCACGGCGCGTACGACGTGCTGCATTTGCTCAGCACCGCCTCGTACGCCTTCACGTAATCATCCCACAACTTCCGCTCCTTGAAATCCGCATCGCTGATCTTCCAGTTCCGCGTCGGATCATCAATCCGCGCGTCCAGCCGTGCCAACTGCTCCTTCCGGCTGATGTGCAGGAAGAATTTCAAAATGGTCACGCCATTGTCGCTCATCATCTTCTCGAACGTGTTGATGTAATCGTACCGCGCCGACCACACCGCCTTCGGCACCAGCTCGTGCACCCGCACCACCAACACGTCCTCATACTGCGAGCGATTGAAGATGCCAATCTCGCCCTTCGCCGGCATCGCCTTGTGAATCCGCCACAGAAAATCATGCGCCGCTTCCTCCGCCGATGGCACCTTGAATGACCTCACCCGGCAGTTCTGCGGATTCAATCCCGTCATCACGTGCCGCACCGTGCCGTCCTTGCCCGCCGCATCCATGCCCTGCAACACAATCAACACCGAGCGCCGCGCCTCCGCGTACAGCCGGTACTCCAAATCGGCCATGCGCTCGACGTTCTTCTCCAGCTTCTCGTGGGCCTTGTCCCCCTTGCTGACACCCGCCGTGTCATCCGGGTCAAAGTCCGCCAGCCGCACCTTCGTATGCGGCAGGACGCGAAAACGTTTGTCCAGTTTCATCGGTAACGCCTTTCTGGCGACGCCCTACCCTTCCACGTCGCCGACGATTTCCTCGACGATATCCTCAATGGTCACAATCCCCACGTGTTTGCCCTCGGGGCTGACCACGATGCTGATCGGATGCCGGCTCGCCCGCAACACGGGCAGTACCCGGTTCACGCGCTCGGTCGACGCCATAAACTGCGGCTTCTGCATGAGTTGTTCCGCCGTCTTGCCCGCGCCGCCCGCGTTCTCGAACACAATCTCGTATACGTTGACGACGCCGATGATCTTCTCGCCATCCCGCACGGGAAACCGCGCAAACCCCGTCCGCTGCGACAGCGCGAACAGTTCCGCCACGGGAAGATCGCGCGGGACCGTGATCGTCCGCGGCATCGGCACCATCACATCGTAGACCGTCTTGTAGGGAAAATCGAACACGCCATCGATCATCTGGCGTTCCTCAACCGTCAGCGCGCCGCCCACTTCCCCCTCCTTCGCCAGGTGCTTGAGTTCCTCGCGCGTGACGAAGAAACTCTTCGGCGCTTCCTTGCCGCCGCTGAGGCGAACAAACACATGCATGAAGAATCCCACAAATGACACCATCGGCGCGCACAGCCACGCCAGCGCGTTCAACACGTCCGCGATCGTCATGCACAGCCGATGCGAATAATGCCGGAACAGCGTCTTCGGAACGATTTCCCCAAATACCAGCAGCAGACCCGACGCGACCACGGCCGCGACGAATTGGACCCAGAAACGCTGCGTGTGACACAGACGCACGGCGAGCACGGACACATACACGCCGACAAGCACGTTGGCCAGGTTCGTCCCGAACAACGTCGTGCCCAGCAAGCGCTCCGAATTCTCGACGAATCCGTTCAGGATGATCGCGCGGCGGTTCTTGCGTTCCACTTCGTGGCGCAGGCGCACGCGGTTCAACGAAATCAGACCGGTCTCCGCGCCCGCAAAGAACGCCGACGCCAATACCCCGAGCAGGATGACGAGAAGATAATGGAGGATTTCCATATCAGCGTTCCATCTCGCTGGTCGATCGTGAAGCGACTTCGAGCAGCACTTCGCCGACGCGGTTCTTCACCACCTTGCGGGCCGTGGCGGAGACGTTATCGATTCGCACCTGCTCGCCCTCCTTCGGAAGCGCGCCGAGCTGGGCGATCACCCATCCAGCAATCGTCTCGACATCCGGCGCGTGCAACGCGAGCCCGCATTGCTCGTTCACAAGCTCCAAACGCGCCTTGCCGTTGATCAGATACCGCTGGCCGTCGAGCTTCTGCACCATGATCTCGCTCTTGTCGAATTCGTCTTCGATCTCGCCGACGATTTCTTCGAGAATGTCCTCCAGCGTGACCATGCCCTGCGTGCCGCCGTATTCATCCACCACGATCGCCACGGGATGTTCCTGTTTGCGAAAACTCTTCAGCAACTTCGCCACCGACATCGTCTCGGGAACGAAGTTCGGCAATTCCAACACCTCATCAAGATCGCGCGCGGGATTGACGAGAAAATCTTTGACCTGAAGAATGCCCTCGACGGTGTCCGGCGTCTCGTGGATGATCGGCACGCGGCGGTGCTTGATCCGTCGCAGCACCTCGGCCATCTCCGACGAACTCAGCGAATCCTCCACGCACTGCATGTCCACGCGCGGCGTCATGACCTCCTTCACCTGCATTTTTTCCAGCGCGAGGATCTGGTTGACCATGTGCCGCTCCTCTTTGCGGACGATCCCGGCGCGCTCGCTGACGGTCAGCAACGTGCGGTACTCATCCTCCGTCGGCGCGCCTGACCGCACCTTGTGCTGGGAGAAAAACGGCCAGCGCTCGATCTGTCGCACGATCAACGCCGACAACGCTTCGGCAACCCGCCGCAGCCGGGACGTCGAGGCCACCGTCCATTGGGTGGGCCGCGCCAGGTACACGGCGAAGAACTCGGCGCTGCGAATGACCAGCGTCTTGGGCACAACTTCGCCGCACAACAGGAGTAGCACCGTCATGCCGATAACCGCGAATGTCTCCGCCCGCTCGGGAATGACCGACTGCAAAATGATGTAACCGAGGATCGAAGCGGCGACGTTCACCACCGTGTTGCCAAACAGGATCGTCGAGAGCAATCGGTGCGGTTGGTCGAGTAACTCGCTGACGATCTGTCCCTGCGCCGCGTGTTCCTGACGCAGCCGGCGAAGCTGGAGTTTGCTGAGTGAGAATAGCGCGATCTCTGTCCCCGAGAAGAACGCTGACAGAATCAGCAGCACTCCCAGCGCGAACAGTTCCAGAATCAGTGTAATGGTCAACATGAGCGCCGCGGCAAGTCTATGAAACTTCCGCGGGCCGCGTCAATGACACGACGATCCCGAGAATCCCTGGCCTGTTGGGCCGCGCTACTTGGCCGGGCTTGGCGCCTCAACGGGCGGCGTTTGGACGCGGGTCCCGCCGGGCGGCATCATGGCCGGTGACAGTTCGGCCGGCACCGCCGGCAGAAGCACTTCGACTTTGGCAGCCTGGCGCAGGTCAGCCACATAGGTGCGCGTGATATCGCTGCCCTTGCGCTGCTTGAGGTAATCGATCAGCTTGTCCTGGACTTCGTCAAACGACAGCATCTGCGCAGGCTTGTGTCCCGTCGCTTGAATAATATGGTACCCGAACTGCGTGGTGACCACGCCGCTGACTTCGTTGGACTTCAGCGAGAACGCGACCGTCTCGAATTCCGGCACCATGCGCCCGCGCGCGAAATAGCCAAGATCGCCGCCATTCTGGGCGCTGCCAGGATCCTCGGAAACCTTTTTGGCCACGTCGGCAAACTTCTCACCGCCCTTGACCAGCGCCAAAGCCGCATCAATCTGGGCTCGCTTGTCTTTCTTCATGTCGTCCGTGGCGTCAGGCGAACATCGGATCAGAATGTGACTGGCACGAACCATCTCGGGTTGTTTGAATTGATCGGGATTGGCATCATAAAAGGCCTTGGCGTCGTTCGTCGTGACCGTCACCCGCTTGTCGATCACCGACTGAATCGTCTCGCGAACAATCATGTTCTCGCGGACCTGATGAATGTACTGGTCGAGGGTCACGCCCGTGTCGGCCAGCGTCTTCTTGAACTCCTCCTCGCCACCCATCCTCGTTTTGGCCTGATCGACCACATCCTGCACTCTCTTGTCGATATCCGCCGGAAGCTGCTTGTTGCCTTCTTGGAGAATAAGCTGACGGCCAATCAATTCATCCAGCACTCGTTGCTGGAGAAGGGCCGTCTGACCGGGCGGAAGGCTGCGCCCCTGCCGCGCCATCTGATAGCTGAGCGCATGCACGGCGGCATCGAGATCCTTGCGGCTGATCTCCGTGCCGTTCACGCGGGCCACAATCTCGCTTCCAGTTGCTGACTGGATAACGGCGGATTTGTTGGTCGTCGCCGCGGGAGCCACGGTCGAATCGGCAGCATAAGCCCCGCAGGCAAGGGTTCCAACTAGGGCAACAATGGCAAGGACGACACGGATTTTCATGAATTCCTTCTCGGTGATTGGGTTTGTCTCGTGAATAAAGTGCGGGGGACGCTATCACGCGACCCGGGCAACGTCAAGGCTCATTCGGAACTCCACGACTCGGAATCACGGCGCAGATATGAGGCATCTGTGCGCTGCTCCGTCCAAAAATGGCCGGGCCTCAGCGTCGGAAATGAGCAGGACCGGCCAGTTGGGTCAGGCTTCGCGGAGTCACGGGACGCTCGGCGCCAGCGAACAACGCCTCAATGGCTTCATGCGCAATCAGATCAATCTGTTCGTCAGTGGCCCCAGCATTTACAGCCAAATCGACCAGTTTTTCATACTGCCAGGTGGTGCCTCGGAGGATCGCTTCCTTCAACGCGTGGAGGGCCAGACTCAACTGGGTGGGCCGGCTCCGTTCGTATCGAGGCTGGCTGCACCGGGCTGTCTTCATCGCATTTTTGCCGAGAGCACAGCCCGCGCCAACTCCGGCTAAACAGGCAAACTGGTGCTGCAATCCACGCCGGAAATTTCAGCCGGCACTATTCCGAGCAACCCGTGGCGACCGACGGAATCCATGCTTGAACGCCAGCGCCCACACCATCCACAAGGCCTCACGCACGATCTGGCTCGACATCTTCGACTGGCCCGCATAGCGGTCGGTGAACGTGATGGGAATCTCTTTCACGCGAAAGCCCTTGACCCAGGCTTCGTACGTCATTTCGATCTGGAAAGCGTATCCATTGCTGCGGATCGCATCCAGGTTGATCGTCTCCAGAACCCTCCGCCGAAAGCACTTAAACCCGCCCGTGGGATCGTGAACCGGCAAACCGGTGATGATCCGCACGTAATACGAGGCGCCACGACTCAGGAATAGCCGCGACAACGGCCAGTTCACCACGCGCACCCCGTAGATGTACCGCGAGCCCAGGATAAGATCCGCATCCCCAGCCGCCTTTTGCATGTTGGGTATCTCGCGAGGATCATGGGAAAAATCGGCGTCCATCTCAACGAGAAGCCCATAACCACGAGACAGACCCCATTTGAATCCGGCGATGTACGCCGTGCCCAGGCCCAACTTGCCGGCGCGGCTCAGCAGTTGCACCCGCGGATTGATCTTGGCGATTTCGGAAACAATCCCGCCGGTCCCGTCTGGCGAGTTGTCATCGACCACCAGCAAATCGATATCGGCCGCCTGGGCCAGCACCAATTCAATCACCGAACGGATGTTGTCCTTCTCATTGTACGTCGGGATGATTACCAGTGTTCGTTCGCTCTGTCCCACGTTATGGCGTCCCTTTCACCAATTGCGGATTTGCCAGAACCAGATATTCGCCATCCACCACGACGGGCCATTTCTTTCCCGGCCCGATCTCGGCATAGGCGACCTCACGTCCGCCCTGGTAAACCACATTCCATTTCCCGTCGAGCATCAACGGCACGATCTCACTCCCGCCGCCCGCGCCCAGCGTGTATACCAGATCGATCCCCCACTGCCGACGCCCCGTCGCATCCACGCCCGAGGCCAACACCAGATACTTCGCGTTCTGCCAGCGGCAATCGAACCAGAACCGGTCGCGCGGAATCGGCACCGGCCAGGCGCCGTTCGTCTTCCCCTCGATCGTCTGACAGTGGGAGAGCATACTTCGTCGAGGCGATTTTACCAGCCAGTAAATCTGCTTCGGTACGAGCACAAAATCATCGTCCGTCGTGTGCTCGTTCACATATTTCATCGCCGCCTCTGCTTCAGGGATCGACCGCTGCGTGAACCGGTCGATGAGTGTGTCGAAATGTCCCCACGCCCCGTTCAGCGAGATAATGGCCCAGGCGCCAACGGCCACCACGCCGGGCGCGACCTGCACACCCGCCGAATCCTTCTTCTTCAACGCCAATGCCAGTAAACGTCCCAGTTGTTCCGCTGCCCCGCCGACTCCCAGCGCCATCAGTGGCAAAAACACCGTCGCCGGATAAAAAAACCACGAGACATTGTCCTGCTTCCGAAAGATCGGCCACATCAACATCAGCAGCCAGAACACCAGCCACGCGCGCAGCCGCGCCACGGGAAACGCAATCAGCCCCAGTACCGCCGCGATCAACCACACATCATGCCCTTCCAATCCCTGCGGACCAATACTCGTCGGCGTCGTGAAACAAAACTTCGCAATCCGCGACAGGACTTCCGCAATCCCAGGCGGCTGAGTCATGCCTCCCAAACGTTGAAGTTGTTCCCGCAAGTGCCCCACACCGCCCTGCGTGGCGACGTACCACAAAACAAACAAAATACCGAACGCCCCCGCGGTAAGCGCGCCGGTGATGACGTGGCGCCACGCCACTGGCTCGCGCCATCGCCGCCAATTTACCCACGCGGCTGCGGCAATCACGGCCGGAATCATCCCCACGGCGTAGTAGTTCGTCGCCGTCGCCAGCGAACAGAAAACCCCCGCCCACACCAGGTCCTTGAGACGTTTCTCCTGCAAGTAACGTATCAGGAATCCGACGCACGCAAGCGCCAACGTCCCCGCCATCGGATGGGACCGCACCCAGCGGAAATTCATGTTGGTCTGCGGGTAAACCAGCAGCGCCGCGGCGCAGAGAAACCCGAATGTCTTCCCGCGTACCTGCGTTCCAATCCAGAACAGAATCGCCCCGGCAGCCAGAGCCGTCACCGCTCCCAGCGCGCGCGCCACGACGATATCGTCGCCAAACAGCCGCAGCAATACGCCGTTCACCAGCATGTACAGCGGCGGATACGGATATGGGAATACAAAGTCGTCAATAATCGGCCCGACCCGCGGCGTCCCGTGAATGAACGTCCAGCTTTTCTCCATCCATTCGCCTTCGTCGCCGTACCAGTTCGGATTTGAGCGCAGGTTTGGAAGGAAGAGCGCCGCCCACAGCACGACCAACCCCACCGCGATGATTCGTTCCCACTTCGTTTCGAACAGCGCCTTCATGGCTGATGGATAATGTAAATGTGCATCGGGCCACAATTCGTCCCCGTGCCGCCAAAGTTAACCCGACCGGCGTCGTAGCTGGTCCGATTGTCATCCACGACCAACACCACCTGGTTCGTCAGCAATCCATGTCCCCGCCCGCACAGCATGGAGAGAAATGGCAAATCCAATTGCGCTCGTTCGAGCCGGTTCCACTGGTCCATCTGTAACAGGCGATCTTCCTGCACCAGCTCCTTCGCGTCCGCGCGCGCGGCAACGTACTCCGCCGCCCCCTCCTTGAAGCCCAGTCCCGACCCGTACGTGCCCTGGGCCCCCCCGTACTGGACCAGAAAGCGGTTCACGTCGAGCATGTAAACAATGTTGCCCACCACAAACACCGCGATGCCCGCAACCAGAATCTTTGGCGGAACCGCGCGTTGAGCCAATGCCCCGAGAACCAGAAAGCACGCCGGATACAGAATCACGTAATACGACAGATAGGTCCAGAGGCCGGCCACGAGATACACAAGAAGCGGAACAACAATCCAGAGTACCAGGATCCACGCGCTCTTGGATTCGTCGTCCGCAGTCACCTCGCGGCGAAACACATTCTTTGACGATTTGACCGCCACAACCCCGAACCACACCAGCGCAATCGAAAATGCCAGTTGCTGCAGCCCCGGTAGCCAGTCTCCGAGCGTCAGCGTGGTGTCGAAGTACCGGTTCTGTCCCGCGTGCTTGCTCGACCAGATATGATTGGGATCAAACACCTGGCTGGTGCTCAACCCCATGACATCCTCGATCTCACCCGCGTTCATGATCGCCAGCGCGTGGCGCCACGCTTCGCTCGGACGCCGCGGAAATGGATACCCGCTCTGGGGATTGATCGTCATGCCGGGCGGAAGTTGCTCCCAGCGGCGAGCGCTGCCTTCCTCTGACATGCGCTTCCATTCCGCCCACCCGTTCTTCTGTTGCTCGAATACGTACGGCAGGGCCAGCGCAACAGCGGTCGCGACACCGGCCAGCGCAAATCGCCAGTCGATCCGCGGACGGAGCAATATCACGATGGCGATGGCCGCCGCCGTCAGGGCAAACCCGCTGAAATGAATCTGGATCGTGCACAGCGGCAGACACAACAGCCAGAAGATCGCCTTCGGGTTCTTGCCGAGAACAAGCGAGTGCGCCGCCCACATCGCCCCCGTGGCCAGCACCGGCACAAAATCCTGGGCCCAGATCTTTCGCGAATAAATCACCGCCCACGGTCCCGCGGCAAACAACGCCGCCGCCGCCAGACCAACGATCGCGCCGTAATACTTTCGCCCGATCCACCAGGTCGCAACGACCGCCCCCAGCCCCAACGCGGAGATCATGCCGCACACCACCGCAATGTTCGAGCTCACATAGAACATCGGAATTAACAGCCAGATAAATAGCGGCGGATTCGATACGCCGACGCTCGACATCAATCCGGACGTCGGCAGTTTCCCGCCGCGAACGAATTCCAACGCCTGATTCGCGGCATATGCCTCGTCACCCTTGAACTCCAGCAATTCCGGGTGCTGGAACCGCAACCAGGTTCCCACCGCGACGATGCCGGCCAGCACCACCCATTCGATGCTTGCCGGAACCGGAAGAGTCTTGCTCGCGCGCGATGCGTTCACGCGGTTTTCGCTTTCAGCGACCAGACAACCTTTTGCGCTCGATTGATTCTCAATAGCTCCACCCAGATCTTCACCGCGCGCCGAAGGTTGTACGGGATGCGTGTGTCCGGGTCGTGCACCCATTTCACGGCCACCTCGGCAATGCGGTACCCCTCACGGGTCGCGACCACCAGCATCTCAATATCGAAAATGGCTGTGTCCGATGTGACCTGGGGAAAAACTTTGTGCGCAACGTCGTGCCTCATGGCCTTGAATCCACACTGCGTGTCGCGGAATCCCCGGATGCAGAACACACGGGTGCCCAATCCGAATAACTTGCCAGCCAGCGCCCGATACCATACTTGAGGCTGCTCCACCCTGGCCCCGGGCATCGACCGCGAACCGATTGCCATATCGAACCCATCCACTTCCATCTTCGCAAGCAACTTGTCCACTTCCGAGATGGGCGTGCTCTGATCGGCATCGGTGAACAAGACAAACTCGCCCCGCGCGTCGAGCATGCCGGCCTTTACCGCACCACCCTTGCCACGATTCGGGTTTAGATCGATCAACCGCAACGACGGATAAGTCCCGGCCAACTCACGTGCGACTGTCGCCGTGTTGTCCCGGCTGCCGTCGTTGACAACAATGATCTCGAACGCACGCTTCTTGGATTGCAAAAAATCCACAATGCCCGGCACGTGCCGCTTGAGCCTGTCCTGCTCATTATACGCGGGGATGACCACGGAGAGATAAGGGCGCGCTTCCATCACCGTCTAGCCGGCTTTCCGTAATGCTCCCATCTCGCGAAGCTTGGCGAGCGCTTCCGCGGCATAATCTCTGTCCAGTTTCTGCCGACGGATCCACTCAACATAGTCACGCACGCTGTCCCGCGGCGTCTTGGTCGGCTGCCAGCCCAACCGCTGGAGCTTCGAGATGTCCGAAACGCTGTGTCGCGTATCGCCCACGCGATACTCGCCGCTGATGTTCGGGTCGATTCTCGCACCCAACGCCTCGGCGACAATGCTGGCGAATTCGACCACGGTGTAACCGCGTCCGCCACCCACGTTGTAGACCTGGTAATTGGCTTCGTCGTGTTCCAACACGAGACGGTTGGCCCGGCCCACATCGCCCACATTCACGTAGTCCCGCAACTGCTGACCATCCTCGAACACCGACGGCCGCTGCCCCTTCAGCATCTGCAGCGTGAATATGCGCAGCACACCGGAGTACGCGTTGCGGAATGATTGGTGCGGTCCCTGCACAATCGAATACCGCATGGCGACACTCGGGATGCCATAGTTGCGCCCCAAAGCGACCGCCATCAATTCCTGGGAGTACTTCGCGATCGAATACTGGTTCTTCGGATTGGCGTGCGTCTCCAGCAGCAGCAAGGGTTTGATCGGTCCTCCGCATTGGGGGCACACCGGCTCCCACAAACCCTTCCCCAATCGCTGCGGCTCGCGCCCATCCGGAAATACTTCGCCGTCCTTCGCACACTGGTACCGGCCTTCTCCATAGACGAATTGGCTGCTGGCTACGACCACCTTGCGCACCGGCAGCTTCCGCTCCACGATCAGTTCGTACAGCAGCGCCGTCCCAACGGAGTTCACGTGGAAGAATTGCGAAAAGTTCGGCAGCAAATCCTGATACGCCGCCAGATGGATCACGACATCGACTCCCCGCAACGCTTTTGACCAGTCCTCGCGATTGCGAACATCTCCCAGGACGCGCTCCACGTCGTTGGATAGCCAGTCGGGCCATGTCCCGTCGCCCGTGTGTACCGGCGGCGTCAGGTTATCAAGCGCGCGCACTTCATAGCTCGCCTGCAGCAGTTCCACCGCCGTATGCGACCCGATGAATCCCGCCCCGCCTGTAATCAGCGCTCGACCTTTGCTCATGGGCCTACCGGGAATGCGTGGCCTTCAACTTCTCGTAGAGATAGCTCGTAATGATGTGGTCGAGGATCATGTGAACGTCTTCCACGGGACCATATCCATCCGAAGGCACCACCAGGACCACATCCGCCATCTTGGAAAGCTTGCCACCAGTGAATCCGGCCAGGCCGATTACTGTCACCCCGATTTGCTTCGCCGCTTCGACCGCCGCAATGATGTTCGGCGAGTTACCCGATGCCGAAATCGCGACAAGAACGTCTCCGCGTTGCGCCAGGTTCTTGAGCGGCTCGCTGAAAACGTGGTTGTAGTCCGTATCATTCGCCCACGCCGTCATCAACGACACGTTGTCCGTCAACGCGATCACCCGCATCCGCGGCCACGGCGCGTCACCCTTGTGGCCGAGCGTGCCCTTGCACAGGTCGTTCATCATGTGCGACGCGGTCGCCGCACTGCCGCCGTTGCCAATGACGAATACCTGCCGTCCTTCGTCCCGTGCGCGCTCAATCATGCCGATGATGTCGTCGATGGGCTCAAGCGGCAGCCGATCCAACAGGTCCTTCAAACCGTTCAGGTAGTCTCTCGCAAAATCGCTGGCCTTCTTCATGATTCAATACCGCTGCAGGTTCAACACGATCCGGCTCCCACCCCGCTCCAGTCGGAACGGCATCTCGCGCAGGTTCGACAGTGCCTGCCGGACGGACTGGCGTTTATCACTGGGCACGCACAACAGGAAGAATCCGCCGCCACCGGCACCGGAGATCTTCCCGCCGATCGCGCCCGCTTTTACAGCCCGCTCGTAAATCTCGTCCAATTCGTTGCTGCTGACTCCCTGAGCCAGTTTCCGCTTCGCTTCCCATCCCTGGTGTAGAATCGCTCCCAGCCCGTCGATGTCCCCCACCTCAACAAAGCGACGCACCTGGTGCGCCTGACGGGCCATTTGCTGCAGGACCTCTGTCTTGGCGGCAATGTTCGACCTCTGCTGCGAAAGAATCGACGACGCCTGGCGCGTCTTTCCCGTGTAAAACAACATCAACATGTTGTCCAAATCTTCCACCGCCGTCCGCGTCGTCTCGACCGACGAAACTGTCACCGCCGGTCCCGGTCCGAATTCAAAGCAACGCAGTCCGCCATACGCGGCGATATATTGGTCCTGGACGCCGATCGGTTTGCCCAGGATTCGTATCTCAATGTCGCATGCTTCCTTTGCCAATCGGTCCGGCGTGGGGACCGATCCCGTATAATGATACAACGCATTGAGGACACCGACCGTCACACTGCTCGACGACCCGAGCCCCGACCCTTCCGCCGGTATGTCCGACAAAAAGGAAATCTCAATCCCCTTCGTCACGCCAACTTTGCGCATCGCTTCGCGCACCAACTCGTGCTCGATTTGGTCGACGGACTCGACAATCTCCTTCTTCGACCAGTTCACGTAAATCTTGTCGTCGAACCGTTCCTTGGCGATGCAATACACGAACTTATCGATTGCCGTGCTCACCACGCATCCGCCGTGCTTCTCGTAGAATTCGGCAAAATCCGTCCCCCCGCCAGCGAACGAGATCCGCAACGGTGTCTGGGTAATGATCACTTCAGCGCTCCCTGTTCAAAATCGTGCTGTGCCTTGGCCAGGCGTTCCGGCGTCCCGACGTCCTGGATGTACGCCTTCGGCTCCATCGCGTACACTGGCCGACCCTCGGCCAGCAGCTTTGGGAATACGTCCTTTCCAAAATCGTAAAACTGACCAGCCGGAATCTCATCCAGAACATGCGGATCGAGCACCAAAATACCAGCGCTGATGAGATTTGTCGAAACCTGTTTTCGGTCGGGCTTTTCGACAAATCGCACTACCCGACCGTTCGAATTCGTCTCCACCACCCCGCCCGTCCACGGCTCCGGCGACGCAAACAATGCCACCGTCGCCTGCGCCCGACGCGCGCGGTGAAACTCCAGCAAGGGACCGAAATCCACCCGCACCAGATTGTCGCCATAGAACACGATGAACGTTCCGTCCCGCAGTTCGCTGTCCATCTTCTTGATCGCGCCGGCCGTGCCCAGCAATTCAGGCTCGTGCGAGTAGGTGATGGACACGCCGAATTTGCTGCCGTCACCGAAATAGTCCGTAATCTTCTCGGGCAGATAATGCAGGTTGACGATGAACTCACGGATCCCCTGCCGCTTGAACAACTCGAAGTGATGTTCCAGCAGCGGCCTGCCGCCGATCGGCACCATCACTTTCGGCACATCCAATCCCAGGGAGCGCAGCCGCGTCCCGAGCCCCGCGGCGAGAATAAACGCCTTCATGCCCGCTCGCGCCGCGGCGGAACCGCTGCGTCGCTCGATCCCCCACCCTTCTCCCGTAAGTACCGCGACAGCACGGCCCACGCCTTCTGCATCGCTTTGGCGCGATGGCTGATGCGGTTCTTCACCTCGGGCGAAATCTCGGCAAATGTCTTGGTCTGCCCGTCCGCAAGAAACAACGGATCGTACCCGAACCCGCTGCCGCCCCGCTCGGCTTCGAGGATCGTGCCGTTGCAAATTCCCTCGACCGTGTCGTACAACCCGTTCTCATCCGCGATCGCCACCACGCAACGAAACCGCGCCGTCCGCTTCTCGTAGGCCACGCCGTCCAGCAACTTCAACAGCTTCTTGTTGTTTTCGTGGTACGTCGCCTCGTCGCCCGCGAACCGCGCCGACCGTACTCCCGGCTCACCCTTCAATGCGTCCACTTCCAGTCCCGTGTCATCGGCGAGGGTCAGCTTCTTGGACATCCGCGCCATCTGCGTCGCTTTCTTGACCGCGTTGTCGCGAATCGTCGCGCCGTCTTCGACAACCCCGGGCAGTTTCGGCATGTCCGCCAACGACACCACGTCGAGCTGCAAATCCTGCAGCATCGTCGACAGTTCTTTGAGCTTGTCCCGGTTGCGCGTGGCGAGAAGTAATTGCATGGCCGCGCATTATACTGACCGCCCGCCAAAAATGAAGCCCATCTTGCATCATCTTTTTTCCTAATAAAACCCTGTCTCGCCCGTTATTCTTATGTGAGGAGCAACATGCAAGACGGCGACGAGCCCAATCGGGCAGAATGGATACGCTTGGTGTTGGCGCAACAACAAGGGCCGTTGCTCCGCTACGCCGCACGCATCACCGGCGACATCGAACGCGCTCGCGATGTGGTCCAAGACACATTCCTTCGTCTCTGCCGTGAACGTCCGGAACGACTCAACAGCCACCTGACCGAATGGCTGTTTACCGTGTGCCGAAACCGCGCGCTGGACGTCGTTCGCAAGGAATCGCGCACGCGCACGCTCACCGAGATCGATTTGTCATCCCGCCAGAGCGACGAACCGTCCCCAGCTCTGACTGCTGAGCGACGGGAAACGACTGGGGAACTCTTGCAGGCAATCGATGATCTGCCCGCCAACCAGCAGGAAGTCATCCAGCTCAAATTCCAGAACGACCTCAGCTACCGCGAAATCAGCCGCATCACCAATCTCTCGGTCAGCAACGTTGGCTTCCTGATCCATACCGGCATCAAGACTCTGCGCCAGCGCGTCCGCGCCCTCGAAGGAGTATCTCATGAAGATTGACCCCAACGATCCCCGGCTGACTGCCTACGTTCTTGGCGAACTCGACGACGCCGAGCGCACCAAAATCGAGGCGCTCTTGCAGGACGACGAAACCGCGCGCCGTGAGATCGAAACGATCCGTACCGCCCGCGCCACAATCACAAACGAACTCCGTTCCGAGCCTTGCCCGCGATTGGCTCCCGAGCAAATCGCCGCTATCCACGAACGCGCCGCGTCCCGTAAGCCCGCCCGGGCTCCATTCCCTTGGTGGCGACTGCTGGGTTGGGCCACCGCCCTCGGTGCCGCCACGGCACTCACGCTGCTTCAGTTTCGACCGCTGGACCAGCATCGGGAGAAGGCGCGACGGCTCCCCGTGTACACGGCGAGTCCGAATTCGAGCACCGTGGCGGGAGCCACCGCCGAGACCGGCCATCTCAGGCTCGAAGCGCCCCCTGCCCCAAAGGACGTGAGCGGTTCCCTCACGTTGTCCCTCAATCGTCCCGAGCCAAATCCGCCGGCAATCGCCGGCCAACCGGGTCGGTCGTCGACCACGCCACAGTCTCAACACGGCCCATCGATGGTCACGCCAGGATCGGATGCGTCGGGCAAAACCGTCGTTCGTGCAAACCAAGAGATCACTTCGCGCCTGGTTGAAATCGCCCCCGCTTCGCCGGCGCAGTCAAGTTCAGGTGCTACTTTAACCTACAACGACGGCCATGCGGCTTGGCAAGCCGGCGCTGTGAGCGCCTACCGCGCCATCGGACGTGCAGAGTCGTCAATCGGACAGCCCAACGACAGGATCACAATCTCTCGAGGCGCCGAGAGCCGGACCTTGCCGCTCGATGACGTGCAGTCACTCAATTACGCTCAGTCGGGTAACGAAAGTCCCCACAGCTACTACGATCGAGGGCAGATCGAATGGGATCAGTACTTCCCGCCGCAAACCGAGTCCGTCAGCCCCTCCTCGCCGTCAGCGGAGTCGTACTCGCATTCCATTGAAAACCCGTTCGTCACGGTCGCGCAAAATCCGCTTTCCACCTTCGGGCTCGACGCCGACACGGCCTCGTACGCCAACATCCGCCGCTTCCTGAACCAGGGCACGCTGCCGCCCCACGACGCCGTGCGCATCGAGGAGATGCTCAACTACTTTTCGTACGACTATCCCCGGCCCCACGGGCGCGAGCCGTTTGCCTTGTACGCCGAAATGTCCGAGTGCCCATGGAACCCGGCCCACCGACTCGCCCTGATCGGTTTGAAAGCCACCGACATCGCCTCGCACAAGATCCAACCGATGAATCTGGTTTTTCTGATCGATGTCTCGGGTTCGATGGGAGACCAGAACGAATTGCCCCTGGTGAAACAGGCCTTGCGACTCCTGGTCGACCAACTCACCCCGCGTGATCGGGTCGCCATCGTCGTCTATGCCGGCGATTCGCGGGTTGCGCTACGATCCACGCCCGGCGATGACAAGACGGCGATTCTTGAGGTGATCGACAGTCTCGAAGCGGGCGGCTCGACCAATGGCGGCGCTGGCATCCAATCCGCCTACCGCGAAGCCCTGGCCAATTTCATCGAGGGCGGTGTCAACCGCGTCATCCTCTGCACGGACGGTGATTTCAATGTCGGCGTCACCGACCCGAATCAGTTGGTACAGATGGTCCAACAGCAGGCCCAAAGCCATGTCTTCCTCACCATCCTCGGCGTCGGCATGGGGAACCTGAAGGATTCGACGATGCAGAAGCTGGCGGACAAGGGCAGCGGCAATTATGCCTACATCGACAACCTCGACGAGGCGCACAAAGTACTGGTCGAGCAAATGCGCGGCACACTCGTCACGGTCGCCAGGGACGCCAAAGTGCAAATCGAGTTCAATCCCACGCTCGTCCGGTCATATCGGCTCATCGGTTATGAGAAGCGCCGGCTGCGCGCGCGCGATTTCAACAACGACCGCAAGGTCGCCGGCGATATCGGCGCAGGCCATACCGTCACTGCGCTCTACGAAATTGTGCCGGCCACTGCCCCGGCCGAACCGGGCGTGGACCCATTGAAGTATCAATCCTCTCCCCGGTCGGCCGCCTCGGCCGAACTGATGACCGTGAAGCTTCGTTACAAGGATCCCGAGGCCTCGACCAGCCAATTGCTCACGGCCGCCGTCAGGGATAGCGGCGCATCCTGGCGCGGGACCTCCAGCGATTTCCGGTTCGCCGCGTCCGTGGCCGCCTTCGGCATGATCCTGCGCGACTCGCCGTACAAAGGTGCCTCCACGTTCAACCTGGTGCATGAGCTTGCCGACGGCGCTCGCGGGCGCGACGAGAACGGTTATCGCAGTGAATTCATCAGCCTTGTCGATCAGGCGCGCACGTTGAGCGGCAACGTCGTTCCCGACGACCCATAAGTGCTCTCGATTCCGCTTGTCCGGCTCCGGCAGCGCGGCGTATTCTGCGCGCGCGTTGATGAGCCAGCTTCCAATCCTCTATCTTGTCTCGCTGCTAATGGACATGAGCGTGGCCGGCGTGGTCTTCGCGATCAGCCGTCGGGCGGCTGAGTTGGACGCCAGCGCAGCCGATCTCGGTTGGCTCGGAGCGGTCTGGATCGGCGTCTACGCCGTACTGGCATTGATGACGGGCCGGGTGTCCGACCGCGTCGGACGCCGCAAACTGGCCATCATCGGCTGCATCATCGCAGCGTGCATGACCTTGGCTTGTGCGTTCACGACGCGAATCGGCCCCCTGCTGGTGCTCAGCGGCCTGTTCGGAGCCGGCCTGTCGTGTTACTGGCCCTCGATCATCGCGTGGCTCGGTGAAGACATCGCCGGTCACGCCCTGGCCAAACGCCTGACGACGTTCGGCGTGGCGTGGAACATCGGCTTGCTGATCGGATATTATTTCTCTGGCGTCTTGTTTGAGCACGGCTCACGACTACCCTTCTATTGTTCCGCGGGATTCATATTGCTGATCCCTCTCTTGTTGTCGTTGCCGACCCGGCAAATTCCCAAAGCCTCAAGCGCTGGCTCGCCACTCAGCGAACCTGTCGAGATTCCCAAAGGCCGTGGCTTCCGCAAAACGGCGTGGCTCGCCAATTTCGCCTCGAACTTCGCTCTCGGCGGCACCGCCGCATTGTTCCCGCAACTCGCCACTCATCTGGGAATCGGCCCGGACATCCACGGCGCTTTGCTGTCGGCGGGACGCGCCGCGGCGTTGGCCGCGTTCGTCGCCATGCAATTTGTGATGTTCTGGCGGACGCGCCTCTGGCCGCTCTGGATCGCGCAGTTATGCTGCGCGGCGAGCATCGTTTGGATCGGTTTCGCCCACGAGACGTGGATGTTCGCCGCCGCCTGGATCATCGGCGGCGCGGTGTCAGGTTACACCTATCAGGCCAGCATCTACTTCACGCTCGAAGAAATGGTTGAGAAGGGAAAAGGCAGCGGGTTCCACGAAGCGGTTGTCGGCAGCGGAATGTGTTTCGGCCCGCTCCTCGCCGGCTGGGTCGGCAACAGCCACGGCCTGCGCCTGCCCTACTTCTTCTGCGCCGTCGTCCAGGTCGCGTTCGTCGCCCTGCAACTGATGGTCGTCTGGACCCAGCGGCGCCTGTCCGCTATGTCGTTATCGACACCGGCGTTCCGCTAGCCGCGCTCTCGTAAATCGCATCGAGCAATTCCATCACGACCAAGCCCTCTTCGCCCGTCGCGATGTGCGGTCGGTCATGCACGATGCTGTCGACAAAATGCTGAAATTGGTTCGGGACTTCCCCTCCCGGCGGATAATGCAGCTTCATGTCGTAATGCGCGCCGTTCTTCTCGACGAACAGTTCCGCCTCGAATTTGTACCCCTCTGCGACGTTCCGCTGCACCGCGCCGCCGAGCGTCCCGAACAGCCGCGTCTCCATCAATTCCTGCTCGGCGATGTGCGACGCCCATGACGCCTCCAGTTCCAGCGTCGCGCCGTTCTTGAATTTGATCAGCGCTACCCCGAAATCCTCCACATCGAATCTCGCGCCGTTTTCTTCGGCCAGCCGCTTCCCAATGTGGTTGTACGTACTGGCCAACACCCACACGGGTTTCGGGTATCCCATCAGCCACAACGCCAGGTCAAGCCGATGCACCCCCAAATCAATGATCGGGCCGCCACCGGAGAATTCTCTCTGCACAAACCACCCTCCAAACCCCGGAATAAACCGGCGCCGCAACCACGTCGTCCGCGCGAAGTAAATCTCGCCGAGCGTGCCCGCATCGATGTGGGTCTTGATCGCCCACGACGGCGGAAGAAATCGGTAGGAGAAATTGATCATCAACCGTTTCCCGGCCTTCTCGGCCGCCGCCAGCATCTCGCGGCCCTCTGCCGCGTTCATCGCCATCGGTTTCTCGCACAGCACATGGCAACCCGCCCGCAGCGCCGCCAACGTCATCGGCCGGTGAAACTTGTTCGGGGTGCAAACGCTGACGACATCCAGGTTCTCCTTCGCGAGCATCTCCTGCGCGTCGCGATAACGGTGCGGAACTTTGAACTCGTCGCCGGCAAGCCGCAATCGGGTTTCATCCAGGTCCGCAATCGCCACAACCTCAGCGCCATGGTGCGATTGATAGCCACGGATGTGCGACCGCCCGATTCCCAGGCCGATGACCCCAACGCGAAGCTTGTTCACTGCTGGACTCCGGCGCGACCGAACTTCACGTCCTTCTTCTTGATCGGTTCGAGGGCCGGCGCGTTCGGCGCTTTATCCGTCGGGATCGTCGCGCGCCGGGCCGCCCAGCGGCACGCGTTCCCAATCACGCGGATCACATTCGCATCGTGATAGGTCGGATACGCCTCGTGCCCGGGCCGAAAATAAAACACCCGCCCGTTCCCGCGCTCCCAGCAACACCCGCTCCGAAATACTTCGCCGCCTTCAAACCACGAGATGAAAATCAGCTTGTCCGGCTCCGGAATGTCAAATCGTTCCCCGTACATCTCCTCATACGGCAACTCAAAATACTCGCCGATCCCCTCCGTGATCGGGTGCCCCGCCGCCACGTTCCAAATCCGCTCCTTCTCATCCGCCTCGCGCCATTTCAGCGAACAATTCGTGCCCATCAGTGCGCGGAAAATCTTCGAATAATGCCCCGAGTGCAGCACGATCAATCCCATCCCCGACAACACCTGCTGCTGCACCCGCTTCACAATCTCGTCCGTCACCTCGCCATGGGCCAGATGCCCCCACCACACCAGCACGTCTGTTTCACCCAACACCCTTTCCGTCAGCCCGTTCTCCGGTTCGTCGAGCGTGGCGGTCCGACACACCAGGTCCTTCGATGCCGACAACCCCTTCGCAATCGCCGCGTGCATTCCCTCGGGATAAATCTTCTTCACCGCCTCGTTCTTCTTCTCGTGGCGGAATTCATTCCAAATTGTGACGTTGACTTTCATCGTGGATTTCTCAAGTCTTCGCGTGGAGGTGGCTCGTGAAGCTCAACTTCCCAATTCTCAAAAGGCGGTTCAGCCGCTTGGCCAGTGACATACTGGAGAATGTACTGAGCCGCTCTCCGCTCCGCATGCTTCGCGTTAATCACCCGACCGCCTTCATCAAACTCCAAAACGTTGGCAAAAATGGCATAGACCTGCTCTAACGCGCTCGGCTCCCGGAAAATACAGGAATAATCGACTCCCTCCAGTAGAGGATGACCGACGCTCTTGTTCGCAATCCAAAACGAAAACGTCCTGAGAGCACCGCTGACAGAGTGACTAAGATGTGACATAGCGCGCATGCTCCCAACAGCCGCTACTCGTGGCGTGTGACGATCAGCGTCGCGTTGTGACCGCCGAAACCGAGGGAGTTGTTCACGCACGCGCGAACAGGCGTCTGCCGCGCCTTGTTCGGCACATAATCGAGATCGCACTCCGGATCGGGGTTTTCGTAATTGATCGTCGGCGGAATCATCCCGTCGCGGATCGCCAGCGCGCAGACCGCCGTCTCCACTGCGCCCGCCGCGCCCAGCAGATGTCCCGTCATCGATTTCGTGGAACTCACGGCGAGCTTCTTCGCATGCGCGCCGAACACCGACTTGATCGCCTGCGTCTCGCACTTGTCGCCCACCTGCGTCGAGGTGCCGTGCGCGTTGATGTAGTCGATCTCTTCCGGGTTCAATCCCGCATGCTTCAACGCCATCGCCATCGACCGCGCCGCGCCTTCCCCTTCGGGAGCAGGCGCGCTCATGTGATACGCGTCGCCGGTGATCCCATAGCCGGCCACCTCGGCGTAAATCTTCGCATGACGTTTCCGCGCGTGCTCGAGCGATTCGAGTATGCATACACCCGCGCCTTCGCCCATCACGAATCCATCCCGCTGCGCATCAAACGGCCGGCTCGCGCGCTCCGGCTCATCATTGCGCGTGCTCATGGCCTTCATCGCGCAAAACCCCGCATACCCCATCTGCGTAACCGCCGCTTCGCTCCCGCCAGAAATCATAATGTCGGCATCGTTGTGCACAATCGCCCGCGCCGCCTCTCCCAACGCATGCGTGGCCGTCGCGCAGGCCGATACGACCGCCAAATTCGGGCCTTTGACCCCGAGCAGCATCGAGATGTAGCCACTCGCCATGTTGACAATCAACATCGGGATCATGAACGGCGAAACGCGGCCCGGCCCCTTCTTCAGCAGAATGCCCACCTGGTCTTCGATCGTCTCCATGCCGCCGATGCCCGAGCCGACCAGCACCCCGATCCGGTTGACGTCTTCCTTGGAGAGATCGATCCCGGAGTCCGCCATCGCCTTCTTCGCCGCTCCGACCGCGTATTGCGTAAAGCGATCCGTCCGCCGCGTCTCCTTGATCGGCATGAACTCCTCGGGCTTGAAGTCTCTCACCTCGCCGCCGATCTTGCAGTCGAACGCCGTGGTGTCGAATCGCGTGACCGGCGCAATGCCGCTCCTGCCCGCCAGCAGGTTCTGCCAGAAAACTTCCAGATCACTGCCCAGCGGCGTGAGGACTCCGATGCCTGTGATGACTACCCGTCGTTCGCTCATGATTCGCCAGAGTTACGAAAAATTGGGGCATAAAGCGTTCAATTGCAACCCACTTTATGCCCGACAATTCTTCGGCCCCGTCCGCCCCGGGCGCCGCCCGGCGACCAGGGCACGGATCTTCGGTTATTTGTCCCCGCGATCCTCAATATACTTCACCACGTCGCCGACGGTCTGAAGCTTCTCCGCATCCTCGTCGGGAATCTCCGCGCCAAACTCTTCTTCAAACGCCATCACCAATTCCACCGTGTCGAGAGAGTCGGCCCCCAAATCTTCGATGAACTTCGCTTCGGGTGTCACCTGGTCGGGGTTCACGCCAAGCTGTTCGACGATGATCTCCTTCACACGGTCTGCTACGGATTTATCTGCCATTGGGCTCCTCCTGGTTCAAAAGCCTGTTTCTTTATGCGAAATCTTGCTTCGTTGTCAAAGTTTTGTTTGTGCCGAATCCGTCATCACATCGCCAGGCCGCCATCCACCGTGATGACCTGCCCGGTCACATATCCCGCCAGATCGCTGGCGAGAAACACTGCCACGTTCGCAACGTCCTCGGGCGTTCCCAATCGCCCCAGCGCAATCCGCGTCTTCAATGTCTCCCGCGCCGGTTCCCCCAGCGCCTCCGTCATGTCCGTCACGATAAACCCCGGCGCCACCGCATTCGCCGTGATCCCCCGCGACGCCAACTCGCGGGCCACCGATTTCGTGAAGCCGATGAGTCCCGCTTTGGACGCGGCATAGTTAGATTGGCCCGCATTACCCGTCAAGCCTATAATCGACGTCACATTGATGATCCGGCCGCTCCGCTGTTTCAGCATCCCGCGGCTCACGCTTTTCGTGAAATTGAATGCGCCCTTCAGGTTTGTGTCCAGCACCGTGTCCCATTCTTCATCCGTCATCCGCAACAACAACTGATCGCGCGTCACCCCCGCATTGTTGACCAGCACGTCCACACGCCCGAACTCCTTCACAATCTTCTCGCACGTCTCGGCCACTTGCGCCCCGTTGGAAACGTCCACCGCGTACGCCGCGGCTTTGCTCCCCGTCTTGGCCACCTCCGCCGTCGTGCTCTCCACGTTCGCCAGCGTCCGACCGCACGCCGCTATCGCCGCGCCTTCGCCCGCCAGCCGCAACGCAATCGCTCTCCCAATCCCCCGCCCCGCCCCGGTGACCACCGCCACTTTGTTCTCAAGAAGTCTCTGCATAAGGACGCCTTTCTTAACTACCCCGTGAACCCAATGTCAACCCCGCAACTCTGGCGGATACTCCCCATCACTCCCTCACTCCAACACTCCAATTCCCCCATCCGTCCCATCCACTCTCGGGTTCGTTTCCCGCAAAGCCAGGTTCGTTTCCCAAAATCTCAGGTTCGTTTGTTCAATTCTCGGGTTCGTTCTCGGGTTCGTTTCTTCAAGAAACTCAAGCCGGCATGCAAAACCTCGGGTTCGTTTCGTGTTTTTTATATTTTCTGAGCCCCCCCTCCCACAACCGCCCTTTGGATGGCAAAAACCGCCCCGAACCGCCTCTCAACCCCTTCCAAAACCCCCGAACGAAGCCATTTTCGGTAAAACGAAGCCAGATGCCATTCTGTCTCACTCCATATCATAACCAACTGTTCCGCAACCATATCGGAAATCAGACCAAGCCCATAAAACTGGCTTCGTTTCGCAGAAATAGGGGGGTGTGGTGTAGCCGCGGCTCTGTGAGCCGCGAGCCTCCGTTCCTCCCCACCGAAGCGGATACAGGGGTGGGTATTGCGCTGTGCCCCCCATCAGCCATTCGCCATCAGCCATGCCTTGCCCATCCCCTATGTCAAAGACCAACACAACGGCTTGGATCATAGCACATTTCACAGCCAGAGTACAGAACGAAATATCGATTGCTTATAATCACCCGGTTCCCGGCCAGCTACGATCGCCTTGCTTTCGAGCAGTCGTTGCATGGTGCCGGTCCCCTCTTTGGCAGAGCGAGAACTGAAAAGCTCCCTGGCCCTTTCGCATCTGAGAATAGCCGGCGAAAGCCGCCTCCCGCAATGGCCTCGAACGGAAGCCGCACAAGATCAAAGTGTGAGCAGCGTGTCTTTGGAGAGTTTCGACTCCTGGTAGGCGACTACCTGGGCCAATTCCATGTTAACCTCGGCGCGCAGCCCCAAACACCTCGAGATCCCGTCAGCGTCTGTGCTTATGCGTTCAGCGAGCTCAAGACGCAACTCGTTGCCCTTGGGCTTGAGACGGTAGGAGTGAATCTGCATGGGATCACCCAACCGGGCCGGACGCACATGGGCAAAGGAGAACTCGCGCTTCATGTAGTCGAGAAGTCGATCCTGAGTCACAAGCACGAGATGCTTGTTGAGTCCCTCGAATGTGCGGATTTTGTGGTGTAGTTGCACGAGGATCGTCTTGGCGGTCATCTTCCAGTTCATGCCGTACCCGTCCGTGGCTCGAGTGTCTGATTTCTTGACGGAAAGACCACTCGCAGCAAGAAACCGTTGGCGTTCGGGCCACAGCGTACCGGTCGTGTCGACGGTCTGGAGCTCGACGCCGGAAAAATCTCTCACCTTACCGTTCCGGGCGGACACCAAAAAGTAGTCCACGCTGCCGCCGGGAACAGTGACCTCCTGAACGACGTGGAACTCGTTGCCCGGTTCGTGGAGCGTCAGCAGATGAATGCAATCTGTGAACACTTGTTTTCGCTCCAACAAACGCTTCGGGCAGATGACGACCGGCTGGTCCTCGCGTCCGTATTTGACCGTGCATGTGCCGATCGCAATATGCGGCTGGCTCTTGCGGACTTTGACGCATTTCCCATTGAGGAACGGACACGCTTGCTCGGCAACCACCGAAGGCCAGTTGATACCGGCGGTCTTGCCAGTGTTAATGGCAAAGAGCTCGAGAACCCCTGTCTTCACAAGAGCATGGTCGTCCTATTCTTGGCCATCTCGATGTACGACGGCGAAATATCCAACCCGACCGACTTGCGGGACAGGCACTGTGCGACGACCATCGTCGTCCCCGTGCCGCAGAACGGGTCCAACACAATCCCCCGTGGTGGGCTGGTGGCTAAAATCGGAATCCTGCAAAGATCTTCCGGATACGCGGCGAAGTGCTCCTTCCTCGACTGCGTGTCTTCGGGAAGAATATCCCACACATCACTGGGTTTCGTCCCCTTGGGATGATAGCGGAGGACGTAGAAGCCCTTCTGTTCGAGCTCTTTTGCCCGGCCGGAGACCCGATTGGAGTCAGAGTGGGTCGTGCGTTGCTCTCCACGGATGATCATCCGAAAGTCCGAGACCTCGCCGCGCTGGACTTTGGTGAGCATTCCATTGAGAGCCGCCAGAGCCGCGCGCTTCTCCTCCGCACTCAGAACCGTCGAGAGCTCAATTTGCCGACGATAACGAATGCCACTCACCCCGGTAGCCGAAACGACAGCGCCATTCAAGACCTTCGCCTGTCGGGGTGTCGTGCGGATTGCGTCAGCATCGAAATAGTAACCGTGGGGATTCCTCACGAAATGGAACACGTACTCATGAACATTGCGCAGCTTATCGGTCGAGTTATCCATGCCACCTTTCACCTTGTTCCAGATGACATCGTTTCGCAGAACCCATCCCTGGCGATCCGTCAACTCAAAGGCAACGCGCCACGGGATGCCCAAAAGCCGCTTGTTGAGGTAGCTGTCCCCGATGTTTAGCCAAAACGAGCCAGTCGGCTTGAGCACCCGCCGTACCTCGGCGAAGGTGGCAGCCAGATTGCCAACGTATTCCCGATAATCATCCTCCAAACCGATTCCGCCACCGTTATACACGCGCTTGCCCCAATATGGCGGACTCGTCACACAGCAGTCGATTGTCTCGCTAGGGAACCCCCGTAAAACTGACGCAGCGTCGCCGCAAATGAACAACGGCCGGAACGTCTCGCTCCGAACGTACTCCGTGAGTCGTTCCCGATATCCTGTAAACGTGGGCGTGCTGCCTTGCACTTGCTTTGCTGGAACTTCTTCAACCCTGGTTTGCGCAGCGCGCGCGCTGGAAGCACCTGGCGTTTCGCGGACGCGTCGGCGGTCGCGAGATTTCGGTTTGTAGATCACGGCCATCTTCCGCATGCGCCGAGTGAACCACAGTCCCGATATTTCAGCAAGCGTGGATAGGCTTCCGGGCCAAAGGCGCTTTCACGTGATTGTGGCGACGCGCTTCGATTCTGCGCGTGGCTGCGCGGTCATAGATGCGCTCGCCGCAATCAGGGCATTCAAGCAACTCCACAGATGGCGTGGTTCTCACCGTGCCGCCAATACGCGACACGACGTTCCTTCCCACGCGTCGAATCTTTCGTCCGCCACACGCTGGGCACACGTTAATGGCTAACGTTGTTGTCTGCTTCAATGTCACGCGCGCAACTTCGCCGCCGTCGCTTCCAGTGTCGTAACATCGCTGACGGACATCATCTCGACATCCTTGGTGATGCGCTTCATCAGCCCACCAAGCACGTTGCCCGGACCCAGCTCGATGAACCTCGTAAACCCTTCTGAGACCAGCCATTGCATCGATTCGCTCCAGCGGACTGAAGACGTCACCTGACGCACCAGCAGTTCCTTGATCTCGGCAACGCCCCCCGCAGGCCGCGCCGTGACGTTGGAAACAACGGGCACCCTCGGCAGTTGCATCGGCAGACCCGCCAGCGCGTTCGCCACTTTCGTCTTCGCGCTCTCCATCAGCCGCGAATGATACGCCCCCGCCACCACCAGCGGGATCGCCCGCTTCGCGCCGCGCGCCTTGGCCAGTTCGACCGCCTTCCCGATCTTGTCCTTGTCGCCGGAAATAACCGTCTGCCCCGGGCAATTCATGTTGGCGATGTCCACGTCAGCTTCGCGGCAAACCTCGGCCAGAATCGTGTCATCGAGATTCAAAATGGACGCCATGCCGCCGTTGGTCGAATCGCATGCCTCCTGCATGAACCGCCCCCGCATCTGCACCATGCGCAGCCCGTCATCGAAGCCCACCGCCCCCGCCGCCGTCAGCGCCGTGAATTCGCCCAATGACAATCCCGCCGTCGCATCGAACACCAGCTCCGGCACGAGGAACCTCAGCGCGTCCATGCACGCCAGGCTCGTCAGAAAAATCGCCGGCTGCGCGTTGTCGGTTTTGGTGAGAACGTCCTCGGGACCTTCAAAACAGATCTTTTGGATGTCGCGCCCCAACACCTCGTTGGCGCGAGAAAATAGACGCCGGCTGACCTCGTACTTCTCGCAGAGGTCCCGGCCCATGCCGACGGCCTGGCTGCCCTGCCCGGCAAAAAGGAGAGCGGTCTTCATCATGCCAGCGCCGGCAATCTACGCGCTCCTGACCACGTCCGCCCGCGCCTCCGCCGCCAACGCCGTGCTCAGATAGCGTTCGCCCGTCGACGCCGCCACGGTCACGATAAGCTTGCCCTTGTTCTCCGGCCGCTTCGCGTATTCAATCGCCGACCACACATTCGCGCCCGACGAGATCCCGCACAGGATCCCCTCTTCCTTCGCCAGCCGACGCGCCATCGCGAAGGAGTCATCATTGGAAACTTTGATGGTCTCGTCCAGAATCGATGTGTTCAGGTTCTTGGGAATAAACCCCGCGCCGATCCCCTGAATCTTGTGCGGCCCCGGCTTGCCGCCGCTGATCACCGCCGAATCCACCGGCTCGACCGCGACCACCTTGAACCCGGGCTTCTTCGACTTGATCACTTCACCAACCCCGCTGATCGTGCCGCCCGTGCCCACGCCCGCCACAAACGCGTCCACGCGTCCCTCGGTGTCGTTCCAAATCTCCACGGCCGTCGTGCGGCGATGGATTTCCGGATTGGCAGGGTTCTCGAACTGCTGCGGCATGAACGATCCCTTGATCTCCTTGCACAACTGCTCCGCCTTGCGAATCGCGCCGGGCATCCCCTCTGCCCCCGGCGTCAGGACCAAATCCGCCCCCAGCATCCGCAGCAGCACCCGCCGCTCCACGCTCATCGTGTCCGGCATCGTCAGAATCAATCGATACCCTTTCGCCGCGCACACAAACGCCAGCGCGATGCCCGTATTCCCCGAGGTCGGCTCGACAATCGTGGACTCCTTGCCAATCTTTCCGTCTCGCTCGCCCGCCTCAATCATCGCGACGCCAATGCGATCCTTGACGGAACTCAACGGATTGAAAAACTCGCACTTGACCGCGATCTCCGCGTCGACTCCCGCCGTCACGCGTTTCAGCCGCACCAATGGTGTCCGCCCGATCGTTTTCGTGATATCGCCGAAAATCTGGCTCATAAAACCTCCTCTGGGAAAACTGCCGCCATCGAGAACCCGCAACTCCGATACTGCCCTACGTCTAAGTGGAACAGAGCCCAAACGCAAGCGGAAAGCTCGACGCCAACCAGGCGCACCCGCGCCGCAACCAACGAGATCATCACGCTTCCCACACACAATCCGTGCATGACTCGATGCACAAGATTGTACGCGCCATCACTCTTCACACGCGTCGCAGGAGAACCATTCAGGGGTAAAAATGAGATTCAGGAGTTGCACGCCAAGGAGGTGGGGGTGGGGAACCCCTCTGAAGAACGTGCAAGCTCCTGAATCTTCAAGCTAGTATTTTCGATGACAGAGTATCGGGTATGCGATTATATTGCAACTAGTTTTTTGCACAACTATGACAATCTCTATCAACCCACTCGGACATTTTTGCCCGGCTGACGATCAGCCGCCGGCCTTGGTCGATCAACTCAATACCGCCCTGTCGGCCTACTCCGATAAGGATTGGAATTACAGCCGTATCTCCCTTGTCTCAAAACAATTAGCAAATATCGATGGCCCGTATATCCTGCGTATAGAGATCCTCGACCAAACCACAAAACAAGGCCAAAACGACCTGCGCTCCCTCTCCGACGAAGTCAAATGGGGCGACCGGCATTCATCGGAACTCGGTATGTTGGAAGTAGTTAGCCTCAGACTTAACAAGGCTCTCCTCGAGGTTACCAGCGACGATTATTGGCACAACAAGCGGCCCGTTATCCGCATCGCAAAGAAGGAAGCCGTTGATACGCAATCTACTGCGATGGCAATTTGGTATCAGATTACCGAGGTCGCAGGCGAAGATTTCGACAACCGCTAGCCGCCCGCCACCGGCACGATCACCTCAACCCGATCCCCATTCGCTAGCACAACCTTGCTAAAGTCGCCCCGCGGCACAACGCTGCCGTTGCGCTCGACCACTACCTGCGTCGGCTTCCAACCATGCCCCATGACAAACTCCGCAACCGACCGCGGCGCATCAAACCGCTCCTCCCGCCCGTTGGCCAAAATCGTAATTCCCTCAGACACGATTCAACGCTCCTTCCCAATCCTTCCAGACCGGCTCATATCTCAACTGTTGCAGCCGCGCCGCCACCTCCGCCGGCGAACGCTCGTCCGCAATCTGAAATTGCACCGTCGCATGTTCGCCCTCCGACTCGATCATCGGCGCATCCGGCTTCAGCATCCGCCCGCCCTTGGTCACGTGCAATTCCTCCTTCCCCTGCCCCGTGTATCCGCCCGGCTCGGTATGGCTTCCCGCGCTCATCAGCGTGATCCCCAGCGGAATCAGATGATCGCGCAATGTCGGCGATTCCCGCGTGCTCAACACCAGCCCCACTTCCGGAAACGCAATCCGTAACGCGCACACGAATTGCACCAGCTCGCGATCGCTCATGTTCACCAGCGGCTGAAATTCACCCGACGCCGGCCGGATCCGCGGCGCGCTGATCGTCAATTGCGCCATCCAACACGTCTTCAACAGATGCGCCGCATGCGCCGCCAGCGCCAGCGCCTCGTTCCGCCACGGCGCCAACCCGAGCAATGCGCCGATCCCCAGCCGCTTGAATCCCGCCGCGTACGCCCGCTCCGCCGTGTTCAGCCGCCACGCAAAATCCTTCTTCGGCCCGCTCACGTGCATCGCATCGTACACGCTGCGATCGTACGTCTCCTGGTACACCACCAATCCCTCCGCGCCCGCCTCGACAATCGGCACGTATGGCTCCGTCTCCAGCGGACCGACCTCCAGCGAGATGCTCGGCCAGTCGGGATGCAACCGCGCCACGCAATCCCGCAGATAATTGTCCGACACAAAATGCGGATGCTCGCCCGCCACCAGCAAAATGTGCCGAAACCCCTGCTCGTGCAGAAATCGCGCCTCCGCCGCCACCTGCTCCACCGTCAATGTCACGCGCAGAATCGGATTGTCGCGCGAGAACCCGCAATACTTGCAGATGTTGATGCACTCGTTTGAAACATACAACGGCGCGAAAAACCGCATCACCCGCCCGAAATGCTTCACCGTCAATTCGTGCGATCGCTGCGCCATCGCTTCCAGGTACGTCGGTTGGGACGCGACCGGAGAAATCAACGCCGCGAAATCGCTCGCCGACAGGCGAGCGCCCTGAGCCCGCCGAAGGGCCTCTTCCACGTCGCTCGCACTCGCCTGCTGGGCAAACCGCCCCAACTCGCCAAGCGACAATTGGCCAAAATTGGATGAGAAACTCGTCACCAGCCAGAGTTTAGAAGATCATGACCCAAACGTCAAACCGCACTCACCGCTTCGCACCCAGGCTTCCGACACCGGCAACACTACCGACCCACCGGAACATCCGCAGTGTCCCCGAACTTCTTCGCCAGATCCCGCAACGTCTGCGTGATGTTGGCGTCGAGCCCGCGCATCTGACCAATCGCGCGATACAACGGATTCTTCAATTCGCCGTCCTCGGTCAATGACACCCGACACCCGCCATTCTCCCCTGCCAGCTCGTACGTCCACGTGCCCAACGGCTCCCCGCCTTCCTTCGCCGCGCCGACCACCAGCCGCGTCGGCGGCGTGCGCTCGATCTGGGTCATCACCATCTGCATATTGCCCCATTTCATCGTAACCCGCGCCGCGGATTTGCCATCCCGAGCGGGAAGACGTTCCACCTTCAGCACGCTCGTCGACCAGTTCGGCAAATCATCGAAGTTGTCCACCGTCGCAAACACGATCTCCGGTTTCTCCTTCAGCCGAATCGAGCGTGTGACGGAATGTTTCACCGGCTGCAGCAGCCCCAGAACGAACAGGCCAACGATCACGAGAAGGACAACGGCAGGAATGAGCAATAACCATTTCATCGAAGACTCCGTTTCGTCTTGCCGGTTGAGTATCGCCAACGGCCGCCGTCAACGGGCTGGTCGGCGATCATTTGATTCGCCGCCCCGGCCAGAAGTCCGAGCCCTTCCAGCGCTTTCGCCCGGTCCAGTCCCTTCAGCCGCTTCAACAACGCTCCCACCAGTTCCGGCTCCAGCACGTTCTGTTGTTGCTTCAACCGCGTACCGGCCGCGGTCAGACGCAATTCGACCCGGCGCGCATCGCGGTCGTCCCTCCGCCGCGACACGTATCCATCCCTCTCCAAACGATCCACATTCAGTGACATCGTCGACGCGGTCACCTCCATGTGCTTCGCCAACGCATCCAGACTGATCGGCTCGACGCTGTCCAGATGGTCCAGGATGCTTGCCTGGTTCAGACTCAGCGTCCTGCGCGTCCGCTCATCCCGCACATGCCGCCGATGACAGGCCAAGTAGATCTGCGGATACAACCGCAGGAACAAGGCAATGTCACCGGAGGATGTCACAAGTCGAAGAGTAGCACATTACTTTTAGTAGTCAAATGATTTGTGTAATCAAATTATCAGATCCAGACCACGGACAGGAACGTGAGGTCACGTGGTCGCGTTACAGTCCTAGGTTGTCGTATTGTAGCGGCGGCTTATGACCGCCGACTTTGTTAGCGCGTTCGACCGTCTAGCGTCGCACGCCGGAAAGGAACACAAGAATAAAGGCCAGACCCGTTAGAGCGATAGGTGCTCCCGCAATGCAAAGTGCTACTGTCAGACCAGTGAGGTCCCTACCTGTGGGCCTGAGATGGGAACGGAGCCGCAGCCCCCAAATCAGCCCAATTCCGCTAAGAAAGCAGCCAAGGAAAAGCAGGTCGAATGGTGGCCACGGGTTCAATGCCTGAGCACTAAGCACCCATCCGACGAGAAACAGGATCAGAGGCAGCGGGCAAAACAGAAAGAAGACGCTTGTCGAATCCAATGCGAGCCTTGCCTTGGATTGGTTCGCCATGGTGCCTTTAGTGCTTATTGCTCCTACTCCAAAAACCCCGTCAGCGGACTCGTGGCGTCCGCTTCCTTGCGCTTCACGGCGAGGCCGATCTCGTACGCGGCGCGGCCGGCGATCACGGCGGACTTGAAAGCCTCCGCCATCCGCACGGGATCGCTGGCAACCGCAATCGCCGTGTTCACCAGCACGGCATCCGCGCCCATCTCCATCGCTTCCGCCGCGTGCGACGGCGCCCCCAGCCCGGCGTCCACCACGACCGGTACGGTCGCCTGCTCAATAATAATCTCGATGCTCGCCCGCGTCTCAATTCCCCGCGCGCTGCCAATCGGCGAACCCAACGGCATCACCGTCGCGCAGCCGACGTCCTCCAACCGTTTCGCCAGCACAGGGTCGGCATTGATGTACGGCAGCACGGTGAAGCCCTCCTTCACCAATATCTCCGCCGCCTTCAACGTCTCCACGCCATCCGGCAACAAATAGCGCGGGTCGGGATGGATTTCCAGCTTCAGCCAGGTCGAGCGCGTCGCCTCCCGGCCCAGCCGCGCGAGCCGACACGCTTCCTCGGCGTTCCGCGCGCCGCTCGTGTTCGGCAACACCACATATTTCTTCGCGTCGACAAACGTGAGGATGTTCGCGAACTTGTCCCCCTGCCCCGTCAGATCCGCCCGCCGCAACGCCACGGTCACCATCTCCGCGCCGCTCGCCTCAATCGCCAACGCCATGATCTCCCCGGACGAGAATTTCCCCGTGCCCATGATCAGGCGCGAGGAAAATTCCCGATTCGCGATCCGCAGCTTCTGCGGTTCATCGCGCGGTTTCACCACGAGCGGCTTGTCCGTCATTGCATCCGGTACAGGTCCTGATTCAACGGATAACTGCCCGGCGAGCGTTCGACCACCCACGAACCGTCCTTGAGCAAATAACCATGATTGCCCATCGCGTACTCGGCGCGATCCAGCCGCTTCAGCTCCTCGACCCGTTTCTGGTGCAGCTCGTTCTTCACAACAACAATCTGGTCCTTCAACGCCTTCAAATCATGCAGCTTCGCCTCGAGCACCGCCCGCTCCGCCGTGAGCTTGACGTAATCCTCCCGCATCGCCTGATACTGCGCGATCGTCGTCTCGTGCGTCTTCGTCAAATCCGCCAGCTTCTGGCTCACATCCGCGAGCTGATCGTTCACCGTCTTCAGTTGCGTCGTCAAATCCGCATTCTGCGTTTCGAGGGAGTGGCTCTTCGTCTGCTCCGCGTCGAGCTTCTGCTGCAGGTCGGTCTGCATCGACCGCATCTGCCGTTCGGTGCTCATCTTCTCCTGGGTCAACTTCGTCAGGTTCTCCTGCAACGCCTCGACCTGCACCTGCATCTGCGTCTTGATGGTCACCACCTCGGCCTTTACCTGCGCCAGTTCGTTGGTCGCGACCGTCAATTGCTGCTGCGTCTCCTGAAGTTTCTGGTCCTGGCCACAACCCGCCAGCAACACCAGCGCGCTGACGAATCCCATCCCCACGATGATAACGCCGCGCTTCATGACTCACTCCTCCTTTGGTTTGACAAATACTTCGTTCGCGCTGCCGCGCCGGTACCCCTGCAGGTCCAGCGTCACATACGCATACCCCACTTTGCGGAGCGCGCCGGTCACGGACTCGCGCGCCTTGCCGTCGAGTAACCGCTCAAATTCGTCCGGGCCCACCTCGATCCGCGCCAGGTACCGCTTCGGATCCTCGATCTCAAGCTTCGAATTCCCCATGTGATGGTGGCGCACCCGTACTTCATGAAACCCCGCATCCCGCAAAACGTTTTCCGCCGCCTCGATCATCTTCAGCGCCTCGTCCGTCACGGGTTCGCCGTACGGAATCCGCGACGACAGGCACGCCATCTGCGGTTTGCTCGCCGTCGGCAGCCCGAGCTTCGCCGAAAACTCACGGATCTCCGCCTTGGTCATCCCTACTTCCTTCAACGGCGCGCGCACCTTGTATTCCTTGGCCGCCACGGCGCCGGGCCGGTAATCTCCCGCGTCGGTGGCGTTCTCGCCATACACGATCGTCTGCCAGCCCTCGCGTTTCGCCGTCTCGGCCAGCTTCCCGAACAACTCGGTCTTGCAGAAATAACAGCGATTGGCCGGATTGCTGGTGTAATTGTCGTCGTCCATCTCGTGGGTGCTGACCACCTGCACGGGAAATCCAAATTGCTTCCCGAGATCGAGCGCTTCCTGAAATTCGCGACGCGGCAGGCTCGGCGAATCGGCAATCACCGCCAGCGCGTCCCTGCCCAGTTCGTCATGCGCGACCTTCGCGAGAAACACGCTGTCCACTCCGCCCGAGTAGGCGACAAGCGTCCGCCCGCAGGACCGCAATACCGACCGGAGTTCATCCAGCTTCGAAGCCATGGAGCATACATTATCCTTGAACCGCAGAGGTGTCAAAGCTAGGCTTCCCGTGTTGTTACCCCTGTTTGAGAAAGGCGGATGCTATGGCAAGGCTCGTGCCTTATATTCTCGGCGGAATCGTCGTCGGCGTACTTTTGGGACTGATTCCCTTGATTCAGGGCGTCACACGGGGAAAACAAGGGTTGGGTATCGCCGGTTTTTTCGCGTGCATTTTGTCCGGCGCCACACTCGGCCTCATTCTGGCCCTTCCGGTCTCCCTGATATTCCTCTGGCTCGTGAGGCGACAGCCCGCTTCTTCACCACCGCCACTGCCCCCGGTAGCCTGACGCAGCCAAGACCACCCATTTCCATCTGCCTCCGCTGCCTACCGGTATGTCTTGTCATCGACCCGGCTTAGATCGATGCCGTCTTTCAGCACGCCGACGGTCACCACGGCGAACGTGAACACTTCGGTGCCCTTTTCGAGATGACCGCCAAACGCTTTGTCGGGATTCGCCAACGTGAGATGCGCGTGGACGCGTCCATCAATAACATACCCGTTCATGCTGATGAGGTCCGCCGGAGCGGTCGGATCTTTGACGAACGTATCCTTGGAGGGGAACGTCCGATTGGTGACCGAATGGACGTGATACCCGCGCACCGATCCGATCGCCGACAGGATCACCCCATTGCGAATCTTTTGCTCTTTCGCCATCTTCTCGAGGCCCGTCAGCAGGTCGGTCTGATACTTGAACCGCAAAATCACCACATGATCGAATTGGCCCTTGATAGCGTACACATCGGGCACGCCATCGCTGTTGGGCTTGGAATCATCCGCGGGCGTCGTGACTTTCGTGACCTCGGTGCGCGTCTCCTCGGCGATCACCCAGCCCGCCGCCGCAATCACCGCGAGAATCAAAATCAGCTTTTTCATGTCTTCAATTCCTCCTGTCCGTTGAGGACCGCCTCCGCCTGTTTCTCGTCAAACGCCTTTTCCCAACGCGCCACGACAATCGTCGCCACGCCGTTGCCGATGAGATTCGTCACCGCCCGCGCCTGATTGACAAATCGATCCACCCCCAGCAGCAGCGCCATGCCCGCCACGGGAATCTTGCCCATCGACGCCAGCGTCGCCGCCAGCGTCACAAAACCAGCCCCGGCGACGCCCGCCGAGCCTTTCGACGTGAGCACGAGCACGCCCAGCAACAGCATCTCATCGCCAAATGACAAATGCGTGTTGGTCGCCTGCGCCACGAAAATTGCCGCCATCGTCAGATAAATCGATGTGCCATCGGCGTTGAACGTGTAGCCGGTCGGCAACACCATCCCGACCACGGGCTTCGCGCAGCCGAGATCCTCGAGCTTGGCCATGATCTGCGGCAGGACCGCCTCGGTCGATGACGTGGCAAACACAATCGCCAGTTCATCCCTGATGTAACGAAGAAATTTCCAGAACGAAATCCGGCTCGCTCGCGCAATCAGCCCGAGCACGCACACGATGAAAATCAGGCTCGTGAAATACACGCCCGCGATCAGCCAGCCCAACGGTTTCAGCGATGCAAGGCCGTATTTCCCCACCGTGAACGCCATCGCGCCGAGCGCCCCGAGCGGCGCCAGCCACATGATCATCCGCACGATGCCAAAGAATCCGTGCAACGCCGAATCGATCACCGCAACAATCACCCCGCCGCGGTCGGGCATTTGCGCCAGCGCGAGACCGAACAGCACCGAAAACAGAATCACCGGCAGCATGTTCCCCCGCACGAACACGTCGCCCACACTCGACGGGATGATGTCGAGGAAGAAGCCGACGACACTCTGGGATTTCGCCGTCGTCGTGTAGCTGGCCACGGCACCGGCATCGAGCGTGGCGGGATCGATGTTCATCCCCGCGCCGGGCTTCAGCACGTTCGCCACGACAAGCCCCATCACCAGCGCGAGCATCGAAACCACTTGAAAATACACCAGCGCTTTCACGCCGACCCGGCCCACTTCCTTCAGGCTGCCCATCTTCGCGATGCCGGTCACGATCGTGCCGAAGATGATCGGCGCCAGCAGCATTTTGATGAGATTGATGAAGCCGTCGCCAAGCGCCTTGAGCGATACGCCCAGAGGTGGATTCACCACGCCGATGAGCACGCCGACCGCGACGCCGAGAACAACCTGGAAAAACAGATTCCCAAATAAGGCACCTGTTCTGCTCCTGGTTTTTTCCATGCGCGACGCTCGGTCGACTCAATCGCTGAGTTGTTTCATCACCGCATACAGATTTGACTTCGTCTCGAAGCCGACGCCCGGCGCATCCGGCAACCCGACATACCCGTCCTCGACCGCAATGCCGTCGGCAAACCCGCCGAACGGCTGGAACACGCCGGGGTAGGATTCGTTGCCGCCGAGATGCAGGCCCGCGGCGATATTGAGCGACATCTGATGCCCGCCGTGCGGCACCACGCGGCGCGTCGACCAGCCGAGTTCCTTCAACACGTCGAGCGTGCGCAGGTATTCGACGAGGCCGTACGACAACGCGCAATCGAATTGCAGCCAGTCCCGGTCGCGATTCATCCCGCCGTACCGGAGCAGATTGCGCGCGTCCTGGTGCGAGAACAAATTCTCACCCGTCGCCATCGGCAACGGGTAATGCTTCGACAGTTCCGCCTGCAAGGCGTAGTCGAGCGGGTCGCCCGCCTCCTCGTACCAAAACAGCCCGTACTTCTTCATCGCGTCGCCGTAGGCAATCGCGGTTTGGAGATCGAACCGGCCATTTGCATCGACCGCCAAAAACTTGCCGTCGCCGACCACTTCCAGCACGGCTTCGATGCGGCGGATATCCTCGTCGAGCGGCACGCCGCCGATTTTCATTTTCACGACCTGATAACCCATGTCGCGATAGCCGCGCATCTCCTTTTTCAGAGCGGTCATGTCCTTGCCGGGATAGTAATAACCGCCGGCGGCGTACACGAAGACCTTCGAGTCGGCCTGCCCGCCGCGATACCGGTCCGCGAGGAGCCGGTACAACGGCTTGCCCGCGATCTTGGCCACCGCATCCCAAACCGCCATGTCGATGGTGCCGACGGCCACCGACCGTTCGCCGTGACCGCCCGGCTTCTCGTTCTTCATCAACGTGGCCCAAATCCGAAACGGATCGAGATTCTCTCCCGTTTCATCGACCAACGTAGTCGGATCAGCCGCCTGCAATCGGGGGAAAAAGCGATTCCGCATCAATTGTCCCTGCCCGTACCGTCCATTCGAGTTGAAGCCGTACCCGACGACGCGTTTCCCATCGCGCTCAACATCGGTGATCAACGCGACCACCGAACACGTCATCTTCGAGAAATCGATGTAGGCATTCGTGATCGCCGAGGCGATGGAAACGGTCTTCTCGCGAATTTCCACAATGCGCATACGCTATTTCTCCGATGAGATCTTCATGTACGGTTTCAACGCGGGAACGATGCGGCTGGCCTCCTGCGCGACCATCAGAGCCAGCAGGCGAGCGCCCCTCTCATTGAAGTGTGTGCGATCGGTCTCGGGAATCGCGAACAACGTCGCGAGTTGGTCGTCGGTCATCCCTTCGAAGGCCGCTCCGCTCAGCGCGTACAAATCCACCAGTGGCACCTTCTCGTCGTTGGCCACGGCTCGCATCGCGTCGGCGTAAGGTCCGAATTCCTGGGTCATATGATGGCCTTCGCTGGTCCACTTGCCTCGATGCATCGGCGTAACGAGGATCGGCACGGCGCCCTGCGCCTTGGCGGTTTCGACATACCAGACAAGGTTGCTGGTGTAATCCGTCTTCGCATCCGTCGCCTCGGGCTTGTCCTTCCCGTGGGAATCGTTATGGCCGAACTGAATGAAGACGTAATCGGGCTTGAACGCCAGCACCTTCTCCCAGCGGCCCTCCTTCTTGAATGTCTTCGTGCTGCGGCCGTTGACGGCAAAGTTCTGCACGGTCACACGGTTCGTGTCCACGAACTCGGGAAACAACTGACCCCAGCCGCGGTGCACGTCGCCCGGCTTGAGGTAATCGGCCACCGTCGAGTCTCCGACCAGCGCGATGCGAATTGCGGGAATTGCCTTCGAATCCGGCGGACCGGCGACAACTGCCTGCAGAAAGATAAGGTTCGAGAGAGCGAATGCCAGAGCCAGAAACCGGCAGAAAGCGGAGTGCATGGCGGGAAAGCTATCGTTACGTCAGCCAACTGTCAAAATGCAAAACGGAGTGTCAGGTTTCAGCCCGAAGTGCCGCTCATCCCGCCCGCCGCACAGTTCACTGCTCGAGAAACTCGGCCACGGTCGAATTGACGAGATGCTCTTCGCATCCGTTGGCGATGTGACCACAATCGCTCTCCAGCTCCAGCGTCTTCGCGTGGATCAGATTCGCAAAGTCCAACGCGGGCTTCGGCACGACCGCGCGATCTTTCAGGGCAACAATGATAAGCGCCCGCGCCTTGACGGCATTCGCCGCGCGTTCCATCGATCCGTCGAACGGCGCGGCCACATTCAACGCCATGATGGCCTGGAGCTGGCGAATTTTGTCGTTGGAATCGAACCCGGTGGTGAACTTCGCCTGATCCATCTCGGCCGACACCTGCTCGCGCGTGTGATGTCGATTGAACTCATCCGGCGTGCTCAGGATGAGCGCGAGGAATTCCGCCCCGGCAACGCGCGCCGGGTTGTTGGTGTAATTGCCGCCATTCCAATCGGGATCGGTCGTGATCGCGTGCAGTTGCGCCCGCATCATGACAATGTCATAAGCGCTCGCGCGGGGTGAACCCATCAGCGGGATCGCGCAATCCATGAAGCCGGGGTACGAGACCATCCACTGGAATGTCTGCATCCCGCCCATGGAAATGCCCATCACTGCTTTCACGTGGTCGACGTGCAGGACCCTGGTGAGGAGTTCGTGCTGCGTGTCGACCATGTCGCGGATGGTGAACCGCGGGAATTTCATCCGCGGCTGCAGCTTGCTGTTGGACGGCGACGAGGACACACCATTGCCGAGCGCGTCCACCAGGACGACGTAGTACTTCGTGCTGTCCGCCAGTTTGTTCGAGCCGACGTTGGAGAGAAGCTGCTCGGTCGTCCCCAACGCCCACGTGGGGAAGAGAATGATGTTCGATTTGTCGGCGTTGAGCGTACCGATCGTCCGATAACCGATCCGGCAATCGCGAATCACCTCGCCGTTCTCCAACTTGAAATCGCCCAGCTCGGCGAATTGGAGCGTCTGTGCGTGAGCCACGTTGACCGGACAAACCAAGAGCGAGCAAAGCCAAACGGCGCGAAGAGTCAGATTCTTCATCGGGGGTTCCTCCATGCGCGACCATGCATGCTAATCTTTCGTTGAAGAAGTGTCAAAGGTGGAAGCCAACCTCAAGCCATGTCTCACAGCACGGGCAGTAACACCACGACAAGACCGGAAAGACTAACGAAAAAGCCTGCTATGGCAAGTATGCGGCTTGAACGCCATACAAAGAACGAGAGTACAAGCAAACATGCCAGTGACAGTAACGAAAGTTCCTCAGGGGCGTAGCAGTACCATCGCCGGTACTCCCGGCATATCATGTATACATAGTGCATCCCCACGAGCGCTATACAGCAAAGCGTCAGCGTTATGTGAGCCGCTCTTGCAGCCTTCTGCGCTTCAGAGAGGCCTTTCATTCTCAGCCTCCCCGCTGGCAACCGGCATTGGCCAGCGGAGTGAATTCGCAAAAATCCGTCCTACTCCGCATCCTCGCCGAGTTCGACGTTCCAGTAGGCGAGATCGAGGAAATGCTTCCAGCTATCGTGCGCGATGGTGGTGATGGTGACGTTCACGAACGGACGCCACTTCGGCCGCTTCGGCTTCTTGATGAGGTGCATGCCGGCCTCGGTCGGCGTGCGATTGGCTTTGCGCGTATTGCAGGGAATGCAGGCGCACACAATATTCTCCCACGTGGTCGTCCCGCCACGATCGCGCGGGATCACGTGATCGAGGTTCAGCTCGCGCCGATCAAACCGTTTGCCGCAATACTGGCAGGTGTTGTGATCGCGCTCGAAAATGTTGTGGCGTGTGAATTTAACTTCCTTGTGCGGGAGCCGGTCGAAAAACAGCAGCAGAATCACCCGCGGCACGCGAATCTTGAACGACACGGTATTGACGACGTCCTCGCCGTCGTTTCCCTGGCTGAACTCGCGCCACTCCTGGAAATCGAAGGTCTGGAAATCGCCGCCGTCCTCGACAACGACCTCGGCGTGGCCCATGTACAAGAGCGTAAAAGCCCGTTCCACCGTGCAGACGTTGATCGCCTGCCACAGGCGGTTGAGCACCAACACGTTCTCGTTCAGTACGTTCCTCATGGCCAAATCCCAGAGGGCAACATCGCCTCGCAGAGCAGAGCCTACCATTTTGGCTCGGAGGCGTCAATATCGGAGCCACATGGCGGCGATGGGTGACGCAAGCGTGGCGAAATCCCGAAAATCCTGAAACAGTTCCTGTTAGCCGAACCAGGCAAGCTCCGACTTGTGCATCCGATACAACAGCCCCAACAGTCGCATGCTCGCGATGCTCCCCCACAACTTGAGCGTTACGCCGACGAAATGTCCAAACAGCGAGTCGGGCGCGAACGTTACGCGAAACGCGACCTGCACGAGGCCCACGAGAATCATGAACGCGCACACCAGGCCATAGGGTCGAAGGACGCGCGCGATCGACGGAAGAACGATCTGGGGATTGACCGCGCGCTTGGCATTGAACATGACCACGGCAAGCAGCGCCATCGGATAGTACAACGAACTGAGCAGTGCCAGGCCCAGAACACCCACTGCGCAGACCGGCTCGGTGGGATCCGGTACCCAACCCTGATACCAGCAATGCCACAGGTAGCCGATGAAATAGAGAATCGACGGCGTGAAGCACAAGACCGTGGTGCTGATCACGAGCAGGATCGGTTGCAGAACGTCGTCCCACCAATCACTGAAATCGGGCAGGCCCGGCGGTTTGTCTTCGCCGTTGGCGGTGGTCAGCACGACGTCGAACAGATAGTTACACATGCAACCGTACACACCAATGGTGATGATATAGCCGTAGAGAAATGGTAACCCGTACGCGATCACGCCGACAAGAATGGTGCCCACCCCCAGCACCAGCAGGCCGCCGACGCTCCGAAATGGATACACCAGTGCCGAAGCCAGGGTTACCGGTCTTTCCGGTGTCTCTTCCCCCACTGCGGTCGGTCGGTCTTCGCGCACGGGCACGACCGGGCTGCCACAACGCGGACAGACTTCCGTCGCGATCCCCGGCGCGATGATCCGCTGCAATTCCGCCGCTCGAAGGACTGCGCCGCAGTGTTTATCGCGGCACTGCCAGAGCAGATCAGAGCTCTCGCTCATGGACGAAGATACTATCATCTTCGATTGGAATTGACGACGAGTTTTGGGGGATGTTATCTATCGAATGTCCCGTGTGAGAGGGCTGGGTTCATGAATCATTCAAGTTCCCGCGGGTTTACTTTGATCGAGTTATTGGTGGTCGTTGCCCTGATCATGGTTATGTACGTGATGGCGTACGGGCCTGCTTCGAAAGCTTACCAAGAGAAGCAGTTGATCGCCTGCCAGACGAATCTTCAGATGATCCAGATCGCGCTGAAGATATACGCAGCGGATTACCATGATTCGTATCCGGTGGTGACGGGCGCGACGACGGCCGAGGTCCCGCTGAGTTTGCTGGTCCCGCGATGCACGGCGGAGACGGCGATCTTTCTTTGTCCCGGCAGCGCCGCGCGACGCCTGCCCGAAGCCCAACCGTTCACGGACAGGAAAATCAGTTACGCCTACTACATGGGACGCACGACACACGATGGCGCTGACGCGATGCTGCTCTCGGACCAGCAACTGAATACGCAGCCACGTCACGGAGGCGACCCCATGTTTTCCATCAACGGAAAGCGGCCCGCGGACAACCACCGCCAGTTCGGTGGCAATATCCTGTTCTGTGACGGGCACGCGGAAGAGTTGCCGGCCATCGCCCCGCGCGATCTGCTCTACTCGAACCCCGTCGTTCTCCTCAACCCGAGGTTCCGCCTATGAGAATCGTCGTCGATTGTACCTGCCAAACTTCATACGAGTTCGAAATCGAACCCGTGAACGGCCAGATGCCCGGGTCCGTGTATTGCCCGACGTGCGGCGCGGACGGCACGGACTACGCCAATTGGGTCATTCAGGAAACCCTGACGCGCCAGTCGGAGGCCGCACCGGCCATTACGCTCAAGGGCGCCGCCGAAAACGAACCCGCCGCCGCCGAGACATCGGAAGAGCCGGCGGAAAGCGAAGGCGGTTTGCCCAAGTTCTGCTACTTCCACAAGGACCAGCCGGTGGAAGCGTTCTGTCTGACCTGCAAGAAACCGATCTGCTTGAAGTGCATGAAGCAGACGGGCTACTTCTGCAGCATCTATTGCCGCAACCGTGCCGAGGAAGCCGGGATGGACGTCCCGGTGTATGCCGGCCAGGAGCGCGTCGTGCGCGAGCGCGAGTATAAGCGCGCCTCGCAGATCGGCACGACCATCGTCGTCGGGTTGCTCGTATTGTTCGTTGGTTATGAATGGTATGAGGTCTTCGGCCAGAAACCGTCCGTCAAGTTTTCGCTGCCGATTTCCAACGGCGATGAACTGACGCGCGCGCACTTCGTCAACGACCATGAACTCTTGTTGGTCAGCGCCAACAATGTGTCGGATTTCGACCTGAACAAGAAGCAGGCCGTTTGGACCACGTCGATGGCCGCCTACCGTGCCAAAACCCCGGCGCTTGCAAATCTCGGCGCGACGGAGGACGAGACCAAAGACGACGCAGAGACAAAAACACCCGAGGCCGCCGCGTCTCCCGAAGACGCGAAGAAGAAAATGGCCCAGCAGATGGAAGATTACCAGGAGTATTACGCCGAGCGGAACGCCGAAGCGCGCATCGTCGGCGACGATGTCTGGGTAACGCTGGGACGGAATCTCGTGTGTCTGGACCGCGCCACGGGCAAGGAGAAGACCTGGTTGCAGACGGAAGGCCGCGTCCGCGAGATGACGTTTGACGGTAATGACATGATCGTCGTGTCGAACAAGGGCGGGTATGATTATATTCTGACGCACCTTCAGTTGCCTTCGGGAACCCAACAAGTCGAACGGCGTTCGTCCCCCCGTCCGCCTCCGCGCCACTTGGATGGCAATGAGAACTTCGAGGCGTCGACGGGGCCGTACATTCCCGACGAGGAACGCCTCTTTGTCGCGACAGGCTCGACCGTTGCCGATCTGGATGTGAGAGCGATCGAGAAGAAGGTCGTGACGGTGGAGACCATGAAAGCTGTCGATCCGAACAGCAACAAATTCGAGAACCTGGGCGTCACCCAAACGAAGGAATTCGCCGAAGACGTGATGAACGAGCTGAATCGAACGAGGGGCGGCGGAACGAAGAAGGTGGACCAGAGCCGCTACAGCGTGACGATCCAGCGGGTCTTCGGCAACGACATCGCGCCGTGGACCGGCGAGGTCGTTGGGCGTCCCGCGTTTTTCGCAATGAAGAGTGTGGACGTACTTGTGGCTGGTACAACCGTGACGGTATTCAGCAAGAACAACCAGAAACTCTGGCAGAGCAACCTCTCGTATCCGATTGCCCCGCAGTTCGCGCGCTCGGAATACGGGTGGGACGACGGCGAGCGCACGGGATCAACAACGCCCTGTATTGAGAAGGGTGACCGGCTGTACTTCTTCGATCGCGGTGTGCTGGCGGCGTTCGAGATACAATCCGGCGCGGTGCGCTGGCGGATGCCGAGTGTGGGCATTTCCGACGTCCGGTTTGATGAACGGGGCATGTTGTATGTCATCACCACCAGCGCCAGTCCCGAGTCCATTCAGTATTCCGATCAGGTCAGTCTTGATCGTGTCGATCCCGTGATACTGAAAGTCGATCCCGCGACCGGGAAGGTCCTGTGGCGGCTCGATAAGGTCGGGGATGAATGTTACGTTGCGGGAAAGTATCTGTACAGCACGCGGGCGCACGCCCCGTCCGCCCTGATGACGCTCAACGCCAGGGGTCCGGTCGTCGGGACGTTTCACCTTGTCCGTCTCAATCCCAGGAACGGCAAGCCAATGTGGGATTATTCCCGGGAAGGCTCTCCCGGCGCGGTGGACTTCTACGGCAACTCGATCCTGTTTCAGTTTAATGACCGGTTGGAAGTATTGAGATTCCTGGCATTGTAGGCGGAGCGAATTCCTCTCGCCCAACGGCCTTCTTTCCATACAATGGCGCGATGTCCAAGCGCACCAACACCGGTTTGCTGATCGGGATCATCTGTCTGGGTTTTCTGCTCCGATTGGCCGGCGTGTATTGGACCCAGGGATACCATTACGCCTCGATGGGCGATGAAATGCTGGCCTATCGCGTGGCTCTCAACCTGGAGGCAGGCCAGGAACGAGCCCAGTACATCGGGCAGCCCAATTTCAAGGCGGGAAAAGTCCCGGGCCCGCTGTGGGCGTTGTTCTGGGTGATCGGCCTGAAGATCGGCGGGTCCGCCGAAGCGGTCTCGCTGATGATGGTGATCCTGAACGCCTGTGTCATTTACCTCGTGTATCGACTGGCGGAGAACATTTTCGGTCCACAATACTCACTGTGGGCGGCGTTGTTTTTCGCCACGTCCCCCTGGCCGGTGCATTATTCGATCACCGCCTGGAATCCCATCCCCATGGCGTTCCTCGGCGCGCTGCTGTACCTGGCGCTCTGGGACGTCACGAGACGGCCGAACTCGCGAAACGTTTTTTGGGTCTGCCTGATGCTGGCCATCATGCCGCAGTTCCACATGATGGTGATGTTCATCGCGCCGGTGGTGGCGCTGCTGCTGTGGTGGAGCCCGTCGCGGTTGAACGCCAAGTGGCTGGTTGCGGGCGTGTTGACCTCGGCGCTGCTCTACATTCCCTATGTCACCGGCGAGATGCGGCATGGATGGCAGAATACGCAGCGAATCTTCTTCGGGCCCATTTACGCCTCGTTTTCGGTGCTGAAGATCCTGACCCTGCCGATCACCAATCTTTCAAACCTGATGAGCAGCGTCACGGGTCGTGATCTTTCCGAATACCGCGCCCTGGGTGAGGCATGTTTCGGGTCGTTCTGGGTTCTCGCGGCGTTCAATGCGGTGTCCCTGGTGTTGAGCGTTCTCGTCTTCGGCTCGTTTGTGATTGCCTTTTTTCGGTCGATGCGCGGGAACTGGCGCTCACCGCGGCGGGCCCTGGCAAAGGCCCCGGCCGACGTATTTGTCGGGATGCTGCTGCTGCTGCCGCTGGCGCTGTTTATCAGCTCGCTGAGCAATTTCAACAGCCGCTACCTGATCGTGCAATTCCCGCTGCTCTTCGTTCTTCCAGCCCTGTTCATCGTGCGAGGGGTGGAAGGCAATCCATGGCGCGGGCTCGTGCGCGCGGCGATGGTCGTGACGATCGTCTTCAACGTCATTTTCACCCTGTTGTACTTTCGTTATGAGAGCGCACTCATCACGGGCGCAGACTATTTTCTTCCCAGTTTCCGCAAGATGGAGACCGTGCGACAAGAGCTCAAGGCCGACGCCGGACCTGATTGCCGGGTGCGCATCGATGACAAAGCGTATCTCAAAATGTTTCCGGCGAAGTACACCGACGGCGTGGCGGACCTCGCAAAATACGTGGATCTTCGCGAGGAATTTGACCCGCTCGACGCGCACGCGCAACGGGTGAAGACCTATCAGGTGCGTCCCCTGACCGCGGCACTCCAGGCAAACGAGCGCGTCGTTTGCGCCACCAACGGGATCGCGCTTGTGACAAACAATTAGCCGCGAGGAAGCCACACGCGGATTCCCGCCGACCGCGTCCGCGTCTTTCTGCTCGACATCGAGCGGCGTATTCTTGATAACGAGCGCGAGAATAACCCCCAAAGGCTGGTGACCCATGAATGGAAAAGTGACCGTGTTTGGCGCGGGGTTCGTTGGTTCGACGACCGCGCAACGTATTGCCGAGAAACAGCTCGCCGACGTGGTGATGGTGGACATTATTGAGGGCATGCCCCAGGGCAAGGCGCTCGATATGATGGAGTCGGCCTGCCTCGAAGGCTTCGACGCCAAGATCACCGGGGCGAATGATCCCGCCGCCTGCGCCGGCAGCGACCTGATCGTCGTCACCAGTGGCATCGCCCGCAAACCCGGTATGAGCCGCGATGATTTGCTCAAGACCAACGCGGGCATCGTCGGCAGCGTGTGCGAGGCGATCAAGAAGAACGCGCCGAACGCGATTGTCATTGTGGTCAGCAATCCGCTCGATGTGATGACGTATCTCGCCGGCGTGAAACTCGGGTTCCCGAAGAACAAGGTCATGGGCATGGCCGGCGTGCTCGATAGCGCACGGTTCCGCTGTTTCATCGCGATGGAACTCGGTGTGTCGATGCGCGACGTGGATGCGATGGTGCTCGGCGGCCACGGTGACGACATGGTCCCGCTCGTGCGTTATGCCACGGTCGCGGGGATCAAGGTCGAGGATTTGATCGCGAAAGACAAACTCGACGCCCTCGTGACCCGCACACGCAACGGCGGCGCGGAAATCGTGGCATTGCTCAAGACCGGCTCGGCGTACTACGCGCCGTCATCGTCGGTTGTCGAAATGGTCGCCTCGATTCTGCGCGACGAGAAACGCGTGCTACCCTGTGCGGCGTGGTGTACGGGCCAATACGGCGTCAACGACATGTTCGTCGGCGTGCCGTGCGTGCTCGGCACGAACGGTGTTGAGAAAATCATTGAACTGAAACTATCGAGCGATGAACTTGGCCAGCTTAAGAAATCCGCCGACCACGTGTTGGAAAATGTGAAGCGGCTGAATTTGTGAACAAAGCCAAACGCGATCAGTTGATTCAGACGTTGATTGAAGTCGCGAAGTTGGCTGGTAAAGATATTTCTCGCGACCAGATCAGGGATGACTGTCTTGATGGGCCGCATAGACGTCCTCCCGAAGACCGCTCGCCAGTAATTTACGTATTTGCACTGTTCGGCAAGCCGCTGAAGATCGGGAAGTCTTTTGCCAAAAGAGGTACTAGACTTGGCAGTCATTACAATCCCGATGCCAACTCGCCTTTGGCCAAGGCCATTCTGGAATGCAAGGATGGCATTAAACAAATGTGCCCTCAAGAGATGCACGCAGAAATCAATGACCTTGGGAAGGAGTGCGTCGGGTCATGGATGCAGAAGTATCTCACTTTGACGAGATTACGGTTCGACGGAGCCATCGAACCTATGGTTGTTGAGCTATTTGAAGTTCTTCTTCAGTGCAAGCTTTGCCCGTTGTTTGAAGGGACTTCAAGAGGTCATGGATCTCTGAAGAAACTACAATCAATTGATCCCCGTGCGCTTGACCGACTGGCTGGGCTCTACAAGTTGGGGTAGCTTGATTTTGCCATCTCCAGCAGCTAGACTGTTGTGCAGTCTTCACGAGGATCACGGATGACAAAAGAACAGGCCCATAAACTGGTGGATCAAATGCCGGCGCAGGCGACATGGGACGACCTGATGCATGAGATTTACGTTCGTCAGGTTATTGAACAGGGTTTGAGTGACAGCAAAGGGGGACGCACCAAGTCGGTCAATGAAGTCAGGGCCAAGTATGGGCTCCCTGAATGAACGTTCACTGGACCGACACCGCTCAGGGTCATCTCGATTCCATTTATCGTTATATCGCCCAGAATTCGACCGAATATGCCAAGCGCATGGTGGATCGTTTGACACGGCGGTCGCAGCAAATTGCTGACTTCCCGGAATCAGGGCGTATTGTTCCCGAATACCAGATGGAACAGATTCGCGAAGTGATCGAAGGCCCGTACCGCATCATTTACTACATAACGCCCGACCAGATTGACGTGCTTGCGGTTATTCACGCAGCACGTAATATCTCCCGAGAAGAAGACGTGGGATCAAAGTGACGCAGTCTTCACACTTGAGAGCATGAAGCCGTTGAATTTGTAGTTTGCTTGGTGTAGAGGCCGCCGCCTTGCCGGCGTCGTGTGCCCCGAGACGGGTGCCGCTACACCAGTTTGGGACAAGACAGGTTATTCGAGACAGCGCTGGGGTCTCCGTCGATACCCCCCATCAAACGGAGACTCAAGGCGGGGGATTTTTTGTCTCTAAATTCCGTGGCGGACGCTGGCAAACCGTTCGTTGCGTCCCTGCTCTCGAAAATCTCCAGTCATCCGATTCTCGTGGTGACGGACGGGCTGAAGTCGCAGGAGGCATTCTTCAATGACCTGCAGACGCTGTTACCCGGCGCCCAGTTCTACCCCGCATGGGAAACGCTCCCGCACGAGGACAAGCTGCCGCAAGCCGATACGATCGCCGACCGACTGAAGGTGCTCACCAATCTGAACGCGCCGGTCACCGTCGCCTCCGTGCAGGCGTTGATGCAGCGGACGTTTGCGCCCGAGTATTTCCTGTCGCTACGGAAAGAAATCCATCTCGGCCAGACCATCGAGCTTCAAGAGTTCCTCAACATGCTCACCGAACTGGGGTATCGCGCCGAGTACCAGGTGAGCGATCCCGGCGACATGGCGATGCGGGGCGGGATTGTCGATTTCTTCCCCATCGACCGCGGCGAGCCGGTGCGCGTCGAGTTTTCCGGTAACGAGATCGAATCGATCCGCACGTTCGATCCGATCACCCAGCAATCGCTCGAGAAACGGGACCGGCTCATCATCACGCCGGCGGGTGAACTGGGCATTTTGCGGCAGGAAACGGACAAGACGGCGCCGCTGGTGGATCTGCTGCCGCGCGATACGCTGCTGGTGCTGGACGAGCCGGACAAGCTAGCCGAGGCGGCGGAACAGTACGCGCGTCAGATTCCCGAGGGCGACAAGTTCTTCGTCGAATGGCGGCACACACTGGAATCGGGGCTGGCGGTCGTTCCCCTGACCGACACGCTGGCGATTGATCCGCCGCTGTCGCATATCAATCTCGGTCTGGCGGGGCTCGATGCGTTTCGTCCGCTCGATACGCGGGCGCCGGAGCCGGAAGTGGCCGACCAGATGCGCCGGTCGTTCTTCGAGCAGATGCAGCGGTGGACCGAGGAGGGGGTCGCGTTGCACGTGTTCTGCAGCACCGATGGGGAGAAGCAACGATTCGAGGAATTGTGGCGGGAACAATTCGGCAAGCTCCCCTCCTCTCTCGTCGCGCATCCGCCGGCGTTCCTCTCGCGCGGTTTTCTCTGGTCCGATGCCAAGCTGGCCGTGGTCACGGACTCGGAGATTTTCGGGCGCTACAAGCTGGTGCGTCCGCGGCGCAAGTTTCATCAGTTGGCGCAGCCGACCGATTGGACGGACCTGCAAGAAGGCGATTTCGTCGTTCACGTCCAGCACGGGATCGGCAAGTACCTCGGGTTGAAATCGCTGGACTTCAACGGTTCGAAGCAGGAAGTCCTCGCCATCGAATACGCCGACGAGGCGCGGTTGTACGTGCCGATCGACCAGGCGCATCTCGTCTCGAAATACATCGGCGCGGGCAAGAAGGTGCCGGTGTTGCATCAGCTTGGCGGCGCGTTGTGGCAAAAGCAGAAGTTTTCCGCCGAGCGGGCGATCATGGATCTCGCGGCGGACCTGCTGGAAATCCAGGCCGCGCGCAATACGCTGGAGGGACACGCGTTCTCGACGGACACGGCGTGGCAGCGCGAGTTCGAGGCGGCGTTCATTTATGATGAGACACCGGACCAACTCACCGCGATCGAAGAAGTCAAACGCGACATGGAATCGCGTCGGCCGATGGACCGGCTCATTTGCGGCGACGTCGGGTATGGGAAGACGGAGGTGGCGATTCGCGCGGCGTTCAAGGCGGTGATGGACGGGTTTCAGGTGGCGGTGCTCGTGCCGACGACGGTGTTGGCGGAACAACATTTCAACACGTTCCGCGAACGAATGTCGGGGTACCCCGTCGCGATTGAGATGTTGTCGCGGTTCCGCACGCAACGCGAGCAGAAGAAGGTTGCGCAGATGTTGCGCAAAGGCGGCGTGGACATCGTGATCGGGACGCACCGGCTGTTGAGCACCGACATTACGTTCAAGAACCTCGGGCTGGTCGTCGTGGATGAGGAGCAGAGGTTTGGCGTGTTGCACAAGGAGAAGTTCAAACAACTGCGCAAGCTGGTGGACGTGCTCACGCTGAGCGCGACGCCGATCCCGCGGACGCTGTATCTCTCGCTGACGGGCGCGCGCGACATGAGCAATATCCAGACGCCGCCGCAGGACCGGTTGCCCGTGGAGACGATCATTGCGGGATACGACGAGCGGCTGATCAAACAGGCGATCCAGCGCGAATTGAACCGGGGCGGCCAGGTTTATTTCCTGCACAATCGCGTCCAGAGCATCGAAGGCGTGGCGGCGCGGCTGCGGACGCTGCTGGAGGGATCGAAGGTGAGCATCGACATCGGACACGGCCAGATGAGCGATGACGAGTTGGAGGGGGTCATGTACCGGTTCGTCAAGGGCGACATCGACGTGCTCGTGTGCACGACGATCATCGAGAGCGGGCTGGATATTCCCAACGCGAACACGATCATCATCGATCGCGCGGACCGGTTTGGGCTGAGCGATTTGTATCAATTGCGCGGGCGCGTGGGCCGGTACAAGCACCAGGCGTACGCGTACATTCTGTTGCCGCGCCACCTGAATCTCGTGCAGAGCGCGCGGAAACGGATCGGGGCGATCAAGCAATATTCGTCGCTGGGGAGCGGATTCAAAATTGCCATGCGCGACCTGGAGATTCGCGGCGCGGGCAACATTCTCGGCTCGGAGCAAAGCGGGCACATCACGGCGATTGGGTTCGATTTGTATTGTCAGTTGCTCAAGGAAAGCATCGCGCGGATGAAGGGCGAGAAACCGAAGCACCGCACGCTGGTCACGCTCAAGCTGGATTTCCTCAACGATGAGCTGGGCGAATCGTACGCGCGGATTCCGAACAATTATATCTCGGACCAGCGGCTGCGGATTCAGGCGTACCGCAAGATCGCGCTCGCGGCGGAGTTGGGCGATGTCAAGGCGGTACGGAAGGAGCTGCGGGACCGGTTTGGCAGGATTCCGCGGCAGGTGGAGATTTTGCTGCAATGCGCCGAAGTGCGGATTGTGGCGGGCGACGCGCATGTGGATACGGTCGAAACACGCGAAGACCGCATTATGCTGTCGCAGCGCGCGGTGCTGTTCCAGGTCGGCGGCAAATTCCCCCGCATGACCGGCACCAAGCCCGAAGAGAAGTTGGCGGAGATCAGGAAGGTGGCGGAGTCTTTACAGTCCGTTGCAGCGCTTGATCCGTCAAATCGCGGACGCGGGACTGGTCTGAAGAGCAGTCTGAAGGAGCATACAGAACATGAACCAAATACAGATAACGAGTAATCCGCCGGCGGAGAAGATCCGACAACAGGAAGTTATGAGTTGGCCGATTTGGGAGAAGGAAGTGTCGGAGTTTCCGTGGCATTATGACGAGAAAGAGACGTGTTATTTGCTGGAGGGTGATGTCACGGTGACGCCGGAGGGCGGGAAGCCCGTGCGATTTGGCAAAGGGGATCTGGTGACGTTTCCCGCAGGCATGTCGTGCGTCTGGACGGTCCACAAGCCGGTGCGAAAGCATTACAAGTTCGGGTGACGGTTTGCGGCTCACCTTGTGCGACCGGCCTAGCCGCCACCATTCTCCTTCCATGTCAGAGTTACTTCTTCTTCTTCGCGCTTGAATAGCTGCTTTCGCTCTTGCATGATGGGTTCCACTGGAACCTATCATGCGAGCAGCACCGGCTCATCGACACCATCGGCCATACGGGGCGCGGCGGATGACATTTACGCGCAACATCAGACATGACCAATTCGCCAAGGATCTGGTGACGGGCTCGTATGACCTGTTGGTTTTGAATGCTCTGGAGAAGCAGCCCTCGTATGGGTACGACATCATTCGCTGCGTCTTTCACGACACGAAGCACACGCTACTCTGGACCCGAGGCACGATGTACCGCGTTTTACACGATTTGGAGCGGCGGGGTTTGGTGAGCAGCCAATGGAAGCCTGCGGGTCGTGTCCGGGAACGGCGCTATTATCGATTGACCGCCAAAGGACGGGCGGCCTGGCGACAGCGGCGGGCGCAGTGGCAAGTGTTCAGCAAAACGGTGAACGCCTTGCTTGGCTTATAATCCCCTTGGCGATGCGGGAGCGGACTACCTTCGTACTTGTATGATAGATTCCAGTGGAACCTATCATATCTTCGGCGCGAATTTCTACTGCTCCATGGAGATCCGAGGAGTGAGACAAGGTCGACATACTGTGTGGGTATGCCGAGAACTCGGCCGCAGTCCGTGGCGTTATCCCCTCGCCCGTATGGCGGCGATGATTTGAGTCCGTCAGCGATACGTGGTAGTTTCGCAAAACTCAAGCAGTGAACGACAGGAGGCAAGGATGAGAGCTGGCATGCTGGTGGCGGTAGCGATGGCGGGATTGGCGGTGGTGGGCGCGGCGCGGGCGGATTCGGTGACGAAGGCGGTGGCGGTGTTGTCGCCGACGGCGGGGAACAGCGTGGCGGGCACGGTGACGTTCACAAAGGTCGATGGCGGCGTGAAGATCGTCGCGGATGTGACGGGACTGACGCCGGGGCAACACGGGTTTCACATTCACGAGTTTGGCGACTGCAGCGCGCCGGATGGGGCGTCGGCGGGCGGACATTTCAATCCGAGCCATATGCAACACGGCGGGCCGGATGCCGAGATGCGGCATGCGGGCGATTTTGGGAATCTCGAAGCCGACGCCACGGGCAAGGCGCATTACGAGCGTGTGGACAAGGTGATCGCGCTCGACGGCGCGGAGTCGATCATTGGTCACGCGGTGATCGTGCACGCGAAGGCGGATGATTTGAAGAGTCAGCCGAGCGGCAACGCGGGCGCGCGGGTGGCGTGCGGCGCGATCGGCGTGGCGAAGCCGTAGGCATTTACACGGAACCGTCACCCTGACCCTTTGCCGCCGCGGCACGACTGGCGATGTCTCGCGGACTCGGTTCCCCTTTCCAAGGAAGAGGGAACCTCCAACTCTTCCAGGGAGGAGCTACTTCTTCTCGGACGGATTGGGGATGGAACCTGGCGGGGGATTTGTCGGTGCTGATCCGCTTTGGTTCTGACTCAGCGCGGCGATTTTCTGTTCGAGGGCGCGGCGGACGGAGTCCTGGTCGGCGCCGGCGAGTTTCGCCACCCACTGTTTGGCCTCGTCGATGCGACCGAGCCGGATGCAGACGCGGGTGAGGTGGCCGGAGACGAACGCGCGCTGATGATCGTTCAGAGGCTGGCGGAGGCAGAACTGCCAGGCTTCGTAGGCGGCGGGCCAATCGGGTTTGGGCATTTGGTAGAATGTCTCGGCGTAGGTGCTCGACATGTCGAAATTCGTCGGATCGAGGTCGCGGGCGGCGCGGAACTGTTCGAGGCAGTGCTGGAAGATCTCGTCGACGTTCCATCCGTAGACGGCTTTAGACTCGTTGCGGAAGAGCTGGCAGGTGGTGGCCCAATTGAACCGGAAGATGGGTTCCTTCGGTTCGAGATCGATGGCGGTTTGGTAATACTCGAGCGCTTTGGCGGCCTGGCCCTCATGACCGTAGATATTGGCGATATCGTTGTAAGCGTACGGCTCGCGGGGATCGACCTGGATGGCTTTCTCCCACCAGCGCGCGCCCTGGTCCTCGTCCACTTCATCGTAGAGCAATCCGCCGTAAGCGACCATGGCGCGGACGTGGTCGGGATGATCGTGGAGGAAATGCTGGTAATCGCGTTCGAGGTGGTTCAGTTGGGCGTTCCAGCGTTTGATCGCGGCGGGAGAGGGATGCGCGTCGAGTTGGTCCTTTTGATCGCGCAACTCATCACCGCGGGAGAGCAGGAAACGGAACTGGCGTTCAGCATCGCGGGGATCTTCCTGGGCGCGGACCGATCGCGCGAACGTGATGGCGAACACGGCGATCAGCAGAGCGCGGAACATGCGGGGGTTAGCGTCCCTTCCATTCCGCGGCTGGATTCTCGGCATGGGCGCGTTTGTCGAGCGGATCGAATTTCTCGGCGAGGCCGAGTTCGAACGCGTGGTTGTCGGGATTGGGCGTGACGCTACGGTATTGGGCGTAGCATTTGTAGCAGATCGTCACATCGGGAAGATACTTGTAAAGCAACGCATCGGCAACGACGAACACGGCCCAGACGAGCGTGCCCTCGACGAGCCGGTTTTTCCACGCGCAAAGGAGGAACAACACCGCGCCCGCCAGGAAAATACTGACTCCCAGGGTGCGGTTGAAATCCTTCTGCACGTAGACCGTGGTGCAATCGCACACGGCGCAGCGGTCGACCATGTTGTGGCGGCGCATGCGGTCGGTGATGCGGAGGCGGATCGTCTGGCCGCAGAGCGGGCAGGGCGATTCGTCCTGCGACAGGTCCTCGAACTGCAATTCCCGTTTGCAGTGCGGGCAGAGGAATTGAATCTTCACGGGGGCAGCGTAACACAAGCGTGGGGCGGTTCAAGGCTGGACAACCCGGCGGGCATGGCGTATTCACCACGCGATGAAAGCGGTGGTGCAACGCGTGTCGCGCGCGAGCGTGCGGGTCGACGGCCAGACGATTGGCGAGATCGGGCGGGGTCTGCTCGTGCTGCTGGGGATCGGCCAGGACGACACGACGGCGGACACGGAATGGATGATCAAGAAGCTGCTGGCGCTGCGGATTTTTCCCGATGACGAGAAGAACATGAACCGGTCGGTAACGGACATCGGCGGCGGGGTGCTGGTGGTATCGCAGTTTACCTTGTATGGCGATGCGAGCCGGGGGACGCGGCCGAGTTTTTCCCACGCGATGGCGCCGGCGGAGGCGGAACAATTCTACAATGATTTCATGGTGAAGCTGCGCGGGGCGACGATGTTGAAGGTGGCGGAGGGGAAATTCGCGGCGATGATGGACGTGGAGTTGGTGAACGACGGGCCGGTGACGGTGATATTGGATTCGCATGCGTAAGCCGAACGAGAAGAATCCCGAGCCGGCGCTGACGTTTGGGGCGCCGGCGAACCTGGCGAATGTGACGGTGATCCTGATGGAGCCGGCGGTGCCGGGCAATATCGGGTCGGCGGCGCGGGCGATGAAGACGATGGGGCTGGGCGATCTGGTGGTGCTGAACGGCCCGAAGGATTTCGCGACGCACCAGCAGGCGATCATGCTCGGGCACGGCGCGGGGGACGTGCTGGAGAACGCGCGGTCGGTAACGACATGGGAAGACGCGACCGAGGGATTGCACTGGCTCGTGGGGACGACGCATCGGAAACGGCGGGCGCAATTCCCGCAGATCGTCGAGGCGCGACAGGGCGCGGGGAAGATTGCCGAGCTAACGCAGAAGCACCGGGTGGGAATTGTGTTTGGGCGGGAAGAGGCCGGGCTGTCGGACACGGAACTGCGTCGGTGTCATGATATTGTCAGCGTGCCGCAGGCGTCGGATCATCCGTCGTTGAATCTGGCGCAGGCGGTGATGTTACTGGCGTACGAAGTGTATCTCGCAAGTTTAGGGGAGATTCCCAAACCGAAATACAATCTGGCGACCGTGCAAGAGGTCGAGTCGGTGCTGCAACATCTGGCGACCTCGCTGGCGAAGATCGGGTTCCGACCGCACCAGGGCGATCCGGACTCGTTTATACGGTCGTTACGTCGAGTCATTGCCCGCGCGCCGCTGGAGAAGCGCGACTGCAACGTGCTGCACCGGATCTGCCAGCAGATTGATTATTATGTGAAGGACAATCCGTCCAAGATGAACCCGCCATGAGATCGGTGCTGATTTTGGAAGACAAGCCGGACAGGTTGGAAGGCTTCCGCAAGGCGGTGCGGAGCCTGGGCAGCGAGTTTGTGATTCGAGAATGGTCGACGGCGACGTCGATGATTGCCGAATGCGAGGAGCACCTTGAGAACACGGTATTGATTTCCCTAGACCACGACCTAGTTGCTGAACCGTCCGCTGGTGTCGACCCCGGCACCGGGCTTCATGTTGCGTTGCATTTGGCGGGATACCTGCCTGTTTGTCCGGTGGTCATTCACTCGTCGAACACCGACGCATCTTGGTCGATGCACAACGAATTGCGCTTCGCTGGTTGGCAGGTCGAGCGCGTGGGACCGATAGGAGACGATTGGATTTCCGGGACATGGCTACCCACGGCTCGGAGTTTGCTTTCCGCTCGATCAGCGAGCGTCACGCTGAGGAGACCTGCCGACCACATCGAGCGGATGAAGCGGACTCTGTTGTCGCTGGAGGGTCTGGCCATTGGAGACGCGCTTGGAGAGATGTTGAGCTACCGCTGCGGAGAGGCCGGACGGCGAATTGCGGAACGGGATCTTGTAGGCGGGCCGTGGTTTCATACTGACGACACCGAGATGGCGTTGTCGATCGTCGAGGTTTTACGTTTGTACGGTTTCCTTAATCAAGATGCACTAGCCCGACGATTTGCGTGGCGATTTCAGCGGGATCCGGACCGAGGCTACGGAAGCATGACACGGAAGCAATTGTATGAGCTGCAGGCGGGTGGGAAGTGGCAGGCCACGGCTGGCGCGGCGTTCGGCGGCCAGGGGTCGATGGGCAACGGAGGCGCGATGCGAGTCGCTCCCCTTGGCGCGTATTTCGCGGATAACATAGCGCAGGTCGCAGGCGAGTCGAAGGCATCCTGCGTTGTAACGCACACTCACCCGGAGGGTATTGCCGGGGCGATAGCTGTTGCCGTCGCGGCAGCGGTAGCCTGGCAGCAAAGAGAATCGTCTTCCAGCAGTCGACGACGGGTATTCTTCGATACCGTTTTGACGCACACACCTCCCAGCAACGTGCGGGAGGGAATCGAAAGAGCCGCGCAACTGCCCGAAACATTTTCCGCACAGGACGCTGCACGGGTTTTGGGAAATGGGAGCCTGGTCACCTCACAGGATACTGTGCCGTTCGCGTTATGGTGTGCGGCGAAACATCTGGATAACTATCCCGACGCGCTAGCAACAGCCATTTGTGGGGGCGGCGATTGTGATACGAATGCGGCGATCGTGGGCGGGATTGTGTCTCTGGCCGTCGGTCACAACATGTTACCTGCTGTTTGGCGAGAGGCGCGGGAGAGGTTTCCTTTCGAAAAGCCACAAGAAAGAGACAAACGTTCGAAAACCTGACAGGGATGCGCGCGGCGGTTTGTGTAATCGCAAATGCACGACTTTCAACAGCACGGGCGGGACGCCCCACCATTATTTCTTTTAGGTATTGACATATTATCGTCAGGTGATATAGTGGGCGGGTTGTTCTTTGACATAGCAGGCGAGGAGTTGCGGATTCATCGTTCGCAGTTCCAGGTTAAGAGATCCGGGAGCAGGAGCAAGAGAACGACCGGAGAGGTAGGGCTTACAAAACGAACCCAAAGTTGGGCAAGCCGGTGTGGAAAGGTTACCGAAACGGAGCCAAAAACGAACCCAATTGCCGGTGCGAGGTTCGCAATTCTCGGCTCAGGGTTCGGGATCAGGACCGCGCGCATGTGCAGCGAAGGGGCAGTGCTTCGGGCCGGCGGCCAGCGTTAAGTGTGCGGAGCCCCCCCACCCTCCCTATATACTGCGAAACGAAGCCAATTTTCCCAGGTAACCGCATGTACGGAAGAGATTGATGTGCAGATGGTTGAATTGGCAAGTGGGTCAAAATGACACTTGGCTTCGTTTTTACCAGAATGACTTCGTTTTGGGGTTTTGCGGCGGGGACGCCGGGTTGGGAAGCAGAATATCCTTGCCCGATGGGGGAACACGGGTGTAGAGAGCGTCGTTAAGCTAAGCCCCGACAACTCGTCTTGTTGCGATTGCTGGAGCGGGAGGATCTATGGCTTGGGGAGCACGCCCAGAGGAGAAACGCAACACCGAGGGTACAGACGCAAGCAAGGCCGCCCACCGTCAGGTGCGACGGCTGCCCGATCCGGCGGTCTGTCGTACACGAAACGTGAACCTCACCGGCTTTTCCTTATGCCTGGTGGATCATCCCGCGATTTGCCAACACGCCGTGAGTTATGGCGGCGAGCATTACTGCAAACATCCCGACCGACGGGAGTTTGAGCGGCCATCGGACAAGCCGCCACGGATTGGCCGGATCAACTGACGTGTTGCCACGCGTGGTAGGAGGAGCGGACGAGCGGGCCGGATTCGACGTGGCGGAAGCCGAGATGGAGAGCGTCGTCCTTGAACGTGGCGAACTCCTGTGGCGCGACGTAGCGGGAGACAGTGAGTTGATCCTCGGAGGGACGCAGGTATTGTCCGAGGGTGAGGATGTCGCAACCGTGACGGCGCAGGTCGCGGAAGACCTCGATTAATTCGTCACGAGACTCCCCCAACCCCAGCATGAGGCCGGACTTCGTGAGGATGTCGGCGCGACATTGTTTGGCCAACTCGAGCACGCGCAGGGAACGTTCGTAGACCGCGCCGGGTCGGACCTGTTTGTAGAGGCGCGGGACGGTTTCCATGTTGTGGGCGAGGACGGCGAGGGGGGTGTTCACGACGCGGGCGACGCAGTCGGGTTCGCCGCGGAAATCGGGGATGAGCATCTCGAGTTTGCAGTCGGGGAGCCGGGCGTGAATGGCTTCGATGGTGCGGGCGATATGGTCGGCGCCCTGATCGGGGAGATCGTCGCGAGTCACGGAGGTGAGGACGCAGTAGTCGAGCCGCATGGCGCTGACGACCGTGGCGACGTGATCGGGTTCGGCGGCATCGAGGTAGCCGGGCCGGCCTTTGGCGACGGCGCAGAAGTTGCAGCGCCGGGTGCAGACATCGCCCATCAGCATGAACGTGGCGGCGCCGTGTTCCCAGCACTCACCCATGTTCGGGCATTTGGCTTCCTCGCACACGGTATGGAGATTGAACTCGCGCAGGACGTTTTTCAGGTAGCCGTAACGTTCGCCGCCGGGGACGCGTTGGCGAATCCATGCGGGGAGACGGCGGGGAGCCCGTTCCGAAGCGTCCGGCCGGGCCGGCTCAATTGTGATCGGTACCGATTCCATGATGTTAACGAAAGAAAGAGTAAATCATGCCGCGGGATTTGTCACGTGTCGGGAGCGACAAAACCGTTACGGTGAGAAATCTTTCGTGCCGATGGGCGGATCCGGGGGCGGCAAACGCCGGGCGACGATGAAGCAGCCGAGGGCGAAGAGCGTGGAGCCGGCGGCGATGATCATCGCAAGCGATTCCGGCTGGTGGAAGGTGTTGGAGAGCTTGACGGTCAACAGGCCGAGTTTGCCGTCGTACATTTCCACGTCGCGCGAGGAGGCCTTGGAGTCCTGGATTGAGAGCGAATTGTCCTGCCAGTCGCCGGAGGCGGCGCCGGGAACGTTGGGGTTGGCGCGCAACAGCACGATGCTGGCGGCGGTCAGGCCCAATGCGAGCACGGCGACGCCGAGAATGTTGAGCGCCGAATGCCGTTGCGACGATAAACCGGGAAAAGCCACTTTGTTATTCACGGCATGCTTTTTCTTTTCACCGCCGACCGTATGCGGTCCGACCGTGGCAGTCTACGTCAGACGACGGCGAAAGACAAATGGACGTGGCGGACGGGGTCGTCCGACCCGACCGCAGCGGATGCAGTGTCTAGGCGATCGACGGGGCCGGCTCAGCGGCCGGCTGGGCGCCGACGGCATTGGCGAGGGCGGCCCGCAGATCGACCATGGTCACGGGCTTGCCGATGACCAAGTCGACGAACGCGGGTTTCTCGCTGGTAGCCTCCATCATCGAACCGAAGCCTGTCAACATCACGATGGGCGTGTTCGAGTCGACGGACTTGATGGCGCTGGCGACCTGGTCGCCATTCATATCGGGCATGGCGCGATCCACCAGGACGAGATCGAACTCATCCTTCTTGAATTTCGCGACACCGTCGCGTCCGCCGTCAGCGGTCAGGACCTGATGGCCGTCGGCGGCGAGGTATTCGGTGATGACTTCGCGGACCATGGGTTCGTCGTCGACGACGAGGACGTGGAGGTTGTGGATGGGGCCGGCCGGTTTGGCTGCGGACGCGGTCTGCGGCTGGCGGGACGTCTGGGGGAATCGGATGACGAACGTGGTGCCCTTGTTGATTTCCGTCTCGATCTCGACGGTGGCCTGATGGCGCTGCAAGATTCCATGGACCATGGACAAGCCGAGCCCGCTGCCGTGCACGCCTTTCGTGGTGAAGAACGGCTCGAAGCAGCGGCGGCGAATCTCCTCGGTCATGCCGTGGCCGGTGTCGCTGACTTCGAGCACGACGCGGCTGCCGTCCAGACGAGTGCGGACGGCAATCTTTCCGCCCTTCGGCATGGCATCGACGGCATTGAAGATCAGATTGGTAAGCACCTCGCGCAGCTCGGAGACATTGCCGTCGATCGTGGGAATATCGTGGAGGTCTTTTTCCATCACGATGGACACGTTCCGAGTCTCGGCCTGTGTTTTCCATCGGGGCTGCGTCAGCGAGATGGCTCCCTCGACGAGCCGGTTGAGATCGACGGGCTCGGTGGCTTCGCGCTGTTCGCGGAAGCGGTAGAATTCGCGGAGGCGGTTGACGATCTTGCCGGCGTCCTTTGCGGTGGTATTGATCATTTCCAGGTACCGCTTGGCTTTCGGCTTGTCGTCGAGGTTTTCGGGGCGTTGCAGCAGCAGCTCGGTCAGGCCGAGGATGCCGACGAGGGAATTATTGAAATCGTGGGCGATGCCGCTGGCCATGCCGCCGAGTGCGCGGAGCCGTTCCTGTTGGATCACCTGTTCCTGGGCGGACTTCAAATCTTCGAGAGCCTGATGCAGCCGCTGGGTTCGCTCCTGGACGGTTTTCTCGAGGGCGTCCATCTGGCGTTTGAGTTCCTGGCGGAGCCACCATTTCTGGGTGAGGGCGTTGGCGATTTGCAGCACTTCGACGGTGTCGAAAGGTTTCTTGAGGATCAGCAGGCGGTCGGAGTTGCCCACCTTGGACATGAGTTCGTCCCAGGAGTAATCCGAGTAAGCGGTGCAGATCACGACTTGCAGCTCGGGATCGACTTCCCACAATTTCTGGGTGGTTTCGACGCCGTCCCAGCCTGGCGGCATGCGAATATCGACGAAGGCCATGGCGAAGGGCTGCTGGTTTTTGACGGCCTGCTGGACGAGCTCCAATCCTTCCTTGCCCTGAAAGGCGGAGTCCACGGTAAAGTTCGGTCGGGCTTCGGCGGCCGGCTTTTCGTCGAACAGGACGGCCTCGGCACTGGAGACGTCCGAGGCTGCCGGCGTGGAGGCGGTCAACACCTTGCGAAAATCGTTGTGGATCGCGCGGTTGTCGTCGATGACAAGGATCCGGCGGTTCTTGGGAGTTTCTTCTCGTGTGCCGAGCGTATCAGTCATGCTTCCTCTCTTTCGCTTGTACGGGCAACTCGAGAACAAACGTGGCTCCCTTGCCTGGCCCATCGCTATGGGCGGTCAACGTGCCGCCCAGTTCTTTGGCTGTCAAGGCACCGCTATGGAGGCCGAATCCATGGCCCTTCTTCCGTGTGGTGAAACCGTGCTCGAAAATCCGCGTCAGATTCTGCGGGGGGATGCCGACGCCATTATCGACGACGGCGACGCGGACAAAGTCTCCGCCGTTCTTGCTCACTTGCAGGGTCAATCGCTTGTCGGGTCGGCCACCTTCATCCAGGGCGTACTTGGAATTGCGGATGAGGTTCACCAGGATCTGCAGCACCTTGTGTTTCTCGACCATGATGGGCGGAACCTCGCCGTATTCGCGACAGACCTGCACGTCATGCCGCAGGAGCGCGGCGTTATTCATGCGAACCGCATCCTCGACCAATTCCTCGACCGGGATGGTTTCGACGACGCCCGACATCTTGGAGTAGCTTTGCTGCATGGCAACGATCTCCTTGATGTGGTCGATATTGGCGCTGAGAGATTGGAGCTCCTTGAGAATCACGGCCTGTTCCTGATTGAGAACGGTGGCGAGGCCGGCCAGGTAGCCGGGCACCTGCGCGCCCTTGGGATCGCTTGTGAAGAAAGCCGCGAGATCCTGCTGGTGCTCCTGAATCAACGTGGCGAGTTTGGTCAGGTTCGCGGACTTGGATTTTCGGACCTGATCGGCGACCAGCGAGGCGGACACGTTCACGCTGTTCAGGACGTTGCCGACATTGTGCAATACGTTGGTGGCCACCTCGGCCATGCCCGCCTGGCGCGACGCATCCAGCAATTGTCTGTGGAGAGTTTCGACCTTTTTCTCCGCCTGCTTGCGCTCGGTGATGTCGCGGAAATTCCAGACGCGGCCGACGATTTCCTGGCCGAGACGTTGGGGCATGGAGTACCGCTCGAAGGTTCTGCCGTCCTTGAATTCAACCACGTCAAAGCTGGGTTCCTCCGGGTGCGCGTAGAGTCCGTGGACTTTGCTAAGGAATTCGTCCGGATCCCTGAGCTGTTCCATCACGGCGGAGATGACTTTCTCGTCCTGGCCGGACGCGATGACGGTCTCGGGGATGCGCCACATCGAGGCGAACTTCTTGTTGTACGTCGCGATTCGGCCCTGCTGGTCCACCACGAGAATGCCGTCGGCGGTCGATTCGATGGTGGAATGCAAGAGCGAGAGAGAGCGCTCCAACTCGCGCGTGCGATCCTCGACGCGTTTTTCCAAGCTTTCGTTGGCAGCCTGCAGCGCCGCGGCCTGGCGCTGAATCTGGTCCAACATGGCATTGAAATCGTCGGTGAGCATCCCCAATTCATCCTGGCTGCGTTTGACGGCGCGGAGCGAATAATTCTTCTGGTCGGTGACCTCGCGCGCGGTCCGGGCCAGAAGCAAGATCGGCTGCGACAGCCAGCGTTGGAGTTGGGAGGACAAGACAAACGCCGCCAACATGGCAGCGACCACCATGACGACGACGATGAGCGCGTATTCTCGCAATCGAGCGGTCAAGCGTCCGAGATCGGACTCAAGATAAATCGAACCGATCGTCTCCCCGTTTTCGCGGATGCCCTGGAAGAGGATCAGCCGACCGTTGGCAAACCGGTGGCCGTTCCCTTCCGTTTTCGGGAGAGAAAATCGCCTGGGGACATCGCTGCGCAGGTATCGGGCAAACGGCGTGCCGTCCTTGGTATAGATGCAGGCCGAGACGATATCCGGCTGGGCGCGGAGGGACGACAGGAGATCCTCGGCCACCTTCGGATCGTTGAAGTCGAGGGCGCCGGTGCTGTTGTTGCCAATCATCTGGGACAGCGACGTAAGGCTCGACACCAGTTCCTGGCGATAGGAGAAGATTTCGTAAGCGATGAACCCGGCGCAAGCCAGGAGGAGGGCGACGACGCTCGTCGCCATAATGGCCAGCATCTGCTTGCGCTGGATGGAAACATTCTGGAGAGGATGCATGCTACTTCGCCTTCCTTTCCGAGTCGTGCGACTGTTCGGCGGCTGCGCTTGGTCTTTCGGGCTTGCCCAGCACCACGTCGGCGACGCTCAGGAGCTTCGAACTCAGTTTCAGGTTCGCCTGTTGAGTCGGCACAAGATTGATTTCGAGTCGGATCTTATTGTCCTTCTTGGCGAGATTAATCATGCCGTTCAACGTGAGAAACCCGTCGGTTTCGCCCACGGTCAGCACGGAAGTATCCTTGACCGCCGCGAGAATCGCCGCCAGGTGATCCTTTTCCGAAGCGCTCACAAACAGGATGTGGCAGGTCCGGTACTCCTGTTCGCTCGTCACCCGCTTGAACACAACGGGCCGGTTGTTGACGGACTTTCCACCGACTGCCCGCATCACATCGTCGCCGAACTCGTCGTCGCCAACCAGACCAATGACGATGGGCGCGCTGCCGTCACCAAACGCATTGGACGGCCAATCCACGTACTTCGCAAAATTGAAGAGGAAGAGCGCCTTGACCTGATACTCGGAGAGCGCGGGAGCGCCGGCCGCGTGATTCGGGCTCATCATGATCACGGTAGCCGCGACGATGGCCGCAACGGCTGCCATCCCCCTCGCCACTGTGCCAAAGCGGGGGAACCCGGGCACGCCCGGGCAGGATCGAGAGATCCCGAGACAGGACCTCGGCTGATTCTCAGCACAACCGTTTGTAGAGTTCCGTGTCATCGGTCTCTGGTTCAAAAGCGGTAACGGGCGGAGACGGTCATGGAAGCTGGTTCCACGCTGAATTCGGACAATCGAAAATAGTAGTTGCGCTTCGATAGTGTGGGGTCGGCCAACGCCGCGAGGTTGTAGCCGTCCAGACGGAAGGTCCAGTTATTCGACGGACGAAACTCCACACCGAGATTAATGTACAGATTCGGACCGTATGGCGTCGTATAGTTCGGATTACTCAGGGGTGCACCCGACGACGGCTTCGAGAGAGACCGGTTATAATCAGCATACGCTTGCGCGCCGGGAAAGCCGGAGTAATACACCACGGAGGAACTGAGGGTCCATTTCTTACCCACATCATGCAGTGCCGCGAACTTCGTGACAAACGGCGCCCATTCGGCCAGGTCGTTTCCGTAACCATACGGCTCGGACGTGATCCCCTGCCCCGCCGCGCCGAGGTTGGAAGGTACACTGGCATCGAGCAGCTTGGTGGCACCCTCGGACAACGTGACCCGCGTCGCGTGATTGGTGAAGCTCAGTACAAACTCGCCACCCATGATCTGAAAATCTCCCAACGAGACCTGAGCGCCTGCAGTCTGACTGTACCCGACCGCGTGCCAGTCCTCGTAGAACGTATCGATACTGGCGTGCAAATCTTCGGTCAGCTTTCGATCGTAGGATAGTTCGCAAGACCGAAGCGTTTCAGGGTCCGGGACCGTATGGTCGCGTTCCCATTGCGCCCACAACTGCTCCTCAACAGCGCTGCGGACCGCCTGGCCCGCGATGGCTTTGAAGGTGTCGTTCGCCGTCGGCGTGAACACCACGGTAGCTCGCGGCGAGACCATCCACGGTGTGAACGTGTCCTTGTCGGTGCGAATGCTCAGGAATGTCGTCCAGTAATCGCCGATCCTCCACTGGTCCTCGGCCAGCAGGGAAATTGTGTCGGCTTGCCAATCTCGATCGGAGATCACCGGGGAGGCATCCAGCGCATCGGAGTACGCCGGATCATGATACCACACATGCGCATACTCGACGCCGAACGCCAGCGATTGGAAGTCGGCCGGAGTCCACCGCGCGATGGCGCGGCTGAACGCCTGATTCTCGTTTGCCAGGCGCGTGGGGCGTGGCGGAAAGGAATCCGTGCCGGCTCGTTGGTCCTTGAAGGCCCAAAGGTCATCGCTTTGCAGGAGTTCCAAATTCCACGTCGGTGACAGATCCTTCTTAAACCGGCCGGCCACCGTATACTGGTCGTTCAGGATTTCCCGTCCGGTGACGAATTCCTCAAGCGATTCGCCTGCGGGCAGGGATTTTGTGTAAATGGTTCGGGTCGGAGGCGCCAGACCGCCATCCTGGACGAACCGGCCCCAAAATTCCCATGGTCCGTTGACGTAATCCACATGGGCCTTGTACCAGGGTTCTCCGAATGCGGGAGCATTCAGACTGGAGATCGGCCCCGGGTTCGGTTCGCCGGGAACATTCGGAGGCAGACCGTTGATAGCCGTATACGGGTGTCCAATATAGTATGTGTCGGGAGCGCCTTGGATTTGAGCGCCACCGAAATACATGAACAATCCGGAGGTATCGCTTAATTTGAGCCCGTAGCGGGCTTCGGCGGCGGTGTACTGATCGAAAAAGCCCTGGCGCACGTTTACATCCATTCCCGTGAACGTCAGTCCGGTGTACGTTTCCACATCGATGACTCCGGCGAGTGCACCGGCGCCGTCGGTGGCGGAGGCCGGACCGCGCACTACGGTGACGGAATGAATGTCCCCGAGCAATGGCAGGTCGCGCTCGTTGGCAGCGCCCAGTACCATCCGATTGTTCAACGTCACGCCGTTCACACGATAGAGGTAGACATTGTCCACGTCGCTGATAATGCCGCGAAATCCCAGATCGGGCTGCGGAGTGTGATGGAGAATGTATTGTTCATTGGGCACGTAATCTTCGAGAAGCTGATCGAGATTCCTCGCGCCGGATTGCGTGATGTCGCGAGCGTCGAGTTCCGTCACGTCGACTGGAACGCGGCGAGAATCAACCCGTGTCAGTGTGGCAGCACTGACAACCTCGACATTGACGAGCTGTTCCAAGCTCAGATCACTCCAGTCGTTGGAGGACGAGGTCGACGACCGCAGGGGTTCGCCCGCTCGAGCGCCGACCACGCCAACGGCGAGCGACACGATCACCGCCATCCACCATCGCGTACAAACACCGGGGTAAAGGATCTTCACAATGACCGATCCTTTAAGACTTCGTGAGCCGCTGTCCCCGCCATTCCCGCGGCTACTCGACTGCTTTGTCTCAGGCGTCTTCACTTTTTCAGTTTGCACTTGCGGCAATGCCCCAGGAGCGCCTCTAGCAATCTTCTGCTATTGCAAGTTCCGTACCTACTCGCTTGCTGGCGTCAGAGATGGGAATTGGAGGGCGAATGGTCTTTCTTTTGGAATTTTGGCCAAATTTGTTCAATACGTGCATGCATGAACTGGCAGCCAAACAGAGGATAACGCGGGGGGAGTTCTCAGAACCGTTGCAGAGCACGAGATTTCAATGATTGCTACTGCTATGAAAGCCGACTCACTTCTCTATGCGGATCGCCACTCGGTGCAATTGTGGTGAGATCGAAGACAAGAGACTTCTTGACGAAAGTCGCTCGTATTCTTTGGTCTGAACAGCCGATTGGAGGGTAATGGCTGTTCCGAGGCGCAGGGATGCTGTCCGCTTTGCCGCCGCTTCCATAAACCCGGCGCTACGATTTGATTACTCGGTGTTATTGCGCTATTTGGCGGAGCCGGATTTACCCTGGGTGGCGGTGTACGTCAAATTGACAGTGCCCATAAACCCTTCGTTGTCCAAGAGCAGAATCACGGGCAAGTTGGTTACGGTAATCCCCGGCTTCGCGATGTTGGAATTCACCATACTGTAATCCGCCCAGGGTATTTGCCAAAAGCCGTTCTTAAATGTGACCTTGAGCGACCACAATCCGGTCTTCTTGTTGAAGGTCGGCATGCTGAGTTTGCTCAGGCCGTTCACAGCACTCCCCTTCTTGAGGGGGAAGGTAAAGGTCAGCGACCCGCCCCCGATGTCCACCGTGGCCACCTTGCCGGTGAAAACAGTGTCGCTTGGCAGGGCAAACGAGCCGGAAGCCGCGCAGCTATCGGAATTGGTTTTGGCGAAGTTCAGCTTCGGCTGCACCTTGCTGAGATCGAGTTGACATGCCACCGTCACATCGAAGTTCGTGGTAATCGCTCCCAGTCCGTTGCTGACGGTCACGCTGGCCACGTACGGGCCACAATCGTTGGTGTAGATGTGCTCCACCGTGTTCGAGGGTGAGAAATCGCCAACCGTTCCGTCCCCGAATGACCATTGATAGGTCAACGTGTTGCCGCCTGTATCCGTGGCTCCGACACTGAATTCGTTGGTGTCGCCGGCCACGACCAGGATGGTGTTGCCGACCTGCAGCGGCGCGTTTGCCACACTTACGCCGTTGGTGATCGACGGCAGGGGGACATTCGTGGCCGTAATGTAGCCGGGCATGGTCAGTGTGTTTGTCCCGAGAGGGCCGAACACCGTCAGACTCACATCGAAGGTGCCGGTGGCACTGTAGGTATGTCCGAAACTGGTCAGCGCGGTGCTCAACGTGGCGCCGTCACCGAAGCTCCAAAGCCGGTTTGCAATGGTTCCCGTCGAACTGTCCGTAAACGTGACTACCAGAGGTGCTCCCCCCGCTGTCGGATTGCCGGTGAAATTCGCCACTGGAGGCGTTGGTGGGGGGCTAACAACCAACTGCACTGCGTGCGGAGTATTCGTGCTGATCGTGTAGATCCAGCTGCCACCCGGAGTGGTGCCGATCGTTGGACTGTTGTATGCCAGCGTGCTGTTGTATGTAAACAGTGTGTACGCGCCGTTGGTAAATCCGCCACCATCGGTGAAGTTGAGCGTGCCAGCGAGTGTAAGAATGCCCCGAACCACCACGGGATTGCAATTGGTACCCAATTGGAAGCTGGTGGTTGCCGTACTTGCCAAAGCCAGCTGGTTTGAAAATGCCAATGTGCCGAATGAATTGGAAGGAGTCAGGTAGCCACTGATGCTCACGTTGTTGTACATCGTGCCGAAACCCTGTACCACACCAGGGCATACGTCGATCGGTCCACTAAATGCCCCGCCCGCCATGTTGAGCGCGTTGCCCGCCGTGATCGTACCATGGGAAACGTTGGTGATAGTGCCGCCAATGCCGACCGTGAGAACGTTGCCGGTCGCCACTCCAACACCAGCATTATAGCCGATGACCAACGTGGAGTTTCCGTTATCCCAAATCGCTCCGCCCTGGACGGTCGCGTTGTTGTTGTACGATGATGCCGTCGAGGTCGTGCTGCCATTATTCCCGATCGTTACGGGGCCCGTGTGCGTGTACAATCGCGCACCAGTATCCAGCAATAGCGTGTTGTTGCTGGAACCGCCGCTACTGGAACCGCTGCCAACCCGCAATGTGCCCACCACGACCATCGTCGCCGAATTGGAAACTACCAGCGCGCTGCCAAAGGAGTTCGAACTGTTGCCAACTGCGCAGTCCGTGCTATTGGTCCAAACCACAGACGGACCGCTGAGCACCAGCGTGCCGCGGCCATTGCTGCCGTTGGCCAGGAGCGTCGTCGATGCACTCACGGACCCGTTGGTGACGATCAATGTCCCAATTCCATTTCGCCCGATAACGACCCGTCCGGGAACAACCAGTCCCTTCCCGGATACACCGGACGAGGCCAGGTAGACGGTTGTGGTGCAAGTCGATCCATCGGCCACATTAAATGCACCCGGGCTCGTTCCACCGTACGCGGGATTCAATTCGTACGAGCCCAGGTTCAGCGTGACAACGGCGGTGGTATTGGAGGTGTTGCTGAAGAAGTTACTTTGAATGTTGAGCACATCGGCATTCAACGTAACGGAATAGGTGGCAGCGTTGGTGAAGAGTGCATTATCGCCCGATCCAGGAAAGGCAGGCGCCCCACTCCAGGCAGTCGTGCTCTGCCAGACATCACTGCCGGCTAACCAGTAAAAACTCGCTCCAGGACTCTGCGTCGCGAAGGCAAGCGGCGCAAGCAGTAAGGCCACCAGCTTGTTCCTGTGCCCGGCAAACCGATTCAGGAGAACTGCCAACGTGGTAGACATTGAATTGCTCCATTTCTGAAAGCTCTGCATGGTTTCTCGTAAATGATTTGTCATTGTCCTGTTCCTCCTTCCGCTCAAAGCCGAATGCCCCCGGGTGTGGACGGGCCCCGTTTCTTGCCATTCCCCATGAAACATCGGCCGACGTGGGCCTCGCTTACGCCGACTAGCGGTCTGGCCATTTCCGAAATCTCGCTCTCGTGCGGACACTGAAGTTCCGCCTCTTGAGCAGCTTGCATCATGCCAAAGCTCGAAGTGCCATCCCCCGGACAATCCCAATGCACGGGACCACCATGAGCCCGCAGGGCAATTCCAGCTACTTTGCGGCACCCGATTTGTTCTTTTTGGCCGTGTAATGCAGGTTCGTGGTGGTCATGTATCCATCGTTATCCAACAGCAGAATCACCGGCAGATTCGTCACCACAATTCCAGGGCTGGGTATGTTCGAATTGATCATACTGTAATCGGCCCAGGATTCTTGCCAGGAGCCGTTCTTGAACGTCGCCTTGAATGTCCACAGGCCGGTCTTCTTGTCGTAAGTAGGACGGTTGAATACGCTGCGTCCATTGAGCGCACTTCCCTTGACGGGGAAATCAAACGTCAACGACGCTCCACCGATGTCCAGCGTCGCCGTCTGGACAACGACATTGGAATCCGACGGCAATTCGAATGAACCTGCAATGGTACAGCTATCCTGGTTCGTCTTGGCGAAGTTCAGTTTGGGTTGAAGCTTCGAGACGCTCATTTCACAAGCCACTGTGACGGTGAAATTACTGGTGATCGAGGTCGCCCCATTGCTGATCGTAACGCTGGCTATGTATGGACCGCAATTGGTGGCATACGCGTGCTCGACCGTGTTCGACGTCGACCAGGTATTTGTCATGCCATCGCCGAAAGACCACTGGTAACTGAGCGTGCCGCCATTGGGATCGATGGCGCCAACGCCGAAGGCATTGGTCTCACCGGCCACAACGAGAATCACATTGCCAACCTGCAGCACGGCATTCGACATTGTCACCCCGCCGGTAACTCTGGGGGGTATGGGTGCGACACTGATGTAACTGCTTTGCGTGAGCGTATTACTTCCCGTCGGGCCGCTCACGGTCAGGCCCACAGTGTAAGAACCAATACTGGCGTAGGTATGCGTCAGGCTTCCCACAGTTGTGTTCGTGGTCGTCCCATCGCCAAAGTCCCAGAACCGATTTGTAATGCTTCCCGCGGAGGTGTCGCGAAACGTCACCATCAACGGAACAATGCCATTCGTCGGGCTTGCCGTGAAACCGGCAATCGGCGCCGTCGCCGACGCGACTACCAGTCTCACGTATCCGTGAGTGCTAATGTCCACAGTATATCCCGCGTTCGGATTTGGCGTCGTGCCAATCGCCAGGATGCTGGCAGTGCCGTTGGTGATCAGATTCCCACTGTACCGAAACAGGGTGTAGGTGCCGTTGGAGAATCCGCCTGCGTCGACAACGTTGAGCGTGCCATTCAGCGTCAAGTTCCCGCCGACCGTTGTCAGGTCGCTGTTGGTGCCCAGGGCGTATTCCAGGATGGCTCCTTGATTGAGCGTCAGGTTATTGCCAACGCTCAAGGATTCCACTCCATTGCCCGGCGATAAAACCCCGTTCACGGTTACCGGACCGCTGATGGTGCCGCTGCCACCGAGCGTCGCGCCATCGACGACGGTAACGAAGCCCGAGCCGGTTCCGCTGCCATGCGTGCTGTTGACCATCAACGTGCCGTTACTCACGATCGTGCCGCCGCTGTACGTGTTTGCACCGGACAGCGTAAGCGTGCCTCCGACCACGGCAATCGCCACGGTATGCGGTGTCCCGCCGCTGCTACCGTTGGCTATAGTACCGGCAAAGGTCGTGTCGAGCCCTGCGGCCCCGACGATGTATGTGTCGATCCCCGGGCCAGTCTGGTTGCTGCCCCGCAGGATCGCCCCAGCACCACCGATCAGTCCGCCAAGCGCAATCCCAATGCTCGCGCTGGAGTCGTTGTCGAGGACGCCAAAGGCGCCGGCATCGAACACGGTATCGGTCCCACCCAACAAACTGGCGCTCTGGTCAAACCGCAACGTGCCATGGTTGGTCACCGAGAGCGTCCCGTTGAACGCGGAGTAGTCTCCTCCCAACGTCAACACGCTGCTCGACGGGAGCGCCATCGTCAGGGTATCGGAACCAACCAATATGCCGCTGAGTGTGTTATTGCCGCTCGTGACAGCCAACGTGCTCGCCGAGACGATGGTAATCGGCGTGTTTGAAGACACCACCGAATCCTGATTAAAGGCGAGCGTGCTGTCAGACAGGGTAATCGGGCCGGCGCCCAACACGCCTTTATCGGTGATGGCAACCGAAGTGTTGAAGAACGCCAGCGCGTTGTTCGTCGGGGGCGCAGCCAACCCGCCGATCGTCACCGGCGTAGCGCCGGGCGCACTGTTGGAAACGACTATTTGGGCGTTGTAGAGCGTCAATGCATTGGTGCTGACGGGGCCGCCGAGTTGCGAATCGATAATCTGGATTGCCTGCGCATTGTAAATCTCAAACGTATTTGTCGGCGCCGTGATGTTCACGTCGCACAGCGTGAAGTTGGAAACCAGCATCTCCGGCAGGCCCCAGAGGATGCCGGCAATATTCCCGCCGACAGCCGTGGCCGTCACATTGCTGATCATCACGTTTCGCCAGATTGGCGTTGCACTGTTGACGAATTGCACAACGTCCGTGGACGCCATGAACGCGCTAACGTTGATGGCAGTCTTGGGAGTCCCCAGTTCGTTGTAATAACTGTAAATCGCGATCGGGAATGTCACATTCGTCATGGTCACATCGAGATAGGCAAGGTTCTGCACGACGCCCCCGCGTCCCCGGTCCGATTTCATGTGGATGCCGTATTCGGTTCCATTGAACGTGCAGTTGCTCACCAGCAGGTCATGAACGCCGCCGGAAGTAATGCTGCCAATGGACAAACCATGCCCGGTACCGAACGTGCAGTTGGAGATCGTGATGTTTGCCGCCGCCGCGCTTCCTCCGATCTCCACATTGTCGTCGCCGCAACTGATCGAGCAGTTCCGAATCAGCACACTGCTGGACGAGAGGTCCATCCCGTCCGTGTTGGGCGCGTTGTAAGGCGTGTTGACCGTGACCCCCTGAATCGTCAGGTTCACATTGCCGCCTTTCAGCAGCATATGGAACGTAGGCGGATTCTGGAGCGTCACATTTTGAATCAGGGAGTTGGAGCAGCCGCTCAGGCTGATGAAATCCGGGCGTGTTGACGCCAGTGGATACCACCAGTTGGTGCCCTGCCCATCGATCGTTCCCGGACCGTTGATCTCGACGTCATGCAGACGCGAGCCACTGATGAATGGTGTTGTGGACCCTGGCCAACTGCTCATCGGAAGCATCCGCAACACCGTGTTGGTGTCGATCTCCAGGGAAATGTTGCTCAACAACGTGATTGGCCCGCTCAGGTAGTTCGTCGACAGGCCCACCGCGGACACGACGACCGTGCCGCCGCCGGCCCGGGACACTGCATTGATCGCACTCTGAATCGCTGAAGCATTGTTCGCTATGCCATCGCCGACCGCGCCAAATGCGGTCGCATTCGTGCTCAGCGCCGGGATGTTCGGCAATGGTGGATCGCCCTGCGCCACCGGCGGCGCGATGTTGGTGACAATGATGTAGTTCACCAGGTTCGTCATGCCGATGCCACCGGGGCCAAGAACGAACAGGCTTACCGAGTTGGTGCCCACGGCATTGTACGTATAACTTACCGTGTTGGCCGTGGTATTCGTGCTGGAACCGTCGCCGAACTGCCAGAGCCGATTGGTAATGAAGCCGGTCGAGTTGTCAGAGAAGACCACCGTCAATGGAACGACGCCGGCCGTCGGAGTGCCGTTGAAGTTCGCCACTGGCGGCGGAAGATTGGTGACCACAATGTAACCGGCGTGCGTCATATTACTCGATCCGAGCGGGCCATAAACCGTCAGGCTCACCGTGTACGAGCCGTTCGCCGCGTACGCATACGCGACGTTCGTCGCCGTCGTGTTGGTGATCCCGCCGTCGCCGAAGTCCCAGTATCGGTTTGTAATCATGCCCGTGGAGGTATCCAGAAACGTGACCGTCAAGGGGGCCGTGCCGATGGTCGGAGCGCCACTGAAACTGGCTGCCGGTGGTCCCTCGATAATGGTCAGCGTGCCGCCGGAGCTGGTGACGCTGCCTGCGCTGTTCGATACGATCACGGAGTACACGCCCGCGTTGGCATCCTGTGCGTTGGTCAGAATCAGCGTCGTCCCGGTTGCGCCCGCGAGCACATTCGTTCCCTGGAACAGCCATTGGTAAGACGGATCAGGAATGCCGGTCGCCGTAACACTAAACGTGGCCACTGCCCCCGCAGTCACCGTCATACTGACCGGGTTTGTCAGAATGTTCGGCGCCAACTGCGGCACCCAACCGTACAACCAGCACGTTGCGGAGCTGGCGCAAGCCTGACGGGGATCCCCGTTCGTGAGCACGGTCAGCCCCACGTCTACCGCGGCCGAATCGTCCAGATTGCTGTTTCCGTACTCCCACAGGATTTGGTTGCTCAGAACGCTGGAGATCGGCGTCACATAACCGTTGCCACCGGTGGTATCGATGTTGCAATCAATCCATGCCGCGACGCCGTCTGCGTTTCCGTTCGAATCCGACATTGTGATATTGGTCACGGTACCGCTGGATCGTGAGAGCAGGCAGTTCACGAAGGCGAAGCCATTGCTAGCGTAGTTTCCATTCGGCCCAAGCCAGCCGCCGGGGGTCGAGCCATTGTCGGTACGGGGCGCGGCCAGGTTGTAATTGCTGGCCGTGGGAATCGTGCGGAATTCGCAGTTGGTGATGAACAAGTTGCCGCCGCCCCAAATATAGTCGTAATTGCCCTGCACGAGGCTGTTGTAGAAGTAGCCCTGCGAGGAGTTGACGTTGGCCAGAATCGTGTCCTGACGACTGTCCACCTCGGCGTTGTTCAAGATGAACTGCTTGGCCCCCGTTTCAATCATCAACGCTTCGGCCTGCGAACCGCCTTGCGGTGTCGTATTGACGACGGTCATGTTTTCGATCGCCAGGTTGTTCGCATAAATCTTGAACACCATGCGGGAATGAGTGCTGCCATTGTTGACGTTATTGTTGGCATACTCCACAACCGTCCCCGTCCGGCTCTGCCCGCGAAACGTGATATTGTTCTTCCCCTTGGTGTCGACAATCTCCGTGTAGATGCCATTGCGTATATTCACCAGCGAGTACGTCGTGTTACCGTTGGGCAACGAATCCACCGCGCCCTGCACGGTGGCAAAGTCACCACTCCCGTCGGCGGCGACGACGAGGTTGTTCGGATTGGCGGGGCCGGTAGGTTTGGTCGTGAATGCCCAGCCATTGGAGGTTGTGATGCCGGCAAACAACGCGCCGTTGGTGTCGGTGAACAGACCGGCATCAACCGTCACAAAATACTGTTGGTTCATCGACAGTAAATCCAAATGCGGATAGATGGCCGCCGTGTTGCTGGTGATGATGATCGGGTAGGTGGCGAACGATTCCGTCCCGATGGTTCTTGTCTGTAGCAGGCCATGGCTCGTGTCGATCGTGTCCACGGGCGTGCCCGGGTTGGTCACGTTGTAGATATTGACCTTGCCCGTGCCGCGGAGGAGAGGCGCCTGGCTGAACGTGATGTACAACGGCGTGTCGTAGCACACGTTCGTCGCACCGTTGCTTGGTGACAAGACCGCCGTCATGGCGGAATCAACCGTCAGTATCGCGTTCGAGCTGGTGACCGACCCGGCGCTGTTGGCGATGAAGACGCTGTAATTGCCCGCATTGGCGGGAGCGGCGCTGGAAATCGTATAGGTGGGGTTGGTTGCGTTATTGATCGGCGTGCTGCCGAAATACCATTGAAAGGTCGGTGTTGGCACGCCGTTCGTGGAAACCACGGTGAACGTGGCGCTTTGCGTATTCGTCACCGTCAGGCTTTGCGGTTGGGTCTGGATGGCGGGGGAGACGCTTACATCAAGGGTCGCACTGTTGGTCGCGCTACCTGCAACGTTATTGGCAATCAGCGTGTAAACAGATCCGTTTTGCGAGTACTGAACGTTCGTTAGAACGAGCGGAACCCCCGTTGCGCCCGCCATCAGCACACCGCCCTGATACCACTGCACGGTTGGTGTTGGCACCCCCGCCACGGCGGCACTGAACGTTCCGTTATTGCCCTGAATCACCATCTGGTCGCTCATCCCACTGATGCTCGGAGCAACGTTGCCGACGGCCACCGTCAACCCCATGCAGTTGGTGGCGACGCCAACGCTATTGCTGGCGATCAGGCAATACGTGCCGCTATCATTGGTCTGCGCGTTGAAAATGGTCAGGCTCGCCGTCGCACTGCCTGAATTCGTCGAACCATCCGCTTGGGCCCCATCAGTCGTATTGACGCCACTGAATTGCCAGTACACTGCGGGGGTCGGGACGCCAGTCACCGTTGCGCTGATCACGACCGTGGAACCGGGAGTGACGCTTTGGTTCGTCGGGCCAACCATGCCGGGTACTACGGGCATATAGGTCACGGCTACGAGACCCGCGGAAGCCAGCTGCGATGTGTCCCACAGTTTACTGGGATCCAACGATGGTAACGTAATCGGCGAGAAACCGCCGACTTGAGAGCCGACAAACAGTTGATACCTGTCTCCAATGTTCAGCGGCGCGACGCCGTTGGTGATTACGGTCAAGGTACCCGCCTCGGTCAATGTGCCTGCAACGTTAATCTGGTCGTTGCTGCCGATCTGGTTGCTGTCCAGTTTCAGGATCGTCGTCGAACCGGATGCCAGCGTCAGATCGTTGGAGAATACCAGAGTGCCAACCGAAGCCCCGGCCCCCAGCGACAACGTGCCTCCACTCGTGAACGTCACGCTCCCCACGATCGTCCCGAAGCCGCTCACCTTACCGGAGTTGTTGGTAACGCCCATGGAAGCGCTGAACAAGCCACCGGAAACGCTCAGGCTGTTTCCGGCAAAAATCGCCACCGAGGCGACGTTGGATATGGTGCCGTTGTAGCCGGCGATCACGGAGTTGCCGATTCCGCCCGCATTGCCGATCGTGATGGCTTGCAGTCCGTTGTCCCACAGGCCGCCTCCCTGAACCGTTACCGTGTTGCTCGATGAACCGGTGCCGGTTCCGATGAGCGCGGGTTGAGTCTCGCTGAACAACCGCCCACCCGTATCCGCCAGAACGAAATTGAAGGCGGAGGGTGAAACGGTGCCGAGATTCAGGTTCTTCAGCATGGTCATCGAACCCGAATTCGAAATCACCAGCGAGTTGCCGTTGACGTTCGCGGTATTGGCAAGTACCACGATTTGATTCGTGCAATAGGAATTGGGACCACCAATCACGAATTGAGAACCGCCCGAGCCACTGGAGTTACCCACAATAACATTGCCTGCCACGATGGTGCCGTTGGTCAGGAACACCGTGGACGGTCCGCTGCGACCGACAATCATCCGCGCGTTGCCGGTCGAGTTGGTGCAATACATCGTCCCCACCGAGATGTACATCACGGTAGTTCCCGAGTTCCCCAAGACAAAGGAGGAGGCGCTGCTCGAATTGGCGTTGATGCCCGCAAAGATATTCGTGCCGAAATCCAGCGTCAGCGCGACGCTGTGCCCCCCGGCCGAGGCTCCAAACAAAATGGTGCCGATCCCGGAAAAGTTGTTGGTAAGAGGGATATCATAGGTGCCGTTCTGCGCAAAGGTCGCACTGTCCGTGAGGCCGCCCGGCCCCCCCGCCGGGGTCCAGTTGTTGGGGTCATTGAAAAGCCCGCCGCTTGGGCCGGTCCAGGTAAACGTGCCCGCCCGGCTGTTGACACCGCACGCAAGCAATCCCAAGCCGAGCGCCAATATGCGCGCCCCACGGACAGCACGGTCCCGGCCCGCGCCACGACGGGAGCCAAAATGTCCAGGACAGCGCAATGCGACAACGTCGGAGTGAAATATCTTCATAGCCTCACCAGTCTGATTTTGCCCTGTGACACGAGAGAAGAGATGGGAGCGAGAGGTCGTAGGCATACGCCGACGGGCCTTGTCGATTCCTGCAGAACACCTTTGACGCTCATCGAAGCCATCACTCTTGGAGCGAAACGGTACCGTTCATGAATCGTTCAGTTAAACGTCAACGCCTTCAAGAATCGCCGACGGATTCCTCCAACCGCCGTTATGAAGGCACTCCTGTTCCCACGCCACCCATGATGCATGATGCGTGCCAGCGATGGGCCGGGTACACCTCGCAGAAACGGACCCGCGCACGATGGCAGGAAGCACTGCAATCACGCCGAATAAGGAGAGAAATGACGGGGTTTCGCCCCTAACAAGCAGGCTGGCGTCCCGGATCGTACAGGCCTGGAACCAGAATGTAATTCCTCTCCGTGATTGAAAATGCTATGGGGGGACACGCCCCTCGTGCGTGATCATGCTCCCATTTGACACCACACACGTGCTTGCATTCGCGACCGCGCTGGTTTAGGAAAACTGGCCGCCAATAACCGAAAGGGAGCATCCATCAGATGGAATCGGACATACTGCAAAATCTCTATGTGTTTTTGCTGGCGACGTTTCTGGGTCTGGAAGTGATCCGGCACGTTTCGCCGCTGTTGCACACGCCGCTCATGTCACTCACCAATGCCATCTCGGCCATTGCCGTCGTCGGCTCGATCGTCATCGCCGGCGAACAGAGGACGACGCTGAGCGCCGTGCTCGGAACAGTCGCGGTCGCGGCGTCGATGACCAACATCGTTGGCGGTTACATGATCACCTACCGCATGCTGGTCATGTTCAAGAAACGCGAACCCAAGAAGTCCTAATGGAACACCTGATTCAATTCGCCTACATCGGCTCAGCCGCGTGCTTCATCCTCGCCCTGAGATGGATGAGCGCGGTGCCAACGGCCCGCCGCGGGGTCGTCACGGGGATCCTCGGAATGACGCTTGCCGTTGGCGGCACGTTGCTGCTGCTCGGCCCCGAGGCGCACGCCCACGGTTGGTTTGACACATACCGCTGGATCCTGGTCGCGTTCGTGGTCGGCACGATTATCGGCGTGCCCATGGCGATGATGCCGATGACTGCCGTGCCGCAACGAACCGCGTTGTCGCACGCATTCGGCGCTCTCGCTGCCGCGTTGGTCGGAACAGCGGAGTATTACCTGCGTGGCGCCAGTCTGACCCATTTTATCATGACCGCCCTTGGCGTCGAAGTGTTGCTGGGGTATTTGACGTTCACGGCGAGCTTGATGGCCACCGGCAAGCTTCAGGAAATCCTTCCCACACGCCCCATCACGTATCGCGGGCAGAATTTCGTTAATTTCGCCCTGTTTGGCATCGCCGCCGCTTGCACCGTCATGCTGATCGTGGACCCGTCAAAATCCTGGTTGTTCCCGATCATCTCGGTGTTGGCGCTGATCTTCGGCGTATCGCTGATCATCCCAATCGGCGGCGCCGACATGCCCACGGTTATTTCGCTGCTCAACTCCTACGCCGGACTGTCTGCCTGCGCGATGGGCTTCGTGCTCAACAACAAACTGCTCATCATCGCTGGCGCGCTCGACGGTTCGTCGGGATTCATCCTCTCGGTCATCATGTGCAAGGCCATGAACCGCTCGTTCACCAACGTCCTGTTCGGCGCGTTCGGACAGGTTCAGGTCGCCGCCGCAACCACCGAAAAACGTCCCGTTCGCAGCGCCGCGCCGGAAGAAGCGGCGGCATTGCTCGAATCGGCGAATACCGTGATGATCGTGCCCGGCTATGGCATGGCTGTTGCCCAGGCCCAACACAGCGTCCGCGATTTGTTTGACGCACTGACCAAGCAGGGCGTGACCGTCCGCTTCGCAATCCACCCTGTGGCGGGACGAATGCCCGGTCACATGAACGTGTTGCTGGCCGAAGCCGATATTCCCTACGACAAATTACTGGAGATGGACGAGGCGAACTCCGAATTGCCGCAGACCGACGTCGTGCTCATCATCGGCGCCAACGATGTGACCAATCCCGCCGCGCGCACCAACAAGGCCAGCCCGATTTACGGAATGCCGATCCTCGACGTGGACAAGGCGCGCACGGTCATGGTCATCAAGCGCAGCATGAACCCCGGCTTCGCCGGCATCGACAACGAACTCTACTATCAGGACAAGACATTGATGCTGTTCGGCGACGCGAAGGGATTCACCGCCCAGATCCTCAAGAACCTGAGCGGCGCCAACGGCGGCGGCTTCCACTGAGTAGCCGGAACGATCAGCCCCAATCTTTCGTCCATCGACCGCGCCGAAAACGGCCGCACGCCCTGCCCATCCCCAGTCACCCCTCCACTGGCCGACCCCAGCCCTCCCCCACCCACCCCGCCCGCGCCACAAGGTCGGCCTGGGATGGCTCGCCCTACTGCATGCCGTTGACGATGACGTCGATCAAGGGCAGGAACATGGCGAACACGATGGTCGCCACGATCACCGCCAGGAACACAATCATGATCGGCTCCAACAGCGATGTCAGCGCCCCCACGGCGTTGTCCACCTCCTCGTCATAAATGTCCGCCACTTTGATCAACATGTCCGGCAGAGACCCCGTCTGCTCGCCGACACCCACCATGCTGATGACCATCGGCGGAAACACGTTGGACGCTTTCAGAGACCGCACAATCGGCTCGCCTTCCTTGACCGAGTCATGCACGCAACTCACCGCGTCGGCAATCACCGCATTGCCCGCCGTCTCGCGGACAATGCTCAGCGCCTGCAGAATCGGTACCCCGCTGGAAATCAATGTGCCCAGCGTCCGCGCGAATCGCGCAATCCCAACCTTCCGCACGATTTGACCGAACACAGGCGCCCGCAGCTTCAGCGAATCGATCGCGAAACGTCCTTTCACCGTCTTGCCCACGATCCTAAACGCGATAAACAAACCGACCGCGCTGCATGCCATCAGCACACATTGGTGCCGCACCACGTCGCACACACCAACAACGAAAACCGTCAATCCCGGCAGCGAGCGTCCATTCATCAAATCGCGGAACACATCCTGGAAGGCCGGCACAACCTTCACCATCAGCAGCACCACGATCATCATGGCCATCGTCATCACCACGGTCGGGTACGCCATCGCCGCAATCACTTTGCCCTTGATCCGCTGCGCTTTCTCCTGGAATTCCGCCAGCCGTTTCAGCGTGACCTCGAGCATGCCACCGGCCTCGCCCGCCCGCACCATGTTCACATACAATTTGCTGAAGATCTGCGGGTGCTCCGTCAGCGCATCGCTGAATGTACTGCCGCCTTCGACCGCTTCCGTCACTCGCGCCATCGTCCGCTGCAAAACAGGATTCTTCTCCTGCTGGCGTAGCGCCTCGATTCCCTGGAGAAGCGGCAGACCCGCATCGATCAATGTCGCCAATTGACGCGTAAACGATGCCAGCGATTTGGATCGCACCTTGTTGTTCGGCAGAAACCTCAACCTGATCCCACCGACGCTCTTCCTGGCGGGTCTCTCCGCAGGCTTGACGGCCCTCGTCGGGGCGGGCACAGCCCGACTCGCCTTTGGGGTGTTGACGACCCGGGTGACGTTCGTCGGGAAATAACCCATGTCCCGAATCCGTCTCAGGGCGTTGCTGGTGTCATTGCCATCCAGAACGCCGGCAATCTCCCGACCCTTCACATCCACCGCGGCGTAATTGAACCTTGCCATTTGGACCTCCCCTGCGACCTCCCGGTCGCAAGTACTCGCGCGCATCTCGTTCACCATCCATCACGCTCCGCTCCGTCCAATTAGACAGCGCCAACGTCACTTCCTCACGTCGAACCATCGTCCCTAACTCCTTTACAATTTGTCATTCTGAGCGTAGCGAAGAATCTCAGTCGTTTCCTGAAACCGCTGGCTTCACCGAGAGTGCAGCTGAGCCGCAAACGTATTACCGTGAGGTTACGTTAGCCAAGCGCTACTCCCCACCCCCCATCCACCAAATTGTCAAAGATCACCAGCAACACGGCCAAGCCGAGGCGCGAGGGCAGCGACGAGATGGCGTCGTGCCGTTTCGAGGCCCCCAGGGCGTAGCGAAGGGGCTGAGCGGAGCCAACTGGCTTCGTTTCGCAATCCCACCCCCCGAACGAAGCCAAACGAAGCCAACCTGCTTTTCGACCTTTCGCCTTTTGTAATCACCTATTGGCGAATGACATCCAATCGAGACACACCCCAGAAACCGTTGGCTTCGTTTCGCAGTATATACCCCCCTGCCTCTCTCTCTCACTCGTACTCTAGCTCTTGCTCTTCCTCTCCCTCTTACTCTCCTAACGCTAAACGGGTAACCGTGAACTGCGAACCAATCCCTATTTCAAAGAACTTGAACTACATTATCACAAATACCAACTCAACCCAAGCACACAATATCGCCTACCGATTCTTTCCTTCTTGACAGCCCTCTATTTATAGGCCGGTGTAGAGGCGCTTCTGTGAAGCACCTGTCGTAGATAGGGCGCGATGGCCCAGCGCGCCGCAAGGAGAAGTATCGCCTCGCCCCCCCCTGGGGGGGCCGAGTCCGACGAGACGCCGCCTTCCGTGCCCCGACGGCAAAGGGTCAGGGTGAGGGGGCATTCGTCAAATGTATCCCGTCGTTCCGTTGTAAGACGTGTGGCCCACACGGCGGTCGTTCATGTTACATAACCTGCATCCAGCGCGGGACGCCGAGATCGTACGGCAAATCGAATCCCGGCAAGCGTCGGAACGGAACACCATTTGCCTCGCAGAGTCCCGCGAGGCTGATGCCTCTGCCGTGGCCGAGCACCATTCTGCGCGCTCGCAGGCGGAGGAACTGTACTGTGTCAATGACTCCCTTGCTGTCAGTCTCCGCGCGGGGATGTACTCACGCGGTTGAGCCTTATAAGGGCTTGAAGTCGATTGTCCAGCAGTCTTTCGACCTTGCCCATGAATTTGGGCACGTCAAACGGAACCGTCTCCTTATCATCGAAACCAGGTCTGAGGTACTTGCCCGTCCTCCGTTCACCCTCTAAATCGTTGCCGTCCGGATTGTAGACAAAGACAATTGGTGTAAAAGCGTAGGCTGCCGATGACGAAACGGTTGGCCAGAAGGTCGGCAGTTCATCAATTGTCGGGTTAAAGATGATTACACCGAACTCAAAGCTCCCCGTCTTGAATCCCTTTGCGAATGCTGCCATATGGTCGACGACGAGAATCTCGCCTTTGCCGTGCTCGAAATATCTCAGAATGTCCGCGATTATTTCAGAAATTGTGCGCACTCCGTTACGCATGCCACCATCCATTATTACGACACGCTTTTGATGCTCAAGTGCAGGCACTAGAAAATGCACTTTCGTTCCTATAGACTTTGTGAACTTATCCAGCAGAACGTCATAAGGGAGTAGTTGGCAATTTGCAGGTATGCGCCTCTCCATCTGCTGATTCAGCATCTCATCTGCAACAATTGGGTATATTTGCTCGCTCAATCCCATTACCACAAAAATGTGCCCTCTGTTTCCAAGCACGATAGTATGGAAGGGCCTCAGCAAAGTCGTGTTTGGGAAATCGTGCAAGTATTGTTCTGACTGGGCAATAGCCGTTTCTGCATCACGACTTAGCGTAACGAGGTTCTTTCTAGTTAAAGTCGCAATGATTGAGTCCGGACGCTTAATCTCGATAACGCCGTATTGTCCGGACGACCTCGGTGATCCCGGGAAGAAAATAAAGTCAGGCTCGCTCTTGCCCGGTGTTCCCATTGGCAGAATGTCCATGGGAAAAAGGCGCAGGGGGAGGGATTGCGAGAGTATGTACGGACACCGTGTAAAGAGTTTCTGAAAGTCCCGTTCAGCCGCTTGTCGCTCGATAAGCGAGGCAAACTGATCCCGCGCGTCTCTTAATTGGTCGCGAGAAGGATGTTTCATGTGATACCCTCCCCTTCCAGTGCTCGATTCCTTGCGGGGCCTCTCCGCCTGGCCTTATTTACCTAAATGTTTTGGGGAATCGGACCTCGATCTTGCACCCGGCGCAGTATCGGTTTCCAAGGGAGCAGCCACGATTTCAGCAGTATTGATCACTCCTCTGTCTTGGGCTTCGTTCAAAGAACGAAGTGGCCGGTGGATGAGTTCATTCAAGAGCGGCGCAAGGTCTTGGTCAGTGGCACCGAGGTCTCGTGCAATCTGAATTCGTTCCCGTATCACCTTGTTTTCAAGGATCCTGTTTTCCAATTTGAGCTTAGCTGCCTCCGCTGCCTCACGGTAGTTCTCGTCCTTACGTCGTTCATGGCGATCCTTCAAGTATTCTCGGATGACCTCCATTGGATTAAGCTTCCCAAGGAAATCCCAAAAGCCCGGCGACTCAAGCCGCACGCCATAAAGGATCGCGCGAGATTCCAATGGCAATTGGTTGCTAATCTCATAAGGCGACGGCGGTTGAGTGATACGCTGGCGGATAAATGGACTGCTGACAATCTGCCGCCGCATGGGGTCAATGAGAAGAAGCCGCTCCCATAACAGTGCGTCCCCGCGTGCCTGCCTAATCCCTCTGTCAAACAGCAGAATGCTGTTGTAAGCATGTTCAAACGAATCAAGGAAACTTCGAATCTCAGTTAACCGGACATGGCCTTCTGCATGAATTCTAAGTACCACACTCTCTTCTTCTCCTGATGCAGGCATTCCGCTCTCCTTCCTTGAACTAAGATCATCTTCGCGCCGTCAGCATCCTGTTCACGGCATCCTTCCAGATACGCATCCGGCCATTCTACCCTCTTTGCCCCCTTTCGCCAAGCCTCTGCCGAGCCTGCTGAAACAGTTCCCGCCCGACCAAAGGACTGCGCAACAGGGGGCACGGCCAGACCACATCTCACTTTTCATCATTTCGCGTTGCGCCTCCGGCGATGCCTACCACTGACAGATATCGCCCCATGGGCCTGCTACCTTCGGCCCGGCCCGCTGTGAGCTTATCCTGTCGCTGCACTGCCCGCCCCACCGTGGCATCGTCCACTCCCCTGCCAACGAGGCCCTGCCGCCGGCTTTGGCAATTCGGCGCTTCACGGAGGCTCCGCTGCATCGTATTCTCTGGACGGCATGACCGCGAAGGAATTCCAGAAGCTGGTGACAGGAGACAAGAGCGATTTTCTGGATCGCTTTCCGGCGCTGTTGAGCGAAAAACACATCGAGTATTGCGTCATCGACGGGCTGGCCGTGAACGCGTACGCCGAGCCGGTCGTGACGCTGGACTGCGATGTCGTGGTGGTGATTTCGCGGCTCGCAGAATTGGAACAGGCCTTGCCCCCCATGTGCAAAGTCGAACGCTTTGAGCACAGCCTCAATTTGACTAACAAACAGTCGGACGTGCGCATCCAGATTCAAACGGATCCGCGCTATCAGCCGTTTGTCAGCCGTAGCGGGAAACGCGACGTCCTGGAGCGAACGCTTCCCGTGGCCGACATCGAGGACCTGCTACAGGGCAAGATTTGGGCGTATCAGGATGCGACCCGACGTGCCAGCAAACGCCAGAAAGACCTGGCAGATATTGCTTGGCTGATTGAAGCCCGTCCTGCATTGGAAGCCAAAGTGCCCGAGGAGATCAGAAGCAGATTGCTGACCTGAATTCGCTGAAGCACCATTCTGACCCAACACTCCCGTACTCCATTACTCCAGTCTTCGTATACTCCAGCTTTCGCGTCGCGCCTCTACGCCGGCTTGCTTCCGTTGTGCGTCACGCACGCGCCTTTGACGATCTCGTCGCTGAAATCCAAATTCAGCTTGCCGTCCTTCACAATCAGCTTGAGCAACTCCACCACGTTCCGCCCGTACAACTGGCTCGCATGCACAGGCAACGTGCTCGGCAAATTCGTCGGCCCGATGATCGTGACACCGTGTTTGACGACTTCCTTGTCGGCCTCGGTCAGTTCGCAATTGCCGCCCGTCTCCGCCGCCAGATCCACAATCACCGACCCCGGCTTCATCGCCGCGACCGTCTCCTTGGTGACCAACCGCGGCGCCGGCCGCCCCGGAATCAACGCCGTCGTGATCACCACGTCAAATTCCTTCGTCTTGTCCGCGAGCATCTGCTGCTGCTTCCGCTTCGCCTCGTCGGTCAACTCCTTGGCGTAACCGCCCTTGTCCTGCGTGTCTTTCACGCCGAGATCGAACTCCAAAAACTTCGCGCCGAGACTTTCCACCTGCTCCTTGACCACGGGCCGCACGTCGTACCCCCACACCACCGCGCCGAGCCGCCGCGCCGTCGCGATGGCCTGCAATCCCGCCACGCCCGCCCCGAGCACGAGCACCCTCGCCGGCCGGATCGTCCCCGCCGCCGTGGTCATCATCGGCAAATACTTCCCCAGCGCCGTCGCCGCGATCAGCACCGCCTTGTACCCCGCCACGTTCGCCTGCGACGACAGCGCGTCCATGCTCTGCGCCCGGCTGATCCGCGGCACCGCATCCATGCTGAACGCCGTCACCCGCCGCGCCCCCAGCCGTTTCACCAGCTCGGGATTCACCGCCGCGTACAGAAACGCAATCAGCACCGCCCCTTCCTTCAACGCATCCGCCTCATGCTTGCCCAGCCGCGGATGGTCCATCGGCTTGTGGATCTTCACCACAATATCCGACTCGCCAAACACATCCGCCGCGCTGACGATCTTCGCCTTCCCCTTCTCATACTCCCCGTTCGAGATGAACGCGCCCTCGCCCGCCCCGTCTTCCACCAGCACCTCCAACCCGAGTTTGGCGAGCGCGGCCAATGAGTCCGGTGTCAGCCCGACGCGACGTTCGTGGGGCACAATCTCTTTTGGAATTCCAATTTTCATGGGTAGAATCGGGCTGCTCGTATACCAAAGCCCTGCCCGGTTGTCATTCCCTTTCCGGGCATTGTCCTAGCATCAACTGCCAACCCCCCGATAAGCGCCCCCATCACGCAAAATCGCCCGCCGGCAACCCAAAATCCACCGTCCGCCGTCACCCTTCGTCGTCACCCGGCGGAAGCATCCAGCACCTCCGCAGATTTCGAAACAGGCGCCACCAGTACACCGGCGCAAACACCCCATACTCGCAGATCGATAGCAGCAGATACCCCCCAATCACCAGCGCCGACGGGCGGATATCCCGATACACCCCGGTGCTCAGCACCTCGCCCTGGGAAAAGATGTAGATGTACGGCAACGTGTTGTTGTACGGCCCCACCGCTGCGCCGCACTCGGGGCAAAACCAACGGTCATGTTCCTGCGGCGTGAAACATCGCAGACATACCGGCACGCAATCCTGACTCTTCAGCTCCGCCGTAAGCTCCGGCCCCCACGGATCAGGCGGCACCGGCAATCGACGCGTCCAGTCCGCCACCGCCACGCCCAGCCGCCACAGGCACAGCAGCCCCACAACCACATAAATGAAGGTCTCGATTCCCACGGCACCGCCCTCACGCGTGCCAACAGCAAACCGTCACCGCCGACAGGCAATTTGACGATCCAACTCTCGCACTGCCAATCTCACACCGAATCCAAAACCGCAATAGCGACGATCAGCGAACCGGGGCGTCGCCAGCAGTCGATGCCTGTCAGTACGACGACGGCAAGGACGGCGCTTTATGAGCCAGGACGAAATACGCTCCCACTTCAGCATCGATGTCCTTCCAAACCGATGCGGACCGCGCTTCGGCCATGTACTCGTCACGCAACTCAGTCAACCGGCTCACGTCGCCCAGAGTCATCCCATAAAGCGGGTTCTTCATCGCCAACTCCCACGCAGCTTCCAGCAGATTCACCGTGAAATAGTTGGCCGTTGGCTCGGCCATGACCTCCGACCGGACAAATCCGGCACCATCGAGAATCGAGCGGCACCGTTCGGGCGTCCCGGTCTCGCGACCGACCACGCCAACTCGAATCCCATGTCGAGCGGCGATGACCCGAAGCAGATGACCAGTCGCATAGGAAAGCTCCGACCAACAGTTGAACGCCAGCCGACCCCCCGGCCGAAGCAACATCTGCCAGCGCCTCAATGCGGCGGGAACATCACTCATGTACGGCAGCGCGTTGCAGCAGAAGATCACGTCGAAGCTGCCCGCCGGGTAATCCAACTTCTCAGCGTCCGCCTGCACGAGTTTGACATTGCTTACACCCGCCGCCGCGACGGCTTCTCTGGCCCGTTCCAGCATGACGGCAGAGATGTCCACGCCGAGGACCGTACCCCGTTCCCCCACAAGCCGCGCCGCCGGGACCGCCACGAAACCCGTCCCCGTCGCAATGTCCAACACCCGCTCGTTCGGCTGCGGCGCCCCGAGACGGACAACTCGCTCCGCCAACCGGGAATGGATCTCGCTCCGGCTGTAGCCGGTGCGGTCATCAAACATCTCGGCGACTGCTCGCTTGTATCGGTTATGGGGTTGCGACTCCACAACGCTCAAATGTGCGCCGCCACGAACCGCGAGGAAAGCTCAAAAACAGATCCCACCGGCGCACACCGCAAAACCGTCAGCGCTAGAAATCAACCTCGCTGGCGCCGGGTATATCGCCGGATTTCCGGCTGCGCGTCTTGGTCGTCCAGTCCACGCGTTTGACCCGCACTTTCCTGGCGACGAACGCCCCGTCAACGTACTCCCAATACACCCGCACCTTGACCGCCTTGTCAAACCGCAGGTAATCCTCGTGCTTCTCCGTGCGCTTGATCGACTCCCATATGCTGCCGTTCGGGAAATGACCGGCCGTACCCGCGTTGCCCTCCAACAGCGCCTTCACGTCGCTCTTGGAAAAATAGCTGCTGGCGTCTTCCTTGGTGTAGATCGCTTCGACCGCCCTGCCGGTCGCCGACCGACCGTGCCTCGTCATCCCGCGATTCGCCGCGGCGTCATCGGGAGCTTGTTGGCTCGTGTCGCGCACGTCGTCGAACGCGACCTCAATGCTCGTGCCGTCCTTCTTGTAGAAGGCGGAATACTTCTCATCCCGCGCCGGCTTGCCGTAGCGGGCATCACACTCGCTCCACGTCTCGCCAATGTCCGCAAACCCGATCGACGCGGAGGCTATTCGTAGCGCAAGGATTCGATCGGGTCGAGGTTGGCGGCTTTCCAAGCCGGGTACGTGCCGAAGACGACCCCCACCACCGAGCAAATCATCAGACCGAGGATGACCCAGTCGAACGGGATGACGGGCGGGACTTTCAGGTAGCGGGCAGCGATATTCCCGCTGCCAATGCCCAGCAGCACCCCGATGACGCCGCCGATCTCGCAGAGAACCACGGCTTCGACGATAAATTGTGTCAGGATGTTGCGCTTCTTGGCGCCGACGGCCCGGCGGATGCCGATCTCGCGGGTTCGTTCCGTGACGGACACGAGCATGATGTTCATGATGCCGATGCCCGCGGCAAGGAGCGCGATCGAGCTGACGACCGAAACGCCGATGCGCACCGCCCTGGTGAACGAGTTAAACTGGGCGATCAGGGAATTGTTGGAAAACAGCTCGAAATCGTCATCGGCCCGGGGTGGGACCTTGCGGGCAACGCGGAGGATGCCGCGGACCTGCTCGACGGTGTCATCGTAGCTCGCGGCGTCACGAGCCTGCACGAGGATCGTCAGGCTGCGGACCCGGCCGAACCGGTTGAGGGCCGTCGTGATCGGGATCACCGCGAACTTGTCCTGCTCGCCGTTGACGGCGCCGCCTTTGGGCGCGAGCACGCCGGCGACGGTATAACTGACGCCGTTGATCTTCAGGTGTTCCCCAACGGGGGAACCGAAGGGAAAGACCGTTTTCGCCAGGCCGTCCCCCAATACGCAGACGTCACGGGCGTTTTCCACGTCGGTCTCCGACACCGCCCGACCGGCGGCGAGGGACCAGTTACGGGCGGGGAAACTGCCCGGTGTTTCGCCGAGCAACTGGACCGAGGGCGGCGTTTTTTGATAGCGGGTCTCGACCTGACCGCCCCAGAGATTGGCTTCGATGCCGACGCTGCCGGCGAGGGTCGCCTTTCGCTCCACCAGGCGTGCCTGGGCGAGGCCGATATCCCGGCGCCGCCAGTATTTCTCGAAGCCCTCCGAACCGCCAAAATAGAGGGCCGGCCATTTCTGAACGGCGAACGTCTGCCCGCCCAACTGGCTGATTTCCCGTTCGATGTTCGCCTTCAACGCCCGCATCGTCGTCATCACCACAATGATCGAAAACACGCCGATGAGGACACCAAGGAGTGTAAGCACGGAACGCAGTTTGTGCGCCGCCAGGGCGCTCAGAGCCATGGAACAGCTCTCGCCGGATTCGGCGAACAACCGCGTTGGTTTTTGCAATTTCATTCGTTCCGCAATGCGTCGACAGGATCCAACCGCGCGGCCCGCCACGCGGGCACGAAGCCGGAGACCAGGCCCGTCACCAGCGACACCAGCAACGCAATCCCGACGATGGTCAACGACATGGTCGTGGGTATCAACCATTGGCGCACGGCTAAGGTCAGCGGCCAGGCAATGCCCAGGGCGATCAACCCGCCGAGCACGCAGATGCACGCGGCTTCGATGAGGAACTGCAGAAGAATCGTGCGTCGCTTGGCGCCCATGGCTTTGCGGATGCCGATTTCGCGGGTTCGCTCGGCGACGGACACGAACATGATGTTCATGATGCCGATGCCGCCGACGAACAGTGAGAGACCGGTGATGAACAACCCGACGAGGGCGATGGTGCCCGTGAGGCGATGGAACATGGTCACGAACTGGTCCTGCTGGTTGATGGCGAAATCGTCCGGCTGATCCGGCGCGACGCGGCGGACCCGGCGCATCGCCTGACGCAATTCCTCGCGGGCCTCATCCAGTTGCACGAGTTCGGCGGCCTTGATCTGGATCTCGATTTCCGGGTTGCCGACGAAACTCGCCCGGAACTGTTCGAGGGGGATGACGATGCGATTGTCCAGACTGTACAGGCCGAGAAGCGTCCCTTGTTTTTCCAGCACGCCAATAACCTCGAACGATTGGGCCCCAATCTTGATTCGGTTGCCCACCGGTTCCTCGTGCGGAAACAGGTTGGTGGCGACCTGCGTGCCGAGGACGCACACAGGCCGGCCGCCGGCTGATTCCACGGCAGTCAGGGCGCGGCCCCGGGAAATCCCGATGCCGCTGACCGGGAAATACTGCTCGGTCGTGCCGAGGATCGTGACGCGGCTGGAGTTGTGGTTCTTGTACTTCACGGGCAGGCTTACATACGAAACGGGAGCGACGGCGGCGGCCAGAGTGAGCTGGCGGGCAAGGGCCTCTGACTCCGGGAGGCGGATCGGACGGCGTTTTTGCTCCCGAAGCCACTCATCCCAGGTATCGCTCATCCAGTTGTCGCGCTCCACGTAGAACACATCCGCCCCAAGCGCCGAGATGCTATTGAGAAACGCGCCGTTCAATCCTCCGATGGCGGCGCCCATGAGCGTGACGGTGACGATGCCGATGACAATGCCGAGCGTGGCGAGTACCGAGCGCATCTTATTGGCGCGGATGGCGTCCCACGAGATGCCGAAGCCCTCGCGGATTTCGGCGAACAACTTCATGGTGATGAGGTGTCGCTGACCAGGGGCGCGGTGAGGAATGGTTCCCGGTCCGCGGTCTGGCCGACGACGAGCCGTTCATCGCTGGCGATCAACCCGTCCCGGATTCGGATGATGCGATGAGTGCAGCGGGCAATGTCTTCCTCGTGCGTGACCACGATGATCGTGTTGCCTTTGCGGGACAGTTCCCCAAACAGGGCCATGATCTCGGCGCCAGTGCGGGAGTCGAGGTTCCCCGTCGGCTCGTCGGCGAGGAGAATCGATGGTTTGTTGACCAGGGCACGGGCGACGGCGACTCGCTGGCGCTGGCCGCCGGAGAGTTCGTTGGGTTTGTGATGGATCCGATCGGCCAGGCCGACCAGCGTCAGCGCATCCAGGGCGATCTGGCGGCGCTCGTGGGCCGGCACACCGGAGTAAATGAGGGGTAACTCCACGTTGTGCAGCGCGGCGGAGCGCGGCAACAGGTTGAACGTCTGAAACACAAACCCGATCTCCCGATTGCGGATCTCGGCGAGCTGATTGTCGCCCATCTGGCTCACGTCGATGCCATTGAGTTCGTAGCGGCCTGCGGTGGGCGTATCGAGGCAGCCGACAAGATTCATCAGGGTGGACTTGCCGGAGCCGGAGGGACCCATGATGGCGACGTATTCGCCCGTTTGGATTTCGAAGGACACGTCCCGGAGCGCGTGAATGATTTCCGTGCCCACGCGGTACTGGCGGGAGATATTTTGGAAACGGATCAGGGCCACGGTTACGTCTTGGGCTCCATGTCGGTCGCCGGTCCCTTGTGGATCTTCTTGCCATCCTGCAGGTCGCGGCTGATGGCTTTGTAACCGCCCGAGACAACCTCCTGTCCCTCGGTGAGACCGTCGGTGATCTCCCAATAATCCTCGTCGCTGATCCCGATCTTGACCGGAACCATTTTCACGTGATTGCCCTCCACGACGAACACGACCTCGGCGGGCGGGGCTGATTCCCTGGATTTCTTGTCCGATGGCGGGGCGTTGGTCGGGTCGGCGGACACATCCGCATTCGTGGCGCTGGCCATTGCGGTGTTCTTGCTGGATGCGCCCGTTTTGGGTGGGGTCGGCGCGCGCGTGGTGACGCTGGCCAGGGGGACGGTCAGCGCATTGGTGCGGTAGCGGGTCTCGATCTCGGCGCTGACGGACATGCCGGGACGGAACGCCTCGTTGTCGGTAACGCGGATGCGGACCTCGAACTTGGTGGCCTCCTGCGATTGCGTCGAGCCGGTGGAGAGCGAGCCGGTGTTCTTCGAGGAGTTCGCGATATCCGTGACCACGCCGGTGAACTTGCGGTCCTTGAACGCGTCCACATCCAGCCGCGCTTTCTGGCCCGGATGGATGAGTACGACGTCGATCTCGCCGACGTCGACGCGGGCCTCCATTTGGTTCAGATCGGAAATGGTCATAATTTCGGTGCCGACATTCTCGACGGTACCGAGCACGCGTTCGCCAGCCTGCGAATTCAGTTTGCTGATGGTCCCGTCGAGCGGGGAGACGATGGCTGTTTTGAGGAGCTGCTTTTCGGCGTAGTCCAGCGTGGCGCGGGCGACTTCGACCTGGCGTTGGGCGCTGGTGAGTTGGGCTTGGGCGACTTCGTAGGCGGCCTGGTACTGGTCAAAATCGGCCTGCGACACCAGCCGGGCCGCCAGCAATTCCTGGTTGCGTTTGAAGTCGGCCTCAGCCTTTCTCAGATTGGCTTCGGCCGTGGTTTGAGTGGCGAGAACGGCTTTGTACCCGGCGTCGGCCTGGTCGCGGCTGGCAATGTAATCATCGGGTCGGATTCTCACGATCAAGTCCCCTTTTTTGACGGAGTGACCTTCCTTAAAGGGCAAATCGATGATCTCGCCGCTGACTTCGGGGCTGATTTTGACCTGGACGACAGGCTGGATTTTCCCGTTGGCGACGACGACTTCGGTCAGGTCGCGTCGTTTGACGTTTTCGGTCTGGACGGTAATGACTGGTTCCTTCTTGCGGAAGAATCCGGCCCAGACCAGGCCGGCCACGATCAAGACGGCCAGAGCGAGGAGGATGAGTTTTCGACGTTTCCTAGAGATTGTCATTGGCTGACTGAGAACCGTTGGTTGGCGGTATTGGGGACACGGTTCCAACCGTTGTTATGTTTCACTTTCTGGCAGACACAACGTCACACCAAAACCTGGTCAAGTCGAACGGGGCGACGAGCCTGACCGGGCAAGGCCAGAGTTTACCCAAAGTCCTGCTGGTTGTCCAGACAGCAGTGGAGCGGAGCGGGATGGGCCTAACCACAAAGTCAGGAAGGATCCGAAGCCGATGCAAACAAGGCATGCCCTCCAACTGCGGGAACGAGGTCAACACTTGCCCGACGCACACCACGATGATGCCTGACCGGCTTCCGCGGCTTTCCAAATTCCCGAATAGGATTGCACGAAGTCTCGGGGACCAACTCGTAACACCTGACAGCGCCAAACATCCTCACACATCGCCGCATCCGTTGGCATTGGCCAACGCGTTAGTCGCCAGCCCACCGCTATAACGTGCGGGTTTCCCCACCGTCGATGTCGAGGATGCTTCCCTGACAGTAGCTCGCGGCCGGCGAGGCCAGGAAGGCGACGGCATGGGCGATCTCCGCCGGTGTCCCAAACCGGGCGACGCCCAATTCCCGAGCCATGGTCTTGGCTGCCGTTTCGTAGTCGAGTCCCTTTTCGGTAGCAAGAGCCTGGATGCGGCGTTCGAGGCGCTCGGTCGCAATCGAGCCGGGATTGATGGCGTTGACGCGCACGCCGTCCGCGATGCCGCGATCGGCAAGGGCCTTGGTGAGGTTGAGCAACGCTGAATTGACCGAGCCCCCAATCGTGAACTCGGCGCTGGCCGTCCGTCCGCCGACCCCAATGATATTAACGATTGAGCCGCGGCTCGCGACCAGATGCGGCCACGCCGCGCGCGCGAGCCGCATCGCCCCGAAAAACTTCAAGGCAAACCCGTCCGCCCAGTCGGCATCGGTCAACTCCAGAAAATCACCGCGTTTGGTCGCGCCAGCATTATTGACCAGCACGTCGATCGCCCCGAACCGTCGGATGGTCGCCGCAATCACGCCCGTAGCGGCATCGGCTTGGCGCAAGTCGGCGACATGCACAAGGGTCTCGGTGCCGATGGCACTGGCAAGCTGATTGAGCAGGTCCCCCGAGCGGGCGACCAGGACAAGCCGCATATGTTCACGCGCCAATTCCTCCACGATCGCCCGGCCAATCCCGCGACTCGCCCCGGTAACGATCGCCACCTTGTTCGACAATTGCAAATTCATGAACGCATCCAGGGTATCAGCTCTCGACACTGGCCTGCATGAACCACCAAAGCCCGCCCTCTCCTTCGCAAAATGAAATTGGCGACCCCAACGGGATTCGAACCCGTGTTACCGCCGTGAAAGGGCGATGTCCTGGACCGGGCTAGACGATGGGGTCGCCGAAATTGCGGTGCGCGGCGAATATAGCGAATTAAGACCGGTTGGCAATCCCCAAAGTAAAACGCGCGCCTCGCGCGGTCGCCGCATCCATCTCGACACTCGAACGGGCAAGACGCCCACCGCTACACCGCCAAAATGTCCTTCTCCTTGTGCGCGAGCACCGTGTCGATCTCCTTGATGTACTCGTCCGTCTTGTTCTGGATCTCTTTCTCCGCGTGCTTGAGCTCATCCTCGGTGATCACGCCGTCCTTCTGCAATTTCTTGGCGAGATCGTGCGCATGCCGCCGTTCGTTGCGCACGGCCACGCGGCCATCTTCCGCCATCTTCTTGCAGACTTTGTCCAGCTCGCGCCGACGCTCCTGGTCAAGCTCGGGAATCGGGATGCGAATGATCTTCCCATCCACGCGCGGAGTGATGCCCAGCTCCGATTTCATGATCGCCTTTTCAACGGCCTGCACCAGTGTGCCGTCCCATGGCTGGACGACGATCAGACGGGGTTCGGGTGTCGAAATGCCGGCGACTTCGCGCAACCGCATGTGCGCCCCGTAGGCCTCCACCTGGATGTTTTCCACAAGTGACGTTGACGCCTTGCCCGTGCGCACCGAAGCAAACTCGTTGTGCACGAATTCCAGCGTCTTCATCATCTTCTCTTCCATCGAATCGAGGACTTCTTGCAGAGTCATACCGGAGAGATTAGAAATTCTCGTCGGAGATGTCAACCACACGCACATTGCTCATCGATGCCGATGACACGCTCTGGGAGAACAACATCTACTTCGAGCAGGTCATTACCGGATTCATCGCGAAGCTCGGCACGCTAAGTCACCCCGCGGAGCGCGTCGAGCAGTTGCTCTGGGAAACCGAACAGCGCAACGTCAAGGTCACCGGCTACGGCAGCATGGCCTTTTGCCAATCGTTGGAAGAAGTCGTCCGCGCCCTCAACGCTCCGGAACTCGAACCGTGGATCCGGGAGAAACAGCAGTGGATTCAACGCCACCCGATCGAGCTCATGCCCGGCGTGCGCGAAACCCTTCCCCGGCTCCATGCCGCCAATCGCCTCATCCTGCTCACCAAGGGCCGCGCCGAGGAGCAACTCGCCAAACTCGCGCGCTCATCGCTCGCGCAGTATTTCCACGCCGTCGAAGTCGTCTTCGAGAAATCGGTTCAAACCTATCAGGAAATCATCGCGAAGCATCGGCTCGCGCCTTCGCAAACCTGGATGATTGGCAATTCACCACGCTCCGATATCAATCCCGCGAAAGCCGCCGGCCTCGGCACGGTGTTCATCCCCTATCACACCACCTGGCAGCACGAGTTGGAGGAGATCACGCCCGACGGCGCCACATTGATGCTGGAGAATTTCGGCCAGCTCGCCGACCACTTCGTCTAGGCAAACGAACTACTCGCTCACGAGCGTGCCGATCGGCTCGCCGAGAATCGCCCGGCGGATGTTGCCGTACTCGAAAAGATCGAAGACCACGATGGGGATGCGATTGTCCATGCACAGCGAGAACGCCGTGGAATCCATCACGTTGAGCCGACCCTTCAATGCGTCCATGTAACTGAGTTTGTCGTACCGCTTCGCGGTCGGGTCGATCTTCGGGTCGGCCGAATACACGCCGTCCACCTTTGTCGCCTTCAGCAACACGTCCGCGCCAATTTCGCTGGCGCGCAACGCCGCGGTCGTGTCGGTCGAAAAGTAAGGGTTGCCCGTGCCTGCCGCGAAAATAACCACGCGCCCCTTTTCCAGATGGCGAATCGCGCGACGGCGGATGAATGGCTCCGCAACCGCCCGCATTTCAATGGCCGACTGGACGCGAGTGGATACGTGGTTTTTTTCCAGGGCATCCTGCAACGCGAGAGCATTGATCACCGTCGCGAGCATGCCCATGTAATCGCCCGCCGTCCGGTCCAGCCCATGTTTGCTCCCCGCCAGGCCGCGGAAAATGTTCCCGCCGCCAATCACAACCGCCAGCTCCACTTCGAGTTCCTTGACCTCGCGGATTTCCTTGGCAATCGAATCGCACGTCTCCGGTGAAATGCCGTACCCCCGCGTCCCGAGCAGCGCTTCCCCGCTCAACTTCAACATCACCCGCTGATACTTGCTCTGCGACGCCGACGTCGTATTCATGGGGACGGTTCTACACTCTGCCACCCCTCTTGGCAAGCGCGGTCACGAATGCACCACGCTATGGGAGGGCGAGCCTCCCGGCGAGCCGCTCAGCAGCCTCCGCCACCGCGCTTGCCGCCGTCGCTTCCTCTTGCCATAATTCCTCTCAGAACCGCCGCACTTCGATGAACACACCTTCAGAGAAGACGTGGGCTTACCTGTTGGGAACGCTTGTTGTGTGCCTGTTGATGGTTCTCGGCAGGTTCGCATTTCACCAAAGCCCGATTCCGGTTCAACCACCGCCCAAGGTCGAAACGCCGAAGCCATCGACGCAGCGCGAGCCGCCAGCAATCGAGCCATCGGCCGAGTCGACCAACAACGCAATCGCCACCGAGACGGACAGCTCGACGGTCACCAATGCCGCCGATCTCTACCGCCAGGCTTTCGCGCTGTACGACGCGCTAACCGACGACGAAAAAGGTATTCTCCAATATTGGGGTACGAACGTCGACGCCTCGGTCGAGGCGGCGCTGTGCGAGAAGATTCGCCCGATCTGCGACCTCATGCACCGAGCAGGGGCGGCAAACAATTGCGTCTGGACGGAGGACATTTCTCTGCAAACCGTTCTGCGCGCTCGCCTGCCAGCCTTGACCATCTCTCCGACTGCAATCTGGAGCGCGGCACACTGCCGGTCGAGGGATCCGGCCGGCGCGACGGACGATCTAATAGGATTACTAGAACTTGGCCTCGATATCGCTCCGTCCGCGATGACAAGCAGCTTTGACGACATCCGTTTCCAACATAATGTGACATCTTACATTCAGGAGAATCTGGGGCTGTTCCACGGTGGCGATGCTCAGCGCTTGATCATCGCCTTGCAAGATTCGGCTTACGACGACGCTCCGATTCGCGCGCTTCGGGCCGAGGCGGAGATGGAGGACCGTCAGGCGTCAGAGCTGATCATAAAATCCGCTAACGAGGCCAACGTGGACGGTGAGCCCGGTGCGTCCGTCCTCGCAGATCGATCTGTCAACATCACGCAGCATCAACAGCTTTCTGACTTGCAGCAGGAACTGGCGGATGCCTTGGCGTCTCAGTCCGACGACAGTTATGAAGCGTGGCAACAGCATGCGACGGAGCTTCAGAAAACCAATCCGTTAGTGTTGGGAGTCGTCAGGAATGACGAGTCTTTCATGGATAGTGTTCAGGAAGCCGAGATCAATCGCGCCCTGGTGGCGGCCGGACTGGCCCTTGCCCAAGAAGGTGCAGGTGCACTCCAAACCCATCCGGATCCATCCAGTGGACAGCCGTTCCTCTACACCGAAACGCCGGTCGGATTCCAACTGCAATCCACCTATCAGCTTAACGGCAAGCCGATGACCATGCAGTTCAAGTCGCGGTGAGAAGCCGAGAAAAGAAAAGAGGCCGGGGTGACCGGCCTCCTTCGAATATTTCAATTGCCCGTCCGCGTCTACTACAACTCAGGCTGCGGGCGTTTCTCCCGGGATCTCTTCGCCGACCTGCCAGCGGATGAACCGGCGGACAACGATGTTCTCGCCCAACTGCGCGATCTTGGCCGTGACGTGATCCTTGATCGTGATCTCGGGATTCTTCACGAACGGCTGTTCCAGGAGACAAACCGTGGAGTAGAACTTCTCCAATTTGCCGGCGATGATCTTCTCAATGGCCGGCGCGGGTTTGTCCTTTACCTGGGCCCGGTAGATTTCCTTTTCGCCCTCGACCACCTGCGCCGGCACGTCCTCGCGCCGAACGTAGCTCGGATTCGCCGCGGCGATATGCTGGGTGATGTCCTTGACCAATTCGCGGAAACCTTCATTGCGCGCCACGAAGTCCGTCTCGCAGTCTACCTCCAGCAACACGCCGAGCTTGCTGCCATGGTGAATGTAACTGGCAATGCAGCCTTCCCGGGCCGCGCGAGCCGCCTTCTTGTTGGCGGTGTTGATACCCTTTTTGCGAAGAATCTTTTCCGCCTCATCCATGTTTCCAGCCGCCTCCTGCAACGCTTGTTTGCAGTCCATCATACCGGCGCCGGTCTTTTCACGGAGAGTCTTGACGAGTTTGGGATCGATTTGCATGGCGGTAGTACTCATGTTGAATTCTTATCCTATCTGAATCAGAAACCGTCTAGGCCGAGACCGCCGACTGTTCGGGAGCCGAAACTGTCGCTTCGGGCACCGGCGTCGGCAGCGGCGCGGGCGCAACCTCGGCGGGAGCTGCCACGGCTGGCGGATATTTCCGGCCCAGTTCGGCCTGTGCTTCGGCAATGGTGTTGGCAATCACGTTGGTAAGCAGTTTGACGGCGCGAATCGCATCGTCGTTCCCGGCGATCGGGTATGTCACCAGGTCGGGATCGCAGTTGGTGTCGACCACCGCGATGATCGGAATGCCCAGCCGTCGGGCCTCATGAATGGCAATCGCTTCGCGTTGGATGTCGATCACGAACATCACGGCGGGCAACCGTTCCATCTTCACAATGCCGTCGAGATTGTGATGCAGCTTGGCGTCCTCGCGCCGCAACGACGCCAGTTCCTTCTTGGGAAGGCGTTCGCCCTCGGGCGAACCCAGAAGCTTGTCGATCTCCTGCATCCGTTTCACGCTGTTGCGGATGGTGCGCAGGTTCGTCAACGTCCCGCCAAGCCACCGATCGACCACGTACGGCATCCCCGTGCGCAGGGCGCATTCCTTCATTTCCTGCTGCGCCTGTTTCTTGGTGCCGACGAACAACACGGAGGCGCCAGCAGCGACTGTATCATGGAGAAACCCGCAGGCGACTTCGATCTGGGTGAGCGTCTTGTTGAGGTCGATGATGTGAATGCCGTTGCGGGGCGCGAAAATGTACTTTTTCATCTTGGGGTTCCACCGCCTGGTCTGATGACCGAAATGAACCCCGGCTTCCAACAACTCTGCGACTGTTACGCTTGGCAATGTATCCTCCGCTGTTTCATCTCGCGGTGCGGCGACAATGCGTCGGCGCGAGACATCCCGTCTAAATGACGACTGGATTCTGGTTTGGTGTTATTTTGTCCCGAAACTCTTCGGAACGGTTCTACCTGCAACGACCTCTCGTGGCAGGACCTACCATGATAACCCCATCCCGGGCCTTTGCAAGCGGAAAAATGGCGTTTTTCGATGGCAGGGGATGCAAAGGACTTTAGAACTTTGCCGTAGACGCTCCCAGTTCGGGCAGGAAATTGCGCGCCGCCGAATCGTCGTAGGAAAAGAGCACGAATCCCGGCGCGCCAAGTTGACGCGCCGCGCCAATCTGCGCGGTCAACTGGCTCATGTGATCGAATTTCCAGCTCCCGATCCCCACGACAACCTTGTTGCGCGCCGATGCCCACATCTGTTCCTTCAGTATTCTCGACTCGAACTCCCGCAGATCCGGCGAGTACGTCATCGTGCACACGTAATCAACATAGCCGCGATCGAGCCACGTCTTCCAGTCCTGGGCCTTCTCTTCCTTCGCGCGATCAAGCTCGGGAAACACCGCCGCGGAGACGGCAAGGCCGGGCCGGGTCAGCCGCGCGCGATTGGAAAGTTGTTGGACGAATGCGGTGATCTCGCGTTGCCGCCACTCACTGAACTTCATCGTATAGGGCCCGCCCATCACGTCGGCAGGCCAATGGCGGACGCGTGTGCCGATGCTTTGCTCGAATTCACGCCGGCAATTGTCGCAGTAACAACACGGCTGCTCGCAGAAGCGGATGTAATCGAACTGAATGCCGTCCACCGGATATTTCTTCACCATATCGGCAACGGACGCCTCAACCAGCGCACGATTCGCCGGCACGGACGGACACAGCCACGTGTAGCCCGATTGCACGATGGCGTGGCCGTCGGGCCCGCGCATCACGCGGTTTTGCGCAACGACTTCATGCTGGAACCATGGCGGCGCCTTGTACATGAACGTGACGATCTGTTTGGCATCGACCGCCAGTCCCCGCTCGTGGGCCAAATCGATTCCGCGAGCGACAGGATCGGAGAGATCGCGGACGACACTCGGCATGGCATGACTGTCCGGGTAGAACGCCGCGCCGCCCGAAGCGAGATTGGCGTAGATCGTATTGAATCCAGCGCGCCGGAGGCTTTCCGTGGCGGTGTCCCAATCCAGTTTTGTCGTGTCGCTCACCCACACGCCGCGTACTTCGCCGACATTCGCAAGTCGCGGACTCGGCGTCGGAGCGTAGCCCGTCGCTGGCGCCGGCCTCGTCATGGTTTGGTCGTGCGACGGGCTGCGAAATGTGCACGAATTGATCAGGCAAATGATGGCAATTGTGGCGAGCGTCGCCGAAACAAGATTCCCCAACTTCCTCATGTGTCTCCTTGTATTCTTCCGAAGCGCTGTGACCAACCGACCCCTTTCCCCAAAGGAGCCGCCGCACTCCGAAAACTTGGCTTCACTATAAGCAGAATCCCGTGATGTTGCCAAACGAAATGTTTGCTGTTACAAGGGAAAATGATGACGCTCCGCAAACTCTCCATTCTCGGCCCCGGTCTCCTGGGCGGATCCATCGGCCTGGCCGCCCGACAACGCAAGGTCGCGAAGCGCGTCTCCATGTGGGCGCGTCGACCCGACGCCGCCGATCAGGCGTATCAACTCGGCGCCGCCGATGAAGCAACCCACGACCTCGCAAAAGTCGTCGCCGACGCCGAACTGGTCGTGTTGGCCACACCGATTGGCGCCATGCAGGGTCTGGTGGAGCAGATGCTCCCGTCCCTGCCAGCCGATTGCGTCGTCACCGACGTGGGCAGTGTGAAATATCCGATCGTCACCGCCTTGTCTCACACGCTGGCTGGCAAGGCGCGGTTCGTCGGTTCCCATCCGATGGCCGGCTCGGAGCAATCGGGCATCGAGGCGGCGCGGCGCGAGTTGTTCGACAACGCCGTATGCATCGTCACCCCGCGCGAGGACACGGATAAAGCAGCTCTGCAATTGGTGCACGATTTCTGGAAGGTGCTCGGGTGCACCGTCAAAACCCTCGACCCGGTGAAGCATGACGAAGTCGTCGCGCGGATCAGCCATTTGCCCCACGTCGTCGCCGCGGCGGTGGTCAATGTGGTCTGCAACGACGGCTCGCACCCGCTGAATTTTGTCGGTCCTGGGTTCAAGGATTTCTCACGCATTGCCGGCGGTCCATTCGAGATGTGGACGGAAATCTGCCTCGAAAACCGCCAGGAAATCGGCCGGGCGCTCGACTCGTTGATCGAGGAACTCGGCAAGGTCCGCGCGGCGATGGAGAACGCCGACGCGGTCGAACTGCGCACCATGCTCAAACGCGCCAAACATTTCCGCGACGAGTTGAGGTTCAAAACGTGAGCGTACAATCGAGCTTTCGGTATCCGGCGACTCTCGCATTTGCCGCACTATTCCTGGGGTGGTTTGCAGACGTCTACGCTGCGGCAGACACCAATCCACGTCTCGAGCAGTTTGCCGCCGTCAAGAGCCGTCAGATGGAAGAACTGGCCGGGAAACTTCACCTCGATGTGCCTGCGGAGGCGCGCGCGTTTTTCAAGGCCGCGGAGGCTGGCGATTATGTCAGCGTATCGAATGCGTATGCGCACATCCAACAGTTGACCGGCCCATTCGGTGGAAGCACGTCCGTGACGGGCTACAAGAACGCGCTGAACGTGCCGATCCATGAAACCTGGGGGGCATACGAATTCTACAGCTGGGACCCGGCTTTGTTGAATCGGTACGCCGAAGGCATCCTCGGCTCGATACCCGCGAACAGTGTGTATCTTGGCGGGACGGATCCGGGACGATTTATCATCACGATGTTTTGCGACACAACGAATGCCCCAATTTCTGTCCTCACCCCGAAGTTTGTCGTTACGCAAAACGCGCTGGTCGAGACGCGCTATATGGATTACTTGCGTTTGACCCAGGGAGACCGGTTGTGGCTGCCATCGACGAACGACATGCACAATGCGCTTCAAGACTATGCCGCGAGCCTTCAGGAGCGACAGCGGCGCGGCGAGCAACTCAGCCCCGACGAACAGGTGGACGGCGCGGGCCACATTCGCGGTGTCTTGGCCGTGATGAACGCCAACGGGCTCCTTACCAGGATGATTTTCAACCGCAACAAGGAGAAACATCCGTTCTTTGTTGAAGAGAGCTACGTCATTGGCTGGATGTATCCTTACATGGAACCCCACGGTTTGATTCTGAAGCTGAATAACGAACCGCTCGCGTCGCTGGATCGGCACGTGGTGAACGACGACACTCGCTACTGGGATGCGCTAAGCGGGGAGCTTCTAGCCGACCGTCACTTCACCGATAACATCGCGGCACGCAAGACCTATTCCAAACTGCGTTCGGCAATCGGCGGACTGTACATGTACCGTCGGATGACGGACAACGCCGAGGCGGCGTACAAGCAGGCATTGAATCTCTGCCCCACGAGCCCGGAAGCCAACTTCCGCCTGGCACAATTGTACTTGGAAGGGAGCCGTTTCGATGATGCGCTCGCCGTGATGGAACGTCTCGAAGGTCAATTGAATCCGGGCACCGAACAAGAAAAGGTGTCGCAGGCCATCAGGCAGATTCAAGAGATGAAACGCAAGACGGCCGAGAGACAAACCCCGTGAAACTGCTTCCCGACATCCTCGAAATCCGGCCACTGACGAAACCGCCGAATTGCACAATCACGGTGCCCGGGTCGAAAAGCATCACGAATCGCGCGTTGATTCTGGCGGCGCTGTCGAATGGCAAATGTGTGCTGCACGGGGCGTTGTGGGCCGACGACACGCAGGTAATGGTCGATTCCCTCCAGAAACTCGGTTTTGAAGTGACCGTCGAACCCGATCCCGCTGAGGAGTGCAATCGAACGATCATCGTTGTTGGTCGAGGCGGCCAAATCCCGGCGAAGAAAGCCGAATTGTACGTCGGCAACGCCGGCACGGCAGCGCGGTTCTTGACGGCGTTAGTTGCATCCGGTCACGGGGAGTACCGTATCACAGGCGATGTGCGGATGCATGAGCGTCCGATGCAAGATTTGTTCGGCGCATTGCGAATGCTTGGAGCAGAGGTGGAAACGTCGAATGAGCGGCTTCCCGCGACGATTCGTGCACATGGCCTGCGAAAAGTCCCCATAAGCATCAGCGCGGTCCGCTCGAGCCAATACGCCAGCGCGTTGCTGTTACTAGGGATGGACGCGCTCCTGTCGGACAAGGACGAACCTGGCGGCTACCTCAGCATGACTCGTAAGATGGTGAGACAGTTTCGGCCTGATTGGGTGATTGAACCAGATTTGTCGAGTGGAACGTATTTTGTCGCTGCCGGTTTTTTGACGGGGGGAAGCGTTGAGGTGGCTAATTGGCGCAAAGACTCATTACAAATGGACGGACATTTTCCGAGCTTGCTGCCACCTCCAGCGAGAGTGTCGCGGCTAACCGAATTGGGCGATAGCGTTCTGGCGCTGGCAATCTGCGCCTTGGCCGGAAACCAACCGCTGCAGATCGTCGATGCAGCGCGGTTGCGCGTTCAAGAAACGGATCGGATAAAGGCGATGGTGACGGAGCTGCGGCGTGTCGGAGCCAAGACGGAAGAGCACGAGGAAGGATTCACCGTTTGGCCGGCCGAACCGGGCCAATTGCACGGGGCGGACATCGAAACGTACAATGATCACCGCATGGCGATGTGTTTTTCCGTGTTAGGATTGAAAGTTCCGGGGATTCGGATTAAGAATCCCGGTTGTGTGAGCAAGACCTTTCCAAACTTTTTTGACAAACTGGAGCAACTAAGAACTTGAACTCAGCGAGACTCGCGCAAGCGAGCCAGACAACGGCGCGGCCACTCGGGAGCGCGATCCTCCAAACTATGAGCGAGAATGTGACGGTGGTGGCAGTGGACGGGCCGGCGGCCAGCGGCAAAAGCACGGTATCCAGGTCGGCGGCAAGAATGCTCGGATACAACTACGTCGATACCGGGGCGATGTACCGGTCGATCACATGGAAAGCCATCGATGAAGGCATCGATGTGGACGACACCGTTTCCGTCATCGCCATGATGCACCGCATCAAAATCAGTTTCGAACTGGTGGACAAACAGGTGCGGATGCTGATCGACGGCAAATACCCCGGTAACGCCATCCGCGAGCCGGCCGTGACCGACAGGGTCTCGGCGATCTCGGCGATCCCCGAAGTGCGGCAGGTGCTCGTCCAGCATCAGCGGTCGCTGACAAAATTCGGCAGCCTCGTCATGGAAGGACGCGACATCGGCACGGTGGTGTTTCCCGATACGCCGTACAAGTTTTACCTGGAAGCCAACACCGAGGTCCGCGCGGCACGGCGAAAACGCGACCTGGAAGCGATGAAAATCGAAGCCAGCGAGGAAGGCGTGAAGGAATCGATCCAGCGCCGCGACAAGAAAGACTCGGGGCGCAGTGTTTCACCATTGCAGATCGCGCTCGGGGCGACGATTGTGGAGAACTCCCGGCTCACCGTGGACGAGACCGCCAGGGTCATCGTGGACCACATTCGACAACAGGGCACGCGACGCGGGAGTTTCAGCGCGGGCGGAGCCTGAGCGCGCCATGGGACTGTGGTGGTATCGGTTTTGCCGGTTCCTGTTCCGCGTTTACTTCTATTTGTACCATCGGGGCCGCGTCTACAACGCGGATCGCCTTCCCGACAAGGGCGCGTTCATCCTCGCGGGCAATCATGTGAGCTTTCTCGATCCGCCATTCTTCGGCCTGGCCTGCAAGCGCGAGGCGTTCTACATGGCGCGAGACACGTTGTTCCGAAATCCGGTGTCGAACTGGATTCTGCGGAGCTGGCATTGCGTCCCGATCAATCGCGACAAGGGCGATATCGGCGCGATGCGCACCGTGTTGCGGATGCTCGGCGAAGGCAAGGCCGTCCTGATGTTTCCCGAAGGGACACGCAGCAAGGACGGATCACTCCAGGAGGCCCGCGCCGGGATTGGCATGATTGTGGCCAAGGCGAACGTGCCCGTTGTGCCCATGCGGATTTTCGGGACCGAACGCGCGCTGCCGAAAGGTGCGAGTTTCCCTCGTCCTGCGCGCGTGGAGATCAAGTTCGGCGAACCGTTCACGTATCCCCTGCCCCCGGGCTTCGCGAAGTTGCGCGGCGAGGCGTTGAAGGCGGTTTACCTGGATATCGGGCGCGAGATCATGAAGCGGATTGCGGAGCTGCAAGCGGAACCGGAATGAGCCGGTTGGCCCTCAGTGACCGGACTGCGCGGCGGCGAGGGCGTCGCGGGCCTGGGAGAAATCGGGCTTGATACGGAGAGCTTGTTCGTAGTGGCTGATGGCCCCGGGCAGTTTGCCGGCTTGTTGGAGCGCATTTCCCAAATTGTATTGCGCCACGGCCGAATCGGGATCGATGCGAACGGCCTGTTCGTAGTGGGCAATGGCATTCTGCAGCCGGCCAACCTGAAGCAGCGCATTGCCCAGGTTGATGTGCGTGTTGACATCGTCGGGTTCGATCCGTAATGACTGCTCCCAGTGTTCGATGGCCTCCGGCAACCGGCCCACTTCGGCCAGGGCGAGCGCGAGGTCGTTACGCGCCAGAATGTCGTCCGGCCGAAGTCGCAGCGCGGCTTCGGAATGCTCAATCGCCTCCTGCGGCTGACCGCTGGCAAGCAATGCGTGCCCCAATTCCTGCTGACCGTCGGCGTAGTCAGGTTTGACGCTGAGCGCGCGCTGCAGAACCGCGACCCCTTCGGACGCGCGACCTCCGTCAGCGAGCACAGTACCCAGGGCACAACCGGCAGTTGCCCAGTCTGCCGCAGCCACCAGGAGATTGAACATCACCGAAACAGCCAGAACCACCCCCCAACACCAACGTGCGACGCGCCGAAGAAGGGGCTGGCCGGCCAGAGCATGCTCCAATCCGAAAATGCCGACCACCGCCAGGAGCATCAACGCGGGCAGGAAGTCCACTTCATATCGCATGGCCGAGCAACAGCAGAATGCCAAAGTCAACGCGCACATCCCGAAGAGCACTGCGACGGCTATCACAAATGAGCGAAGGGGAAGCTGTCGACCGCGGTCGATTTGCCAGGCCAGAGGCGCTGCCAGCGCCAGCCACACGAGCGGAATGTTGGCGAGGATGCCAAAGGGATCCAGCGCTGCGAAATATCCCGACGGCATCGGCGGATAGTCCACAGCATGAACGAAGGGAAACGGAGCATGCCACCGCGCGAACTTCAGAGCGTACACCTGGAGATTGAACCAGAAATAAAGCGGACTAAACAGCTGCAACGAGACTTGGCGCATTCCGCCCAACTGGTAGTGCCAGCCGAATTCGAACGCATTCTCGAATCGCAGGAAATTGTACAGGAGCAATGCCAGTCCAACGACTGTGATCGGGCCGACCGCTGCCAGTAACAGCGCCCATCGCCTCTGCCGTTGACGCCATAAGTGAATCACCGGAGCCAGCAGGATGACACCGCCAAATACCAGCGATGGCCGCGCGCCTACCGCCAGTCCGTACACAAGGCTCGCAGTTCCCAGCCACAGCGCACGATGGCGGGATGAATGCATCGCGCGCCAGAGTGCGCCGAGCGCCAGCATCGTCAACATGTACCCGCAGCTGATCGCCACCTGATAGGTCTCGGATTGAGGCAAGAGGGTCGGTATGCCCGCCGCCAGACCGAGCGCCAGAGCGCTGGCAAGGAGCACTGCTCCACTTACCTTGGCGAAGTATCGGCGCCACAACCCACGCAAGAGGCCAATGCTGGCCAGAAAACCGACGGAACAGAAGATCGTCACCGCTTGACGGTCGAATACGTAATGCTCGGTCAGCATGGTTAACGGCCAGTACAAGAGCACGGCGGGCGTCGGACCGAAGTAGAGATAGAACCCGCCTTTGTAGTAGCTCAGGTCGCTAAGGTTGTATGGCAGGATTCGGTATGGTTGATTGGCTATTGGATCGTACGGGTCGGCCAGCTTCGCGAAATCCGCCGGGACCGGCTTGTTCAAGCTCAAATGGCCGGCGCGATATCCTTGCACCAACAGATTGTAGTACGCGTCCGCGGGATCGAGCGTCGACCACTCCGCCCCGCCCAAGCGCGCGAGATAGGCGTAGCCCGCGACAATCAACACACACATCGCGGCCAATACCCACTTGTACAGCATTGGAGAAGCTTGTGCTGCCTGCGTCTCGCCGCTAGTACGGTCTGATCTTCTGTCGGTCATCGTTTGCCGAAAAGACACTGCCGATTATTGGGCGGGTATGCCACCTGGGTCAACCGAAGATGCTGCCCGCTTGTCATTTGTCATTGGACTGCCAGGCTCTAATCCGCCCCGCGTTGCTGCATCGCAGACTCGGTCTGCGTCAGTTCCCGCGCGCGGGGACCGGGTTTGACGAGCCGTTGACCTATCACTTGCTCCCGGGACTTCGACGAGATGCACGGCGAATCGGCAAACTCAGTCTATCTGATAATTGGCTGCGAGATCATGAAGCGGATCGCCGCGCTCGAGGCCGATGAAGGCTGGAGCGCTTCAAGTAATTCTGCAACGGCAAGAGACGCAAGAAAGCCGCACATTTGTCGCTCTCGACAGCTACGAAAGCGGTGAAACTGCTCTGGTGACCGGCCTACGGCCGCTCCCGTCATCGTGTAGCAGCGGAGAAGATCGCTTCTACAGCTTTGAACGGGGGCGACTCCAAATGGTGGCGGCGCATCAGGAAATCCGGGCTGTTGTAACTGAGCCACACCTTGCCGTCGGCGGATTCCCACGCGAGCGCTTTGAGCGGCAGATCGAGAGCGATGGATGGGTATCGTCTCATGAGCGGCGTGCCCGCCCGAGGATCGCCAAAGATCAGCAATTGGGTGTTGGGCATCGACAGACCGACTGCCTGCGCCTCGGCTGCTTGATCGATGCGCGCGAATATCTTGACGCCCTTCGATGTTAAAAGCGAAGACAAGCGATCAATCGTTTCCTGCACGGAATACTTGCTGGGGATTTCCACGGCACCATCGGCACTCATAAATATAGTCTCCGGAGATTGAAATCCGACCCGACGTCAATGTGGGCAAGTTAGCCCGCGTCATCGCAAGCGTCAATCTCCCCTCACAGAAGGAGAAGTATCGACTACTTCGCCGGGGCCTTGGCCACAGCCTTTCCCGGCCATTCCCAGTTCACAAGGTCATCGCTCCACGCGAGCCCGATGCTGGCAAAGCTGTTGCGGTTGCTCTCGGGTCCGCTGCCGTGGAAGAACATGACATACTTGCCAATTCCGGGTTGATTTCTCAAATCCAGGACAAAACCCGCCGTCACTCTTCCGCAAGCCCAAGCCCAATTCTTTTGCCCCAGCGTGGTCAGCCCGTCGTCATGCCACGTCCTCAAATCCCTCGACCGTTTCACGCCAATCCCGTTGGCTGGAGAATGGAACATCACGTACTCACCATTTTGAACAAGTACGCACACGTTCTCACCGGCGTCCACGTGCCCGGAATAGTTCCACGTCTTCAGGTCTCGCGACCATGACAGGCTGGCACCGTTCTGTTTGTAGAAACACCACCATTTCCCCGGGTCGTCCTTGTCCTGAAACAGGTAGGGATCAATCATGCGGCCCATCTGTTTGATCGGCACATCCGGACCTTTGACCCGGAGCATTTCCGGCTCGCTCCAGTTTTCCAGGTCGTGGCTGCGCATGATCCACAGCCGCGCAGTATCATTGGCAATTCGCTCACCGTTGGGACGCGGATAGCTGCAACAACACAAGATCCATTCCGAACCGAACCGCACCACGTCGCCGGGACTGCAAAAGTTCAGCCGCAGATCCTTTGGGGTGAGCACGCGCGGCTCGGTCCAATCTACCAGATTGGTGCTCTTGCTGACCGCCGTATACAGGTACCACGTGCCGTTAGCCTCGGGCTTCGCGAACGTGAAGAATAATCGGAAGATACCATCCTGATAAATCGCCGACGGATCGCGATAGGACCGGGTCGAGCCGCCCTCGAGCATTATGGGCGATTTGAACGACGCGAAATCGATTCCCATCGCGCTGGATACCAGCCCGAGGATCATGGTGGCGCCGATAATATGTCCAAAACGAGGTTGCATGGGTCCGAAATACGCGAATTTGGCCACAAACGAATGGCCCAACGAGGTGACTAAACGTATGTAGCCTCCGGCAACTCGGGATTGCAAGCCGTTTCGGACGGCCTGACGGGCGAAGTGGATATGCGCCAAAAAGGGCTTGCAACCACGGTATCCAAGGGCCTATATTTGCCCGCCTTTCAGCTACCGCACCAGTGTCGTGCTTGCCAAAGGCAGGAGATAAAATCACTGTAATGCAGAACTCGATGGAGAAACTCTTTTCCGAAGTGAAGGAATTCACCGAGGGAATGTTGGTCAAAGGACGCATCCTGGATGTGCGTCCGAACGAAGTATTGGTGGACATCGGCTACAAGTCTGAGGGCGTGATCCCTCTGGCGGAATTCGATGAGCCCGATGCCGTCAAGGTGAACGATGAAATTGAGGTGTTGTTGGAGTGCCTCGAAGACGACGACGGGATGGTCGTGCTGTCGTTCGCCCGAGCCGAGCAAAAGAAGAATTGGGACCGGATCGTGAGCATCTGTACCGAGGGCGGTACGATCGATGGCAAGGTCCGTAGCAAGGTCAAAGGCGGACTGATGGTCAACATCGGCGTTGACGCTTTCCTCCCCGCCTCGCAGATCGACGTAATCCCTCCCCGCAATCTGGACGAATATCTCGGCAAAACGTTCAAGTTCAAGGTCGTGAAGATCAATCAGGAACGCCACAACATCGTGTTGTCGCGGCGCGAGTTGATCGAACAGGAACGCGAAGATAAACGGCGCTCGTTGCTGTCCAATATGCAGGTCGGTCAAATCCGCACAGGCCTGGTCAAGAACCTGACAGATTTCGGCGCGTTTATCGACCTCGATGGCCTGGATGGACTGCTTCACATCACCGATATGAGCTGGGGACGGATCAACCATCCGTCCGAATTGCTCAAAGTCGGCGATAACATTGAAGTGATGATTCTGGAGGTGGACCGCGAGAAAGAGCGCGTGTCGCTCGGACTCAAGCAACGCAACCGCAACCCGTGGGACAACGTCGAGGTGAAATACCCCGTCGGCAGCAAGGTCCGCGGCAAAGTCGTCAGCGTCGTGCCCTACGGCGCGTTCGTGCAACTCGAGGATGGCGTCGAGGGAATGGTGCACGTCTCGGAGCTTTCCTGGACCAAGCGCGTCGCGCGCGCCTCGGACGTGTTGAAGGTGGGCGACGAAATCGACGCGGTAGTGCTGGAAATCAAACGCGAGGAGCAGAAGATTTCTCTCGGCATTCGCCAGCTCGAAGCCAACCCGTGGTCGCAGGTGCCGAAGAAGTATCCGCCGGGCACGCGCATCAGCGGCAAGGTGCGGAACCTGACCAACTTCGGCGCGTTCGTCGAGATCGAGGAAGGCATCGACGGAATGGTGCACGTCTCTGACATGTCCTGGTCGCGCAAGGTCACCAATCCTGCCGAGCTGTTGAAGAAGGGCCAGACGGTCGACGCGGTGGTGCTGGAAGTCGACAGCGCCAACCAACGGATTTCCCTCGGTATGAAGCAGATCGAGGACGACCCGTGGAAGACCATCGAACAGCGCTACAAGATGGGCGACCTCGTCAAGGGCAAGATCGTGAAGCTCGCGTCGTTCGGCGCGTTCATCGAGTTGCCCGACAAACTCGAAGGCCTCGTGCACATCTCGCAGATCAGCGAGGAGCACATCGATAAGATCAAAAACGTGCTCAAGGTCGGTGATGAAGTCACCGCACGCGTGATCAAGGTGGATGCGCCCGAGCGTCGTATCGGATTGAGCATCAAAGCGGCCAACTACAGCAACGAACAACTCGAAGCGGAAAAGGAACAGTACGAAGCCGCCCTCAAGCCGGGCGAGGCAATCGTTGACCTCGAGCATGCATTCGAGCAGGCCGAAGAAGAGAAAAACCAGTAGCGGTTCCTTTCGGAATCTAGTACAAGAAACCCGGCCCCGAACGCGTTCGGGGCCGGGTTTCTGCTTGTTAGTGCCATGAAAACTGCCGACGAACAATTGGATCTGCTCGTGCAAGGGTGCGAAACCGTCGTCACCCGCGACGAACTGAAGAAGAAGCTCGAACAAGGCCGTCCGCTCCGCGCCAAATTGGGTTGCGACCCAACAGCGCCCGATCTACATCTCGGCCACAGCGTCGTGCTGCGCAAGCTCCGGCAGTTTCAGGATCTCGGCCACAAGGCCGTGCTCATCATCGGTGATTACACCGCGCTCATCGGTGATCCCACAGGCCAAAACAAAACGCGCCCGATGCTCAGCGAGGCGGACATCCAACGCAACGCCAGGACATACTTCGAACAGGCCGGCAAGATTCTGGACACCGCGCCGGATAAACTCGAAATCCGCCGCAATAGCGAATGGCTGGCGAAGATGAGCTTCGCCGATGTCATCCGTCTGGCCAGCCAAATGACGGTCGCCCGCATGTTGGAGCGTGATACATTCGAGAAACGCCACAAGTCGGGCGAACCCATCAGCGTTCATGAGTTTCTCTATCCACTCATGCAAGGCCACGACTCCGTCATGATCAAGGCGGATGTCGAACTCGGCGGCACGGACCAGACGTTCAATAATCTTGTCGGCCGCGATCTCCAGCGCAACGACGGTCAGGAACCGCAAGTCGTAATGATCCTGCCAATCCTCGAAGGGCTCGATGGCGCTGAGAAGATGTCCAAGAGCAAGGGCAACTATATCGGTATCGGCGAGACGCCCAAAGATATGTTCGGCAAAACCATGAGCATTGGCGATGACCTGATGTGGAGGTGGTACAGCCTGCTCTTCTTCAAGACTCCCGCTGAGATTGCCGAGTTGAAAAAGGGCCATCCGATGGAAGCCAAGAAGGCCCTCGCTCACGCCATTGTGGCGCAATACCACGGCGCAGCCGTTGCCGATCATGCACGCGGGGATTTTGACAAGCAGTTCTCCAAGAAAGATCTCGCTGACGTTGCCGAGAGTTTGACTGTGCCCGCCGGCGAGATTTGGATTGTGGAACTGGTGGAGAAAACCGGCAAATTCAGAAGCCGTGGCGACATCCGCAGGGTCATCCAACAAGGCGGCGTCATGCTGGATGGCCAAAAGATCACGGATGATAGAGCCCGTGTCGCGGTCCGCGACGGTCAGATCCTCAAAGCCGGCAAACTGGTTGTCGTCAGACTGAAGGCAGGTTGACTTTCGTCGAGACCTCGCCACACCAGGCGCCTCCGAAATCTCTTTCATCCCGTGGAAGAACGGCTCAGCAATTTTCTCAGGGGTGTCTTTTGATTTTCCGCCGATGCCATGCGATAGTAGGTTGGAGTCTGTGCGGATCGGGTCGATGGCATGCAACTGGAAACGAAAAAAACGGTGGGCCGTATTGCCGTCATCGGCGACTATCTACCGCGACGGTGCGGGATTGCGACATTCACAACCGATTTGTGCGAAGCGTTGGCGGCGCAATACCCCGACCTGTCGTGTTTCGCCGTGCCTGTGACCGACACGGAAGATGGATACAACTATCCTCCTCGCGTGCGCTTCGAGATGACCGAACGGGATCTGGATTCCTATCGCCGCGCCGCTGATTTCCTGAACATCACCAATGTCGACCTCGTCTGCCTGCAGCACGAGTTCGGGATATTTGGCGGCTCCGCCGGCAGCCACATCCTGGCTCTGTTGCGCGAATTGCGCATGCCCGTCGTCACCACCTTGCACACCGTTTTGCGCGAGCCGGATCCCCAACAACGCAAGGTAATGAAGGAATTGGGCGAGTTGTCCGACCGCTTGATCGTCATGAGCCAACGTGGACGAGGCTTTCTCCAGGATATTTACGCCATCCCCGCGGACAAGATCGACCTGATCCCGCACGGCATCCCCGATGTGCCGTTCGTCGATCCGAATTTCTACAAGGACCGGTTCGGGGTCGAGGGCAAATTGGTCCTGTTCACCTTCGGTCTCCTCTCGCCAAGCAAGGGCATCGAATATGTCCTCGAGGCCATGCCGCAGGTACTGTCCCGACATCCCCAAACGGTCTACGTGGTTTTGGGAGCCACCCATCCCCACGTCGTGCGCCACGAAGGCGAGGCCTACCGTCTCATGCTGCAGCGGATGGTTCGCGAACGCGGCATCGAAGAGAATGTGATGTTTCACAATCGGTTCGTCACGCTGGAAGAACTGGTGGAGTTCATCGGCGCCGCGGACATCTATCTCACGCCCTACCTGAACCGGGAACAGGCTGTCTCCGGGACGCTGGCCTACACGCTGGGAGCTGGCAAGGCGATGATTTCCACCCCGTACTGGTACGCCGAAGAGCAACTGGCGGAAGGCCGTGGTTTGCTCGTGCCGTTTCGCGACTCCCAGGCCATTGCGACGGTCGTGCTGAATCTTCTCGACGACGAAGCCGAGCGCCATGCCATGCGGAAACGGGCCTATCTCTACAGCCGCGAAATGACGTGGCCGAATGTGGCCCGGGCATACATGGAGAGCTTTCAGCACGCCCGAGAAGGGCGGGCACGCTCGCCACGCCCCACCCGGGCGGCGCGCGCCGTCAGCAAGCAACCAGCCGACCTGCCTTCGCTGCAATTCGACCATCTTCGACGGCTGACCGACGGCACCGGCATTCTCCAGCACGCAGTCTTCAGCGTCCCCAGATTCTCCGATGGCTACTGTACCGACGACAATGCCCGCGCACTGATCGCCATGGTCCTGGTCGAGGAGGTTGGCGGCGACGAGTTGGACGACGTCAAGGGACTGGCGTCCCAGTATCTGGCCTTTCTCTGGTATGCATTCAACTCGGCTACGTCGCGGTTCCGGAACTTTCTGTCGTTCCAACGTGAGTGGCTGGAAGACGCCGGCTCGGACGACAGCCATGGCCGCGCTCTGTGGGCGTTGGGGACCATACTTGGCCGCTCCCAGAAACGTGGACTCTGCGGCACGGCAAGTCGACTTTTTGAACTGGCGCTCCCCGAAATCCTCCGGACCAAGAGCCCGCGGGCCTGGGCGTTCACCCTGCTCGGCATCCACGAGTACCTGAAACGATTTACCGGCGACCGGGCCGCGCAAGGGGTGCGGGACGAATTGGCGGAACGCCTGTTGGCCCTCTGCCAATCCAATGGCGCACCCGACTGGCCCTGGTTCGAGCACAACTTGACGTATTGTAACGGCGCGTTGCCCCACGCGATGCTCACCGCCGGGCAAACGATGTCCCGCAAAGACATTCTGGAGACCGGCCTGACAACACTCCAATGGCTTACCGACCTGCAACGCGCGAAGGAAGGACATTTCGTGCCGATTGGCTCGAACGGGTTCTATCCATGCGGCGGCGAACGAGCGCGATTCGATCAACAACCCATCGAGGCACATGCCGCCATTGCGGCGTGCCTCGAAGCCCAACGATTGACCGGAGACGAGCGCTGGCGCAAAGAGGCGGAGCGCGCTTTCGATTGGTTCTTGGGCCGCAATGACCTGCATTTGCCCCTCTACGAACCGTCCACGGGGGGATGCCGCGACGGGTTGCATCCCGATCGCATGAACCAAAACCAGGGCGCGGAATCGACCCTGTCCTTTCTGTTGTCGCTGCTGGAGCTTCGCTTGTCCGAGGAAGCGCTGAATTCGTCCAAGGAGGGATAGCAAATATGAGGCAACTCCATGAAACCCTGTTCGAACGTCATCGAGGCAATCCGCTGCTGACGGCCAATGACTGGCCGTACGCGATCAATACCGTCTTGAACCCCGGCGCGACCCTCTTGCCCGACGGCACGACCCTGCTCCTCTGTCGCGTCGAAGACCGCCGCGGCCATTCCCACCTCTGCGCTGCTCGCTCGCGCAATGGTGTTGATGCGTGGGAGATCGATGCGCAACCGACGTTGCTGCCGGACGTGGATGGCCACCCCGAGGAACTCTGGGGCATCGAAGATCCCCGGATCACTTTTATTCCCGAGCTGAACAAGTACGCCGTTGCCTATACATCGTACTCGCGCGGCGGCCCGGGCGTGTCGGTCGCCCTGACCACGGATTTCAAAACGTACGAGCGCCACGGCGTCGTTATGCCGCCCGAAGACAAGGATGCCGCACTTTTGCCACGCAAGGTCGGCGGCTATTGGGCAATGATCCATCGTCCAATGACGGTATTCGGCGCGCACATCTGGATTTCCTATTCGCCGGATCTTCGCCATTGGGGCAGTCATAAAATGATTCTCCAGGCCCGCCGCGGCGGCTGGTGGGATGCCAACAAGATCGGCCTCTCTCCGCCCCCGATTGAAACCCCACAGGGCTGGTTGGTGATCTATCACGGCGTCCGCCAAACTCCTGCGGGCTGCCTCTATCGGCTCGGCCTCGCGTTGCTCGATCTGCAAACGCCCGAACGATGTCTTCTCCGCGGTGACAACTGGATCTTCGGTCCCGAAGAGCTTTATGAGCGCGAAGGCGACGTCGGCAACGTTGTTTTTCCCTGCGGCTACACCCTCGCCCCCGACGGCGACACGGTAAACCTGTACTACGGTGCTGCCGATACCTCGGTGGCCCTCGCGACGGGGAGCATTCGCCACATGCTCGACTGGCTACGGCGCACAGGCCAACCCAGCGCCGTGAACCTCGCATAAGACAATCTGCGGCACCTGCTGAGGCCAGCAAAAAACCTCAGATTCCCCAGAGCCCGACGATAACCCTGCCCTGGCTCTGGATTTTCGCGGAACGGCCGTCCGATTGCACACCTTTGATCGTGTCTTCGAGTAATGATCGGGACATAGCTCAGCTTGGACGGCAGCGTCCCGACCGCCCAACGCGTCGGGAACATCGCTCTTCTTGTTGATACCGCACCGGACATCTCGTACACTATGCCCTACACCGGGACGTAGCTCAGCTTGGATTAGAGCGCCTGCCTTGGGCGTCACGAAAGCACTTTTCTGCCGTTAGCTATCGCTATCTTAGCCAATGTTTACGGGCTTCTTCTGATTTTCGCTTTAGCCCAGTTTAGCCAAAATATGCCCCCAAAAACCAATGGAGTATCAAATGGCAGTATCACAAATTGCATCGATGAAATCGGGAAGAAAGTCTCCACCACGGAGTGTCCTTTGCCAATTCTCGTCGCGGACAATTTCGTGGTGAGACGGCTTGGCGAAGCCCGCAAGATCATTTCTTCAAACGTTCGGCGGATTCTTCGGCTGTGGCGTGCGGGTAGATCACGCAGGGACGAGTTCTTGACCGCATGGGGTACTTAGGATGCACGCTCCAGCACGACGACGGACCGCGGCTTGACTTCATAGTTCAGCCCTTCGACAACCTGCGTTTCCAAATCTTGGCGGCTGGTATCCACGACACAGTCCCAGTTGCCAGGTTGCTGAATTTGAAATCGCACCAGCTCCCAGAAGGCGTTGATCATAACGTACAGGTCGCTTACGCCGTGCAAACAGTACGCTAGACAGCGCGAATTAAAATCCACCGGGCCAGTCGCGCCGTACCAACTCACCGTCTCGCGCCAAAACCGGCCGCGCGCGATGTCTGGGTGTGCTTTACGGAACGCGATCATGCGTTGAAAAAACTCAAAGATGCCCCGGTTCCTTTCCAGGAGTGACCAGTCAAGCCACGTGGTCTCGTTGTCCTGATTGTACGGGTTGTTGTTGCCGCCTTGCGTGTTCAGAAACTCGTCGCCCGCGTAGAACATCGGTGTGCCGTTCGACAACATCAGCAGACAGAAGAAATTCTTCACCTGTCGCCGGCGCAACGAAAGCGCCTCAGCGGGCACGCCCGCATCACCTTCCCAGCCACAGTTCCAACTTACGTTGTGGTCCGCGCCGTCCGTGTTGTTATGCCCGTTGGCGGCGTTGTGTTTATGGTTGTAGGCGACCAGATCGTAGAGACAGAAACCATCGTGTGCGGTGATGAAGTTGACGCTCTGATACGGCCGGTACACATCACCGGGGCCATCGGGAAACAAATCATCGCTACCGTACAACCGTTGCATCAACGCGCCGACTTTGCCACCATCGCCACGAACAAAAGCGCGCACTTCATCGCGATACCGGCCGTTCCACTGTCCCCACAGCCAGCCGGGAAATGCTTTGCCCAGCAAATTGATCCCAATGTCCCACGCCTCAGCGACCACGCGGAGACTGCGCGAGAGCGCCAGTGCCGTTATTTCGCTGATCAGCGCGGCATCCTCCGTCTGCACTTGGCCATGTGCGTCACGCGCCAACGCCGACGCCAAATCAAACCGAAACCCGTCCATGCCGAGATTCGCCCAATGCCGCAGGCTCTCCAGAATCAACATGCGCGCAGCGTCGCGCCCGCAGCGCAGCACGTTCCCACAACCGCTGTCGTTGCAGTATTGTCCGTCGGACCGATGCAGGTAGTAACTGCTGTTGTCAACGCCGCGCCACGAATAGGTCGGCCCAGTCCGTCCGCCTTCGCATGTGTGGTTGTACACAACGTCGAGCCACACCTCCATGCCCGCGGCGTGAAACGCGCGAACCATCTCGCGAAATTCCGCCGCCGCGTCGTGCACGCCGTAACCTTGATGCGGTGCAAAAAAGTTCAATGTCATGTAGCCCCAGTAATTTCCCTCCTGCGGATCGAACTGCTGGACCGGTAACAACTCCACCACCGTCACGCCGAGTTCCTTCAGATAGGGAATCTTTTCGATCAGGCCAAGAAATGTCCCGCGTTTTTCCTTCGTCACGCCGGAATTTGCTCGCGCCGTGAACCCCTTGACGTGCAACTCATAAATCACAATCTCGTGCCACGGATGCCGGGGACCGCTGAAGTCGTCCGTTGCGGGCTTCTTTACCGGTAGCAAGCCGAGCGGCGCGCGTCCATCGTTCGCGCCCGGCTTGATCGCGGCGTCACGCGAAAAGTCCGGCGGAAAGAACACCTGCGCGGCGAAGGGATCGAGCAACACCTTCTGGGCATCGAACCGGTGCTTCGCCCCAACCGGGCCTTCAACCCGGTAGGCGTAGTATCGCGCGTCCGCCACGTGCGACACGAAGCAATGCCAGATCCGCCCCGTTTTGTTCTGAAGCGGATCGAGACGGAGCTCGAATACCGGCTTCACGAAATTCTCCGTGTCGTACAACAGCAACGTCACGCCGGTCGCATGCCGGGAATACAAGGCGAAGTTCCATCCGTCCCCCGTCCATGTCGCTCCTGGCGGTATGGGTTTACCTTCGGCAATCATTTGGTAGCAATCCCCAAGTGCGCTCGCTCATTACACGGCGCGCCGCCTCAAGAATGGCCGTCCGAGCCCGTTCGAAATTGTGGCGTGCCCGGTGGTCGTGGGCGGGGGGCGGCTCGATTTCGAAAAACATTCCCGCACAAATGGCGCTGCACAAGAAAACAGTCTGCTGACTGGTGTTCATCCGCGCAAACCACCCGTTACGAACGTCACCGCCACAGACAAAACAATGTGAGTTCATTACTCGGGCTCCTCTCTGAGGCCATAGCACACCAGAAAAATGATGACCAGATAAAGCGCGCCCCTTATAAACATGGAACACATATGTTCCCTTCAGTTTTGCCCCGCTCGGAATGATGTTGCGCCCTGCGGTGCTTGGAAAACGAATAGACCACGTATCCTCCCGCCAAGACCGCGACCAGCACCAACGAAACCATGCCCAATTTGTGCAGGAAAGCCACGGCTTGTTCGAGTTGATTGTGAAAAGCGAATCCCAAGGCGGCATACACGGCGGCGTAAACCACCGAGCAGAAAGCATCCACGAGCAGGAAGCGCAGCCGACCGACCTCCAACGCGCCGGCATGCATGGGAATGACCATGCCGAACGGCAGGAATTTCGCCATGGTGAGCTTGCGTGTGCCGTGCAGGATTAATCTTGCGAGTGTTGCACGGTCAAACCGAACCTGCACCGCCTTCAAATGCGGGAACACCCGGAGGACGCGGGTCTTGCCGCGGTGTCCCAGGAAAAACCAAATCGCGTCGGCCGCCACACAGCCGACCGCCGCCCAGCCGATGGCGGCGAGCAGACTAATTTTCCCGCTCGCGGAGAGAGCGCCCGCCGCCATGAGCCATGGCGCTACCGGCAGCGGTAAGCCACTCTGTTCCGCGAAGGCGATCACGAATAGAATCAAACCGCCGTGTGAAATCAGGAATTGGGTAATCTCGTTCATATTATTTCGAAGGTCCAGACCACTCGGCATCCTTGAGCGACCAGCCGCCGCCGAGGGCTTTGTAAAGTTGAACGACAGTGAGCCGGCGCGCGGCTTCGATTTGTGATAGGGAATTCTCGGCAGGGTAAAGTTGCTGCTGAGCTTCGAGGACTTCGTAGTAGCTGGCCTTGCCTTCCTTGTAACGCGCAGTCGCTAACTCGACCGCTTCGCGCCCGGCGCCGACGGCTTGAGTTTGCTCGACTCGTTCGTCTTCATACTGCCGATGAGAGATGAGTGCGTCGGAAACTTCGCGGAAGGCGCTGAGGGCGGCTTGCTGGTAGAGGATCTTTGTTTCTTCCCAGGCCGCTTTGGTTTGCCGGTAATGGCCGGTTAATCGGCCGCCGGTAAACACCGGCCCGGCGGCAGTCGCGGCCGCCGACCAGATGTTCGCGCCGCTCGTACACAATTTGTTAAGCTCAGTGCTCGTACCGCCGTAAAACGTCGTCAGGCCGATGCGCGGGAAGAAGTCTCCGATGGCCGCGCCAATGTCCGCATTGGCCGCGCGGACCTGCTGCTCGGCCTCCCGAACGTCGGGCCGCCGCTCCAGCAAGCTTGAAGGCAGTCCGACCGGGATTTCCACCGGCATCTCCTGCGCCAGCAGCGTCGAGGTCCGAACGATGGGGCCGGGGTTGCGTCCCAGCAGCGTGTTGATTTCGTTTTCCTTGAGGGCGATTTGGCGTTCGATTTCCGGGATGGTCGCGGTGACCGTCCGCAGCGCGAGTTCGGCGCGCGAAACCTCAAGCTTCGAGGCCAGGCCGCCGGCATGCTGGTCCTCGAAGAGATCAAGAGTCCGCTGGTAGGAATCCCGGGTGCGCTGCGCGATCGCCAGTTGCTCGTCCAGTTCGAGCAACTCAAAGTAGGCCCCTGCGACGCCGCTGACGACGGAGATCATGACCTCTCGCCGGCCTTCTTGCGAGGCCATGAAGTTCGCTCGCGCGGCTTCGTTCATCCGTCGGACACGACCCCAGAGGTCGATTTCCCAGAGCGCTTCAAAGCCGGCCAGGTAGGCATCAGTCGTCCCGGGACGGGGATTCGGAAAACCTTGGCCGAGGTAATCGTTGCGGTCGCGGGCGGCCTCCCCGTCATATTGAACTTGCGGCAGGAATTGTGAGCGCGCCTGAGCCTGGAGCGCGCGAGCCTGGTCGATCCGAGTCAGGGTGATTCGCAGGTCGTAGCTGTTCGTGAGCGCGACACGGACGAGGTCTTGAAGCGCCGGGTCTTTGAACACGCCCCACCACGGGAGATCGGCGAACGAGCTAGTCGAGACAACGTCCGGAGCGCCGCGAAAAGCGGCGGGCGTGTTGACGGCGGGACGTCGGTAGTTCGGGCCAACGGCACACCCGGTCAGTGTCAGCGTGACGACCAGCCACACCGGCAGTTTGGAATAAAATGAAGTCATGGCGTGATCCTTACTTGATGAGTTTCAGTTTGGCGCAGAAGACGTAGTAGAGCGTCGGCAACATCAGGAGTGTCAGCACCGTCGCCAGCAGCAGGCCGACGATGTGGACTGCCGTCAACGGATGCCAGAGCGCGCCACCGGTCAGAAACAGCGGAATCAATCCGCCGACTGTGGCGAGGACTGTCACCAGCACCGGCCGCAGGCGGGCGAGGCCGGCCTTGATGAGCGCCTGCTCCAAGGGCAGGCCCTCGGCCCGGGCGTGCTCGATGTAGTCGCTGAGCACGATGATGTGACTGACCATGACGCCGGCCAGGCTGACCATCGCCAGCATCGCCATGAATCCCATCGGCGAGCCGGTAATTGTGAGTCCGAGCAACGCGCCGATGAGTCCGAGCGGCACGGTCAGCATCACCACCACGGATTTGATGACGGACCGGAATTGGAGGACCATCGTGAAAGCAATCAGCGCCAGCGATATCTCCATTATCAGCCCCATTTCTGCTTTGCTCTTGCGCAACTCCTCATCCTCGCCGGCAAACCGCATTTCATAACCCGGGTCCAATTTAATTTTGGCCAGGCCCGGCCGAGCGCGGTCCAGAATCTGTGAAGGCATCTCGCCGAAAGGCGCATAGGCTTTGACCGTCACCGTGCGAAGCTGGTTATAGTGAGGGATGGTGACAAACTCCGGCTGGATCTTCAGCTTCGCGAAACTCTCGAACGGAACACCCTTCCCGTCCGGGGTTGGCGCATAAAGGCCGCGAATCTTCTCCACCTCGCTGCAGTCCTCAACGCGGTCACGAACCAGGACTGGGATGAGCCGGTCGCCTTCTCGCAGCTCCGTCACCTTCAATCCCGTAAAGGCGGCCTGGGTGACCTGGCCGATTTGCTCATTGTTCAAGCCCAGCGAATTGGCGCGGTCTTGATCGATATCAATCTCAACGTTGGGCATGCGCAGCCCCAGGTCATCAAAGACATGATAGCCACCCGCCGCGCGCAGGACGGCGGCCGTCTGGTCGGCCAATTGCCGCAGTTTATCCAGGTTCTCGCCGCTGAGCCGGATTTGAATCGGTTCGTTGACCGGCGGACCCTGTTCGAGCCGTTTGACAACGCAGCGTGCACCCGGAATTGATTGATCCAATTCGTGGCGCAATTTGACCAGCAAGCCTGTGACATCGTCCTCGCTTCGTGTGTTGATGAGAATCTGCGCGAGATAGTTGGCCGGCGCTTTCGGTTCGACGTTGTAGTAAAAGCGCGGCGCCGTGCCACCGGTAAAGATCGCGGCGCTGGTGACTTCCTCGTGGGTTTTGATGATGTTCACGGCTTGGTCAACCGTGGCCCGCAGGCTGGTCAGCGAATCGGTTGAAGGCGACTCGATATCCACCAACAACTGGTTGCGCTCGGCCGGCGGGAAGAACTGACTGCCGAGGAAGGGAACGAGCAGCAGACTCGCGGCCAGCAGCGCATAGCCAATTCCCAGCACCAGGAACGGACGTTTGAGAGAGCCTTCCAACGCGGCCTTGTAGCGCGGCAAGACAGCCGCGAGCGCTTGGTCCACGTACCGGAACAGGAAGAAGGACCGAACCTCGCCGCCTTCATCGAATCCTTTTTGCCCGCGCAACACGTAGTAGCTGACCAGCGGCGTGAAGGTGATCGAGACCAGGAACGCGGCCATCAGCGAAATGCTGACCACAGCCGGCATGCTCTTCATGAATTCGCCCTTGTCGCCGCTGAGCATCAGCAGCGGCAGGAACGCGAAGATGTTGATCAATGTGCCGAATACCATTGGATGCCGGAGATGCAGCGGCCCAAGCCACGTCGCCCGGATCCGTGGCTCGCCCAGATGCAGTTCGCGGTTGATGCCGTCGGCGGCCACGACCGGCACGTCCACGAGCATCCCCAGCGCGATGATGAGTGCGGCGATCGAGATTTGTTGCAACGGAATATGTAGCATCTCCATGCCGACCAGGGTGATGGCGACGGTGAGTGGAATCGCCGTGGCCAGCACCAGCGCCGAACGCCAATCCATCAGGAACAATCCCACGATGATCACGATCACCACCGCCTCGATAAAGCAGCGCACGAAGTGATGGATGCGATGCGCGACGGCGGTCGGCTGGTCGGAGAGCAACTTGAACTCAATGCCTTCCGGACTTCGGGCTTGCATCGCGTTCGCCACCTGCCAGACATTGCGGTTGAAGTCCCGGATGATTTTGCCGTCGCGCATCTCGACCGCGACCATGACCGACCGGCGCGTGTCGAGCGGGCCGTGCTCGCCGGTGCGCGCGAGCACGTCCACCTTGTACGGAATCGGCGACTCGTACATTCGGCGGACGTCAAAAACGTCACGCAGATACAGCGGCGCGCCTTGCCGGCTCAGGCCGACGATTGTGCCGAACATGTCGTTCTCGGTCTTGTATTCGCCGGAGAGTTGTACCGGGAAGTTGCGTCCCTCGGTGCGCAGCGTGCCGCCAGGAATCACCGCGTTGCGGGCGGAAATCGAGCTCATTACCATCCCGGGAGTGAGTCCGTAGCCGGCCAGATTGGCTTCCGAAAACAGCAGATACACGGTCTCCGGCACGATGCCGATCTTGGTGACTTTGCCGACGCTGTCCACTTGCTTGAGTTCATCCTCAAAATCGCGCGCCAGCAATTCGAGTGTGCGATAGCTGTAGCGCGGAGGAGCCGACGCGCGAATTTGCGGGAGCGGGTCCTCGTCGCCCATCAGCACGATCGGTTGCGTGAAATCGGGGTGCCACAATTCATGGTCGGTGCCGAAAACCGTTCTGGTGAAATCGGCGATAAAGCGCTCCAGGTCGGCCCGGGAGGCTGACGTTTCCAAGTCAGCCAGGAGGAAGGAATGTCCTTGAACTGTTCGCACCTCGTTGGCCAGACCGGCCGCGCGGATCGCTGTTTCGAACCGGCCACGAAGCACCTCGATCTCATTCTCATCCATTGACGGCAAGAATGCCGCGACGGCGGCATGGTTCGTCGCGGACTCTCCCTGCCGGAGTTTTGCCAGACGCGCGCGCAGCAAATCGGCTCGTGCGACACACTCCGCGTCGGTAATCGGCGGGCTAACCAGGGCGAACAACATCGTGATTGTGTTGCCGAAGTCCGTGTTCAGCCACGGCATACGCGCGCCCTCCGGCAACTGCACCTCCAGGAGCTTGGCCCGCAACTTGTCCCACTCTTCGTCAATCGTGGCCGTGGAGGCGGGAAGCTGCTTGATGGTCAGCGTGGAGATGCCGGGGCGCGATTCGGTCTTGATTTCCTCGATGGATTTCAGCTCGCTGATCTTTCTTTCGAGCGGCTTGGAAACAAGCTCTTCCACTTTCGACGCCGTCGCGCCCGGGAACACTGTGACCAGCATCGCCGTGCGTTGCGGAATGGTCGGGTCTTCCTGTTGGCCGAGCCGGGTGTAGGCAATGCCGCCCCACACCAACACGCCAATCAGCGCCAGCCAACTCACTTCCCGGTGCTCGACACAGAATTGGGCCAAGCCGCCGGATTTGTTTTCGTTTTGATTGGGATGGGCCATCGAAATGTCTCCTTAGTTGCTGGCGACGATGATTGGCGCACCGTCGTAGAGAAAGCTCGCGCCCGAGGTCACAACCTGTTCGCCGGCGCGCAAGCCTTCGGTGATGAAGATCGAACTGTTCAGAATGTCGCCGGTCTTCACGAGGCGCTTGACGGCTTTACCGTCTTGCACGACGAACACGCCCACCCGCGTGCCCGGCGCAAACGTCACCAACGCCGAGAGCGGAACGACCACCGTGCTCGGCTCCGCACCGGGGACATCGTTCACGTGAATGCGCGCCGTCATGCCAGAGCGGAGTAGTCCGTCCGGGTTGGGCACTTTGATCACGACGCGGAACAACCGGCCTTCGCCGCTTGCCGCCACGCCGACTTCCGATACCCGTCCTTTGAACGGTGGCATTCCTTCCAGCGCCGAAATCTCGACATCAATTTCCTGGCCGGGAGTCAGCTTTCCGATCAACCGATCCGGCAATCCCAATTCGACGGACATCAGACTGGTATCCGCGAAGCGCAGCACGCGCTGGCCGGGCGCCACCGTGACGCCCGAATTGACATAGCGCGCCAGAATTACTCCATTCTTGTCCGCCACCAATCGCGAGTCGCGAAGATTCTGCTCCGCTTCGTCGAGTTGGGCCTGGGCGGTGCGCGAATCCGCTTCAGCGACATCGAGTTCCTGCTGCGAAATCGCGTCCTCGGCGCGCAGTTTCCGGAAGCGCTCCAGTGTCTTGCCCGCCAGATCCGCTTTCGCACGCGCTGAGTCCAGCGCGTTTTTGAAATCCGACTGCTTCAACTCGGCCAGCACCGTCCCGGCCTTGACAGGGGTGCCTTCGTCCCAATCCGTATTTGCGGCCGGGCCGATGGCGACCACAATCCCGCCCACTTTGAAGTTGAGATCGGTCTCATGGTCGAACTTGACGATGGCCAGGTACGACGCCTCGCCGTCGGACCGGATATTGTCCGGCGACTCAACGACCGCGGTGCGCACCAGACTTTTCTCCGGCGCTTTGGCCGACTGTTTCCCGCAGCCGCTCAGCACGAGCGCCAAGCAGACGAACGCGGTAATCTTTTCAATTCGTGAGGTTGTATTCATGTTAAATTAATCTCCTTTGGAGCGCTGGGCGTGGGTGAGGTTTAGGAGAATTTAGGTGGGGTTTGAGGCGGGACCGCAACGAAAGGAGATCCGCTGCGGTTAGGAGATGTGCGCCCAGCGCCCCGGGATTTATGCTTCAGTTCAACGACAGTTGAGAAAACCGGTATCTTTGCATCCGCGGCGATTCGTTTCAGACATTGGTAAGATGGAGAGGATTTCTGTTGCGCTTTGGAAATTCCATAAAGCTGCACAACCAGCGCAGCTCCAGCGCGCCGCATGGCAACGGCACATCGCCGAATGAAAGCTTCCACTTCCGGCGTCACAGCCTTCTCGCCGTTGATCGTCACAAGAAAAAACGGGGACCACATCGCCTCGCGGGCGACGATGTCGGTCAGTACTGGGAATCGCGTCACCGACAAATTCCACGGAAGCAGGTGCACTGCGTAGCGCGGGCCGAGTTGGGCGAGGACTCGACGGCAGAGGTTCTCGCCGGCTCCGCGAGCGTTATCGTCGTCGAACAGCATCGGGATTTCCAAAACGCTCGGCGCAAATCTGCGCGCAATCGTCGGCGATTTGTGGTTCGATTCGACAATCTGCGCCGACGGCGAGTCGGTTTGTGAGGTTCGTGTCTTCATATTGCCTTTCGGGTTGACTCCAATTTGGAGAGAATCGCTTCTTTGGTGGCCGTGCCGACGATTTTGGCGCGGACGTTGCCGGCCACGAAATAGAGGAGGGTCGGAATGGATTGGACGTCGTACCACAAACTGAGATCTAGGTTTGTGTCCGCGTTGACTCGCACGACCCTCAACTTGCCGGCGCACTCGGACGCTATTTCATCCAGCACCGGCAAGATAACTGCGCAAGGGCGACTCCAGGAGGTCAGAAACGCGACCAAGACCGGCTGCTTGGAATTGAGCACTTCCGAATCGAAATTCCCATTGTCTATTTGCACTGGCTTTGTGTTGTTATCGCTTGGGTTCATATTCTCGACTGTGTCTTAACTTCGCTGCTCCTATTTGCAGTGGCTGTGCCAGCGATTCGTAAAATCTCTAGGACGCTCAGAATCAGCGATTTACACAAACCGCGTCCGGTGAGCGCCCGGCTCAACAAATTGCACGTCCAAAAACTTGTCCGGATTGCGGTGGACGTTTCGTCCTCGATCTGCGAGGATTGTTGCGGCGTGGAATCTCTGAGTGACAGTCGGGTCGATGCGAATCTCGCCGTACGAATGTTGGTTGGGATCGGCGAAGCTCAGTCGCTAGACGAGATATTCAAGCTACTCGTCTCCGATGGCGGGGAACGCCCCAACATCGTGTGCGTCCAAGCCTGGCTGATTGAGAAAGGCGATCTCTGCGCCACGTGTCCATGCCGGACGGTCTGTCCTGACCAATCCCGCTGTCTGCATTTGGTTGACGCCAAAGGACACTCGATTTCCGGCAAGAAGCCGCCGGGTTTTGAAAACCGCGGCGCGCGCATCCCGCTGAACGTCGGCCCAGTTGGAAAAACAGTCGTGGCCGGTCAGGAAAAGGTTTTTTTGGACACCGAAAATTATCCCGGCATGGACTGGCTGCGCGATGAAGAGATCCGAGGCTACCGGGTCGTGCCGATTTGGTTCAAAGGCGAACCGCTGGGCGGAACCGTCGCCTACACGCGCCAGGAACAGCCCGAGGAGATTGGCCCGTGGGGACGCATCTTTGCCAACCAATTGGGCGCGGCCATCGCCCACGCGCGAGCCTTCGATGAGGTTAAGAATCTCAAAGCCCAACTCGAATTGCAGAATGCGTACTTGCAGGAAGCCGTCGTCGAAGCGAAAGCGTTCGGCGATCTCGTCGGGCAAAGCGCCGTCCTGCGACACATCGTCAGCCAGGTTGACATGGTCGCCCCCACCGACGCGTCCGTGCTCATCCTCGGCGAGACCGGCACCGGCAAGGAATTGGTCGCGCACGAAATTCACCGGCGCAGCCAACGCAAAGACGGCCCGCTTGTGCGCGTCAATTGCGCTTCGATTCCGCGCGAGCTTTTCGAGAGCGAATTCTTCGGCCACATGCGAGGCTCATTTACCGGCGCCGTGAAAGACCGGGCCGGTCGCTTCGAAACCGCCGAGGGCGGGACGATCTTCCTCGACGAAGTCGGCGAAATCCCGCTCGACATTCAAAACAAGCTCCTACGCGTGCTCCAGGAAAAACGTTACGAACGGGTGGGAGACGACCGCACACGGCGGGCAAACGTGCGCATTATTGCGGCGACGAATCGCGATTTAAAACAAGCCGTCGCCGCCGGCAAGTTCCGCGAAGACCTGTATTACCGGCTGAATGTTTTCCCGATCAACGTCCCGCCGCTCCGGGAACGTCTCGACGATATCCCATCGCTGACGAAACATTTTGTTGACCTTTCCGTGCGCGAGTTGAAATGCCCGAAACCTCGTCTGACCCATGCGGGAATCACGAAACTACAAAACTACGATTGGCCCGGCAATGTTCGCGAATTGCGCAACGTGATCGAGCGTGCCGTCATCCTGGCTCGTGGCGGGGCGTTGGATTTTGATCTGCCGGGCGCAAGCCAACCCAAGGCCCCCATTTCATCGGTAGTTCGAATCGAATCCTCTTCCGTTGACACTGCCCCATCGCAGTTCCTTACTGAAGCCGAGATGCAACGCCGTGAGCGTGAGAACCTCTTGCTCGTTCTTCAGCAAGCCAATTGGAAGATCAAAGGCCCCGATGGTGCAGCCGAACTCCTCGGCGTGAAGCCTACGACTTTGCTTGCCCGTATGAAGAAGTGGGGACTCAAGAAACCTGCGGATGAGACTTCTTAATTCGCATCGCAGTTCCGGTATTTGAGCACGTTCAGACGTTGACACGAGCTCTGCTTCTCCTCACATCGATCCCGGCCTACCGGTCTTGTGCGTAGCAAGACCAAGTTTTTGCACGTTCAAGTTTTGGTCCGCCCAGTGCTCGCCGCACTCTCTCCGTTACATCCTTGCCTTCAATACATTGTGGAAGCGTCCGCTGGCTGGCACGCGGGTTGAGTACGTAGTGATTGAAGTTGAAATGAAGTCGAGAAAGTGAACGGAACAGAAAGCAGTGAGCGCGGCCAAACAAATGAAACTGGTGGGTTCCTCAGGCGGCAGAGTGCTGCTGCATCTGTTCGCGCTGGCGCAGGATCACCGGGTGCGTTGGCATTGGGCGGGCATCGTGCGCGAATTGCACCTTGGAGGTCGGTCGTGATTACTTTTCTTACATTCCTTGTGGCTTATGCGGTGGCAGTGGTGTTGGCGACCAGCGGTGACTGGAGGTGAGCGATGGGAATGGCCTTACAAATTGCGCTCTTTCTGGCCTCGGTTTCCATAGTGGTGTTCGTGGTGTTGCTCATGCCGGTGTTGCTTGGGCTTCGCAGACACTTGGCGGATGCGGTGCGGGAGTTCGCCGAACTAAGAACGGACGTGAAGCTGCTCGTGCAGGATTCGCGCACGATGGTGCAGAATGTCAACAAGCTCACCACCCGAGTCCAGCAGCAGATCGACGAGGTGGATCAAATGCTGCAAATCCTTTGCGGTTGGGTGGGCCGGGCCGACCGGTTGGTGCATCAGGCCGGCGACCTCATCGAAGACCCGATTTTTACCGGCGCGCGGATTCTGGATGGACTTGGAGCGTTGTTACAGCCATGGCTCACAAGAGACCGTGGGGCCTCCCACAAATCGTCGTTAACCTCTAAAACAAGGAACTGATTCGTGAGAACCTATGCAACAATGTTAGTGGGCTTTGCCGGGATGCTGGCGCTGCCGGCGCTCGCGGAGGTTGAAGTCACCAATTCAGTCCCACAGCAATGGGTCGTGTCGGGACGCTTCGAAAACGACTGCTTTGGCGGGAGTGATCGGTGGTACACAGACGGTGAGTCGTTATCGCTGGCACACACCGGTCCCAGTTGGCTTGATCCGCTGGCCGATCAGCTGCCGTGGGGACAGGGACGCCGCACCGTCGGTTACGACGTTGCGCAACTCATGTTCACCCCGTCAAATTTGACTGTGCACAACCCTGACCCGAAAGACCGGCCGTATGCCGGGATTCTCGCATTGGGACTATCCCTCCAGGTGGAGCAGACGAATTCCTATTATGGTTTGAAGTTCGTCACCGGCGTCATCGGCCCGTGGTCATTTGCCGGCTGGACGCAGCGCCAGGTGCATAGTCTGATCGGCAGCACCAAGCCGCAAGGCTGGAGCCACCAGTTGCACAATGAGCCGATCGCGGACCTCTTGTATGAGTATCGCCACAAGTTCCGGCTCGCGGGCGAACGTCAGGACTGGTCGGCGGAGGGGTCACCGATTGCGGGTGCGTGGTTGGGCAACATGCTGACTCAAGCGCAATTCGGCGGTCTGGTGCGTGCGGGCTACAACATCCCCGACGACTCCGGCCCAACACTGTTGCGCGGCATGGATCAGATGCCGCCACCTCGTCCGAGTGCGAAGCCCGCATCGAACGCCGACTGGGGATTTTACATTTACGGCGGTGCTATGGCCAATCTGGTCGCGCGGGACATCACGCTCGACGGGAACACTTTCCAGGACAGTCGCAGCGTGGACAAGAAGTGGTTTGTCCCGGCGGAGGCGGCCGGCATCTGTGTCGGCAACCGGCGTTTCCAAACTTCATTCACCTACGTCATTTGGGGCAAGGAGTTCGACGGCCAGACAGAACTCTCGAAGTATGGTGTGATCACCGCGAGTTATTTCTTTTAGACTATGACCCGCTCCCGCCAATTTTTGTCCCAAGCGCTTGCCTGTGGTTTGCTCTTCCTCGCCGCCTGCGCTCATTACCCGGTGAATGCGCGGTTGACCCAGTACAACCCCGACACCGGCTATCGTCTCAAAACAGTGTCCAAGGTTGAGAACTCCGACGGTTTGGTCGTCGTGCTCGCATTCTCCGGCGGCGGCCATCGAGCTGCGGCGCTGTCCTATGGCGTGCTGGAGGAACTGGCGCGGACCGACATTGTCTGGGAAGGCCAGCACAAACGCTTACTGGGTGAGGTGCAGTTGATTTCCGCTGTCTCCGGCGGCAGCTTCACGGCGGCGTACTACGCTCTGTTCGGAGACGAAATCTTCCGCGACTACGAAAGGGTGTTTCTGAAACAGAACATTCAGCACCGGCTCATGTGGCGGATGTTGTCGCCGTTGAATTGGGCGCGTTTCGCCTCACCGTATTTCAGCCGCAGCGACATGGCGGCGGAGTTTTATGATCGGCACGTGTTTCGCGGCAAGACATTCGGCGATTTGGCGCAGGCCCATCAGTCGCCGTTTGTGATCTTAAACGCGACCGATATGTCATCGGCATCGCATTTTGGGTTTACGCAGGACCAATTCGACTTGATGTGCTCGGATCTTTCTACGTTCTCGGTCGGCCGGGCGGTGGCAGCCTCGTCGGCATTCCCGGTTCTGTTGACTCCGATCACGGTCAACAACTACGGTGGTGGTTGTGGGTACATCGAACCGCCGCAGGTGGAAACAGCGTTGGCGCAGCGAGAGCGGTTGTCGCGCGGCTACCTCAAAGCGGAGGAAATGCGCACCTATCAGGACGCGACGAACCACCCATATTTCCATTTGATTGACGGTGGCCTGTCCGACAACCTGGGTTTGCGCGGACCGTTAGAGCCTGTCCTGGCGCTCGGCGGAGTCCGCCCGGCGATGCAGTATTTCGGGGTGAAACGCCCCCGCAAAATCGTCGTCATTGCCGTCAACGCGGCCACTCACCGCGATCTCGGTTGGGACAAACACGCGTGGGCGCCCGGCATCGTGGAAGTCGGCTTCGCTTTCGGCGATGTCATCAACCGTTATTCCTTCGAAACCAGGCAACTTTTCCGCGACAGGATCGAACAGTGGGAAAGCGAATTGAATGATGGGCAAAGCGGTGTGGAGCCGGTCAAGGTCTATGGCGTTGAAGTCAGTTTCGAGCAGTTGGCCGACCCAAAGGAACGCGAGTACTTCGACAGTCTACCGACGAGATTCAGTCTCCCGCCCGGCGCAGTTGACCGGTTACGCGAGGTCGCTGGCCGGCTGCTACGCGAATCGGTGAGCTATCAGGAATTGCTGTGCGACCTGTCGTCCGAGGAGCAATCCGAACGCTCACCACAGAAACATTCCCGATAAGAAAGGAACCAAGCATATGAAACCCAAATCTCCCACACAAATGATCGTCCGACTCATCGACGGCAGCGTCCACCGCCTTCGGTTCACCCCAGCAGACGATGATGACGTGCAGTTGGCCGGGCGCATCGAGAAGGCATTCCAAGCCCAAGACTTGGTGCTGGAATTAAGCGGTCGGCTTCTGGTCATTCCGCAGCACAGCATCTTGAGTATCGAATTGACGCCTACTCCTCCGAAGCTACCGGCCGTCGCCATCCGAAATGCCCAACTCATCGAATGAGGACAACTTTATGACTGACATCAAACGAATCGCCATCAATACCGGCGGCGGCGACGCGCCAGGATTGAACGCCGTCATTCACGCTTCCGTCTATGCCGCACGCAATCGCGGCTGGGAAATCTTCGGCATCCACGATGGACTCGAAGGATTGCTTGAGCCCCAGAACTATCCCGACGGTGGTTTGACGAAACTCACGCGGCGGGTGGTCCGCGACATCGCGCACCTCGGCGGCACGATTCTCGGCACGACCAATCGCGGCAACCCGTTCAAGATGCGCGTTCCGCAGACGGACGGTTCGGCCAAAGAAATCGACCGCAGCGATGAAGTCCTGCGCCGGTTCCGGGAACACCAACTTGATGCCCTCATTTCCGTCGGTGGCGACGGCACCCTCGCGATCGCCCGGGAGTTGAACGAAAAAGGTCTGCGCGTCATCGGCGTGCCGAAGACGATCGACAACGACCTCGAATCCACGGCGGTGACGTTCGGTTTCGACAGTGCGGTGTCGTTCGCAACAGAGTGTATTGACCGGCTGCATTTCACCGCCGAGTCACACCGGCGCGTGATGATTGTCGAAGTGATGGGCCGGTCTGCTGGGTGGATTGCGCTCTATACCGGCATCGCCGGTCGGGCGGATGCGATTCTGATACCGGAAATCCCCTACGACATCACCAAGGTCGCAGCGCACGTCAAACGCAAGACGGCGAATCGTAGCCGGCAGTATTCCATCGTTATCGTGGCGGAGGGCGCGAAACCGGTCGGCGGCGGCGTGACGTTAAGGGAAGCTGCAACGGCGGGCCACGTCGAGCGCCTCGGAGGCGTCGGCGAAATCGTGGCCGGCCAGTTGCGGGAACTCACCGGCAAGGAAACGCGCGCCGTGGTGCTCGGTCATCTGCTGCGCGGCGGGCAACCGACTTCGATTGACCGCTCACTCGGATTGACCTTCGGCGCGACCGCAGTGCGCGCACTAGCAGAAGGTCAAGACAGCGTGATGGTCGCCATCAACCCACCGAAGATCGACTACGTTCCGCTGAAGGTGGCGACCGCAAAGCTCAAGCTTGTTGCCGCGGACGGCTACGGCGTGATGACCGCGCGCACACTGGACATTTCCTTTGGAGATTGAAAGACCATCGGTCCTTCGAAAAAAAGGCCGACGTGTTACAGCGTTTACGCCCTAGCTGGCGGCGCGACTTGCAGCCAGCCCTGCTTGGGGAAACGCTCGGCGATAAGCAGTCGGACGTTGGCAGTGATATCACTCGCCATCAATTGCGGTGCCTCGCGTTCGCTTTGCGGGTAGTCACGAAGGACTTGGGATACGGGCCACTGCCACCCGTGCTGTCTATTTCGGCCGGCACGGGGTTCTCGCATGTTGCTATCGCCTCAAAATGCGCTTTTCAGCCGCCTGTTTGAAATGGCCGAATCACGCTAATACACTGTTGCTCTGTGACTGGGTTGTACCTGGTGTCGCACCGATCTGCCCACGTTCTCAGAAACGGCCTCCTCGGTGTCACTGGGTGAGCTTGCGTCGAGCTTGTTGGACGCCTGATTCCGGGTGAGGTCCAATGCCTTCACGATCTCTTCCTGCCGCCCGGTCAGGCTTTTCAACTTGGCTTCGTGCTCAAATGGCTCGCCCACCCTCCCTTCCAATTCCGCCATTCGCTTCCTGGACTCAGCAACGTCCTTCTCGGTCCGAGCCAACTTCTGGTCGAGGGACTGCACGGCATGTTCCAGAGAACGCGTCGCCCTGTGTCGGCTTTCTGGCCGCTATGTCCTTGTGGAGATTCCCAATCCGGCCAGTGAGAACCTCAATTTCCTCTGTCGTTCGTCGGATCGTGTTCCGAATCCGGTACTGCGTCTCGTGGTGCTGGGCTCGCAATCGACTGAGACGGCCCAATTCGGCGTCGATGCGGGCTTTCTCGATGACCAATGGATTCCCCGACGCGATAGCTTTGACTTCGGCGTACGTGAGTGCCGCGCCGTCGATGTCCTCGATATGGCGCAGGTCACTGCGGCCAGTCATGACCTGGTGAATGAATTTGGCTTTCGTTTCGAGCGTCTGCCACATGTAGGCGTCGAAGCTGCCTTCGGTGACGTAGCGATAGATTTGAACCTCGGCGTTGCGATTGCCCTGCCGGAGAATTCGTCCCTCACGCTGCTCCACGCCCGCCGGATGCCACGGTGCATCGAGGTGGTGCAACGCAAACAGCCGGCATAGTAGAGGGTGCAAATGCCACCTGTCGGTGCACGCGCTGAAGATCAATTCTTTCCTCTATCGCTAATTCCTTCAGACGTGTTTCAAACGCGATCCGAAACGCGGCGGCCGAAGCGTATTTCCGCGAAGGCTTCATTTCCCCGTTCCGATAGGAGCTTCTCAAACCAAGCCATGTAGTTTACTCGGCGACGCCAGTCAACGATTTCGCGCCCCGTGACGAGTCCGCGGTTTCGGCCTTCGCCCAGAGCTTGGGCGATGATGTCGCGGGATACCAGCTTGGTCGGCACCAGGGCGACGATGGTACGGAGGGGGCGTGACACCCGGAAGCCCTGCCGTTGCTCCATATCCTTGCCGTCGAGGGCGGCGCGATGAAGCACCAGTATCGCGGGCACCTTGGCGCTGCGGCGAAACGTGGGAGGGACCGTCATGTGCAGTTTGCCGGGATTGACATCCGACAGTTCGTGGATGCTCAGGGCGGTCTGATGAGACCCCCTCAGGGACGCCAGCCCGATTCCTTGACCAGAGGGAAAAGACGACCAGTTGTTCTTCGTGCGACTGCGGAAAACGTGCTAGCCGATAAATGCCGCGGCCAGTGCGCACCCAATTCCCAGCTTTGACATGATGCGCCTGAATGCCGGCTAGGTAGCCGACATTCGCTGCTTGCCGTCCAGTGAAATACCCTGGCTGTTCCTTCGCTACTTGATGGAGGGCAGAAGCAGCAGATTGAAGGCACCCGCGCATGTCACACATATACAAAGGAATTGTATAAATGTGCAAATACAGTCCGTGGCGGACGGCAATTTGCAGATGTCCATTGGAAACCAGTCTTGCTCTCCGCACCGTCCGCAGTTTCGCCCTCCATAAACTTCGCTTTGCTCCATTTTGGAGAATTGCATTGGAAATTGGACCGCAACAATGGATGAAGTATCAAATGGCAGTATCAAATTGTTCCAGTTATTTCAAAAGATCATCTATAAAATGGAATAAAGCCTCCTGCCCAATTGTATACTCATGTTACCAGCCACAACTGCAACCGGCTTCCAGAGCCACCAACCGGAAGATTACAGAGTATATGCCGGTCAATGCCGTGCTTGAAGTAGCTGAGGCGCAATGGTGTGTGATGCATTTCTAAACTGGTGGTTGTCTGGGGTTTCCCTTTGTCTTATACTCTTGATTCGGTTCGGGACGTAGCTCAGCTTGGATTAGAGCGCCTGCCTTGGGCGCAGGAGGTCGCTGGTTCAAATCCAGTCGTCCCGACCATCTCGAATGAGATGGGAGGAGGAAGGCGTTTGTCGTGTGACGCCAATCCAGTCGTCCCGACCAGTTTCCCGAATCTACTTCGTTTCTGTCCTCCAGAGCGTCGTAGGGCGTAAAACCACAATCCGCCAGTTGAGTTGCGCGCCCCAATCGACGACAGTGACGCTCGGAGGCAATATGAATCCGCGCATCAGCATCATCACGCTCGGGGTGAAAAATCTTGAACGATCGCTCCACTTCTACCGCGATGGTCTCGGCCTGCCCACGACCAGAACCGCCGAGTCGGGAATCGTTTTCTTTCAGACGACTGGCGCCTGCCTCGCCCTCTATCCATACGACAAGCTCGCCAGGGACGTCTCGGACGAGTTCCTCGTCGAACGCTCCAAATTCCCGGGCATCACCCTCGCCCACAACGTCCGCACCCGGGGCGAAGTGGACCAAATCCTGGCACAAGCCGAACAGGCCGGTGCCGTCATCGAGAAACCGGCCCAGGCCACCGACTGGGGCGGATATCATGCATATTTCTCCGATCCCGATGGGTATCTGTGGGAAATCGCCTGGGGCGCATTCAATCTTCGCGACGACGGAAGCTTGATCGTTCCGTGAGAAAGTCGCGTCCGATTTTCCTCCATCCTTCCGCTTGCCCTGCTCCGCCCGCCGCGATACACTGGTAGCAACCCCTACGGAGGTCTGCTTATGCATACGGTCAGCGAGCTGTTGCGAGAGAAAGGCAGCCAGGTCTGGACCATCAGCCCGGATGCCACGGTCTACGAAGCTCTGCAACTGATGGCCGCCAAAAACATCGGTTCCCTCGTCGTGGTCGAGGAGGGCAACATCACCGGCATGTTCACCGAGCGGGATTACGCCCGCAAAGTCGTCCTCCAGGGCCGCTCCTCCAAAACCACCGCCGTCTCCGAGCTGATGACCACGGATGTGCTCTACGTCAACCCGAATGACACGATCGAGAATTGCATGGCGATCATGACCAGCAAACGACTCCGCCACCTGCCCGTCATGGACGGCGACAAACTTGTCGGCGTTGTCTCCATTGGCGATATCGTGAAGGTCATCATCTCCGAACGTGAGTTCACCATCCGCGAACTCGAACGCTATATCACCGGCGGTCACAGTTCCGTTTCCTGAACCGTCGCGCCAAATGCTGTGACAGACGCCACTCATCGCGGAGAGATCCCCTGTCTCCATGCGCATCCCCAATGCGCAGTCATTGGGTTCGTTTTGCAGTCCCACCCCGCGAGCATCCATGGCCGGCACTGTCTTCGTACCCGCACTGTGCTATTCTCAGCGAATGCCCGGATCGCAAATTCAGGCGCCGACCCCGCCGCGTTGGCAGGTCGTCACCGCCTTTGCCGCCATCTACCTGATTTGGGGCTCGACCTATCTCGGCATCCGTGTCGCGGTCGAAACGATCCCGCCACTCTTCATGGCGGGTGCGCGCGCATTCCTGGCCGGTACCGCCCTGTACACCTTGGCGCGCTGCCGCGGAGCCGATAAACCTCTCCCAATCCACTGGCGAAGCGCTGCCCTCGTCGGCGGCCTGCTGTTGGTCGGCGGAAATGGCCTTCTCAGTTGGTCGGAACAACGTGTGCCGTCCGGCATCTCCGCCCTGATCATCGGCTCGGTGCCCTTGTGGATGGTCGTGCTCGAATGGCTGCTGCATAGCGGACCGCGCCCAACCGTCGGCATGGTCTCCGGCCTGATCGTCGGCTTTGCCGGGCTCGGGTTCCTCGTCGCACCGGGCCGTCTCACAAGCAGCTCCCCGTCAGACCTGTCGGGCATCGCGGTCCTGTTGCTGGCCGCATTTTCGTGGGCCAACGGTTCGCTGTACTTGCGCCGCGCACCATTGCCTTCTTCACAAATCCTGTCGGCGGCGATGGAAATGATCGCCGGCGGGGCCCTGCTCCTACTGGTCGGCGGCATCAAGGGCGAATGGACGCAACTGGACCTGACACGGGTGACTGCTCGTTCCTGGATCGCCTGGGGCTACCTGTTCACGTTCGGGTCGCTCATCTCGTTCACCGCCTACGTCTGGCTGCTGAAGGTCAGCACACCGGCACGCGTGTCAACCTATGCCTACGTCAATCCCGTCATCGCCGTGTTTCTCGGCTGGGCCTTCATTGGAGAACAGATCACGACCCATACCCTCCTCGCCGCCGCCGGCATCATCCTTGCCGTCGTCATCATCGTGACCCGGGCCGCCGAAGCTCCCGCGGAAATCTAACCGGGCACACCGTCGAAATCCCCTCGCCCTTTCCAGCGGAGAGGGTCGGGATGAGGGTTGCTGCCAGTTCCAATGTGAAGCGCTATCGGTGCTTCTTCCTCGCTGCCGAGTACTCGTCCGTCAACTGCGTCTCCACCGCTGTCTGCACCAGGGGATCGTCATGCTTGTAGAATGTGTGGGCCAATACCAACGCCTTGCTGTCGCCCAACCGCGCCAATGCTTCGAGAATATGCGGGCGCGCACGAGGTGATGCATCCCCGTAGGCCGCTCGCAACCGGCCGACGCTTTGCTTCCCAAAACCCACCACCGCGTCCTCCGCCGCGTAGCGCACATCCCACATCTCATCATCCAGCAGTGCGATCAATCTCGTCGTCGCGCGCCGATCGCCGATCTTGCCCAGCGCCTGCGCCGCCCGCAGCCGCACCAGCTCTTGCCGACTGTCGAGCGCTTTCATCGCCGGCAGGAACGCCTCGTGCGCCCGCAAATGCCCCAGCGTGTAAAACGCCACCGTGCGCGTCTTCTGCCGCTTCAGCAGGGGCAGCACATGGGGAATCGCCGCACGCGCTTTCTCATTGAACCGCGCCAGAAAGTAACAGCACAGCCGCGCCACTTCGTCGTTCTTGGCATGATCAATCCCGGCAATCAATATCGGCACCGCGTTCGTGCCGAGATGGTCGACGATCTCCTCGGCTTTTACCCGCACCATCACCTCGGGACTGTCCGAGCGCGACAGGACGTACGGCAACACTTCCGCGCCCCGTTTCTCGAGTTCGGTGCCGGCCGCATCGGCATCCGGCCGGTCGCTGATCCAGCGGCGCAGAAGCTGTTCGACGGGATCGTGCGTGTTGGCAGGGACGACCGGATACAATCGTCCTATCGCCGGCTGCGTTGTGCCAAACTCCGGCAACGCCCTCAGCGGCGGGGGAAGCGTTCCACCCGGCGCGTGATCGTCCAGATTGACACCGCACCCGTAGAACGGCTTTAACCACATCGAACCATCCTTCTGCCCTTGCGAATACCTGTCCCGTCCACCCAGATCCACCATCAGCGCAATCGAGCCGTACTCGCGCTTGTCGCCGTCGTGCCCGGCTGCCTGTGACGCTTTCGGGTCCGTCCCCGTGTACGTGTCGTTGCCCCCGCAATTCAACAACAGCGCGAACGAGTTGTTGATCCCAGAACCTTGTGCCGTGGTTTCGCCGGTGTATTTGTCCTCACCTCCGCGATCGATCAGAATCCCGACCGCGTAATCGTGCGCCGCGCCCTGGCAGATGTGCCCGGCCGTGTACGCGTCGTTCCCGCCCCAGTCGATCAATTCGCCGCTGCTCAGATGAATGCCCGCGCCCTGACAATACTGGTACGCGTCGTAGGTATTGTTGCTTCCCAAATCCAGCAGCAGGCCGGTCGAGTACCAATAGCTCGCCCCCTGACCGTACACATCCGCAACGTAATGATTGTTCCCCTTCAGATCGCACAGAATGCCAACCCCGCCGCCTGCATACGGCCGCATTCCGTATCCGAAACCTTGCGACAACGAGAAATAATGTTTCGGCAGCCAGCCGCAAGGATATTTCCCGCCGGCGTTATAGAGATCGTTGCCGCCTTCGTCCAGCAGCAGCCCGATCCCGCTCGTCCCGCCGAATCCCTGCGCCAACTCGACCGCCTTGTACCGCGATCCTTCACCCCGTTGCCATACAATCCCCGAGCCAAACATCCCCGCCCCCTGGCAAAACGTGTCCGCCTCAAACGTCTCGTTCCCCTCGCCCGTCATCAATATTCCTGCGCCGAAAAATCCCGCGCCCTGCGACAGATGTTTCGCGTGAAATGTGCAATTGCTCCCCAACGCCGCCAGAATCCCAATCCCGAACACTCCGCTTCCCTGCGAAAAACTCCGGTTCGAAAGAAAATCGTCGTTGTCGCCCAGATCGATCACAACGGAAATGGGACGACCCAGCATCCCGTTCGCGCCGCCGGCGCTGTTGAGGTAGGTATTGGTCCCACCCGTGTCGATGATCAGAAACGCTTCGTTCGTGTACACATCGTGGCCACCTCCGCTCACGATGATTTTGCCGAGAAGCGTATCGGTCTCGTACTGAAATGCCTGCTTCATGGACGGATCGTCCTTCCCCGCTTGCAGAATCGCCACGGCTTTGTCCACCGCGCCAGCCAGGCTGTCGACGGCTGAGAAGAACAATCCGCGATTGAAGCGATCACTGGCGTTGAGAATTGTGTCTTCCAATTCGCCGTCCTGAATATCGAGGTCGTCATTGTGTCTCAATAATTCAGCGACCTCGTTCGTGCTCAATCCCAGCTTGGCCCATTCAGCCAGCTCCGCCGGGTCCTTATCCAATCCAAGGTTCTCCACAGCAAACGCCGCAAACGGACGTATCGGGTCTGTTGGAAGCGCCTGCTTCAGGAGCTGATCCGCCTCACCCGCAGCATCCGCGATGGTCGTGACGGCCTCTGCCACCGCTGGCGGCAAATTGCTCAGGAAATCGAGGCCAACCTTGACCGGCTGATACTTCATATCCAAAGTGACAGAACCTGTTTCGAGTTGTCGCTGTGAAAACCACGCCAGAGATTGTAGCGAACTGGCTCGCTGCAAATTCGACGCCACGGATTGCCCATACACCGGCAAGGCCAGCGGCTGCTGCAAAAACGTCCGCGCCTTCTGCAAGATCAGTTCCGATTCGACATTTGTCTTCTGAAACGCCAAGTCCTCGGTCGTCATCTTGATGCCGCGTAGCGCCATTTCGATCGCCCTCTGGTCCCGCGTATCCAGCGCCGGCGCGATCTCGCCCGGGAAACAGGCGGGACTCGCGGCCAGAAATAGGCACGCCACAACCACCCGACCAATTCCATTCATGGCAATCCGTCGATTGATTTCGTCCATTTCCGGCTTACCGTATCCAATTCGGACGCCGAATGCTAGGCTGACATCCGGCCCGAGTTCTGGAAAGTAGTCTGGTGTGGCGTCATCGAACCCGGAGGTCGCAATGAGAGCTGTCGCGGTTTTTCCTGGCACACGTGAAATTCGCTTGATCGATCATCCCGAGCCGGAAATCTCCACGCCTACGGACGTGAAGCTGCGGATGATCGACGTCGGCGTGTGCGGCACCGACAAGGAAATTTGCGCGTTCGAGTACGGCACGCCGCCCGATGGCAGCGACTATCTCGTCATCGGCCACGAATCCCTCGGCGAAGTCGTCGAGGTCGGCAACAAGGTCACCCGCCTCAAAGTCGGCGACCTCGCCGTCCCGGTGGTCCGCCGTCCTTGTCCGCACGAATCCTGCCTCGCCTGCCGCAGCGGTCGCCAGGATTTCTGTTACACGGGCGATTTCACCGAACGCGGTATCAAAATGCAGCACGGGTTCATGACCGAGTTCGTCGTCGATGACGAGCAATACATGAATGTTGTCGCCCGCGAACTGCGTGACATCGCCGTGCTCACCGAACCGCTGACCATCGCCGAGAAAGGGCTCACGCAACTCTGGCAGGTGCAACAACGTCTCCCCTGGGCTTGCCCGCTCGAGCCCGGCAAGCCCGCCGCCTACTGCCATCGTTCGGTTGTTCTCGGCGCCGGCCCGGTCGGTCTGCTCGGCGCGATGGTCCTCGTCAACGAGGGATTCCAGACATTCGTGTACTCGCGGGAACCCAAACCCGGTCCGAAATCGGATCTGGTCGAGTCCATCGGCGCAACCTACGTCTCGGGCAATCAAACTTCTCTCGAACAACTCGCGTCTCTCGTGGGCAATATCGATCTGGTCTACGAAGCCACCGGCGCCGCCTCGGTCTCATTCCAACTGATGGAACGGCTCGGAACCAACGGCGTCTTCATCTTCACGGGCGTCCCCGGCCGCAAAGCGCCCATCGAACTGGATGCTGACCTGATCATGCGCAACCTCGTCCTGAAAAACCAGGTCGTCTATGGAACCGTCAATGCCAACCGCGACGCCTTCGAATCCGCCATCGCCGATTTGCAGGTCTTCGCCAAGAAATGGCCCCAGGCTGTGCGCACGCTGATTACGAAACGCTATTCGATGGAAGAGCATCGCGATCTGCTTCTCGGCAAAGCCGGCGGCATCAAAAACGTCGTCTCCATCAGCCACTAACCAGCGGAGCAACTCATGAGTGTCCATGCCGAACAACAACGCCTTCTCGAGGACGCACAGCGCAAACAGAACTGGAAGCGCTGGGGACCATACCTGTCGGAGCGACAATGGGGAACGGTGCGCGAAGACTACTCCGCGTCCGGCGAGTGCTGGGATTATTTTCCCCACGATCACGCCCGCAGCCGGGCCTATCGCTGGGGTGAGGACGGATTGCTCGGTATCACCGACCGCGAATGCCGCCTTTGCTTCGCCCTGGCGCTGTGGAACGGGACGGATCACATCCTCAAGGAACGACTGTTTGGTCTCTCCGGCCCGGAAGGCAATCACGGCGAGGACGTAAAGGAATGCTATTACTACCTCGAATCGACACCGACGCATTCCTACATGAAAGCGTTGTACAAGTATCCGCACACGGAATTCCCCTACGACCGGCTTGTCGAGGAAAACCGGCTCCGTGGGAAGAATCAACCGGAATTCGAATTGCTCGACACCGGCGTCTTCAACGACAACCGCTACTTTGACGTGTTCGCGGAATATGCCAAAGCCGGTCCGGACGACATTCTCATTCGCATCACCGTTGCCAATCGTGGACCCGAGACGGCCACATTGCATCTGCTGCCCACGCTTTGGTACCGCAACACGTGGATCTGGGGCTGTAAACACGATGGTTGTTGGATCAAACCTCACATCGCGGTCACGGGCGACTCCGTCGTCACAGGCGATCACGTCAGTTTTGGAAAACACTGGTTCGCGGCTGGTCCCGGGCCGGATCATCAGCCTCCCGAATTGTTGTTCACGGAAAACGAGACCGACGTGCGGCGGTTGTTCGACATCGATACGTACACGGCCTATGTGAAAAATGCCTTCCATGAATACGTCGTCCACGGTCGCACGGACGCGGTCAATCCAAACAAGACCGGCACCAAGGTCGCGGCCCACTACAAACTGGAGATTGCCGCCGGCGCCGAACTGGCGATTCGGCTTCGATTGTCCAATCAACCGCTAACGCTACAGCAAAGTCTCGGCAGCGAGTTCGACGATGTGTTCGCGGCGCGGATACATGAAGCGGATGAGTTTTATGGTGCGCATGTGCCCGCCGCGCTTTCTCCCGCCGAACGCGGTGTCATCCGTCAGGCGTACGCCGGCGCGCTCTGGAGCAAGCAGTTCTACCACTACATCGTGAGCGACTGGCTCGATGGCGATCCGCAGCAGCCGGCTCCACCGGCGGCCCGAAACACCGGCCGCAACGCCGAATGGCGCCATGTCTACTGCCGCGACGTGATTTCCATGCCGGACAAATGGGAATACCCGTGGTTCGCGGCCTGGGACCTGGCGTTCCACATGATCACCTTCTCCAAAATCGATCCCGATTTCGCCAAGAGCCAGCTCGTGCTGTTCCTGCGAGAGTGGTACACGAACCCCAGCGGCCAGATTCCCGCCTACGAGTTCGCGTTCGGCGACGTGAATCCGCCCGTTCACGCCTGGGCCTGCTGGCGCGTCTACAAAATGACCGGCGGTCGTGGCCAACGTGACCGCCTGTTCCTGTCCCGTACATTTCAAAAGCTGGTGATCAATTTCACGTGGTGGGTCAACCGCAAGGATACCGAGGGTAAAAACATCTTCGGCGGTGGATTCCTTGGGCTCGACAACATTGGCGTGTTCGATCGCTCCAAGCCCTTGCCAACCGGCGGACAGCTCCAGCAGGCCGATGGCACGGCGTGGATGGCGTTTTTCTGCAATACCATGCTCTCGATATCGCTGGAACTCGCCCGTGACAATCACGCCACGGAAGACATGGCCTCAAAATTCTTCGAGCATTTTGTCGCCATCGCCGACGCGATCAATACCGTCGGCGGAAGAGGTCTGTGGGACGACGAAGACGGGTTCTACTACGACCAGTTGTCATTGGATGGACGTAAAACGCCGCTCAAGGTCCGCTCGGTCGTGGGTTTGCTCCCTCTCATCGCCGTCGAAGTGATCGAGGACGAGGTCATTGACAAACTGCCCGGATTCCGCAAGCGGTTGGATTGGTTCCTCAGCCATCGAAAGGACTTGGGCGAATCAATCTCCTACATGGATTCTGCCGGCGGAAGCGACGTTCACGGTCATCGGCTCTTGGCAATCCCTTCGCGCGAACGCCTGGAGCGAATGTTGCGCTACATGCTCGATGAAAACGAATTCCTTTCGCCGTACGGGATCCGGTCTGTCTCCAAGTTCCACGAGCACAATCCATACTCGTTTCCCGTGGACGGCACGGTCTACCGGGTCGGCTACGAGCCCGGCGAGTCAATCTCGGGGTTGTTCGGCGGAAATTCGAACTGGCGGGGACCAATCTGGTTCCCGATCAACTATCTCATCATCGAGGCGCTGGAACGATACAACCATTTCTATGGCGACGATCTCAAGGTCGAGTTCCCGACCGGCTCCGGCAAGCTGATGAACCTGCAGCAGGTCGCCGACGAACTTCGCAGACGGCTCGCTCGCCTCTTCCTGCCCGACGCCAGCGGTCGCCGTCCCTGCCATGGAACCGAACCGCGGTACATCAGCGATCCCAACTGGAACTACCTGGTGCTCTTTTACGAATATTTCCATGGAGACGATGGCCGCGGTTGCGGCGCTGGCCATCAAACCGGTTGGACCGCTCTCGCCGCCCGTTGCCTCGAAGACTTGCCACGCGCCCGCGTCAAGAAGTCTGCGAGATGAACCGGCGCCGTTTGCGGGCGCGAATCTCCAACGGCCGTTGCCGTAGATACGTCACGTGTGCTACCGGCGTCCGTGAGATGTCCTCCGGTGTGCTGTGGGACGCGTGGACGCCGGGCGCCAGATCGACGCCGCCTCGCGCAAACACGTACTGGACGAACCCCGAGCAATACATCGATTGTCTTCGCGCCAGCCGGTTGCGATGCGGACGATGACTGAGATGGCGCAGCGCGAATGCCGCCCCCAGAAGTTCGCGCAGCGAGTACACGGCATGCAATGCCACCATTCGCAATCCTTCTCCGAGCACCGCCGCGATCTGCTGTTCGGTCAGTCCGAAATCCAGCACGGCGAGATGGGGAAAGGTCTCTCCATCGAAGTACTTCGAAATGCGGTTTTCCTGCACACCGAGCTGGATGTGTTTCCGATGAATCTGGAGGTCGGATTCGATCACCCAATGGTGGCCATCCACTCGCTTCCCTTGAAACAACATGGCATGCGACCACAAGCTCCACCGTTCATCCTCGTCGAGGTGACGTTCGGCGCGACGGATGACTTTTTCAATCAACGTCGTCCCGCCCACCAATCCAACCCGACCGGGCTGCGCATACGATTCGAGGAATTCGCGGTTCGAGACGCTGCCCACAACCACAGCTTCATTCATTGCGAAATTGATTTTACAGTCGACTGCCCCCGGCCGGAATCGACCGCTAACCCGATCGATGTGACGTGGCCTGCAATACGTGGGATTCGGCAGAAGCCGCGGTCCGCGAAAGAATTCCCTCGGCTTTGCGTCTGGCTTCGTCCATCTTCGGATAGCGGACTTCACGGTAGCCACGGACTTCATCCACGCAACGCAGGGCCTTAACGTAGCGGTCGTACCCGGCCCGATCATCGTAACGGAAACTCTCGACGAGACGAATGTACCAATCACGAAATTCGCGTTCGCGCCAGTGCCACCGCGGCATCACCCGTCGCAGCCAGCGCATATGTTTCAGCACATTGAGCTGCCACTTCTTCGGGCTGAGTTTGAACCGGATATCGCGACCGAGAACGTTGAACTCGGGCCGGTTGAGATGGTGATAGACAATCTTGTCGCCGCGCTTCTCATCCACGTGATAACGATGGTGATCGCGACGGATCTTCTCCTCGCTCGTCAACAGATGGGCGACGTACACCTCATCCTTAATGACCATCGCCTTGTGCAGGTTCCAAATGACGGCTTTTGTCGCCGCGAAATCGAATTGCCCGTTGTCACGCGCGTACACTTTCTCAACAAGATCGAGATAGTACCCCGCATAGGCATCGGCGCCGCCGTACTCCAAAAGGTCGTACAGTCGCCACACGATATCCCGCGCGGTCTGTTCGCCGAGACGAATGGACTTCTCGCTGCGATGAATCAAGACCTCAAATTCCCGCGCCCAATGTTTGCCGGCCCGGTGGTTGCGCTTCAACACGTCCACGCGCTCAGCGATGAATTCCTCGTAGGTCTCGCGAAGTTCGTGTTTGTGGGCCAATTCGGGTTCGAAAACAAGCTTGCGTCCAAGATGAAATGCCTTGACGTTCTCCGCCGCCGCGGAGCCCATGGTCTCGCGGATGCCCCACTCGATGCTCTCCAACGACAGCGGCAGGAGCCCCCGTTGGAACGCAACACCCAGCAGTACGACGTTGGCGTACAGCTTCGTGCCGAAGAAGTACTCCGAGATGCCGGCCACGTTCAGCCCGAAATACTGGTCCGATTTCGTGTACCGGCGCAGCGTGTCTTCGAGTTCCGTGACGTTGAAATCGTCCCGGCCGAGCAGGGTAAGAATCGTCGGTGTCTTGTAGGCGTTCACCACCGCCACGGTGTGTTCCGGACTTCCCACACGCAGGTTTCCCTTCGGCGACAAGCTGCGCGTGGCTTCCAGCGGGTCAATCCCGAGCAACAGATCTGCCTTACCGTAGGGGATGATGTTGGAAATGTGGTTGGCGCCCTTCGCGTAGGTGATCTGCGAGAACACGCTGCCATTGCGAATGGCCAGACCCTTCTTGTCACAGAACAACACGTCGTACCCTTGCTTGAATCCTGCGCGTACGAGAGTCGCCGTACTGACGCCGATGCCCTGTCCACCGACGCCGGCGAGGTAACAATGCCACACGTCCTTGAATTCGGCCATCGGAGGCAACGGGATTCCCGTAAGATCAACGGAATCGATGGGCGCGGGCGGCTTCTGGGTGCGAACGACGGTGATCTCTTCGAACGACGGGCACGCGTAAATCTTTGTGCAAGCCGTGTCGGCCACGCACCAGGACAAGTCCGTCTGAATCTTTGTGCCGAAGGGCGTCTCGGAAATCGTCAGGCCGGGGCAGCCGGTGGCGAGCGTGCATTCGAGGCAATTTTCGCAGACGTCGGGATTAACGTTTACAAAGTGTTTCTCGGGCAGAAAACCCTGCTCGCGGATGGTCTGTCGTTCCTCGCGGGATTCACGGCGATGATAGGTAATGCCGCATTCCTTGTCGGCCACAATGACCTTCACGCCGTCGCGGAGGATTGTCTCCTCCAGCATCGATTTCCACGTTTCACGGTACGCAGGGTTGGCGCGGACAACGTGTACTGATTGGCCAAGCATCGCCTCGACGATGCGGTCGATGTTTTGCTTGTAGGTCGTCTCGCCGACGATGTCCACGTCCATCGATGGCGTGGGCTGGTGACCCGTCATGGCGGTCGTGGAATTGTCGAGGATGACATAGGTAATGTCCTGGCCCTGCTTGAGCGCGTTGGAAATGCCCAGCATCCCGCTGTGGAAAAAGGTCGAATCACCGAGGAACACCACCTGTTTGTTGGTGATGAAGGGATCGATCCCCGCGCCCGTCGCGCCGCCCAAACCCATGCCGCTGTAATTATGCATCAGGTCCCTGGTCGGCTCGAACATCAGCATCGTGTAACAGCCCGTGTCGCCATGGAATACCAGATCGACGGGCGCGCGACGGTGATGCTGTTTCATGTAACGCGGATCGAGAAAGCGTCTCTTGATTTCGATCAGCACGCTGGCGCTGTCGCGGTGCGGGCAGCCCGGGCAAAACGTCGGCGTGCGCAGCGGGATGCGGATGTCAAACTTGTCGGTCGCATGGATCAGATCCACGGCGCAATCGATTCGGTCCTCGTCGAGCTTGAGATACGGATCATGGAAAAACCGGCCAAGGGGCGCGAGACGTTCGATGAGGATGCTGGGATTCAAACCGCGGCTGGCGGGAATGCCTTTCAGGCCGACGGGAAATTCCTTGCCCCATACATTGGTGCGATTGGCAGCCGTGGCGAGCTGATTGTACTTGCCGACGATCTCGGCGATCTGCTCTTCCATGAATCCGCGCCGCTCTTCAACTACGAAGACGCTGCGCACCTGCCGCGAGAACTCCTCGACCAGTCCGGGGTCGACCGGATAACTGATGCCGAGTTTGAGAATCGGCACCTGGTCTGCCACGCCAAGCTCGGCGAGGGCGTGTTCGAGGTAACAACATCCCAGACCCGAGGCGACAAAGCCGATTTCGGCGCGCCACCGCGGGTTCTTGCGGGCGTTGAGAATGCGGTTGATGCCATTGCGCCGCGCGCTTTCGAACAGGCGGGCGAACCGCTGCGGCATCCCCTCTTCCTTGATCCACGTCCGCGGCGGCAACAAAACGGTATTTTCAAAATCGATCCGGGCCGTGTCGAGGGAATACTTGTTGACCGTGCTGATGTCTGGATAGTGATTGCGACGACATTGTACCGTGCCTCCGCCATCGGCTTGATTGGTCGTAATGATGAAGCCGATATACAAGTTGGATTCACGGGACAGTCGGAAGCCGAGATCGACCCAGTCTTTCAATTCCTGATTGGAGCTGGGCTCCATCACGGGCATGAAAATGTGTTTGCACAGAAAGCGCGAGTCGGCAGGCACTTGCGTCGAATCACTCCACGGGTCATCGCCGATGATGACCAATGCGCCGCCTTGCGGATGCGCACCGGAAAGATTTCCAAGGGCCAGAGCGTCGGTCGCGACATGCAACCCGACGGACTTCATGGCGCACACGGCGCGAATGGGGCCCATTTGCGAGCCGTTCAGCATGGCCGCGCCGAGCGCTTCATTGTTGGCGATGCTCGCGCGAATGCCCTTCGCTTTGTACAATGGCGCGACAAGCTCCATCGCGTCGAAAAAGCCCGCAATGGGTGAACCGGGATATCCCGTCAGGAGATGCGTACCGCCTTCTGCCTCAAGTGCGCCCTTGACCAGCAGTTCGTTCCCTGTAAAAACCTCGGCCCCCTCCTCCCTGAGGAATCGTGGATCGACTGTCATGATTGTATTGTCGCAGGGCGCACGCTACCATAGAATGCAAATCGATGCAATTGCTTAAAACGACGGCTCTCTGTCTGATCGCGGCGGCCTGCCTGGTCGGCTGCAGTGTCTTTCAGGGTCCCAAAATAGACACGACTATGGGGATTTACGATCAGGCGGATTCCGCGCTGCCGACCGAAAGCGTGCGCGCCGTTGTCATCCCCAGTACGGGCTTGCGGCTCACCATCAACCCGTTCCCGTCGCTGACCGAGAAAGATGTGCAATCCGCGGAACTCTACAACACCGCCGGCGGCAAAGCCGTATTTCTGCGCTTTGACCCGCATGGCGAAATCGTGCTGGATGAATTGACCACGCGGACGCGAGGCCAGTATCTCGTGGTGATGGTAAACAATCACCCGGTCAGCGCATGGCTGGTGGATCAGCGGATTATCAACGGGCAGTTTCTCGTCGAAGGCAATTTCACGGATCAGGAAGCGCAGATGATCGTGGATGATCTCAACAAGCTGGCCAAGATGAACGAGCGATGAGGGGTCGAGGGAGCGTCACTTTCATTATTGCCGGCTTCGTTGCGGGAATCCTGGTTGCCACCACGGGCCTTGCACTGGATATTTGCCTGCCGACGGCCAACGACGCGCTGCTGCGCCCCGGGGGTGATGCGGATTTCTTCCAGCCAACCGTTGAGGGCGGTGTCGAGTCCGGCATGTTTGGCTGTGTCCGCAGCCTGGGACATCGATTCCACAAGGGGATCGACATCAAATGCCTCCAACGTGACCGCCGCGGCGAGCCGACGGATCCGATTCATGCCGTTGCCGACGGCGAAGTCGCATTCATCAATACCAAGCCCGGTCTCTCGAATTATGGACGGTATATCGTGCTCCGGCACAACTGGGACGGCGTCCCGGTATGCACCCTCTACGCGCACCTCAGTGAGGTGGCTTTCGGACTCGCCGTGGGCCAACCGGTCAGGAAAGGCCAGGTGATCGCGACGATGGGCCATTCCGCGAACACCCATGAAGGCATCTCTCGCGAGCGGGCCCACCTGCATTTTGAGATCGATTTGTTGCTCAGTCCGTATTTCCATATCTGGTACCCGAAACATGACCCACTGGCCCCGCCGTTCGGGGATTTCAACGGGAGGAATCTGGCGGGACTGGATCCGGCGGCGTTCCTACGAGCCTACGCCGCGAACCGCAAGTTGAATTTCGCCGAATACGTCGCCAGGCAACCGATCGGATTCACGGTGCTTGTTGGCACCCGGCCGTTTCCATGGCTCACAATGCATCCAGAACAAATCCAACCCGCCAACGGCGCTCCCGTTGCTTATGAAATCGGAATGACAGCCTGGGGACTGCCGGTCGCAGTGTGGCCGCGCGCCGCGGGGGAGATCAATGAATCGCAGCACCGCCTGCTGCAGCGGGGCCTGCTCGTCCTGTCGCGGGCCAATGACGCCGAGCTGTCCCAATGGACCTGCAGCGAATTGGCGAGACGCAGCGGAGATGGCTGGAGGTTTACGGAGCGCGGCGAGGAATGGGTGCAGTTGCTGACGTATGTGCCGTGAGGACGCGCCTCGTCCCGGCAAGCTGATCCTGGCGAACGCTGATCCTAACGGATAACGGTTTCGGGTATCGCCCGAAACGCTTGGAGCGCTTCCGCCAGATGATCATAGAACTCGATCAGATCACCCATTGCGATCAGGTTGGCAACCTGTTGAATTGTCTGCGGAAGTCCGACGCATTTCAGGTCACCGCCACGCGCCTGCGCCATGTGGGCATAACCGATCAATTCCTTCAATTGGGCGCTCCCAATGTAGGTGACCCGCGAGCAATCAAGAATGATGCGCGGTGTAACCTCTTCCATTGTCCGTGTCAATGTTGAGGCGAAGTGACTGAAGGCCAACGCATCCACGGCACCGGCCATTTCGATTACTTCGGCTTCTTCGGCCCTGTACATCTTAAACTGAAGCTCTTGCATAATCGTTGCTCCGGCTCGGGGTTACAGCATGGGATGTGCCCTCCCCGGCCAAAAACCGGCTTCTGGGGCCAAATTCCAGCGCGGTACTGGTAACCAGACAGGGCGACCAAGGAAAAAACCCTTCGGCGGGGGCTGAAACTGCCCCCCGCCGCAACCCCAACCCGAAGCTGTTAGCGCCGGGTGTTGCCTGCCACCTGCAAGTGAACTGCTCGATCCCCCAGGACGACGTTGATTGGCGATGTGACCCGCAGGAACCGATGGTTCTCTTCACAAACGGCGACACTGACAGCGCCCGGCAAATCCTTCCTCACACCTCCAAAGTTTTCCCCTATGACAACGATCCGATGCACGGCGACCCACTTTGTTCCGGCAGCGGTTTCCAGCTTGCACATCCGCGGCCCCTCGCTAAGAATGCGCCCAGGCAGGTTTCGCCGGAACAAGGTGCGGTCGCGGTGCGTCCCAATGGATAAGGAGATGGAAATTTCCGGATTGCCGGCGCCCGATTTTGAAGCGCTGGTTGAGGACCATTACCGACGATTGTATCAGTTTGCTTACAACCTGACGCACGATGAAGCCGAGGCGTGTGACCTGACCCAGCAAACGTTCCTGAAGTGGGCCAATAAGGGACATCAGCTCCGCGATCCGTCGAAGGCCAAGACCTGGCTGTTTACCACCCTGCACCGCGAGTTTCTCCAATCGCGCCGCAAGAGCACCCGTTTTCCGCATCACGAATTGGACTCCGTCGCCAACGAACTTCCTTCCGTGCCCCCCACGTCGGTCGACCACCTTGACTCGGCGGCAGTGGTCGCTTGTCTGGCTCGGATCAACGAGGTTTTTCGCGCCCCGCTGACCCTGTTTTATCTCGAAGACTATTCGTACAAGGAAATCGCCGAAATCCTCAACGTTCCGGTGGGCACGGTCCAGTCACGCATTGCCCGCGGAAAGAGCCAGCTGTACCGGATCCTCACGCAGAATTCTTCGTCACAAATCACGGATAAACCCCATGACTAGAGAGGAAGCCAGGATCATTTTGTTCTCCTACCGGCGCGGAGCCGACTCCAGTGCCGATCCGCGGACTGCCGAGGCTTTGCGTCTGGTCAAGAGCGATCCCGAATTGACACGGTGGTTTGAGGATCAGCAGCGTGCCGATACCGTCATCCGCGCCCGAATACGCGAGGCGCCCGTGCCATCCGATCTCAAACAGCGCATCCTGGCCGGAGCTGAATCTGCCAGGTCGCAGCGAAAAGCCATCCAGACTCGAGTGGCTGCCGAAGATGAGACGGAACCCAGTGTCGCTGGCGTGGGGTTTGACTGGCGGAGGCTCCTTCTTGCCGCCGCCGCGGTTGTGGTTGCATTCCTCGCGGTCGTCGCCGTGCGGTCGCATCGCCGGCTCGCAGCCCATGGATTGAACGCCTATCGGACATTCATGGTCGGCTACGTCGCTGGGCCATACCCGATGGTGGCCGAGGCGAAAAGCTTCGATGAACTGCGTCAGGTGCTCGCCCAGAAAGGCTGGCCCACGGAGTTCGCCATCCCCGAACCGCTTCGCGACGTCACCGTCGTCGGTGGTGGAGCGCTCGAGTGGAACAAGCACAAGGTCGATCTGGCTTGCATGCGCGAATCGGGGCGCGGCCTGTGGCTATTCGTCGTCGACAATGCGGCGCTGCCCGACGCACCGCGCAATTCCACTCCGAGTATCCATCCGCCGAATCCCATGCCCTCCGCCGTGTGGACACAGGGTGGGAAGACGTACATGCTCGTCGCGCAAGGCGACGAATCATTCCTGCAGAAATACCTGCCGTAGTGGCTGGGAATACCCTGACTCACGGGCGCCACACAATGACGGTGCTTCGCGCCGAACACTCGCGTCAACACCAAGGGCGCGAGTCGGCTCCGACCACTTTGCCGTGACCAAACCCGCTATTCGGCGGCTGGTTTCGTGGCCGCGGCGGGGGCTGCCGTCTTGTCCGAAGCAGGCTTGTCAGAAGGCGCGACCAGGGACGCCTTGGTTTTGGGATCAACAAAATCCAACAGCAGCGCGCTGTTCTGGTTGGTGGAAACCGCAAGCGCGCCCTCACTGGTCGCCGCCCCCACAAACTTCCCGCTCGGCGTCACCAGCACAAATTTCGAGTCCACCTGCTTGAGCTTGAATACATCACCATCATGGCTCCGCTTCACTCCATCGCTGCCTTCCATCCAGTAGCTCGATTTCGTCGGGTCTCCCGCCTTCCCCTTCCCCATGCCCGGCGTGTAGCGAATCTTCACGTCGTCTCCGTCCTTGAGGCTGTTGCCGCTGAGATCGACGACAGTGAATATCTGCTTGGAACCGATCTTGCCAGACGACGTTGCCAACGAGCTGTTCGGTGCCGTGCAAATATAGGTTGCTTCTGATGCAGTTTCATTGGTCGAGATGACCTGAAGTGCGGCGAGCTTCTCCACCGGCTGCTTGGTGTTCACGCTAACGCCCGCCCGTGCCGGGACGACCGCCATTAGTAATCCTGCGAGAGCCGCGACGATGAGAGCTGTACCGTAGAAAGTCTTCATTCTGAGGATTCTCCCTTTGTTGCTGACAACATCTTTGTAAGACGATTCAAACCTCAAGTCAAGGCGAGTAGATAGCCGTATCGCTCAGTGAGCGAGTGGCCGCCCCAAGCTGCCCGTTGCCCGGTCGCTTCATCGCTGACACACGGAGGCCGGCGTATCGATCAGTTGGCCGAGGTTGGCGGCGGAGGCGGAAAGGTGATGATCTTCGGCTCCGACGCCGGCGCGGCCGGAATTCCCGCCGCTTCCGCCGCAGCCTTGTCGTATGCAGCCGCGCCGTTCAACCCGTAGGCCCCGATAAACGCTTCCCGAAAGTCCGCCTGCGCCGGTGCCGGTGCCGTGATCACGTACGCCTTCACATAGCCGACAAACTGGCCCCACGTCGCAACCTCGCGCCGCAAGTCCTGTCCCCAACTCATCCCCAGACCGCCGTAATCGGGCGCCCCCTGCGTCACGCCCGAATCGTCCGCCGCACCGCCCGCGGTCGCGGGTACGTACCCGTCATCGGACGCGTAAGAGACCCCGCTGTTCGAGATGTCGTCGGGGATGTCGTACCCGTACGGATAACCTGTGTAAACGGGATACCAGCATGGCAGGCCATTCACAAAAACCACAATGAAATGCCGGTGACCATGAAATTGCCCGGGCCCGCGCCAAAATGTGCCGTGCCCGCCTCCGACCCGATTCGTCGTGGGTTGGCCGTGGACGATCGAATGCCCCGGCTGCGCGAACTGCGCCAATTGCGACGGCGGCCCCGTGATCCCGTTCCCGCGACCGATCAGCACCGGCTGCGAGTTCGCCCACGTGCCCGCCGGCTGCGCGGAACCGCTCCCGCCCGTCCACTGCGTCGCGTGCGCCCGCACGCCACCCAGCGCAACCACCCACCCGATTCCGACCACCCCGCACAACCACAGCGTCTTCATACCTCTACCCTCCAACAATAGGATGCTCCACATTACCGATTAATTCAAAGAAAAGTGGCCGGCTACAGCCCCGACAACCGCGGGCAACGCCCCCGCCGCCACGCAGATGACCGGCAACTCGACCCGTTCCGATCTCCTCCCACCCGCACAGCCGAGCCCCAAATCCCCCCCCCAACTGCCTCCCGCAAATCCAGCCCCAATCGCCCATGTCCCGGTTACCTCGGGTTCGTTCTGCTCTTGCTTGGGTTCGTTTTGCAGCTTCTCGGGTTTTCTCGGGTTCGTTTTCCCGTTTCTCGGGTTCGTTTTTTGTCAAAAAGTGTAAAGAATTCCGACACTCAATTTCCATAAACCGTTCTCCAAACGTATGTTGCAGAAACCACTGTCCCCGCATTTCTCGGGTTCGTTTTGTGATTTTTTACTTTTTTTGGCGCCGCCCCCCTCGACCAGCTTACGAGGCAGGCTTCCACGCCTGCCCACCTGCCGTATTCGCTTACGCTCAATAACCAACATATCAAAGAACCGCCGCCACGATCTCACATATCCGCCATCGAGTCAAGACGGTTATCTCTCACGGATACAACCATTGGCAACCACTCGATACCCCCCCGAACATTGACAGGAAGCCATTCGGTAGGGACCCAACTCCAGACACGTCTCGCGACCAGGCTGCCGCTCCGTCTGCAGCTCCCGCTACGGCACCAGCCGCACCCGGTAAAACCGCGACGCCCCATTCGTCGCCCCACCCGCATGTTCGTCTCCCCTCTCCCTTGCCGTCCAAAGGGAGAGGGTCAGGGTGAGGGTTCAGCCGTCAAATAAATCTTGCCGTAGCGTCCCCTCACTTCACCAGCCGTACTCGGTAGTACCGGGCGGGAATATTGGTCGCGCCTCCAATATCGAGGTAGTTGGTCGTCGTCCCCACCGTATTCGTCACCGTGAAGATGTCGGCGAAGCCCTGGGTACTATAGTCGCCAAATCCACCCCCCACCGTCGCCTGCAACGCGTTCGTCCGCCCCGGCCCCATCGCCCACGTAACGAGCAGATCGTTGCCCGTTGGCAAAATCGACGTAATGCGGAACGCCGCCGCCGCATTCGTCGGATCCACCCCCACCAGATAATCCTCCAGCACCGTGAACCCACTACCATCAGGGTCATCGCTCGCCAGCGACTGGTCATTCGTCTGCCCCGTCGGATGCCCAAAATACTCCTCCGTCCACAAATCCGGCACCCCATCCCCATCGCTGTCCACCGGCGGCGCGCTGCTCAACTCCTCCAGCGCAATCCGATAAAACGCCCCGCCTCGCAACGCCCCGCCGATATCCTTCACCCACTGCACGCCGCCATTGCCCGGCACATTCGTCACAAGATCCGTCCACGCCCCGCCCACAAAATCACACCGCTCCAACGAGTAATACTTCCCGCCAACCGACGCGAACCACACCCACATATCCGCCCCAACTGGCGCAATCGCCGTGATGCGGAGCGCCGAGCTCGCATCCGTCGGCACCGTCCCCGCCAGATATTCCTGCAGATTGTTCATGCCATCTCCGTCGGGATCGCACGTCGCGCAGGACACATTATTGGTCGTCCGGCCCGTCGGATCCACCCCCGGGAAATACTCCGCCCGCCACGCATCGGGAATCCCGTCGCCGACCGTGCTCAAATTCGTCGCAATGACCGTCGACCCGATCGACACCGTCCCCCCATTGTGCACGAACAGCCCGCACGTATTCGTCATCACCAACACATCCGCCACCAGACCGCCCCCCGCACTCACCGTCAACGTCCCATCGCGCAAATCGAGATACCCCGTGTGCGTCGCATTCGTCACATACAACGTCCCCCCGCTCACCGCGATCTGCCCGATCGCATTCGACGCGCAATTGCCGACGACCAGACTGTCAAATACCGTGACCTGCCCGCCAGCGACGGTCAAAGCGCTCCCGTTGGCATAATTGTTCGACGAGATAATCATCGAACGAATCACGGCGGTGCCGCCGGAAACGGACACCGAACCGAGTGAGTAACCTCCGATTGCGAAGGGGGCGTTCGGCGCAAGAAACTGTCCTCCTGTAACCCACACGGAGCCGGTGCCACCAAAGTAGCCCACTATCGAATTGCTAACCACGGAAAAACTGCCGCCGGCAATCGTGAGTGTGCCCGAGCCTTGGACGATTCCCTGATAGAGGCTTCCGACCGTAACTGATCCGTTGGTCAATATCCACTGACCCGGGCCTTGCTGAGCCAACCATAGTGGGCTGTTGCTGGCCGTGATGGTTCCGCCATTGATCCAGACGAAACCTTGTGATTGGTAACCACCGACGAACCAAGAGCTCGCGTTGGTTGCCGGCGTGGAAAGCGTGCCTCCATACATCGTGAGAGTTCCCGTACCGCCACCGCCGACGGAAAAGCCACCAACGAGGACGTTGCCACCCCAGATGTTCATCTGGCCAAGAGCATTTCCTGCGGAAACTGAAACTCCGTTTGTAGCTAGCAACGTTCCACCTGAGACCACAACTGTCCCGACTGAAGGACTCGCATTAGAGAAGCTATTGAAGCCTATTTGCAAATTGTCGATCACTGCTGTGCCTCCAGCCACTGTAAGCGTGCCGGCTGACGCCCCTCTCGTGCCATTCCCGCCTGCTACGAACACGAAACGACTGCGCAAGGTGGCTGCATTGGATACGATCACTTGAGCGTTCCCGAACTCTGCAATATCGCTCCCGAAATCGTACCCGGGGGACGCGTTCGTGGCATCGAGCTCTCCGCCATTCAGCCAGATGGCTGCAGTCGAGTTTGTAGAATCGCCAAAGAAAAAATGGCTGCATGCCATGCTTCCCCCATCCATACTAAGCGTCCCGACAGATTCGGTGTTGGACGCAACGATCAGCGTGCCCAACGACGCCGAGCCGCCGGTTATCGTGACTTGGCCAGTCGATACGGCCCCTACACACATTGTCGAGTTCGAGGCTGAAAGCCGTCCATCCGGTTGCAGGGCCAAAGCGCCGTCCAGTGCGAATGCGCTGTCGACTTGCAGCACCGCATTCGTAATGCTGATCGCCCCGCCGTTGGTCACGATCAACGAATTCACCACGTGCAACGGATTTGTCGGGCCGGAATTCGCCAGGCTCAGGACATTGGTGCTCCCCGCCGGCGAGAACACGGTCAGATTGCCGACCGTCAGGCATTGGTTGACCGCGTTGCTCGCGGCGGTCGTTGCATCAATAGCCACCGTGGTGCTGGTCGGATTGGTGATCAACAATCCCAATTGCGCGCTGGACGGAACCCCTTGCGACCAGTTCGGTCCAACCTCCCATTTGTCACTCAACGGATTGATCCACACATTCGTCCCGGATGCCGTCGACGCATTCGCCAGATTGCTGTACGGCGAATCCCCGCTCGTGTTCGTGGCGCGGACGCGGTACCAATACCGCGTCGTCCCCGCCAGCCCGACATCGCTGTACGTCGTGACGTTGGTGCTGACCACGTTGATCTGCCCCCACGTCCCCGGCGATCCAACATTGTCCAGCGCCCGCTCAATCTTGAATCCGCCCTCGTTGTTCGAGTTGTCTATCCACACCAGATTAATCTGGTTCGTCGCCACCGCCGCCGCCGTCAGCCTCGACGGCGCGGCAGGCAACGCGGGAATGCTAACGGACACGGAAGTGGAGAGCGCCGAGCTTCCATATGAATTGAACGCCTGCACCTGGTATGAGTATGTCTTATTGGTTGTCACTCCGAAATCGCTGTAACTCGTGACATTCGAGTTCACCGACGCAATCTGGGAGCCGTTTCGAAGTACCCGGTAACCGCTCACAACCCCGGAGTTGTTCTGCCAGGTCACATCCACCCGGTTGCTGGCCATGGCCACGGCACTCAAGATTGTTGGCGCGGGGGGAGATCCCCACGTGGCCGCGCAGGCAAAATTGCTGTAGGGAGAGTAGCCGAGGCTGTTGTGCGCCCGAATGTTGTACCAGTAAATCGTGCCCGTCGCCCCTGAATAATCAGTGAAACTCGCCACATTGGTGCCTAAAGAGGCAAGTTGACTCCATGTCCCGGGTACCCCGCCATTGTCCAGAGCCCGCTGCAGGATGTTGCCGGTCGCATTGGTGGCGTTGTTGATCCAGGTGAGAGCGATGGAGACGCCATTCGGCGAGGAGGTTGCCGTGAGATTCGAGGGCGCGGCGGGAAATGAGTATGTCGAAGCGTGAACCAAACTGCTGTAGGCGGAATAGCCCACGCTGTTGAATGCCTGCACGCGGTACCAATACGTCGCACCGAGAGGCAACCCCGAGTCGGTGTAGACACTCAGCCCCGGGTTGTTTGCCACGGCAAGTTGTGTCCATGTGCCCGGAACGCCCCCGGCATCGGGCGCATGATCGACAGCGAACCCGTCCTGATCCTTGGAAAGCTCACCCCAATTGACTCTGATCTGCGTGCCGCTAATCGGAGTAGCGGCAACCTCAAACGGAGCGAGCGGGATGATGTTCACAAAGACCGGGTTGCTGTCAGGAGAACTGCCGAGACCATTGTATGCTTGGACCTGATACCAGTAGCCCTCGTACGGTGGCACGTTCGTGTCACTGTAAGTTGTTGTGTTGGGACCGACAGTGTCAATTTGAGCCCACATTCCAGGGCTACCGCTCACATCCGGTGCCCGTTCGATCGTAAAGCCGCCCTCCCAGATGGAGTTGCCGGTCCATGATAAATTGATCTGATTCGTAGCAACAGCTACCCCGTCCAGGTTCGACGGTGCGGCTGGCGGAGCGACATCCACCACGACCTGGTTGCTGTTCGTGGAGTCCCCGCATATGTTAAACGACAGTACCTGATACCAGTATGTCGTGTTTGTCGTCGCACCCGTATCGATATAGTTGGTGACGGTCGCGCCTACGGTGCCTATCTGCGCCCAGATTCCCGGGCTGCCGCTGACGTCTGGCGCGCGTTCGATATTGATTCCATCGACGGCCTCAACGGTGCCCCATGCCAGACTAATCTGGTTGGAAGAACTCACGGCAGCCGTAAGGGCAGCGGGCGCCGCAACTGGCTGGGCAATGGTCAGCGTGGCCACTGAAGAAGTCTGCGATCCGCAGGTGCCCGTAACGACAACGTCGTATTCACCCCCCCCGTTGGAGAGGCAGGCGTTCCACGAGCCGTAGTTGTCGCCGTATACGTCGTCATTCATATACAAAGTCAGAACCCCGGACTCGGGAGCCACGATGAATCCGCTGCTTCCTAGCTGGATGCAAGTATTTCCGAGCTTGCCCACCAGAGACCATGCGCTCAAGCCCGGACAGGTGAAGTCTGACGACGCCGTGGCCGTGCTGTATGGCCCGCCGCAGTTTGCGACATAATCTCGCCCATCAGGGTCAGTAACATCCTCACTCTCGTCGATTCCGGCACAGCCTGCCGCCTCATAAGCGTACATTTGTCCCGCCGTGACGTTCCCCCACGCTACTCCCGCACTGCTGTTAGCAGGAATATTTACACAGGCACTCGTTATGTTGCTGAGTGTCAAAGTAGGGGTCGTCGACCCCGATACGCCCGAGCCGTCCACCAGATCTACGCCGTTCCAACGCCACTGATAAGCCACAGGATTTCCGGTCGCCATCACGGCAAAAGTGACGGTACCCGACAGACATATGGATTGAGACACGGGCTGCTGGGTAATGATCACGACGTTTGTTGGGTCGCATTGTGCGTGGACATTCGGCGACAGGAACGAGCCAAGAGCCAGGAGCAGAATGCCAAGCCCTGGAAGTAAAAGCCCGCACCTCACCCCGCGTTGAAGTCGTCTCACCGTTACCCCTCTCGCCTGCGCTCCGAGACAAACTCGCACTTTTCCTAGCCTGGCCAGCCAGCGCAACGAAGGATACTTATAAGGTCGCCCGATTACGAGCACAAAAACTCTGGCTCCGGTGACCTCGAAGGGCCATTAAAAGGCAAACCGAGGAACCGCCCCTCAAAACCTCTTGCAGCCCTTGGGCAGCGCGACAATTGGCGGCTCCCTGCTGGCGCCCCGCCCCACCCCGCCCTACGGCACCAGCCGCACCCGGTAAAACCGCGACGGCACATTCGTCGCCTCACCCGCATCCAGAAAATTCGTCACCGTCCCCACCGTATTCGTCACCGTGAAGATGTCGGCGAAGCCCTGGTTGCTATAGTCGCCGAATCCATCCCCCACCGTCGCCTGCAACGCGTTCGTCCGCCCCGGCCCCATCGCCCACGTAACGAGCAGATCGTTGCCCGTTGGCAAAATCGACGTAATGCGGAACGCCGCCGCGGGATTGGTCGGGTCCACGCCGGCAAGGTAATCCTGCAGATTGCTGAACCCCGACCCGTCCGCATCATCGCTCGCCAGCGACTGATCATTCGTCTGCCCCGTCGGATGCCCGAAATACTCCTCCGTCCACAAATCCGGCACCCCATCCCCATCGCTGTCCACCGGCGGCGCGCCGCTCAACTCCTCCAGCGCAATCCGATAAAACGCCCCGCCTCGCAACGCCCCGCCGGTATCCTTCACCCACTGCACGCCGCCATTGCCAGGCACATTCGTCACAAGATCCGTCCACGCCCCGCCCACAAAATCACACCGCTCCAGCGAGTAATAATTGCTGGTCACCGACGTGAAGTACACCCGCACATCCACGCCCGCCACCGCGATCGCCGTAATCCGCAGCGCCGAGTTCGCGTTGGTCGGGTCAAGTCCCGCGTCATAATCCTGCAGCACGGTGAACCCCGTCCCATCGAGATCTGCGTTGGCGAGATTGGGATCCAAAGGATCAAGGCCGTACCGCAGCTTCCAACCATTCGGAATCCCGTCGCCTACCGCGCTCAGGTTCGGATCGAGCACCAGATTGCTGACGACGAGTGTGCCACCGTTACGGAGCAGCAGTGCGCAGGAGTTGGTCACGTAGAGATTGTCTGCGAGCAGCGTGCCGCCGACACCGACCGTGACCGTGCCGTGACGCACATCGAGGAACGCCGAGTGAGTGGCGTTGGTGACAAGCAGGCTGCCACCACTGACCACGCTGGCGGTCGACGAGCAGTTGCCCAGGATGAGACTTGAGGAAGCGGATACGGTGGCGCCGGACACCGTTAGCGAGGTTGGGAAACCCGAGGAGAACCCGAACGTCACCGAAGAGAATTGCGCGATACCGCCAGTGGCGAACAGTTGGCCCGGGCCGGTAATGCCGAAGGAGGCGGTGGCATTGGTGCCGACGAATTGGCCACCTGTCAGCCAGATAGAGCCCCCGGCGCTGGTGCTGCCAACGTTCAGGATGGAGGAGGCCACCAGCTTGCCGCCGGCAATGGTAATGCTGGCGCCGCCGCCGATTTGAACGAGCCCCGACAACACGGTGCCGTTCGACACCGTCATTTGGCCTGAACCGGCCAATCCGACGGTCAATATGTCGGCCTTGTTGCTATTGGTTAGAGTCAGCGCTCCGCCGGTGATCCATACCGAGCCTGTCGCGCCGGCCAGTTGGCCAATCGTTAGCGACGAGAGGCTGGCGATTGCGCCATTCGAAATGACCAGCGTTCCGAGTGAGCCGGTCCGGTAGCCAACATCGACACTCGTTGCCGAAAGCGTTCCCATGGATATAACCATCTGGCCGGTCGCCACATTTCCGACGGCGAGTTGCGGGGAATCCTGAACAGAGGAGAGAATGACCCTTCCGCCGTTCTGAACCAGGACCGTACCATCCACGCCGAATGCACCTTCGGTAACGAAATTACTGCCCTGTAATGTGGAATTCTCGATATCCAACACGCCGCCGGGAGAAATCGTGAGGCCGCCGCGCAACACCGTCAGCGGCATATTTGTGCCCCCCGTGCTCACCAACAGCGTGTTGGTCGCCCCTGCCACGCCCGAGATCGTCAAATTGCTGATCGTCATCGTAGCCGGCGCATTGCTCACCGTCGTCGCGTCGATTGTCACCGTCTTCGAGCCGGCATTCGTGATCAGCACTCCCCAGAAATTCACCGACGGCGGCACGCCCAATGACCACGGGCACAACACTCCGCAACCGGTCTCCCACTTCCCACTCAGTGAAGTAACCCACGAGTCAAAGGCACCGGAGGTCGTCGCGCTTGTCACATTGCTGTAGGCCGAATCGCCATTCGCATTGTAAGCCCGGACGCGATACCAATACCGGGTGCTCACGGTCAGTCCCCCGTCGCTGTATGTCGTGACGTTGCTACTGACGGCAGCAATCTGCGCCCAATTGCCCGGAACGCCGCCATTGTCGGGCGCCCGTTCAATGAGGAATCCGGATTCGTTCGTAGAGTTGTCCGACCACGACAGGTTGATCTGGTAGGTTGCAACCCCCGTCGCCGCCAGACTTGACGGGGCCGCCGGCGACGGCAGGGTCGGGTCGGTGCCCGCCTCGAATTCCTGCAAATTCGTGAAGCCGTCCCCATCCGGATCAGCGCCGGGCGCCGCCTGCGGACAGGTGACGCACCCGAAATACTGCACCTGCCACGCATCGGGCAGCCCGTCTCCATTTCCATCGTAACTTCCAGCGGCGTAAATGACGTGCCAGATGTTGGTGAGGGAATTGGGAGGAACTGCCTGGTCTGTGGCGATCACGATCAGGGTGTTGGTCCCGACACTGAGCCCGGAAACTGTCGCGGCCCAGTTCGCAAAACCATTGCCGCTCGTCGCCATTACCGAGTTGACCGTGACGACGGCCACACCCGCGCTGGCCGACGCGCTGCCCATCACCACCATGTTCGAATCGATGGTGTACCCGTAGTCCGACAGCGACGTGACGCCCACTGCCATGCACCCAGGAGTTGAGTTGACGCTCAGAATCGCGCCGGACGAAATCTCGGTCCCGCAAGTGCCCGTGATAATGACATCGTAGTTTGCCTCGGAATCGACGCAGACATTCCAGGATCCTCCGTTGTCCCCGAACAAATAGAGTTGGTCGTTGCAGTACAACGTCAGGCCACCCGTTGCCGGAGCCACAAAACTTCCGTCCGCCCCCAGTTGAATGCAATTGCCAGCCACTTCACCGATCAGGGACCAGTTCGTAAGTCCGGGGCAGGTAAAGTTCGCGTAGCCACCAATCATCCCCGGAACACTGAACCCAGAGCACCCATTCGTGGACCGCATTCCATCCGGGTCCGAGTACGCGCCGCTCGCATAGCTTACGCAACCCGATGCCTCGTACGTATACGAGCGCCCGGCAACGACGCCTCCAAAAATGTCCCCGGCGCTGTCCGTCCCCATCACCGTCCCACAAATGACGCCATCGGACACGGCATTGCTCACCGTCAGCGTCGGCGTCTGTGCCCCGGAAATACTGCCGCCATCGCTGAGATTCACACCGTTCTTTCGCCACTGGTACGTCAGCGCGTTTCCCGTTGCGACAACGGTGAATGTTGCCGAATTGCTCACGCACACAACTTGTGACACGGGTTGGGTGACAATCATGGTCATGTCTTGCGCGGCACACGGCGTCGTCGCGTTCGCCTGATTGCTGTAGGGTGAACCACCGTTCCCGTCATAGGAACGGACCCGGTACCAGTACTTCGTCCCCGAGGACACGCCCAGATCGCGATACGCCGTCACTCCCGTGCCGACACTGCCAACCTGCGACCACGTGCCGGGAACGCCCGCATTGTCCGGGGCTCGTTCGACCGCAAACCCGGTTTCGTTGCCCGATTCATCCACCCACGTCAAATCAATCTCCGTGTACGAAATGGCAGTCGCCGCAAGCCCGGCCGGCGCAATAGGACCACACGTCGCCGCCAGGCTGTGAAGGTACCCGGCAGAAATGGACGTCACCCCGGTCAGCCCGTCCGGGGGGCTGATCTGGCCGTTGCTATCGTCGCCCCATCCGATAACCGTGCCATCGCTCATCAAGGCCAGGCTATGTTGCCAACCCGCCGCGATCGCCGTCACTCCGGTTAATCCCGCCGGCGGCGTTGCCTGGCCGTAGGTGTTATCACCCCAGCCGATAACCGTGCCGTCGCTGCGCAACGCCAGACTATGGTGGCCACCAGCCGCGACCGCGACCACCCCCGTGAGGTTGGTCGGCGGTGTTGCCAGTCCGGACCCGCCATCACCCCAACCGATGACGGTGCCATCGCTTCTCAACGCCAGGCTGTGATAACCACCGGCCGCAATGGCCACGACCCCCGCCAGATTTGTCGGGATGGTTATCTGACCCGACTCGTTCAATCCCCACCCAATAACAGTGCCGTCGCTTAACAAAGCCAGGCTATGTTGCCACCCATTCGCGATCGCCACCACCCCGGTCACATTCGGCAACTCATCCCACTCAATGCCCCACATCGCCATCGTGCTGTCGCTCTTCAGCGCAAGCACACTGGCAACATTGGCAGATATGGCCACCACGCCGGTAAGACCGGCGGGTGGAGTCAATATCCCATAAATGTCGGCCCCCCAACCGAGGACTGTGCCGTCACTGCGCAAGACGAAACTGTCCTCCATCCCGGCAGAAACGGCTACCACGCCACTCAGATTCGTCGGGACCGCCGTCTGGCCATACCCGTTCCAACCCCAAGCCACAGCCGATGCGTTGCATACCGATGGTGCAGCCGCGCTCGCGATCCCGGAAATACCCGAACTGCCTCCCGCATTGTACGCCTGCACGCGATAGAAATATGTCGTGCCGGGCCATGCTCCGCTGTCCCGGTACGTCGTCGTGTTGGGCAACACCTGTGCGATCTGCGTGAAATTCGTCCCATCGATCGACCGCTCCACGATGAACCCGTCTTCATTGGTGGATGTGTCGCTCCAGCTCAGGTTGATCTGGAATGGCGATACGGCCGTGGCCTGAAGATTGGTCGGAGTGCTCGGGATCGTCTGCCCCCGCGCAGAAAAAGCAATCGCCACAAGCCCAAGAAGCCCGCACCTCAGCCCGCGTCGAAGCTGTCTCATCATACACCTCACAGGGTTCTCGCCTGCGCTCCGAGACCAACTCGCCGACTCCTGGCCAACGCCACGAACGATACTGATAACCTTACCCGATTACGAGCACAAAAAGTCTGGCCCTGGCAGCCCCGGATCGAATCCCAGCCATGGCCCGCTCCGCTTGCCCTGGCACGTGCGCTTCCGGGTCCTTCCCCTCTCCCTTGCCGTCCGAAGGGGAGCCGAGTCTTCGAGACGCCGCTACGCCGCCTTTCCCGGCGGCAATGGGTCAGGTCGAGGGTTCAGCCATCAACTCAATCGTATCTCAGCCCTACCGCTTCTTCCCGCGCGTCTCCGCCATGATAATCTGCGGTATCGCCGCGTAAAACGTGGTCGCTTTGATCAGCGCATCGATCGGCACAAACTCGTTCACCGTGTGCGCGTAAATCTCGTTCTGCGGACCGAACCCGATCGTCGGAATGTTGTGCCGCCCGGCCGTGGCGACGCCATTGGTCGAAAACGTCCAGCGACTCACCCGCGGTTTCTTGCCCAGCGCGAGCGTCGCCGCCTTGACGCCGGCCCGCACCAACGGATGGCTCTCTTCGAACACCCACGTCGGGAAAAACTTCTCCTGACCGACCTTCAAACCCGTCCACGCCGTCGCGTCGTAGTGCAGAATCTCGACCTTGCCCTTCGCCTTCTTCACCGATGGCAACGCTTCGATCTGCCTCACCGACGACTGTGGCGTCTCGCCCTTGGTCATTCGCCGGTCGAGATAAATCGTGCACTCATCGGGCACCGAGCATTGCGACGGCGTCTTGCATTCGATGCAACTGACACACACCGTGCCCTTGCCGAGGAACTTGTTGTCCTTGAGCCCGCGCAGGTTGAGTTTGTCGATGTCCTCGATGATGCCCGCCATCTTCGTGACCGGATTGTCACCGCGCGATGGGTCCGAGCCATGACACGAACGTCCCTTCACCACCACTTTGATCTCCATCCGGCCCCGATGACCTCGATAAACCCCAAGGTTCGTCGGCTCGGTGATGACCACATAATCCGGCACCATCTTCTCCTTCTCAATCACATGCAGCATGCACAACCCATCGCAATCCTCTTCCATCACACTGCCCACCACCCACAAGGTGTAATCCCCCGTCAACTTCAATTGCTTGATCGCTTTCCCCGCGTACACCATCGACGCCACGCTCGTCTTCTGGTCGCACGAGCCCCGCCCGTAAATCTTGCCATTCGCCACCTTGCCCTTGAACGGGTCCCACTTCCACTGGCTGCGGTCGCCCACGTGCACGGTGTCCACGTGCGAATCGATCATGATCTTCGTCTTGCCCCGCCCAATCTGCCCAATCACGTTCCCCATCTTGTCGAACCACACCTTGTCAAACCCGACTTTCCGCATCTCCTGCGCGATCCGCTTGCACACGTTCCCCTCCGTCCCGCTGAATCCGGGAATCGCGATGAGTTCGCGCGAGAATCTAACGATGTCCCTTTCGTACGACTTGACGGTCCGACGCAACTGCTCAGCAGAAATGGTCATTGGCTCTATTCCTTTCGTGAATTGCTCGCTTGTAGTATTTTGCCTCTTGCCCGTCAACAAATTCGTTGACATAATATCCCCGTGTTCTACCAGCCGAAGGTCATCGCAGAGGCTCTCGAGCTCAAAGCGCAACTGCAAGAACGCGCCACTTTCATCGCCGGTGGCACCGACCTCGTTGTGCTGATGAACCACGGCAAAGCCGCTCCCGAGAATTTCATCGACTTGACCCACATCCGCGAACTCCGCGCGATCCACCGCCAGAACGGCTCGCTGGAACTCGCCGGCAACGTCACCCACGCCCAGGCGGGCACGTTGCCCGTCCCCTGCCTGGCAAAAGCCTCGCTCAGCGTCGGCGGACCGGGCATCCGCGAGCTCGGCACGCTCGCCGGCAATCTCGCCACCGCCTCCCCCGCCGGCGACGCGTCCACCGCCCTGCTCGCGCTCGACGCGGAATTGGAAATCAACAGCATCCGCGGCACACGCCGCCTGCCGTTGGAGAAATTCTTCCTCGCCTACCGCAAAACCGCTCTCGCTCCCGACGAACTGATCACGAAGATCATCGTGCCGACGAACTACAAGTCCGACTGGGCCAAAAACGGCAAGCGCGGCGCGGTGAACATCTCGATCGTCGCCGCCGCCGTGGCGATCACTCCGAAGAAGGAAGTGCGCATCGCGCTGGCCTCGGTTGCGCCCACCCCGATCCGGTGTTACAAGACGGAAAAGTTCCTCGAGAAGAACGGTCTGGGCAACGGCACGATTCGGCAGGCGGCCGAGATGGTTCGCGGCGAAATCAAACCGATCACCGACCATCGCGCCAGCGCCGATTACAAGGTCCACATCTCCGGCGTCATGGTCCGCCGGTTGTTGGAGAATTTGGCGAAAGCATGAAGAAGGCTCCCAGGAAAAACTCTGCGCCGGCGCCAAAGAGCAACGGCCTCTGGCCGTTGAAGTTCACCCTCAACGGCAAGAAGGTCTCCGCGAAGGTGCAGCCGACGCAAACGCTGCTCGACTTCCTGCGCATCGAAATGGGTCTCACCGGCACGAAAGGCGCCTGCCTCGAAGGCGAATGCGGCAGTTGTTACGTTCTCGTCGACGGTAAGCCAATGAACTCCTGCCTCATGCTCGCCCCGCAGGTCCAGGACCGCGAGGTGACAACCATTGAAGGCTTCGCCCACAACAAGAAACTGGACGTGATCCAGCAGAAGTTCGTCGAGTGTGGCGCGGTGCAGTGCGGCTATTGCACCCCGGGCCTGATCGTCGCCGCCAAGGCGCTCCTGATGCAACATCCTCATCCGACGCATGAAGAATTCCTCGTCGGCATGGAGGGCAACATCTGCCGATGCACCGGCTACAACAAAATCCTCCGCGCGTGTGAACTCGCCGCCAACGAAATGAGGCTGAAGAAAACGAAGTGAGCGATTCCGTCGACAAACTCCAGGCCGCGATCGCGCAACTCCACGCGGCCAGCAAAAGTTCTTCCGCCTACGAGACCGGGCCGACCAGGGTCGTCGGTAAGTCCGCGCAGCGCCTCGACGGCATGGACAAAGCGACCGGCGAAATCAAATACGGTCAGGACCTGTTCGACAAGAAATCGCTGTTCGCCAAGGTCCTGCGCGCCGCCCATCCGCACGCCGAGATTCTCAGCATCGACGCGCGCGACGCCCGAAAACTCCCCGGCGTCGTCGCCGTGATCACGCACGCCGATGTGCCAGGAACCAATCTCCACGGCCTGATCCGTCGCGACCAGGAAGTATTGTGCAGCCACAAAGTCCGTTATCTCGGCGACGCGCTCGCCATCGTCATCGCCAAAACCGAAGATCTGGCCATCACGGCGCTGAAAGCCATCAAGGTCGACTACAAGGTCCTGCCGAACATCCTCACAATGGAAGACGCGCTCAAGCCCGATGCGCCGAAAATCCACAACGAAGGCAATGTTCTCGGCGAGAAACATCTCCGCAAAGGTGATGCCCCCGCCGCCATGCGCGAGGCTGACGTGGTCGTCGAGGACATCATCCAGACGCAGACCGTCGATCACGCGTTTCTCGATCTCGAAGCCGGCCGCGCCCGCTACGACGGCAAAATGCTGACCATCGAAGTGTCCGGCCAATGGCTCCACGAGGAGCGCCGCCTGATCGCTCTCGCCATCGGTTTGCCGCTCGAGAAACTCCGGATCATTCAGCCGGCCACCGGCGGCGCGTTCGGCGGACGCGAGGACATTTCCATCCAGATCTATCTCGGCCTCGCGGCGCTGAAGCTGAAAGGCAAAACCATTTGCCTCCGTTATTCGCGCAGCGAATCAATGATCGCCCGCCACAAACGCCATCCGATCCGCGTCCATTACAAACTCGGCGCCAGGAAAGACGGCACGCTGGTCGCCGCGCAGGTCACATTCTATGTGGACAAAGGCGCTTATGCGTCGACCGGCATCGCCGTGATGCGCAAAGCGTCCAGCCACGCCACCGGCCCATACAAAGTGCCCAACGTGTGGGTCGACGTGATCGGCGTGTTCACCAACAACAATCCCTGCGGCGCGATGCGCGGGTTCGGCGCGGCCCAGACCGCCATCGCTTACGAAGGCCTCATGGACCGGCTCGCCGCGAAGCTCGGCATGGACAAGGCCGAATTGCGGATGAAAAATCTCATCCACTCCGGCGACGAGGTCACCACGGGCCAGATTGTCCCCCACGCGACCGGCGTCGAATGCTTCGACGCCGTCCTCAAGAAGATCGATTGGAAGAACCGCAGCTACGAGACCGGCGCGCCCCATCTCAAACGCGGTTACGGCGTCAGCGTCATCTGTTTCGGCCTCGGTTACGGCGACGGTTTTCCCGATGCCTCGCGCGCGCGATGCAAACTGACCCCCGACGGCATCATCGAGGTGTACTCCAGCGGCATCGATGTCGGCCAGGGACTCATCAACATGATCGCCCAGATCGCCGCTGAGGAAATCGGCGTGCCGCTCGAGCGCGTGCGGCCGATTCTGGCGGACACGCAATTGACCCCGGAATCCGGCAGCACCTCGGCGACGCGTCAGACGTATTTCACCGGCTCGGCGGTCCAACTCGCGGCGTCGGAACTCAAAAAGCAGCTCCAGGACATCGCCGCCACCCATCTCCAGGAATTGGTTTACGAGATCAAAATCGAGAACGGCGAGGCGTACAACGTGTTTCACCCCCGGCGGCGATTGACACTCCGCGAACTCGCTCGCGAAGGCAAGCGCCGCGGCTTTTCTCTGGAAGCCATGGGCGTCTATAAACCGCCAACCATGCCCGAGGATACGAAGACCGGCCAGAGCATGCGGGCGTTTGTCACCTACTTGTTCGGCAGCCACGCCTGCCAGGTGCTCGTCGATACCGAAACCGGCGAAGTCAAGGTCGAGCGCTACATCGCCTGCCATGACGTGGGCAAAGCCATCAATCCCGACCAGGTGATCGGCCAGATTCAGGGCGGCGTGACGCAGGGGATCGGCATGGTGTTGATGGAAGAAGTGGTGATGAAAGATGGCAGAATCATGAACCCCGGATTCACGGACTACATTTTGCCGACCATCCGCGATGTGCCGGAGATCGAATGCATCATCCTCGAGAATCCCGACCCCGGCGGCCCGTTCGGCGCGCGCGGCGTCGGCGAACCGCCTCTCATTGCCTGCGGCCCCGCCGTGATGTCGGCCATCTACGACGCGATTGGCAAACCGGTCACGACCCTGCCCGCCACTCCCGAGCGCGTCTGGCGAACCATGACCGGGAACTAGGCGACTCACTGTCGCCCTGCGGACAGGGCTCTCCGGATGACTTGCCGCCAACTAAACCGGTGCCAGTTCCGTTGAGTCTTCCGCTTCGACCGGCGTGTCCGCTTTGGGCGTCTCGATGGGCAAACGAAGTATGAATGTCGTTCCCTTGCCTACCTCGGATTCAAACGTGACCTGCCCCCCGTGCAGTTTGACAATGCTGCTGTACACAACCGTCAGGCCCTGCCCCGTTCCCTTGCCCACGTCCTTCGTCGTGAAGAACGGCTCGAATATCCGCGCCCGAATCGCCTCGGGAATCCCCGCGCCGGTATCGCCAACGCGGATTTCGACCTCCCCACCATCCCGCCGCGTCTGCACCGAAATCACACCCTTGGTCCCGGGGTGACCCTTCACCGCATCTCCGACCGCTTGCGCGGCGTTGATGATCAGGTTGAGGATGGCCTAGTTGAACTCGCCGACAAAGCAACTCACAGCCGGCAAGCTCGAATCCAGATCGAGCTTCATTTCCGCGACGTGCTTCCATTCATTGCGCGCCACGAGCACGGTCGTTTCGATCGCCCGGTTCAAATCGACCACCGACCGTTCCTGGCTCCCCGGGTGGGAGAACTCCTTCATCGCGCTCACGATCTTCGTAATGCGATCGAGCCCTTCCAGGCTTTGCTCGATCGCCACCGGTACTTCGGAACGCAGATAATCCATGTCGATGGATGCCAGGATCTCTTCCACCTCGGCGATTCGATCCGCTGTCAAAGCGTTATCCTTGGCCGCTTTGAGCAACCCCTCCAGAGCCTCCATTGCTGTGCGAAAGGCCGTACACGAGTCCTTGATAAACCGGGTATTGTCTCCCACGTACTGCGTCGGCGTATTGATCTCGTGGGCGATACCGGCCGCCAATCGTCCCACCGATTCCATCTTCTGGGCGTGCCGGAGTTGAACCTCCAATTCCTGCCGTTCCAGCTCCGCCTTCTTCCGGTCCGTGACATCCAAGGTAAAACCTTCGAAGTGCGACGCGGCGTTGTCCTCGTTTCTAACGGTGAACGCCGTCAGGCTGAGCGTCCCGCGGGTGCCGTCATGGCGTTTGACTTCGAATTCGAAATCCCGGACGATCCCGTCTCGTTCCATCAGCCGGCGAAATTCCTCCCGACGGGGAGGATCCACATACAGCTGCGGGCCGATCGCGGTGATTTCCCGCGCCATTTCTTCCGGTGAGTGGAAGCCGGCCATTCGGGCCAGAGCCGGATTGGCGCAAAGCACCCGGCCCTCGGGTGACGTCTGGAAAATGCCCACGGGCGAATTCTCAAAAATCGCCTTGTAGCGCGATTGTTCCCGAACGATTTCCGCCGTCCGCTCCGCCACCAGCCGCTCCAATTCGGCCATGCGGTTCTTCGACTCCTGCAGAAACTGCCACTTCTTCGTCAGGCAATCGGCCAGTTGGCGGACTTCGATCGGGTCGAACGGCTTTTTGAGAATCACGAGCCGATCGGATCGTCCCAGTTTCACCAGCATCTCCTCCCAGGAGTAGTCCGAATAGGCCGTACAGATCACCACCTGTAGATCGGGGTCCGCGGCCCACAGTTTCGCGGTGGTCTCGATGCCGTCCCATCCCGGCGGCATCCGCACATCCATGAATACGACGGTGTAGGGAATCCCTTTGGCCTTTTCCTCGCACACACGTTCCAGGGCTTCCTTGCCCTGATAAGCGGAATCGATGTCAAAACCATCGATATTCAGCGAGAATGCGCCAGCCTTGAACGCGGCCGCCTCGAACGCGTCCGTCTCTTCCTCAGCCGTGCCAAATATCTTGCGAAAATCCTCGTGGATCGCGGCATTGTCATCCACGATCAACAAACGTCGGTTGGTCAGCGTGTCATTCATCGGCGTTCCTCGGCGGCTCCAGTGGAAGTTCGAGTGTGAATGCGGCGCCCCGCTGCGGGCCGTCGCTGCGCACCGACAATGTTCCGCCCATCTCCCCGGCGGCGAGCGCGGAGCTGTGCAGACCAAATCCATGGCCGTTCTTTCGGGTCGTGAACCCGTGATTGAAAATCCGGTTCATGTTCTCCGGCAGGATTCCCACGCCGTTGTCCGCGACGGTGACGGCGATGCGCTCTGCGCTGGCACTCAGCCGTAACGTCAGGATCTTGTCGGCGTGCCCGGATTCATCGCACGCGTACTTCGCATTTCGGATGAGATTCACGAGGATCTGCAACACCTTGTGCTTCTCGACCATGATCTCGGGAATGTCGCGAGCGTACTCGCGGACGACCTGCACATCATGGCGCACCAATGCCCCGGCGTTCATGCGCACCGCGTCTTCGATCAGATCTTTCGGCTTCACCCTCTCGACCACTCCAAAAACCTTGGCATAGTTCTGCTGCATTCCCACAATGTCTTTGACGTGGTCCACATTGTTCTGGATCAGTCCGATCTCCTTGAGCAACAGGGCGTTCTCCTTCGCCAATCGCGCCGCCAGCCGGTTCAGGTATGCGGGCAACTCACGCCCCGTCGGATCGGTCGTCAGGAACGCCACCAGGTCCGCCGCGTGCGCATCCAGCAACCCACTCACCTGCGCCACGCTGCCGATCTTTGACGAGGACAACTTCTCGGCCAGGACCGTTGCGGAAACATTGATGCTATTGAGTACGTTGCCCACATTGTGGAGCACGCTCGTCGCCACCTCCGCCATCCCGGCCTGACGGGACGCCAGCAGCAGTTCCTTGTGGAGTTTCTCCACCTCGCGTTGAGCTTCCTTGCGGGCCGTAATGTCGCGGTGGACACAGTACAGATACGTTCGCCCGCCCCATTGCGCCGGACTGATGCTTACCTCGACATCGTAACTGCTGCCATCTTTGCGCCAGTGCCGGGTTTCGATTGTGGCGGCCTCCTTCTCGAAGGACCGCAGTCGGGCTAGGACCTCGTCTCGTGTGCGGTTCTTGTTCCAATCCCACACGTGCAACTGGTGCATCTCCTGCTCGGTATACCCGAGCATCCGCGCGAAACTGGCGTTGAATTCATACAAACTCCCGTCCACATCCAGTACCGCAATGCCGTCCTTGGACTGCTCAATGAGAATCCGCCGTCGCACGCCTTCCTGTGTCCGAGCCAACTCCGTTCGCTTGCGCTCGGTAATGTCGCGGTACGTGCAGCACACGTACGTCTGCCCGCCCCATTGTGCCCCTCCCCATACTGACCTCGACGTCGTAATAGCTGCCGTCCTTGCGGCGGTGACGCGTCTCCAGGGTAACGCTCTCCTTCACGCTCGCCCGCATTTTTCGCACGGCGTCTTCCGGCTTGTATTGCGCGTTCCAATCCCAGACGTGCAACGAACGCATCTCCTCGGCGGTGTACCCCAGCATCCGCGCAAAACTCGCGTTGAACTCCAGCAACTTCCCGTCCAAATCCATCACCGAGATGCCGTCTCTCGATTGCTCGATGAAGATCCGCCGCCGCTCCACTTCCTGCGCAACGGCCGCCTCCGCCCGCTTGCGCTCCGTAATGTCGCGATGGACGCAATAGAGGTAGGTCGTCCCGCTCCGCTCCGCGGCGCTGGCGCTGACCTCAACATCATAAAAACTGCCGTCCTTGCGACGGTGCCGGGTTTCGAACGTGGTGCTTTCTCTCTTGAAATCCTGCAGTTTTGCCAGCACCTGCTCCCTCGTCCATTGCACGTCCCAATCATACACATGCAACTGTTGCGTTTCCTCGGCGGTGTACCCGAGCATCTGCGCAAAACTTGCGTTGAATTCGCGCATGTTCCCGTCCAAATCCAACACGCAGATGCCGTCTTTCGATTGCTCGATCAGCATCCGCCGCCGCTCCGCTTCCTCGGCGACGGCGGCCTCTTTCCGCTTCAACTCGGTAATGTCGTGGGCTTCCGGAATCAGGTACTCGATCTTTCCCGCTGGGTTCCTCAGCGGCCGGAGCGAAAAATCGATGATGCGTACTCCCCCATCGCTCGCCGGATGAGTCGCCTCAAAACGCACCGGCTTTCCCTCCGCAGCCTCCTTCACTGCCTGGCGGAGTCGCTCCTGGAGTTCTGGCGAATGTGCCCACCACGGCGTATCCCAAAATAGCTTCCCGATCACCGCCGACTTCTCGACATTCGCCGACCGCAGGGCCGTTTCGTTTGCTTCGATCAGTACCCCGTCGGGTGTCGTCAAGCCGATATACTGAAAGGTCCCATCGAACACGGCCCGGATGGTCGCCTCGGCCTCCTGTAGCGCGGCCTCTGTCCGCTTGCGGACCGTGATGTCGCGGCAAACGCAGTAGAGACGCTTCTGCCCCCCCACTGACACCGGTTGGAGCTGATTTCAACATCGTAATAACTCCCGTCCTTTCGGCGGTGGACGGTTTCAAACGTGGCGCCTTCGTCCTCAATCTCTCGGATTTTTCTCAGAAGCTCTTCCTGCGTCCACTGCCCGTCCCACTCCCATACGTGCAGTTGATACATCTCTTCGCGGCTATACCCGAGCATCCGCGCGAAGCTCGCATTGAACTCGCGTAACTTCCCCTCCAGATCCAGCACGCAGATGCCGTCCTTCGACTGCTCGAAAAGAATCCGCCGCCGCTCCGCCTCCTCCGTCAGGATCGATTCCGCCCGCCGGCGCTCGGTAATGTCCCGCGCAATGAACATCATCCCCTCGGAAATTCCTTGCGGAGACCGGATCACGGCTCCGCTGAGCTCGGCCGTGAACGCATCCCCGGTTTTCTTCAGGAGCGTGAATTCCTTGTGGGTGGCACATCCTTCGGTAAGGATATAACGCAGGTTCGTTGCGGCATTCTCCAAGTCATGGGGAGCTACGCAATCCAGAATCTGCTCGCCAACCATCTCGTTGTGGGAAGAGAACCCGAAAATGTGCGCGGCCGACGGCGACGCGTACGCGACCACCCCCGTCAGATCGGTTGCCACGATGGCGTTGGGGGAGGCGCTGATCAACGCATTGTAAAGATCCGCATCCCCGCCGAGCCAGCGGCCCTGGCCCACGTCAACAGAATCCGATTCTGTTCCGCTCTGCACGGTGTCGCTTGAGTTCATGCTTCCGGTGCTGCTGGTTCCGCGCGGATTCCGGTACGGCTCACTTCATGTCGTTGGTCTGCGACCCAATCATCCTTACTTCCTCTTCAGGCCTCGCAAACCTGTCATTACCATTACATCGACAATAATGACCGTAGGCTGGAGGGCAAATAGGGGAATTACCCATGCGATTTCTGGCGGGGATACTGCACGCCTCTGCGCGATTCCGCGCACCACCCCTCCTCAACCCAGCGCGAGATCCGCGATTCTACTGCTTTCGCGCGGTGACCTTCCGGTGCATCTTCGCGTAGTACTCCATGAAATCCTTGTCGCCCGCCAGCTGCTCCAACGTTTGCGCGTACAGGGGTTGGTTGCGATACAACTGACTGAGCGCCATGTATTGTACCCGGATGTCGGGACACTTGAGCGCGATATTCACAAAGCAATTCTCCACCAGCGGACTGTGCGTTCTTCCCATGGCGGACACGGTATCTCCCAACAGCACTGCGTTATTCGTTGAAAGGTCCGAGGCCACCTGAAACAGTGTGTTGGTGAATCTGTCAGGGCAATATTCCCCCACCCGCCAGACCACGCGACACCGATGATAAATGTCCCTCCCGTGAAGTATAAAGTCGCTGACCACATCATCGGCCTCGTCCCAGTTCGCCGCAGTCAGACGGTTCGCGGCGATGACGTATGCATCGTTGTTCTTCCACAGCAACGCCCGGGCACGATTCAACGTATTGCTGTCATGACGACTCAGCCCGTCCGCCAGGTTCGCCGCGTCCGCTTCGTCCTTCTTGATCTGCTCGGAATACGTTGCGCTGCTCCGTTGAATCTTGTCCCGCACCGCCTGCATCGCGGCATTCATTCTCAGGTAGGATTGATACGCCCGCTCGTCCGAGGGCCGGAATCGATGCACGAATCGTGACGACAGTATCGTTCGGATCGCCCCCGTATCAGGATTCATCATTTCCAAGCCAACCGCCGGATCGGTGACGATGATGCCCGCTTGGCACCACGCCTGCGGCACCCGCTCGGCCCGATAACCTCCATGCAAATCGGGCAAGGTTTTCATCACCCGCAATTGCTGGTCAATTATCTCACCCTCGGACGTCAGCCAGCGGTTGGTCTGCGGACCCGCAATAATGTTCCAGCAAACACTCAGCGGCGTGCGCCGCCCATTGTCCACTTCCAAATGGGCCAGGTCCAGGGGCGTCACTTGAACTCCCCGCGGATCATCGTACACAACCAGGTTCGGCCCCAGCGCGCCCATCCACAACAACGTGCGGCGCGGCGCCGGATGCGAATACCGCCCGCGCGCATCCATCGCGAATTGCGGCGGCTCTTCCCATAGTTTCTCCGGCCGAAAATACGTCGCCGGGGTGGACACCACCACGTCGCGGCCGCCGGAGTTCCACGTTCGATGCCGCGAAATCCACAACAGCACGTGCTCGTCGTCGGGCAGCCACGTAATGAATGGACATCCGTGATCGTACCGAAACTCGTTCGTCGAGGCTCGCGGCGCCAGCCACGTCAGCCTCGAGTCCGTCAGGTTGACCACGTAGAGCCCGCCCCAATACTCCTCGATCGCGATCTTGTCCCGTGCCGGCGATAACCGCAGCCGGACGTCCCGGCTCGATGCATAGCATCGCCCGCCCCGGTACGGAAACGCTTGCACACCGACGTAGAACGACGCGGGCAACCGGCATACGCGCTCCCGCCCCGTGCCGTCGAGATTCATCCGTTCCAGCCACATGTCCGCCTTGACCCGGCTCGGTGGCCCGGGCGGTTTGTCGTCCAGCAGCGCTTCCTGCGTCGAAACAAAGTAGATCTTCTGGTCCGCAGGATTGTAGTCCGCCGCCACGTAAAACTCCGATTCCGTCCATGCCCTCGGAGCGATCCACCGGACCCAGACGGCCGGTACGAGCGCCAGGGCAACAAGCAGCAATCGAATCCACCGCTGAAACGTGCTCAGCAGCGCCCAGCCAATGAACGTTACGATCACGATCGTAGCCATCACCGGCGACGCAATCCCCCACGCCCCCATCGCCTGAATCCCCCCCTGCGGCGTCCACGACCCGACCATGATCAAACACGTGGCACTGATCGCCACCGTCGGGAGTAAACAAAGAAAAGAGATCGCCAATAGAATCCGGCGAACAATCTTCCGCAAATTCATACAATGTCACCGCGCAATGCGGGACCATTGCCTCCTCGCCTCGGAAACGGGGTCGTCCTCGGCTGTGGTTGATGTACCACCGGCGCGTTGCGCTTGTCCAGCCTCCAGCGCGAGCCCCCTCGTTGGCCTGCGCCTTCACTTCGCGGGCTCCGCCGATTTGGTCGCGGGCGGTGCTGTCTCGGCTGGCGGCGGCGGATGCCGGGCCTCCTTGATGGCTCTCTTCAGGACGGACGAAGCGCCATCTCCGTACCCCGCAACAAATCCCCGACGAAAATCATCCCGCGCATCGAGCGGCGCGTTGATGATGTAGGCGCGCAGGTATTCAACCAACCAATCCTGGGAAACGGTATGCAGCCGCAACGCCCGGCCGGAATCATGTCCGAGCATCAGATAGTCGCGATCATCGTATTGCGGATACGCGCCGTCATAATCATACGGCCCGGGATACCCGTAATCGTCATAGTAACCATCGTAATCGTACGGCCACCAGTACGGACCGCCCCACCACCAGCCCGGCCAAAAACACCAGAACCCACCATAGAACCCGCCGTGCCCATGACCATGCCAATGCCCATATCCATAAAACCCCCGCCCAGCGTAGCCGTGCCCTCCACCAAACCCACCGCCGTGTGAAAACCCGCCTCCGTGAAAACCTCCGCCAAATCCGCCGCCCTCGTGCCCACCACCTCCGCCAAATCCCCCACCGCCAAAACCTCCACCACCTCCTCCGCCTCCGCCACCCCTCGCGTTGGCAGGAGAAACCGTGGCCATCATCAGCACGGCAACTACTGCGGCGATAGAACCAATGCACGTCTTCATGTCCGATCACCTCATCATATTGGATGCTCCAAACCGTCCTTTTGTTCAGTGCCAACCGAGCCGCGCGCCGCGGAACCCGCCTCACCAGGAGAATCTCCTATGCCGAGGAATCTGCCCGTCTCATTGGCAAGACGCCCACAATTGGGTGATACTGGGGATGTCCCGGACCCATGGAACCTGCGCCACCAACCGCCGTCGCGAGTGCACCGACCAGCCCGCCGTGCACCGACGCCGCCGGCCTGACCACCCCCGAAGCGCGCGCCCGCCTCGCACAGGTCGGCCCCAACGCCGTGCGCGAGGAAAAACCCCATCCGCTCCGCCAATTCCTCAGCCGCTTCTGGACGCCGATTCCCTGGTTGCTCGAAGCGACCATCCTCATCCAGCTCTTCCTCGGGGAGCGCGTCGAGGCCAGCGTCATCGCGGGCCTGCTGGTCTTGAACGCGGTTCTGGGCTTCCTGCAGGAAGGCCGCGCGCAAAAAGCGCTCGCCCTTCTCCGACAACAACTCCACGTCGAGGCCCGCGTCCGTCGCGACGGTCAATGGAACACCGTCAGCGCCGAGGAATTGGTGCCCGACGACCTGATTCATCTCCGCCAGGGCGGAATCGTCCCCGCCGACGTGCGCGTCTGCGACGGCTCGCTCCTCGTGGATCAATCCGCGCTCACCGGCGAGTCCGCCGCCGTCCAAATCCCGCAGGGCAAAACCGCCTACGCCGGCGCGTTGGTCCGCGGCGGCGAGGCCACGGGCATCGTCACCGCCACCGGCCCGCGCACCTTTTTCGGCAAGACCGCCGAATTGGTCCGCACCGCCCGCCCCGCCAACCGCCAGGAGCACGAGATCATCCGCGTCGTGCGCGACCTGTTCGTGCTGAACGCCGGCCTGGTCGCTCTCATCTTCGGCGTCGCGTATGTCCGCGGCCTGACGCTGGTGTACACGCTGCCGCTGGTGCTGACGATCCTGCTCGCTTCCATCCCCGTCGCGTTGCCGGCCACGTTCACACTCGCCGCCGCGCTCGGGTCGCTCGAACTGTCGAAGTTCGGCGTGTTGGTCACGCGCCTCAGCGCGCTCCACGACATCGCCTCGATGACCGTCCTCTGCACCGACAAAACCGGCACGCTCACCCGCAACGAGGCGACTGTCACCGTCTTGCGGCCCGCCGACGGTTTCACCGAGGGGCAATTGCTCCGCGCGGCCTCGCTCGCCAGCGATCCGGCGGGACAGGATCCCGTCGACGGCGCAATGGTGCGCGCCGCAGCGGCGCGCAATCTCTCCGCCAACGGCTCGACCCGCATCGAGTTCAAACCGTTCGATCCCGCAACCAAGCGCGCCGAATCCTCCTACCGCGAGGCGACCGGCCTGCGCCGTTACACCAAAGGCGCTCCCGCCGTCATCGCCGAACTTTGCGGCGTCCCGGAATCCGTCTGGCTGCCGCGCGAACAGGAATTGGCCGCCCGCGGCCAGCGCGTGCTCGGTGTGGCGACCGGCGCGGACGGCAAATTGCAATTCGCTGGCCTCGTCGGTCTCGAGGACGCCGTGCGCGACGATTCCCGCGCGGTCGTCCAGTCGATCCACGATGCCGGCGTCCGCGTCGTCATGGTCACGGGCGATAACGCCCTCACCGCCCGCGCCGTGGCCGAGCAGGTGGGCATCCCTCCACAGGTCTGTCCGCCCGATGTCCTTCATGGCGACCTCGGCGCCGCCGCGCTCGACAACAGCGTGTTCGCCGGCGTGTTCCCCGAAGACAAATTCAAACTCGTCCGCGCCTTCCAGCGGCAGGGCGCGGTCGTGGGCATGAGCGGCGACGGTGTGAACGACGCGCCCGCGTTGCGCCAGGCCGAGGCGGGCGTCGCCGTGGCCAACGCCACCGACGTGGCCAAAGCCGCCGCCGCCATCGTGCTGACCCGTCCCGGGCTGGCCGACGTGGTCCCAGCCATCGAATCGAGCCGGCGCGTGTTCCAGCGCATCATCGCCTATACCCTCAATATGATCGCCAAAAAAATCGAGATGATGCTTTTGCTCGTCATCGGGTTCCTGCTGACCGGCCACCGGCCCCTCACTCCGTTGCTCATGGTCCTGATCATTTTCCTCAACGACTTCCTTACGATGGCCCTCACCACCGACCGCATGAGCGTGTCGGCGCACCCCAATCAGTGGCAGACCCGCGCCGTCGTGACCGCCAGCACCGTGGTCGCCCTGTGCAAACTGACGTTCAGCCTCGGCGCGTTCCTCCTGGCCAATTACGCCCTCCATCTGGATCCGGCGCGCCTGCAAACCCTCACCTTCGCGACGCTGATTCTGACGTCTCAGGCGGGCGTCTATCTGTTGCGCGAACGCCACCATTGCTGGACTACCGCCCCCAGCCGCGACATGCTCTGGAGCACCCTCTTCGGCCTGACCGCAACGGCCACAATCGCGCTCTCGGGTTGGCACGTCCCCGCTATCCAACCGGCACTGCTGGCCAGCATCGCCCTCGCCGCCGTGCTCTATTTCTTCGCCCTCGACTGGTTCAAAGTCTGGCTCTTCGTCCGACTCCGCCTGCGATAATCCGGCCCATTTGGCCCGGAATACTGGCTCCAAACCCCAAAACGAAGCCATTTACACCCCGAACGAAGCCAAACGAAGCCAAGTGTCAAACTGTCTCACTTGCTCTTCTAACCAATTGTCCATCAATATCATCGACATCACCAAACTGCAAAAACCATTGGCTTCGTTTCGCAGAAACGGGGGGGGGCCCCCTTCCCCCTCTTTCTCTTACTCGTATTCGTACTCTTCCTCCTTCTCCTTCATAACCGGCCGCGCTTGCTAAGCGCGGTCTTCTACTTTGGGGCGAACCTCCCGGTGAGCCGCACGCCGTTCCGCATTCCAAGCTTCCCTCGCCCTGGTGGCGCACGCGTCCCCGCTTACCGTCGTGGGTAGCGCGCGGTGGCCCACCGCGCCGCCTCAGGCAGGTCTGAACCCGGAACCATTCCTCAGCCTCATATTTCAAAGAACTCCCCGCAACCTATCACGACTGCGATATTATGTCCAGAGTAAATATTCCCATACCGATACACCACCAGAGCCTCGAGAGCGCCATCATTCCATCCAATACACTGGACGCCATCCTGAAACGCCATGGATTGATTGCGAACTGGGAACAATTCGGCGAAGACCGACAGCCAGCCGAACCATACCTCCGGCTGGCCGCCTCTCCGCCGACAGAATTGCCAGAAGAAATCAGTTGCTATTCCAACGATTGGGCGTAGCCTCCAGCCCGGGAGTGAGGGCCAGAAGTTGCCACAACAGACCGGCGTCGTTAGGAGGGACTACGTGCCTGCCATGGAAACGCAATTATTCGAGGCCCGCCTTCAGATCGAGCGGAAACGCTTCGCCTTTGATCTGCGGGAGAACCCGCGCGGCGCTTTCTTGCGCATCACCGAAGAGGTCGGTTGCGGCCGCCGCAACTCCATCATCATCCCCCTGGCCGGCCTGGAGCAGGTCCGCGACTCACTCAACGAACTGATCAAATTCAACAATCCTCCCGTTCAGCGCCGCGCGATCCTCTCGTTGTGGCGACCGAAAAAAACCGCGACGACGACCCCGGATAGTCCGGCGGATTCGATAATCGGACGTTGAGCCTCGACTCTCCTGTTGTCTCCCCCGCCACTGCCTCCAACCCTCACCCCCCGGAGGATGATCACCGCCCGCCGCTGCCCCAAACCCGCCTTGGATTTATTCTCTACGAGGCTTGGCTTCGCCGACCTTCATCACCCGGCCGTCCTGTTCCTTGCCGTTGTGGTCCCCCAACGCCTTGGCCGTCTCCGCATCCGATCCCATCTCCACAAAGGCAAATCCTTTGGATTGGCCCGTGACCTTGTCCTTGATGAGGTTGCAGCTGACGACGTTGCCCGACGCCTTGAACAGGTCATGAATCTGGGCTTCCGTCGTGTTGGGTGAGAGGTTGCCCACGTATAGTTTCGTTGCCATGCTCTCCTTCTGCTGCGGCAGGGTCTCAGTGGCGTTCCCGATGGTTCGGGTTGCCGAACTTTCAGCCGTGAGATCGCAAGAAGGCTGACCCGCCTTCGAGGGGCACGGACTTACTCATCATCGTCTCCTGTCGGGCCATGGAGGAGATTCAGCACCTTAAGCCCTTTCCCGTGCGGACCGGCAAACGCAACCGGGTACGGCGCTTATGAGCTTTGACGATTAATCGGCCAACCGTCGCAGCAATGCCTTCACACTCGACAACGCGAGAAACTCACCGGGCGTCGCGACCTTCACGTCGCCGTATGATTTGCGGTCGAAATGGCCGCGCGCCGTGTTCACCGTGATCACGTAATCGGCCTGCGCTGCCAGAGCGCATTCGAGAATCCGATTGTCCGGCTCGTGGGCGATGGCCGTTGCCGAGAACAACGGTAGGCACAGATGAAAGCGGGATTGAACCTGCTCCAGCAGCAGAGGAGAATCGCTCAATACCCGCTGATATTCCGCGAGCATATCCGGGGTAATGTACGGCCGCACGGCGCCGCGCAGACAAAGCTCGACAATGACCGCAGACTTATTGACCGGGTTCGGCAGCGTGGCGAGTTTCAGTACGCAAGTATCAAGAGTGACTTTCAAGATAGGGCTTCGCGCACCGCAGGGCGTGCTGGCGTCGCGTGCGCTCGACGAACTCCACCGCTTGCTTCTCGGTCATCGTTTTGCCGCGATTCCGCCGCCACGCCTGGGCCAATCCCGGCGACAGCTTCAGCCGCACGACCTTTCCATCCACTATCGCTGTGACAGTCACGCACGTAAAATACCCTCTCTGCCAGGCATTCGCAAGACGGGAATGCGCCGGTGAACCAGCAAATCGCCTCGATAACGATGTCTCCGCATCCATTTCTCAATCGTCATCGTCGTCTTCCACCGGCGCGTGCTTCAGGTTTAGCGCCTTCAGCCCTTTCCCATGTGGCCCCGCAAACGCAACCGGGTACGGCGCGTCCACCCCCTTCACCGAATGCCAGATGATCCGATTGAGCAGATCATCGTTGTTGAGGTCGGGCTCGTCGAACCGCATCGCCGCTAGTTTCTTCGCCCAGTACAATTCCTTGCCGTGGAGTTCGGCGATCGGACGCTGCATTTCATCTAGCGGAATCTGATTCGGCAACGCCGTGTACGCGGAAAAATCCGGCGCGTTGGTGAAACATTCGCGCATCACCGGCCCCATCGCGTCCATCTGGTTCATCGGCGGTATGCCCAGAATCAACTCCATCGTGTGCAGCACGCCGGTCTGATTGTAAAATTGGCTGACAACCGCGTGCCGCTTGGTGTACGGACTCACCACGAAACACATCGAACGATGTCCGTCGACGTGGTCGAACCCTGATTGCGGATCGTCTTCCATCACAAAAATACACGTCTTCGCCCAGAATTTGCTGTGGGAAATCCCTTCCACGATCCGACCCAGCGCCAGATCGTTGTCGGCCACCTGCGCCCGCGGCGTGGGGTTCCCCCCCGTGTGATCGTTGGGTAAATGCACAAACATGAAGTTCGGCCAGCGCCCATTACGCTCCGCTTCCTTGAGCTCCTGCAGAAACACCCGCGCCCGCAACACGTCGGGGATGTTCAGCTCGAAGCCCGGATACTTCGGGCAACTGTAGTTCTTCAACACGTCCACCGGCGAATTGGGCTCGTATACAAGCTGATACGCGTCGGGGTTCTCCAGCATGTCCTTCGTCGTGTTCCGCTGCGGACCAATTCGCGCAGTCGTCGAGCCCCCCTTGCCCATCTCGCCATAATTGCGAAACGATAATCCGTGCAGCAACACGTCGTCCCAAATGAATCCCGACGACGAGAAATACAGCGGGTCCACCCCGAACGCGTCGCCCCGACGGAACCCGAGCATCGCCTTCTCCATCCCCGCCATGACATTCCCCTCCGTCGCCCACCGATGGCCATCCTGCGAGAGCACACCGTTGCAGTAGAAATTGTCCAGCGCGACGAATTCCTCGGCAATGTGGTGATGGTTCGGCGTGACCTCGCGCCCAAACACGCACAAATTCGCATCGCCATTCGCCTTCGGCAAATCACCCAGAAACTGGTCGTAGGTGCGGTTCTCCTTGAGAATGTAAACCACGTGATCAAAGACACTTGGCTCACTAATGTGCTCGGGTACCGGCACGGGCTTCTTGCCGGTCTCCGTTCGTTCCCAGGCCCGTAACGCTTCCGGCACACGGGCGTCAGCCAGCGCAGCCGCCGTGTAATTCGCCAGTTGTTCCTCCGTCGGTATGCCGACACGATTGACCGACCCCAATGACCATCCCACCGACCATCGCTTGCCGTTCCCTTCATTCACACGCGACCCGTACCCTTTCACGTTCGCAACGTAGAGACGTTTCCCATCCGTCGCGACCGCGCCCGGAAACCAGCCCGCAGGAATGAATCCCGTAACGATACTGTTCGTGCGCGAGCCACCGCGCAATGCCACGACCGCAATCGCATTGTTCCCGCCATTGGCGACAAACAGCGTCCGCCCATCCGGACTCAGCACGAGGGCGTTGGGCTGGCTCCCAAACGGCAGCGCCGGGTCCGGACGCACCGGGATGCTCTCGCTGACCTTCAATGTCTCCGTGTCAATCGCGCTGATCGTGTCGGAATTCGCATTCGCCACGTACAACGTCCGGCCATCCCCGCTCAGGGCGAGACCCGATGGATGCAAACCGGTCGCAATCTCTCTCAGTTCCCGATTCTGTTTCAGGTCAATGACCGACACCGTCCCCGATAACGCCGCCCCGCGCTTGTCCACCCGCACCGGTGTCCCGTACGAGTCCGCCGTCCGATCGGTCACCCCCGGCGGACGCCCCCCCCAATTCGACACATACGCCCGCTGTCCGTCAGGCGACACCACCACATCATACGGCGCAATCCCGACGGGAATTTCCCGAATCAATTTGTCCGATCCCAAATCCACCAGCGCCAGGCTGTTCTTCAATGAAAGACAAACCAGCGCCGTCGTTTCGTCCGGTGACAAAGCGAGCCCGCACGGGTTCGAGTAGCCGCTCCCGCCTTTGCCCAACAGCGTGGCTTTGCGCGTGAACGTCAGCGATCCGCTCGGCCATACATCGCCATCCCAAAGCGCGTTGTAGCTTCCCGTCACGTACACCCGCGTCCCGTCTCGACGGACCGCGATGCCATGAATCGACCCCCCCTCCGAAACCACCACCTCCTGCCGAATCTTCCACGTCTGTGGATCCACCATGAGGACCCCCCGATCGTACTTCACGAACAGATTCTTTCCGTCCATCGCAAGCGCCAGATCGATCGCTCGACCGCTGAACGTCAGGGTATCGCCCGCCGGGTGTATCAACTGCGTTGTGGGAACCAGATACGTTCCGTTCGTTCCGGGACCTACCTGACCGACTTCTTGCCCGGAAGCCGTGATGACGAAAAGAGTCGCGATAAAGGCCAAGCCACCCCGAATCACAGTCATGGCCGTTACACTACCGCCCTCGCTTCAGAATTCAATGCCGAATTGTACAACCGCAACTCGCTGTGAACTAAAAACTTAGAACGCTCAACCCGCCCGCAAAAAATTCACCAACACACACCGAAAAACACCCTCAAATCTCTCGGCTCCCTCCGCATCATTGGCCAGTTATTTGCTCTGCTCTACTTGAGCGCCAAGCCCTTGTGCCTGGATGAGATAGCTCGCGAACTGGCCGTCAGCGAAGCCAGCGTCAGCGCGACCCTCCGCCAGCTCAAAGCATGGGCCGTCGTCAGGCGCGTCCGGGTAAACGGTGATCGCAAGGACTACTACGAAACGAACACGGATTTCGGCACGAGGCAGCGCCACGGGACGGCTGTGCAGCCCCGTGATTGACCTGTTGTTGTAGTGGCTCCCGACCGAGGTCGGGAGGAGGCGTACCCCATAACGAGCATGCACGTTCGTCAGCCGACGGGCGGAAGTCGCAGGCGTTCCGAAGTTTTGCGCGGAATGCACCTGAATGGCGGCAGCTTGTCCGGAAATGTATCGCCCGCCGCGACTTCAGGCCTTCTCGATCCGATGGTACATGAAAACGCTGAATCCGAGGAATCTCTTTCCCGTCCGCTCCCCGGCCAGCGTCAGGCCGTCGCGCCGGTAATACTTCAACAACCTTCTCCGCGTCTGGTACAGCGTGTGACCCCAGAATCCGCTGAACCGTCGTCCCGTCACCCGGTATTGCCACGTGTTCAGAATGGATCCCAGGCCATACAAACGCATGCGGATACTCGGTCCGCTCACAATGTACCGCAGGAAATAACCGAACCCGTGGTAGCACATATATCCTCGCGCGCCCGACTTGAGGACTCGCCCGACCTCCCGCATCGCTTGCGATTCGTCCGTGTACGGAATGGCAACATTGGAGATCAATCCGTCACACACCTCGTCGCAAATCGGCATGTACTCCGCCATCCCCAAAACCACGCACAGCCCGGCGCGCCGACACGTCCCCAGCGCCCTCTCATCCACATCCAGTCCGATGGCCTCGCACCCATCTCGTGCGAGCTGACGCAGGTCTCTCCCTTTTCCGCAACCGACGTCAACCACAGCGCTTCCTCGCGGAAATTCGTCGTACGCATTCGGCAGGGTGTAAGCGTCCCACGCGAACTGGTCGGCACTGGTCACGCCGCAATTCATAGGCGAGCCCCGCGCCAAACGCAAGACTCCCGCCCATGAACCTGAAGCAACGCGTCTTCCGCAACAGCTCCCTCGAGATGCTCAGCAAAGTCGTCGGAATCGCCGCGGGCATCTTCCTCTCGCCGTACCTCATTCACAGCCTCACGAAGGAAACCTACGGCCTGTGGGTATTGATCGGCTCCGTCGTGGGCTATTTCGGATTTACCGATTTCGGCGTGCGCATCGCCGCCGGCCGCCTTATCGCCTACTACCGCGCCCGCGAAGACGCCGCCCGGGTCAATCACACGATCAATTCCTGCCTCGTCATGCTCTCCGCATCGGGTCTCGTCGTCACGGCGTTGACGTTCTGGCTCTCGCCGTATTTCGCCCGTCTCTTCCACATCGGCCCGAGCGTCCTCCACGTCTCCGCCGCCGTCTTCGTTTGCGGCGTGGCCGTCGCCATCGGCCTGCCCCTGACGGTCTTCGAAGGTTGCCTCGCCGGCTACGAACGCTACGATCTCATTAATCTCGTCGAGATCGTCATGATCGTTGCCCGTGTCGCCGTGACCGTCTGGATGATGCAACTCGGCTACGGCATCCTCGCGCTGGCCATCATCAACCTCGCTCTCACCGTGGCCGGCGGCGTCATGAAATTCCTCCTCTGCCATCGCGTGTTCAAGTCGATGCGCGTGGCCTTCGAACACCTCGACCGCGCCACGATCCGCGAAACCTATTCCACCAGCATCTGGTTCCTCATCCTCGCCGTTTCCGTCCGCATCAGCTTCTTCACTGACAACGTCGTGATCGGCTATTTCCGCTCCACGGGCGAAGTCGCCATCTATTCCATCGCCGGCCGGCTCGCCCAGTACGCCCTCGTCGGCGTCCACGCGTTCAACCTCGTCCTCATGCCCGTCGCCGCCGCGTACGACGCTCACGCCGATCTCTCCAAACAACGTCAGTTGCTCCTGCTCGGAACCCGCGCGTCCTTCGCCGCCGCCATCTTCATGGCCACCATCTTCCTCGCCTACGGCGGACAAATCATTCACATCTGGGTCGGCGCGGGTTTCGAGCAGGCCGCCGTCGTCCTCGCAATTCTCACCCTGCCTCTGGTGACCCAGTCGTCGCAAATGACGACTCTGATGGTCCTCCAGGGAATGGCCAAACATAAAAACCTGAGCCTGATCTATCTCACCGAAGCCATCGCGAACCTCCTCCTCAGCCTGATCCTCGTGCGACCGCTGGGAATGATCGGCGTGGCTCTCGGCACCGCCCTGACCAGCACGTTCAGCAGCCTGATCGCGCAACCCATCTACGTCTGCCGCGTGCTCTCGCTCGGGTACGCCGATTACTATCGCAAAGCGTTTCTCCCTGTCCTCGCCGCAACCGCTCCATTGGTCGCCGTGATCGTCGGCTTCCAATATGTCTGGCTGCCGCAGAAGTTCATCACCATGGCCGTCTTCTGCATCACATGCGCCGCGCTCTACTTCGGCGCCGTCTACCTGTTCTTCTTCACCAAACGCGGCCTGACCCGCGAAAGTTTCGCTTCGTGACACACTCCGCTTCCTTCGCCTGCCCGCGTTGCCTCGGTCCTCTGACCGCGACACCCACGGCTCTGTCATGCGCCACCTGCAGCCAGACCTTCCCGTACTCCAACGGTGTCCCGAACTTCGGTGTGAAATCCGATTACTATTACGGCGAATTCCCGCAGCCCGAAATGCAGTCCCTCGTCGACACCGCTGTCCGCGAGGGTAGCGTCAGGGCCTTCGACCACGCGCTCCGCGACAAAACCGAGGAATGGCGCCACTACTTCCGTCATTACGCAACCGACGAGACGCGCGCCGCCTGGCAATTCCTCCTGCACCTTCCCGAAAACGCCAGCGTGCTCGATATCGGTTGTGGTTGGGGCAACCTGTCTCTCTCGCTGGCCCGCAACTTCGCCGCCGTGTACGCGCTCGACATCATGCCCGAACGCGCCGTGATCGCCTCCATCCGCGCCCGCGAGGCCGGCTTGCCCAACGTCACCGCCCTCGCCGGGGGCAATGCCCCCCACCTGCCGTTTCCTGACGAGTCCCTGGATGTCGTCGTCCTCAACGGCGTGCTCGAGTGGGTGCCGGTCTCCTACCCGAACGTCTCCGACCCCCGCGAAGCGCAACTGCGGTTGCTGCGCGATATCGTGCGCGTCCTGAAACCCGACGGCCAACTGTACGTCGGCATCGAGAACCGGATCGGTTACGGCTACTTCCTCGGCAAACCCGATGAACATTCCCGGCTCAAGTTCGCCACGCTCCTCCCCCGCTCCTGGGCCAATCGCTATTCACGCGCGAAACGCCACGAACCGTATCGCACGTACACCTACACCTGGCGCGGCTACCGCCAATTGCTCCGCGACGCCGGCTTCGCCAACAGCCGGTTCTACTGTCCATTCCCCGAGTACCGCGAATTCAATGAATTGATCGACCTCGACGATCCTCAGAACCTCGCTCGCGCTCTGCAACCGACATCCTTCCTCGGCCGTCTCGGCATGCAATTGTGCAAACGAGTCAACGTCTTCCGGGAATTCGCTCCCAGCTATTCCATCGTCGCTTCCAAGATCCACGGCTCGGACCGCTTCATCGATCGTCTCCTCCACCATGTCAACGTCAGCGCCTCCGACGATGGCCACCTGCGCGTCACTCGCACGGCCGCAACACTGCTGTTCACACCAAACGCCGTCATCCGTCTCCCCCTCACGGAGCGGGCTCGTCAGCGCATGGACATCGAAGCCGACAATCTTCGCGCCCTTCGCTCCGAACCGCAGCCGCTCGTTCCCGATCTGATTACGGAAGGGCGGTTCCAACGACAGTCTTACCTTGTCACCCGCGCTTTGCCCGGCGTCCCCGGCGCAACACTCGCCCGTCGTCCACGCAATCTGCCCGCGATCCTCCGACAGGCGGCTGAATTCATCACGGAATTCCACCGGAAAACGTCCGTGGAACACACCGGCTCCGACGAATGGCTGCAACAGAATTTCGACTGGCTCGTCGATTATGTCGCAACGCTCGGCCCGGATATTGCCGAGTTGAAAACTCAGATCCGCCACGACCTGTTGGGCTCGCGTGTCCTGACCGTCACGGCCCACGGCGATTTCAGCCTGCAAAACCTGCTCTTCGATCCGCGCTCACAACGACTGACCGGCGTGGTTGACTGGGACCTGACCGATACCAATGGTTGGCCCGGTCGGGATCTCCTGCACCTGTTCGCCGCGCGTGAGTACGAAGCTCGCGGCGGCATCTTCAATGAAGCCGTGCTGGCCGCCCTGAAGCGCCTGCGGGACAATCCGGGGCTCGAGCGCGACCTGTTCTCTTCCTATCTCACCGCATTGAACCCCGAACCGGAACAGGTCGTGTGGGCTGTACAGCGCTACCTGCTCCGCAACATTTTCGACAAACACGAATACGGCGACAAACAAATCGCCCCTCTCATCGCCAACCTGCCGGCCGACCTCGCCACCGCGAGGCTCCTCACACAAGAATGTATCGCCATCGCCCGTTCGACGGCGCCAAAGGTTCGCCCGAAAGATGTCCGCGTTCCGCCTGCGCGCCTGCAGGAACTCGCGCAGGAACTGGGCGATTATACCGGCGAACCGGTCGATCATGTTGCCGCGCGACTGAAAGAGGAGCTCCATGAACTCGGCGGCCGCATCGCCGCCGAGTGGAAGCGGAAGCGACCGGTCACGAGTGGTCAAATTCAGCAGTTCTACCAGGAAACTGACGCCTATTTGTACGAACTGCTCATCGACGGCGAAAGTCCATTTCGCGCCCAAACTCGCGAGGCCATCCTCCACGCCCTGCGCGCTGTCAACGCGCATCGCGTATTCGAGTTTGGCGGCGGCATCGGCACGGATGCACTGTGGTTCACCGGCGTGGGTCTCGAATGGACCTACTACGATCTGCCGGGGGGACAGACGTCCCGGTTTGCCGCGTGGCGCTTTCGCAAACGCCAGCTCCCCGTCACCGTCGCGACGCATCCCGGCCAAACGCAGGCCCACGATGCCGCGGTCAGTGTCGAGGTTTTTGAGCACGTCCCGAATCTCCTGAACACCCTGCAGGCGATCAATCGCGCATTGCGGCCGGGCGGCCTGCTGATCTTCACCGAAAGCTTCGGCAAAACGGAACAGCATCCCTTGCACCTCACCCGCACCGCCATGCAAGGCCGTTTCCTGAACGAATTGGTCCGCGCCGCCGGATTCGATCCTGTGCTCCGCTTCGGTCCCGGGGATTCCCTCTACCGCACCACCAAATGCCGTGAGTCCACAGCATTCGATTGGCTCCGCGCCGCCGGTTTGATTTGCGGGCGCGTGGTGCGGAAGGCGCCGGTCAAACTGTGGAGAACCCTGTCGCCCCGAGCCGCCACCGACCAGGCGAAATGCAAAACGTGCTGAGCCCGAATCAAACGGAACGATTGCCCCAATTGGATTTCCTCCGCGGAATCGCCATCCTGCTCGTGCTCGGCCGGCATCAACCCGTGTACCCGGGCGAGGCTGGCCGGTCCTGGTTCCGATTCGTGCCCGCGCTGCTCTCCCGGTTCGGCTGGACGGGTGTTGACTTGTTCTTCGTGCTCAGCGGATTTCTCGTCGGCGGCCTGTTGTTCAAGGAATTCAACACCCGGAACAAAATCGACATCGGCCGGTTCCTCATTCGCCGCATCTTCAAAATCTGGCCTTCGTACTACGCGTACCTCGCCTTCCTTTTCGTGTTGTTGAGCGTCACCCACGAGTTCGGGAATATGAAATCGCTCACCATGAAGATGCTGCCACAGTTGGCTCACCTCCAGAACTACCTCGGGATGGTCCGCACTCACACGTGGAGCCTGGCAATCGAGGAACACTTCTATCTCGCGTTACCCCTCGTCTTGTTGTGGGCGAGTCGAAATCAACGCCGGCCTTTCGCTGCCGTGCCCCTCATTGCCGCTGCGCTGGCCATCGGCTGCCTGTTGTGGCGGCTGAATCTGTATGTTTCGGGAGTTCCCTACAGCAGCGACGGCTATTTGTTCCTGACCCATCTGCGCGTCGACGGTCTCTTTTTCGGTGTGTTCCTTGCGTTTCTCCATCACTGCCGACCGGAACGATTGGCACCAATCGTCCGCCACCGAACCGCACTTCTTGTGACGGGACTTCTCCTCCTGTCTCCGATGCTCTATCTGGCCAAAGAGACTTGCGCTTTCGTTCCCACGGTCGGTCTCACGGAACTCTATCTGGGATACGCGTGCATACTCCTCGCCATCGTTCACACGCCGCTGGACCAGGGCTGGTTGGGATCATTTCTCAATTCCCGCTCGGCGCGTCTCGTCGCCTGGATCGGCTGTTTCAGCTACTCCATCTACCTCTGGCATCTCGATCTCGGACGAGATCCGATCCGCTGGTTCGTCAGCCAGGGCTTCTTTCCCCGCCTTCCCGCGGAACTCCGCTGGTGTCTCGCGATGTGCCTGTTCGTTTGCCTCGCCACTGTCGTCGGCGCCGTGTTGGGCAGCCTCGTCGAAATGCCGGCCCTCGCGTTGCGGAACCGGCTCTTCCCCGCCCACGCCGGCGCTCTGTCCAATGCCACCATCCTCTCGGCCGGGCACGCCGAATCTTCGGCCTCATGAAAATCGCCATTGCCTCTGCCTTTCTCGGACACATCCTGCGCGGCGTCGAAAGTTGGGCCCAGGATCTCGCCGCCGAATTGGACCGTCGCGGAATGGACGTCACGCTCTTCCAGGGCGCCGGTCAGCCCGATGCCCCCTACGCCCGTCGCATCCACTGTCCGGATCACACCCGCGCTCTCTGGAAGCACATGACGAGACTCACCCGACATGGCTTGTGGCGCTTCGGGCTCGGTTCGCCGCTTCACTGGCAACAAGCGGTGTTCGGTCGCCGGGTCGCTCGCGCGTTGCGCGACGAGCACTTCGACATCGTTCATACGCAGGACGCCGGTACCGCCCTCGCGTTGGAACAGGCTCGGAAGGCCGGCCGCCACTCCGCCAGGGTTATCCTCGCCAATGGAACCGAGGAGCCCTTCGCATTCCTGAATCAGTTCCAGCATGTCCAGGAATTGGCTCCGCACTACCTGGAATTGGACCGCAAGAACGGGCTTCCACCAGACCGGGAATGGTTCGCCATCCCGAATTTTGTGGATTGCGACGTGTACGCGCCCGGGGATCAGGCGCACGCTCGACGGAAACTCGGGATTCCTCGGGACCGGTTTGTGGTGGTCGATGCCGCCGCCCTCAAAATCACCCACAAACGATTGGATTGGCTGGCCCGGGAAGTCGCCACCGCCCGGCAAAAACACCCCGAGATCATGTTGATCGTTGCCGGCGCCACCACTCCCGAGACGCCCGATGTCGAACGCGCCATCGATAAACACCTCGGAGAAAACGCTCGTATTCTGAAAAATATCCCGCGCCGCGATATGCCGGACCTGTACCGGGCAGCCGACATGTTCGCCCACTCGGCCCTGACCGAGATGTTCGCGATCGTGTTGCTGGAAGCTGGCGCAACGGGTCTGCCTCTGCACGGTCACAAGTTCTCCGTGATCGAGTGGGTTATCGGAACCGGCGGGGTTTGTGTTGACATGGAGAACCCCGGCGAGCTCGCATGGTCAATCCTTGAATCCTGCGAAAATCCGGTCCGGCGGTCACAACGCGGATGTAACGCACGCCGTCTGGTCGCCGAGCGCTTCGACAAGGTTCGCGTCACCGATCAAATCATCACGATGTACGAGGCCGTACTCAAGCACCGATGACTCCCCCGCTTGTCAGCGTCGTGATCCCCACCTACAACTATGGACGCTATATCGGTGAGACCATCGATAGCGCCCTCAGCCAGACACATTCTCCACTCGAGATCATCGTCGTCGACGACGGGTCGACCGATGACACGCAGGCGCGTGTTTCAACATTCGCCGACCGTATCCGCTACATTCACCAACAAAATCGCGGGCTCTCCGCCGCCCGCAACAAGGGCATTCAAGAAGCCCGAGGCGAATTCATCGCCCTCCTGGATTCCGACGATCTGTGGCTGCCCGACAAACTCCAACGACAGGTCGCCCACGCCCTTCAGCACCCCGACACCGGCCTCGTCGCCACCGAGCGGTTCGCCATCGATGAAACCGGGCGGCGCATCGACCACGACGTCCAGGCCTGTGCGCGGGACGGGTTCCACAACCTCACGATGCGGGACCTGCTGGAACTCGCCGCGTTTAGTCCGTCTTCCGTCATGATCCGCAAAGAAGCGCTGAAGCTGATCGGTGGATTCAATGAAACGATCATGGGTACGGAAGATCTGGAGATGTGGGTACGCATCGCCGCGCAATTCCCCGTGGCGCGGCTCGACGCAGCCCTCACCGCGCAGCGCTTTCACGCAACGAGCATGAGCCATCAGGCCGATTCGATGCTGCGAAGCCATCGGCGCGCCATCAACGAATTGTTCGCCCGCGTCCCTCAACTGCGCGAGCATCAAGCCTGGCGGCGCGTGGCGGAGGCCCGCATGTACCGCGAGCTGGCGTTCCTGCGGCATAGCACCGGCGACCGTGCCGGCGCGATCACGGATTTGCTGCGCTCGGGTTGCTGTTGGCCCTTCGCGTTGCGCGACCGCCAGTTGAACAAGAAGCATCTCCAGCGGTGCCGAATGTTCCTGCGGTACAGTCTCGTGACGAATCGCCCCCGGGAAGGAGCCCGCTAGCGCCATGGGGTTTTTCCTCGTCTGCCTCTACGTCGCGGTCTTGCTGCTGCGCCCGCAGGAATGGTACGAGCCCGTGAAGGGATACGAATTGGTCAACGTCATTGCCATCCCGACCATCCTGATTGCGTTCATCGAGCAGAGCAAAGCGCGCCTCGGCAATTTCTTTGTGCGCAGCCGGTTTTCTCAGGCCATGCTGGCCTTGTTCGCCTCCGTCATGCTGTCGCAGTTGGTCCGGCTCCGTCTCTCCGGCGCCATCGACGCAGTCCGCGAATTCGGAAAGATCGCGGTCCTGTTCTATCTCGTCGCCATCCTGGTCAATACACCCCGTCGCGTCCGAATCATGATGTGGGTCATCATCGTTTCGTCGATGGTCCTGGCCTACAATACCTACCTCGAGGTCCAAACAGGACACGGCTTCGGCGGCGTCGAACCCTACGGCTCGTATGATTTGGGCACCTTCCGCGTCATCGGGTCCGGCATCTTTTCCGACCCGAACGATTTCGCCATGTTGTACCTGATGGCCATGCCGTTCGCCTTCGCCCTGCTCGCCGCGGGAGGATCCGTCCCCGGCAAACTGCTCCTCATGTGCAGCTTGCCTCCCATGCTCTACGTGCTCTACTACACCCAATCCCGCGGCGGCGTGATCGGATTCTGCGCGATGATCATCGCCTACTTCTGGACAACCACGAAGAACATCATCATCCGCGTGTCCCTGGTCGTCGTCCTGCTTTCCGCCATCGCAGTCTTCGGCCCGGAGCGCGCCCGCGGCGCATATGTCGAGGGCTCGGCGTCCGGCCGCATCATGGAATGGGGCCTCGGGATCCAAATGTTGAAGGAAAACCCCTTGTTCGGGTTCGGATATCAGCGATGGCTGGACTACAGCGGCGGAATGGCCGCGCACAACTCGATGGTCAACTGCTTCGCCGAGCTCGGCTTGGTCGGCTACGTCTGTTGGTTCACGCTGTGCCTGCTCGTGATGAAGTCCGTCTCCCGGATTGCCCGCGCTGAAGGCCAGGTCGACGTCAGAATCCGGCGCGTCGCCAACGGTCTCTTCGCCGCCCAGGTCGGCTATCTCACCGCGGCATTCTTTCTCACGCGCACCTATAATCCGGTCCTGTTCTTTCTCCTCGGCATGGGATTCGGATTGATTCGCTGGATCGAGGGCCGGCAGCCAGCCCCTTCAACCTTGACACAGATCTCCACTCGGGACCTCGCCCGATGCGCCATCTACGCGGTCGCCAGCGTTCCCGCAATCTGGCTGATCATTCGCATGTACTCGGCCGTCAGCGGCGCAGGCTAATCACCCATCCATCATGCTCTTCAATTCCTGGCAATTCTTCGTGTTCCTCGCCGTCGTCCTGGCGCTGTACTACTCGCTGGCGACGCTGCCGCAAAACCGCATGTTGCTGGTCGCCAGTTACTTCTTCTACGGCTGGTGGGATTGGCGGTTCACCAGCCTGCTGATGATCTCCACCATCTTCGATTTCCATATCTCCATCGCCATCGACAACGCCTCCAACCCGCGCCGCCGGAAACTCCTGCTGCTGGCCAGCATCCTGGTGAACTTCGGCATGCTGGGCTTCTTCAAGTACTTCAACTTTTTTATCGATTCCGCCGCGCATGTCATCCAATGGTTCGGACTGCAACCGCATCTCCCCGTCCTCCGCATCATCCTGCCGGCGGGCATCTCGTTCTACACGTTCCAGACCATGAACTACGTGATCGACGTGTACAACCGGAAGATGAAACCTACCACCGACTTCCTGACTTATGCGCTGTTCGTGTCCTATTTCCCGCACCTCGTCGCCGGGCCAATCATCCGCGCCGAAGTTCTGCTGCCGCAACTCCTCCGCAAACGCATCGTCACGAACGAACATCTCAACACCGGCGGCGCGCTCATCCTGATCGGCCTCTTCAAAAAGGTCGTGATCGCCGATGTTCTGTCACCAGATGTTCAGCCATTCTTCACGACTCCTCACGCGTTTTCATCCCTGTTGTTGCTCAAGGGTCTGTATTACTTTTCGCTGCAGATCTACTGCGACTTCTCCGGCTACACCGATATCGCCCGCGGCGTCAGCCGACTCCTGGGAATCGAGCTCCCCGAAAACTTCAACCAACCGTATCTGTCCCGCAATATCACCGAATTCTGGAGACGCTGGCACATCTCCTTGTCCACATGGCTGCGGGATTACCTCTACATTCCGCTCGGCGGCAACCGCCGCGGACGGGTTCGCACCTACATCAATCTGTTCATCACGATGCTCCTCGGCGGGTTGTGGCATGGCGCCAATTGGACCTTTGTCGCCTGGGGTTTCCTGCACGGGTTGTATCTCGCCGCCCACAAATTCTATCTCGAAGTGCGTTCCTCCGCCGTGTCGGTCACGTCCAATTGGCTCACCAACGCTCTCAAAGTTTTCGTCACGTTCCATTTGGTCGCCCTGACCTAGATATTCTTCCGCGCACCGGATTTCTCCACCGCGTTCTCGTACCTGATGGGAATCCTCCGCTGGCACGGGGGATTCAATGTGCTGGAGATCGCCGGCGCCATCTGGTTCATCCTCGTCGTCCTCGCGCTGGATCTGCCGCAGTATTTCTCGAAGAGCCACACCATCATTCTTCATTGGCCCTGGGTTGTCCGCGGGCTTGCCTATGCAACCATGATCACCCTGATCTTCGTCTCGCGAAGTGACCATGCCATCCCCTTCATCTATTTTCAGTTTTGACACGCTGCAAGTTCACGGGAGCGTCCCGCGCGGTGTCCTCACCGCGGCGCTACTGCTCGGGCTCGTGGACTTCGGGCTCTCCCGCGCGGATTGGCCCTATCGCAAATATCCATCCAGCTACGTCGGCGCGTTTCTCGCCCAGGAGGAAACACTGCGGCGCGACCCGATCCCGCCACGCATCATCATCCTCGGCAACTCACGCTCCAAACATGGATTGCTCGCGCAAGACATGGAACAACGCCTCGGATTGCCCGCTGGCTCCGTGCTGAATCTCTCGATCGAAAGCGGCGATCACTACGACAATTATCTCTTCCAAAGACGCAACCGCCAGCTGATGAAGTCCGCCCGCCTCCTGATTTATGGCGTCGATGCCTATGAATGGAATGCCAGTTTCCCTCTCAGCGAGCGGTTCCCGCACTTCGCCGGGTTCGCCGACCGCCTCAACCTCGATCCGTCGATTCCCAGTCTGTTTGGTTGGTTCTTCCGCACCGAGGAAAAACCGGCACTCTTCCATGCAATGTTCCGGCGAATCAACGGGGCTCTCTCCGCCGCGATCCATCTCGTTCAACCCGCGGACGCAAACGATCCTCCCACGCCCGAGGCAACGACGACGCCCGCGAAACTCGGCCCGGTGAACGGTCGCATCGCATTTTGGTACAGGAATTTCCGACTCGCGCCGAACCGGCAGGAACTGCTCCAACGCCTCATCGCCACCGCGCAGGAGGACGGCCAACAAGTTGTCGTCCTCCAATTGCCGTTCCGCGATGAATACATGAACGAGCTGCTTCGCAACCACGCCTCGGACTATCAAGCATACGAACAATCCATCCGCAGCCTGGACGGCGTCCAAGTCAGTCTCTTCGAAGCCGCGTCGGCCGCCGGATTGGAGCCAACCGATTTCCAGGATTGGGACCATTTGAATACTGTCGGAGCGAAGAAATTCACTCGCGTGTGGTGCCAGTGGTTGGAGACACACGAGCCACAGACCATGGCGGCGCTGGCATCGGTCGCTCGTTAATCGTCCACGCCGACGTTCTTGTCAACAATCAGTCAACCAGAGAAGATGAAGGTGAGCCTATGAAAGCAGTTATCCTCGCGGGCGGCTTGGGAACCCGATTACGGCCGTTCACCGAGATCATTCCGAAACCGCTGCTTCCCATCGGGGAAAAATCGGTGCTCGAAATCCAGATCGAGAAACTCAAGAAGCACGGGTTCGATGAAATCTTCCTCGCCACAAATTACAAGGCGGATTACCTCGAACGATTCGTCGGCGACGGCTCGCAGTACGGCGTCCGCGTCACCGTCAGCCAGGAGAAGAAGCCGCTCGGTACGGCCGGTCCGCTAACACTCCTGCGCGACAAGCTCACCGATCCGTTCCTCGTGATGAATGGCGACATTCTCAGCCAGATCGATTTCACGGACTTCTACAAGTTCGCGATGAACCAGGAGGCCTGGCTCACCCTCGCCATCCGCAAACACATCACGCCATACGCGTTTGGCGACATCTTCTTCGAGGGCGACCGCGTCACGGGCATCGAGGAGAAACCCAACATCGTCAAGTTCATCCTCGCGGGGATCTACCTCATGCGCCCGCAAATCTTTGAGATCATCCCGACGGACACCTACTTCGGCATGGATCTGTTGATCAAGGAAATGCTCAAGCGCGGCTCTCCCGTGGTCAAATACAATATGGAAGCCTACTGGCTCGATATCGGGCAGATCACCGACTTCGAGAAAGCTCAGGATATCTACCGTCAGCACTTCAAAGAGGATTGATCATGCGAGTTCTGGTTACTGGTTGCGCCGGTTACATCGGGTCCGTTCTGACACGTCAACTGCTCCGCCAAGGCCACCACGTCCGCGGCGTCGACGCCCTGTTCTTCGGCGGCGATTCCCTGCTCGATATCGTGACGCACCCGCGGTTCGAGTTCGTGCGCGTGGATGTGCGTGACACAAAGGCGATGAACGCCGCGCTCGACGGCATCGAAGGCGTCGCGCATCTGGCGGCGATTGTCGGCGACCCGGCCTGCGCCAAGCAGCCCGATCTGGCTCGCGCGATCAACCTCGAAGCATCCACGACGTTGCTCCGTCTCGGCAACGAGAACTCGTCCGTTCGACGCTTCGTGTTCGCATCGACATGCAGCAACTACGGCAAAATGCAGGGCGACGGCTATGTTACCGAGGATTCGCCGCTCCGTCCGGTTTCGCTCTACGCCGAACTCAAAGTCGGCTTCGAGGAGCATCTTCTCCAAACCGCTCTGCGGCCGGATTTCATTCCCACCGCATTGCGCTTCGCCACGGTGTATGGAATCTCTCCGCGAATGAGGTTCGACCTTACTGTCAATGAATTCGTCCGCGATCTGGCGTTGGGAAGAATGTTGCGCGTTTTCGGCCAGCAGTTCTGGCGTCCGTACTGCCACGTGGAGGACCTCGCGCGGTCCGTCGTGCTCGTCCTCGAATCGCCTGCCGACAAGGTTCGACAAAACGTTTTTAATGTCGGCGATACGAGCGAGAATTACACAAAGGAAATGATCGTCGACGAAATACTCAAATGCCTGCACGACGTGCCGCGCGCGCTCGTCGAGTATGTTCAGAAGACCGAGGATCCCCGCGATTATCGGGTCGATTTCTCGAAAATCCATTCGACACTCGGGTTTGAGATCACCAAACGCCTTTCCGATGGGATTCGTGAGCTTGCCGTTCTGCTCCGCCAGGGAGTGATCAGCGACCCGGATGCCGCGCGATTCAAAAATGTCTGACAACTCCAGCAACTTCATTCCGCTCAGCGTTCCCGTCATCCGCGGGAAGGAATGGGCCTACGTCAAGGAATGCCTCGACACGGGTTGGGTGTCGTCCGCAGGCAAGTTCGTCGACCGCTTCGAAACGGAAACCTGCCAGTACACGGGCGCCAAACACGCCGTCGCTTGCGCTTCCGGCACCGCCGCTCTTCATGTCGCCCTTCGCATCGCCGGCGTCACCGCCGGCGATGAGGTCATCGTGCCCACGGTCACATTTATCGCGTCGGTCAATTCGATCCGGTATGTGGACGCGCAACCGGTGTTCATGGACTGCGATGCGTTCTACAATCTCGACGCAGAGAAGACGCGCAATTTCATTCTGCACGAGACGGCCTTCACGAATGGTCACACCTATAATCGCCACACCAACCGCCGCATCACGGCCCTTATGCCGGTCCACGTGTTTGGCAACGCCGTGTGGCTCGATGAACTGCTCCCGCTCTGCCGTGAGCGCAACATCAAGGTCATCGAAGATGCCGCCGAGAGCATTGGCACCCGGTACACCACGGGTCGGTTTGCCGGCCGACACACCGGCACGATTGGCGACATCGGCTGTCTGTCCTTCAACGGCAACAAGATTATCACGACCGGCGGCGGCGGTATGATCCTGACCAACGACCGCGCCGACGCCGAGCGGGCGAAGTATCTCACGACGCAGGCCAAAGATGATGAGGTCCGATTTGTTCACAACGATGTTGGCTATAACTATCGCCTGACGAACGTCCAGGCCGCCATCGGCGTGGCCCAATTGGAGCAGTTGCCCAGGTATCTGGAGATCAAGAGAACAAACTATTCCGCGTACAAACAGACGATCGATCGTATTCCCGGCCTTCATCTGGCCGAGGGTCCGGCGTACGCTTCCAATAACCACTGGATGTACGCCATGCAAATCGACCGCGCGATCTACGGCTCCGACCGCGAGCAACTCATGGCGAAGCTGGCCGGTCACAAGATTCAAACCCGGCCCCTTTGGCAGTTGAACCACCTTCAGCATCCCCATGCGAACTGCCAGCACTATCGAATCGAGCGCGCCCAACACCTGCTGGATGTCACGTTGAATCTGCCCTGCTCGGTGGATCTGACTCCCTCCCAAATCGAGCGCGTGGTCGAAGTCTTGCGGCAAAAAGCATGAAAGACATTGTCATCGTCGGACACGGCGGACTGGCACGCGAGGTCGCGTTCCTGATCGACGAGATCAATCGGGCAACCCCCACGTGGAATCTGCTCGGCTACGTCGGCTCCGCTGCCGATTCCGTCTCGAAGCCCGTGGGCCGACACATCGTGCGCGGAACGGACGATTGGCTTTGGAAACTCACCACGGAAATAGCCGTGGCGATTGCCATCGGCCAACCTTCCCGTATCCGCGCGTTGCATGAGCGCTTCCGGCAAAACCCGAAACTCTTATTCCCGAACCTCATTCACCCAGCGGTCACGGGAGACTGGGAGCGAATTGCGATGGGCTCGGGCAACATCGTTCTGAACAATGCGTCGTTGACAACCGATATCAAGCTGGGCTGTCTCAACATCGTCAATCCCGGCGCGACCATTGCCCACGACTGCATGCTGGGAAGCTACAACCTCGTCAACCCCGGCGCGAGCCTGTCGGGCGAAGTCGTCCTTGGCGACGAAGTCCTGATCGGAACCGGCGCCCGCATCCTTCAACAATTACATCTGTGCAGCCGCGCGGTCATCGGTGCCGGCGCCGTTGTCACCCGCGACATCGACAAACCCGGGATCTACATCGGTGTTCCCGCGCGCGACATGAATCCGGCTCGGACCTGATGTAACGGAAAGGCGACCATGAAAACACTCGTCAGCGTCATCGCCTACAATGAAGCGCGCAACATCCGCACAACGATCGAGGACCTGCGCACCCATAACGGCGGCTTCGACATTGTGGTGATCGATAACGGCTCGCGCGACGCCACGGCCTCGATCTGCCGCGATCTGGGCGTGCCGGTCGTGTCGCATTGCATCAACACCGGCGGATCGATGGGCACCGTAACGAGCTACTTCAATTACGCCTACCGCAACGGCTACGATTGCCTTTGCCAGTTCGACGGCGACGGACAACACCTCGCCAGTGAATTGCCGACAATTATCGCGCCCGTCGAGCGCGGCGAAGCGGATTACGTGATCGGCTCCCGGTTCCTTTCCGGGGAAGGATTTCAATCCACCGCGATCCGGCGAATCGGTATCAACTCGTTCTCATGGATCGTGTCCAGCATCGTCGGCCACAAGGTCACGGATGTGACCTCCGGCTTTCGCGCCTACAGCCGGAAGGTTATCGAGTTCTTCGGCGCCTATTATCGCTATGAGGTTCATGATACGAGCCAGCTTCTGCTCCTGAGCCATTTCGGCGGGGCGCGAATCCTCGAGGTGCCGATCCGTATGCGCGAGCGGGCGCACGGAAAATCCGAATACGGATTCCGCGACGCGTTTACGTTTCCGCTCAAGGGAATCCTGAGCATCACCGGCGTGCTGCTGCAGCGCCAACAAATCCAGTTCGGAAGGAGGTAGCAGCCAATGGGAATCAAAATCAAACTCATCGCGTTCGCCCTCGGCCTCATGTTCTTCTACGTGATCCTGCGCAACGTGAAGCGCAATACGTTTCGCCCGAGCTACGCCGTCTTGTGGCTCGGCATGGCGGCCTTCCTCCTGTCCATCGCCGTGTTTGAGCCGCTCTACAAATGGGTCGCCACCTCCGTCATCGGCATCCTCGACGCGCGCCACATCATCTACATTGCGCTGATCAGTTTCCTCCTGATCTATGTCTTCTTCCTGACGTCCATGGTCACGCGCCTGTCCTATCAGGTTCTGCAACTCATCAGCGCCATCGCCATTCTGGAGACAAAACTGAATGAGCAGACAAAATCTCAAACCGCGGGAACGAACGTCCCCAATCCCGCCAAGGGAACATCTCCGTGAAGCATAAGCATTGGTTGCTCGCGCTGATTCTGCTTGCGGCCTTCGGGGTTCGCGTCGGCTATTCATTGGCCAGGGGCATCGGTCGCGAACCCGGTCGGCCTTCCGATGACGCTTCGTCCTACAGCCGCTACGCATGGAACCTGGCACAGGGCAAAGGCTTCCAAGGGCCCGAACCGGGCGTCGAAGGGGAGGTGCCTTCGGCCTACTTGCCGCCCGGGGCGCCCGCATTGTTCGCGCTCGTTTACATGATTTTTGGAAGGAGTTACGCCGCCGTGCGCGTGGTGCAGGCGCTTTTGGGTGCAGCCTCCGCGTTTCTCTTGTTCCTGCTGGCGAAAGCCGTGATCAACGAACGCGCCGGTTACGTCGCCGCCGCCATGTATGCTCTTTACCCCAGCGCGATTTATTACAGCGACATGTTGTTGACCGAGACACTCTACACCGTCGCGCTGATCCTGTGTCTTTGGCTCTGCGTCGCCTGGTTCGCCCCGCAACCAAACTGGAAACGCGCGATTGTCTGCGGGATGGCTCTGGGACTTTCCGCCATGGTTCGTCCAACCATCTTCCTCCTCATGCCCTTGCTGGTGCTCTGGGGACTATTCGTGCTCAAGGGCCTTCGCGCCAAAGCCCTCATTTTCGTCGTCGTCGCGGTGACCTACCTGACGACCGTGCCATGGTCGCTCCGCAATTATTCCCTCTACCACCGCTTCATACTCGTCGCCCCGCGCACATGGACGGAGATTCTGGGCGGTAACAACCCCGTGGTCGCAAGCGATCCGAAATATGCCGGCTACTGCATTTGGTACAGTCAGATCCCCGGCTGGGAACACAAGTTCGACGGCGTTCCCCAGCTCGGACGGGAAGCCATCGCCAAACAACTGGCAATCCAGTGGCTATCCGAGCACCCCGACAAATGGTGGTACTTGTTCCGCAGCAAGTTCGTCCGTTTCTGGTCACCGTTCCTTCATCAGGACAATCGCGCCAACCGTCTGATGATGTTGCTCAGTTGGGGACCGGTGCTTGTGCTCTTTCTTCCCTCGTTCTTCGTCACGTTGGTGACCTTCCTGCGCGACCGTCACCCGGGGATTCTCCTCCACCTGTTCATCTTCTCCAACTTGACGCTTGCCCTGATTTTCTATGCGCTGCCCCGGCTCCGCTACCCCATGGAACCGTTTTGTATCATCCTGGCAAGTGGGACAGTCATCTGGCTTTGGGACAGAATCTTTCGCGAACCCGCCCGGAATCAGCATCCTCTGTGACCGGTCTCCTCGACAAAGTGAATCGATTCGCCGAGTCTTTCCGGCCACGACTCTACTTGTGGATCGCCGTGATCGTCATCATTCCTCGCGTCGCATTCCTGGCAATCTCTCCCGATCGCAATGCCTACGGAAACTCCCCCGGCGAAATGGCCGTCGCTCGCAATCTCGCCAGCGGCCATGGATACCTCAACGCCAGCGGGAAACCCGACAGCGACTTCAATCCTGGCTATCCGATGTTGCTGTCAGTAAGTCAACGGTTCTTCGGAGATTCACTCTGGCCAATCAAGATCGCGCACATTGCTTTCGATGCCGCAACCGCCTTGATCGTGACATGGACTCTGGTGGAAAGTTGTCCCGCATTAACGCTGCTCCTATTTGGTCTCGCCTTCGCATTCCATCCGTTATTCCTTCTGCTCTGCAACAACGTAAACGATGAGCCCCTGCTGATGTTCCTCATCGCCACGAGCTTCGCAGCCTTGTACCGCGCCGTTTCTCGACCGACCCACGGACGCTTTGCTCTGGCAGGGTTGCTTGTGGGGCTGGCGATCTTCACGAAGAGCACCGCGATCTTTCTCCCGCTGTTCCTTGCCGTCATGCTCTGGTTGACCGTGAGACGAACCAACCGCTGCTCGCTCAGTCATTGGGCGATGTACCTGGTCACCTGCTTCGCCGTGCTGCTGCCGTGGTCGTACCGCAATTATGTCACGCTCGGACATTTCGCCTTCAATATTCATGGCATCGGACAAAACTTGTGGTTCGGCTCGGACCCGCGTATTTTCACCAGGTATGGGAAAGCCCAACGAGAGGAGGCGGCAAGCTTGGCTGCCGAAATGACCGCCCGCGGAATTCCGCGACCATCAAGCAGCAACGTCTTCGACCGCGAACACTGGCAAATGCGCATGGCCATCCAGAAATACAAGGATCTCTTGCATGATCCAGTCGACCTGGCTTACGTCCTCTGGCTGAAATGCACGCGAAGCCTGTACGCGAGCGAAGACCGCCCGTCCGGTCATTTACCGCTGATTCTGTTGCAACTGCCCACTCTGCTCCTGGCGGTGTTCGGAATTGCCCGACTCTGGAAACGAGCCGAGACGCGAATTTTGGCGTCGTTGCTGGCGCTCTATGTCCTCTATTATTACAGTGTGGTCTCCATTGGAATGCCGATGGTCCGGTACCTTGTGCCGGCCGTACCGTTCCTGCTGGCTGCTGCCGCGGCTGGCGCGACGGCACTATTGTCCCCCGCAGAGTTTCCCGCTCCCCGGTTTAAGCATTTGGAACTTGTGCAATCATGACCCGTATCCCGTTTCTCGATCTGAAACCCCAGTACGCCGCCATCCGCGACGAAGTGCAGGCCGCTCTCGCCGAGGTCTGTGATTCCGCCCGCTTCGCGCAGGGTCCGCCGACGCAGGCGTTCGAAAAGGAATTCGCGGCATATTGCGGAGTCGCTCATTGCGTGAGCCTCAACAGCGGCACGAGTGCGCTGCATCTGGCAATGCGCGCGCTGAATATTGGTCCCGGCGACGAAGTGATCACCACCCCGTTCACATTCATCGCCACCGCATGGGCCATCAGCTATGTTGGGGCCACCCCCGTCTTCGTCGACATCGATCCTGTTCGTCGCACGCTCGATCCGGCCAAACTTGGGGCCGCTGTGACCCCGCGCACCAGGGCGATAGTCCCCGTGCATATCTTCGGCACACCGGCCGACATGGATTCCATCAATGCCGTCGCCCAAAAGCACAGCCTGTCTGTCGTGGAGGATGCGGCGCAAGCGCATGGCGCCCGCTACAAGGGCAAGCGCGTCGGGCCGCTCGGCGCAATCTCGTGCTTCAGCTTTTATCCAACAAAAAATCTCGGCGCGTACGGCGAAGGCGGCGCGTTGCTCACGAACGACGAGACGCTTGCTGCCCGCGCCCATTCTCTGCGCGAGCACGCTCAGAGTGGCCGTTACATCCACGAGGAGGTTGGATACAACTATCGGATGGACAGTGTTCAGGCCGCTGTGTTGCGCGTGAAGCTCAAACGACTCGATGCGTGGAACGCCGCTCGCGCGGCTCATGCCCGCCAGTACACCAACAAGCTCGCTGGCGCCTCCTACGGTCTTCCGGCGGCGCCGGCCGATTCCGAGCCGGTCTGGCACTGCTACGTCGTCGAGTGTGAGAATCGCGACCGCGTCCGCAGTGCCCTTGCGGATGCCGGCATCGACACCGCCATCAATTACCCGCTGCCGCTGCATCTCCAGCCGGTCTATCGCTCGCTCGGTTATCAGCGCGGAGATCTGCCAGTTGCCGAGCGGCTTTGCGAACGCTGCCTTTCGCTCCCGATTTATCCCGAGCTGAGCCCCGGGCAAATCGATATTGTCGTGCAGGCTCTCCGTGCCGCAACCTAACACCATTATGCAGGTCGTGCTCAGTCTGCGCGTCGGCGGACTTGAGCGTGTCGTTGTTGATTTGGTCGACCACGCTTCGGATGACTTTCGATTCGTGGTCTGCTGCCTCGAGGAACCCGGGCTGTGGGCTTCCGAAATCCCGCCCAAGCGCGGAAAAGTCGTGGCGCTGCACAAGAAACCCGGCGTTGATTGGCGCCTGTTCTGGAAGATTGCCAAACTGGCCCGAGCGGAGAAGGTCGGCGTGATCCATACCCACAATTCGACGGCGCACCTGTACGGAGCTGTCGCCGCACGCTTGACCAGGGCTCATGTATTGCACACCGAGCATGGCAAGAATATTGGCGAAGAAACCCGCTATTATCGCCTCAACTACATCGCGGCTCAGTTCACCGATTTCACTGTCGCCGTCTCGGAGAAGAATGCGGAAATCGCCACCCGTCGCGAAGGAGTCGATCCCAGGAAGCTCAAGGTGATTCCCAACGGCATTCGCATTGACCGCTTCACCACGCCCCGCCACGAGCCGGGTCGCTGCGTCGGCACGGTGGGACGGCTTGTGCCCGAAAAGAACTACCCGTTGCTGCTGCGGGCTGTGGCCGGGATCCGCGATGTGAATGTCGTATTCGTTGGCGATGGTCCCTTGCGCGGGGAACTCCAGAAGCACGCCGGGCCAAATGTCTCGTTCCTCGGACAGCGTACGGATATCGCCGAGCTGCTGGCGGGCTTCGATGTGTTTGTTCTCTCGTCGACCACGGAAGGCATGAGCATTGCCCTGCTTGAGGCCATGGCCGCCGGCTGCCCGATTGTCGTCACCGCCGTGGGCGGCAACGTCGAATTGATTCAGCACATGCAAACGGGGCTGGTCGTCCCGCCCAACGACGAAGCAGCCTTGCGAAACGCCATGGAACGATTATTATCGGATCGTGCGCTGGCCGCCCGTCTGGGTGCGGCAGCGCGCGCCGCCGTGGAGAAGCACTATAGCGTCAGGGCCATGACCGAGCGATACGAACAACTCTGGCATCAACTGACCGCATGAAGCTGCTCTTCGTTTCCAATCTCTTTCCAAACCGGGTGGAACCGATGCGCGGGATCCATAACGCGCAACAGGTCGCGGCGCTTTCCAAACATTGCCGCATCAAAGTCATCGCTCCCATGGATCTGCCCGTTTCGGACGAAAGCTGGAACGGTATTGCCGTGGCACACCCGCGGTTCACCCATGTGCCCTTCTTCTCACGCCCGCTGAACGGCTGGTTGTTCGCGCGCGCCATTGAGCCGCTCATCCAAGGCCAGAAATTCGACATGGCCCTGGTCAATTGGGCATACCCGGATGCGTATGGCGTGATGCTGGTGGCCAGGAAATTGAAATTCCCATTCGCCACCACTGTCCAGGGCAGCGATGTCAATGTGTTCTTCGAGAATGCCATTCGCAAACGCCAGGTCCTCCGCGCGCTGCGGGCCAGTCGCGCGGTGTTCTGCCGCAGCGAAGCCCTGCGGGAGACCCTCGAAGCCGAGGGAGTCCTCGCCACGACGGTTTACAACGGGGTCGACCGCGAGAGATTCCAACCGATGGATCGGGCCGAAGCCTGCAACAGGTTCGGACTCGACCCGAAGCGCCGGCGCATCTTGTTCGTGGGCAATCTGCTCCCTGTCAAAGGTCCGACCATTCTCGCCGATGGATTCCAACATCTCCTGTGTCACGCTCACTGCGGATCAGCACCATCCTCTGAAGCCGGAGCCGCTGCCGCCTGCGCTGCCCCCCTCTGCTTCGGCAAGAGCGGAAACTTCGCCGACCTGGACGTGCTCTTTCTAGGGGATGGCACGGAGGCGCCTCTGATCCAGAAGTCGTTCTGCTCCTTCGTGGGAACGGCGACGGCCCTCGCGGATCGGGAGGATTGTCCAACTGTCTTCCTGCCGGGGGCCCGCCCTCACGGGGAAATCCCCTTCTGGATGAACGCCTCCGACGTGCTGTGCTTGCCCAGCCTGAGCGAAGGGCTGCCAAACGTCGCGCTGGAGGCGATGGCCTGCGGGTTGCCCGTTGTCGCCTCGCGCGTCGGTGGCGTCCCCGAAATCATCCGTGACGGTGTAAATGGATTTTTGGTGCCCCCGTCGAATCCCGGCGCGCTCGCCGACGCGCTACGCCGCGCCCTGGCAATGAAATGGGACCGCGAAGCAATTCGCGCGTCGGTATCTCAATTTGATTGGGACGTGAACGCCCGTGCCGTGCTCGACACCCTGGAGAAACTTGCTGCGACTGAGACTACAAGCCGCTGATTCTCTACGCAACAATGCTGCTATCTGGAGACTGCATTCGCATGGCCTCGCGCTACAATCGCTCGTGCAGCCGGCACTCCGGGATAAATTGCTGACGTTGGCGCAAGCGTACCGACGGTGGCCGTCGAGATCGCTCCGACAAAGGCTTGCCCCATGGTTGACTCCCGATCATGGCTCGATATGGCGAGAAAGACAGATTGGCTGGCATCGCTATCGGCAGCAAATTGACAGTCAGACGCTCACCAAAAGCCTGATTCTCAAAGCTCCACGCCGGGACGGTGAAAAGGGCGTGCTGTATATCTCGTTCGAATATAATTGGTTACGACTGGTGCGACATTCGAGTCTGCAAAGGCTGCTGGAGGATTACCTGCTTGTGTGTGCCTCTTCATGGTCGCCACCTGACTACCCCGCGCACTGGGCATTGGCGCATGTCGGACCCGATCCAGTATTCATGCAAATCTCTCATCCGTCCGACATCGAATTGTATCGCGACTTCGATAGCGGCATTTACCCGTTGCCGATTATGGCCAGCGATTGGATCAATCCTGACTTCTACGATCCGCGACCTCGTGCAACACGCGAGATCGACGTCCTGATGGTCGCCGGATGGTCGCATGTGAAGCGCCACTGGCTCCTCTTCCGCGCCTTGCGCAAGATGCGCCGCAACCTGCGGGTGGTACTCATCGGGCAGGATGGCGATGGCCGCACCGCTGACGACGTCTTCAAGGAAGCAAAGGCGTTCGGTGTTGCTGATCGCATTGAGATGGTTCGGGATGCAAACATCGACGAGGTTACGAAGCATCAGTGCAACAGCAGAATCTCAATCATACTTAGCGCGCGGGAAGGCTCCTGCGTTGTCGTCGCGGAATCGCTTTTCGCCGACACGCCAGTGGCCATGATGCAGAACGCTCACGTGGGTTCACAGGCGTACATCAACGGGCAGACCGGCACGCTGCTTCATGAAAGCACGCTGCATATACAGCTGGAGGAAATGCTGGATCGTATCGCCGGTTTCTCCCCGCGCGCATGGGCGATGGCCAATATCACGTGCTCGATGGCAACCCGGAAGCTCAATGGGATTCTGCAGGACCATTCAAAAAACCGTGGCTGGCCGTGGACCCGGGATATCATGCCGATGTGTTGGCGACCCGACCCCGTGTATGTTCACAAGTCTGACCGCGAGGAGATGGCGTACAGTTACGATGAGTTGCGGGAGCGCTACGGAGTGGCGGTCGCTGGCTTCACAGCTCGTTGCGATGCAACCTTACCCTAGCCGGCACATGTCAGCGAGCCCCGCGGCGGACCCGGTAAACAAAAAGCGGGCGCCAGACCCAGCCGCCCGCCAACCCCGTTCGCACGGAGAATCAAATTCGTTATGAATTGTGCTGCGCCCGGATTCGGCACCGGAAATAAATTGACCACGATCGCAATCAAGAGTTCCGCACCAACTCATTGAAAGATCTCCTATGAAAATCAGCGTCTTTGGTCTCGGGTACGTCGGTTCCGTCACGGCGGTCTGCTTTGCCGACCGTGGACACGACGTCGTCGGCGTCGAAACCAATCCCGACAAGCTGGCGCTGTTTCGCTCCGGTCAGACACCGCTGTTTGAGCCCGGACTCGCGGAACTCCTGACGAACGTTCATGGCGCGGGACGTTTCACCGCCACCGCCGACGCAGCGGAAGCAATTCACAACTCCAGCGTGTCGTTCATTTGTGTCGGCACCCCGAGCAAGAAGGGCGGCCAGGCCGATCTGTCGCACATCGAGCACGTGTCGCGCGAGATCGGCGAGGCGTTGCGCGAGAAACACGCCGAGCACACCATTGTCGTCCGCAGCACGATGTTACCCGGCAGCATCGAGGGTGTCGTAATCCCGCAAGTCGAATCCGCCTCGGGGAAACGAGCGGGGCGCGATTTTCATGTTGTCGCCAATCCGGAATTCATGCGCGAAGGCTCGGCGATCCCTGATTTCTACGAGCCGCCATTTGTCGTGATTGGCGAACGGAATCGGGGCGAAGGCGATTCTCTGGCACATCTGTATGGCTGCATCAATGCGCCACAGGTCCGCATTTCGATCCGCGCCGCCGAGGCCCTCAAGTTCGCCTGCAACGCATTCCACGCGATGAAAATCACGTTCGCAAATGAGATCGGCCAGTTCTGCAAGGCCCACGACATCGATAGCCACGAAGTGATGGATATCGTCTGCCGCGACACGAAGCTCAACGTCTCCAAATCCTATCTCAGACCCGGCCTGGCATATGGTGGTTCCTGCCTGCCCAAAGATCTCCGCGCGCTTGTCGGGCGAGCCCGTGAAAGAGATGTTGAATTGCCCATGCTCGATGCGATCTCCCGCAGCAACCTGAATCAAATCCAGCGCACCATCGAGTTTGTCACGGAGCTCGGCCATCGCGAGGTCGGGATTCTTGGACTGAGCTTCAAGGTTGGCACCGACGACCTGCGCGAAAGTCCGATCGTGATCATGGCCGAGACGTTGCTCGGGAAGGGATTCAAACTGACCATCCACGATTCTGAAGTCGAATTGACCCGGCTAACCGGCGCCAACAAGCGCTTTCTCGAGGACAAGCTGCCGCACATCAATTCCTTGCTGGCCACGTCGCTGCCAGACGTTCTTGGACGGAGCAAGACGCTCGTGGTCTGCAAGAATGCGCCCGAGTATGGCAGGCTGGCTGAAGCTCTGGCTCCTCATCATCACGTGGTCGATCTCGTGGGCGCGGCCAAATACGCCAATATCCCCGCAGCCCGGTACCACGGTCTGTACTGGTGAGAATCCTTACCCTCATTTCCAAGTTTCCCTGGCCACTCACAGATGGCGCGGTTATCCGCGACTTCAACCTGCTGCGGGAAGCCGCGAAGCGGCACGATGTGTCGTTGCTCTGCTTCCTGTTCCGGCCGGAGGATCGCGAGCAGTTCGATGCGTTGCGCCCGTATTGCCGAAAGATCGTCGGCATCGATCTCATGCGGCCGAAGTGGCGGACACTGGCGAATGCCGCCCGGAGCTTTTTGACGGCGGAGCCATTCATCACGCGCGAGTATTGGCGCTCCGCAATGGCGCAGGCGCTGGAGAAGTTTGTGGACGAGGAGCGGATCGATGTCGTTCATTCCCATTTCCTGCACATGAGCCAGTATGTCGGGCACAAACGTGGCGCGGTATTCGTCCATGATGCGCATAATCTCGAACACGTCCTGTGGCAGCGAATGGAGCGAACGACGAACAATCCATTCAAGAGAGCGTTCATCCACTCTCAATTCGGCAAGCTGGTTCGTCTCCAACAGGACGTGGCACGAGCCAGCGAGAAATGCGTCGTACTTTCCGACGAAGATCGCACGGAATACTTGCGCATCTGTCCGGAGGCTGACGTCACCACGGTGCCCAACGGCGCGGATGTGGAATATTGGACGCCAAACGACACCAATGGCGCGTGCGAACCAGCATCCATTCTGTATTTCGGCAACCTGAGCTGGCCCCCGCAAGCCGACGCCGCCCTCCACTTTCACGATAAAATCCTGCCGCTCGTTCGTCAGCGTGTACCGGGCGCAAGATTCTACATCGTCGGCCAAAATCCGCCCGACACGGTGAAAGCTCTTGCCGGCGAAAACGTGATCGTCACCGGTTTCGTGCCCGATATGAGGGAGTACGTGTCTCGCGCGTCTGTCGTCGTCATGCCGTTGCGCGCCGGGGCCGGCACGAAACACCGCGTGTTCCAGGCGTTGTGCATGAAGAAGCCGGTGGTCTGCACCGCCGTCGCCGCCGAAGGCATCGCTCTGACGAACGGCGAGACCGCTCTGCTTGCCGACGATCCTGAAACATTTGCCAAGGCCACGGTTTCCTTGCTACAAGATGAAGCGTTGCGTCAGAGGCTCGGCGAACGAGGCCGTCAGCTTGTCCTCGATCGCTACGATTGGCGCGCGATCTACGAACGACTGGAAGAGGCATTTCAGGAGGCAGTCCGTAAGCGGAAATGACGAACCGCAAGAGTTATCGTGTCGGACTTGTTGGCGCGGGATACGTCAGTGAGTTTCACATCAAGGCGTTGAAACGGCTCTCCAATGTGCGCATCGTTGGTATTACGGATCTCGATGCTGCGCGCGCACGGGCGACCGCTCACTCCTTTGGCATCACCTCGCACGCGTCGCTGAAAGTGATGGCCGCCGAAGGGCTTGATGTTGTTCACGTGCTCACTCCGCCCGACAGCCACGTCGATGTTGCTTTGGAAGCGTTGTCCTTGGGCTGCCACGTGCTCGTGGAAAAACCGCTGGCCACCAACGTCGAGGACTGCGACCGTCTGATCGCGGAGAGCCAATCCCGCAATCTTCGCGTGTGCGTGAATCATTCGCTGCTTGGCGATCCGCTAATCAAACGCGCGCGGAAACTGGTGGAAGCCGGCGCCATCGGCGATGTACTCGCCGTCGATTACTTGCGCAGCTCGAATTACCCGCCGTATTGCGGCGGGCCCCTGCCCCCGCACTATCGCGAGGGTGGCTACCAGTTTCGCGACCTCGGTGTGCACGCACTCTATCTCCTGCGCGAGTTTCTCGGGGATATTGAGGACATCCAAGCCAACTTTCACACGTCGGGGCTGAAGAGCAGCGATCCGAACATTCACTTCGACGAATGGCGTGCGTTGGTGCGGTGCGCCAAAGGCACCGGCAACATTCAGCTCTCGTGGAACGTCAAACCACTCCAGCATCAGTTGATCATCCAGGGTACACGCGGAACTTTGCACGCCGATTTGTTCGCAATGTATTTGACGCGCCGCCGCCACACACGCTTGCCCAAGGCCGCAGAACGCGTTACCAATGCGCTGGCCGAATCCGGGTCATCGTCGGCGCAGCTGATTTGGAATGCCATCGCCTTTGCCGTTGGCGACCTTCAACCGTATCAAGGGCTCCACAATTTCGTCGCCGCATTCTACGATTCACTCACGACAAACAATGTCATGCCCGCGGGCCTCGAACAGGCGCGCGAGGTTGTGTACTGGACCGAACACGTCGCGCGCGAAGCCGACCACGCTAAAGCGGAGTTCTACGCCCAGTTTCAGCCGGGGAGTCAGCCCGCCGTCGTCGTCACAGGCGCGAACGGGTTGCTGGGCCGGGCGTTTGTGCAACGGCTTATCGATGAGGATGAATACGTTCGCTTGTTCGTACGACGATTGCCTCCGCCGGAAATCGCCGACCACCCGCAAGTCGAGGTCGTCCTCGGCGAGTTGGGCGATCCGGATGCGGTCGATCGCGCCATCGAAGGAGCGACTGCCGTTTTCCACATCGGCGCGGCCATGAACGGCAACTGGGCGGCGCACGAGGCCGGCACCATCGCCGGCACCCGCAACGTTGTGGAAGCCTGCCTGAAACACAAGGTGCCAAAAGTCATTTACATCAGTTCGTTGTCGGTGATTGATTGGGCCGGGCATCCAGCCAATGAACCCGTGACCGAATCCGCAACCTTGGAACCCACCCCGCAGCGACGCGGCTCGTATACCCAGGCAAAACTGGAAGCCGAGCGCATTGTCCGGGCAGCGGCGCAGGAGCATGGGTTGCCGGTCGTCATTCTTCGGCCCGGCCAAATCTGGAATGATACGAGCCCGCTCATCACCGCCGCTGTCGGAATTCGTCTCGGTCAGTGGCTGGTGGTCATCGGCGACGATTCCAATCAGTTGCCGCTCGTTCACGTGGACGATGTCGTTGAAGCCATCGTGCTGGCGACGCAAAGCCCGTTCTCTCATGGCGAAGTGTTCCAGATTGTCGACAATGAATTGCTGAGCCGGAACGAGCTGTTGCGCCTGTACTCACGTACGCGGGAACCCAAACTCCGCGTCACGGGCATTCCCCTCGGCGTGGCGTGCTTCTTCGCGGGGGCAGTCGACTGGGTAACGACCACCTTGGGCCGCCCGGCTCCGATCTCGCCGTATCGTCTTCGCTCCGCAGTTGCACCGTTGGTGTTTGATTGCTCCAAGGCGCGCGACCAACTCCACTGGGAGCCCCGCGGTCATACACGCGATGCGTTGCGAAAGATGCTGACAGCCCAATAGATAGCAGGCCGACACGTCGGCTGACATGACAAGTCTCTGGATAGTCGCTTTCGTTGTTTCTGCTGGTGCCATCATTTGGTCGTATGGAATCTACCCGCTCCTGCTTGCGCTGGTGCCCGTGCGCCGCGACAAACGACCGGATGCTCCTGCCAAATGGCCAACCGTGTCCGTGTTGATCAGTGTTTACAATGAAGAAAAGCACATTGTGGCACGCATCGAGAACCTGCTCGCGCTTGATTATCCACAGGACAGGCTGGAAATCCTGATCGGGTCAGATGGTTCGACGGATCGTACCAATGAACTGGTCAGGACATTTTCCGATGCACGAGTAAAGCTCGTTGCGTTCGATCAACGCAGTGGCAAGCCCGGCGTGCTCAACCGTCTCGTTCCGCAGGCGTGTTCCGAGTTGCTTGTGTTCAGCGACGCGAACGCCATGTTTGCCAAAGATGCGCTGCAACAGCTCGCCCGGCATTTTGCCAACCCACGAATCGGCGGTGTCTGCGGACGGCTCGTGTTGCATGGTGACAGTAGCGGCACGGACGAAGGACCGTACTGGAAACTCGAGACCTATCTGAAGATCCGAGAGAGCGCGCTCGATTCGTGCCTGGGTGCCAACGGGGCGATTTACGCGATTCGCAAGTCATGCTGGCCGAGGATACCTGACAACACGCTCGTGGATGATTTCGTCATCGGCATGCGTGTGCGTGAACGGGGGCTGCGGATCATCTATGACACGGAAGCGGTGGCCAACGAGGAATTACCGGAATCGGTGGGGCATGAACTAACACGGCGCATCCGCATCGGCGCGGGAGACTTTCAGGCGTTGTTCTTGTGCTGGCGTTCGCTCCTTCCATGGCGCGGCTTGTACTCGATTGCGTTCTGGTCCCACAAAGTGCTACGGTGGCTCGCTCCGTTTCTGATGATTACGGCACTGATTTCGAATATCGCTCTGTTGTCCCAACCGCTTTTCGCCGCCCTGCTGGGGCTGCAATTGGCCTTCTACGGTCTGGCGATGCTCGGCGCGGTGATCCACCGACGGAAAATTGTATTGTTCAGCGCTCCCTGTTATTTTGTCGCCATCAATCTTGCGCTCTTGCTGGGGTTCTTCCGGTTCGTTACCGGGACCCAGCAAGCCGCTTGGAAACGGACGGCTCGATAGACCATGTGCGGCATTGCGGGCAAGTTTAATTTTGCGGACAACGCGCCGGTCTCTCGCGAGTTGATTGCGCGCATGAACGTTGCCCAGGCACATCGTGGCCCGGACGGGAGCGGCGAGTATTTCGACCGCGGTGTGGGACTGGCCCATCGGCGCTTGAGTATTCTCGACGTCGCGGGCGGCCATCAGCCAATGGCGAATGAAGACGATACGATTTGGATCGTGTTCAACGGCGAGATTTACAATTTCCCGGAGCTTCGTGATCGGCTGGAAGCAAAAGGACACACGTTTCGGTCTCACTGCGACACGGAAGCCATCGTCCATCTATACGAAGACCTGGGCGAGAACTGCGTGGATGAACTGCGTGGGATGTTTGCCTTCGCGATTTGGGATTCCCGTATTGAAAAGCTGTTCATCGCGCGCGACCGCATCGGCATCAAGCCGTTGCATTACGCAGTGCTCGGCGGCAAATCGCTGGTGTTCGGCAGCGAGATGAAGGCCATCCTTCAGGATGACGCCGTTCCGCGTCGTGTGAACCTCGAAGCGCTCAGCGAATACGTCAGTCTATTGTACGTGCCCGATCCCCGGACCATGTTTGAGGGGATTGAGAAACTGCCCCCCGCGCACACGCTGACCTGCGACCGCAACGGCGTACGAATTCGCCAATACTGGGATGTCCGCTATGACGTGAACGGGTCTCTCACGGAGGAGCAAGCGGCCGGGCAACTGTTCGATCTGTTGAAGGGCGCGGTCAAGGATCATCTTCTGTCCGATGTGCCTCTGGGCGCGTTTCTCAGCGGCGGAGTCGATTCGAGCACGATTGTCGGCCTGATGCGGGAGGTCATCACCGGCAAGCTCGTCACCTCCTCGATTGGATTCCGAGAGGAAGCGTACAATGAACTGCCGTATGCCCGGCAAATGGCGGAGCGCTTCCATTCGGAACATCACGAGCAGGTCGTCCACGCGGACATCGAACACCTCTTCCCGCTCATCGTCTGGTCGTTTGACGAGCCCTTCGCGGATTCATCGGCGATCCCGACGTATTACGTGAGCAAAACGGCACGCGAATACGTGACCGTTGCCCTCAGCGGCGACGGCGGCGATGAGTTGTTTGCTGGCTATTCGCGGTTTCGGCTGGGGCAATTGGAGCACCGACTTCGGCGGACGCTCGGGCCGCTGCGGTTTCTCGGAGCACTGGCGCGCGTGTTGCCCGATGACGTGCGATTCAAGGCCAGGAACTCGCTGGAGAGCATCACGCGCGCGCCGGATGACACCTGCGCGCGCAAACATTTTCTGTATCTGTTCACCGAGGAAGCGAAGCGGCATTTCATGGCACAGCCTGAGACGCATGATTACGCCGCCAAGTTTCGTGAATGCTACGGGAAGGCCCAAGCCGCACCCGACGACTGGCTGAACCGTGCCTTGTACGTCGACCTGAAAACGTATCTGGTCGACGACATCCTCACGAAGGTTGATCGCATGAGCATGGCGGTGGCCTTGGAGACACGCCCGCCGTTGCTCGATCACAAGGTGGTGGAGTTTGTCGCCACCCTGCCGCCGCGATTCAAACTCAAAGGGTTCGAGAGCAAACACATCCTGAAAAAGGCCGCTTCGCGCCTTGTGCCGCAAGAGATTCTCTCGCGCAAGAAGCAGGGGTTCCGCCTGCCGATTGCGGAATGGTTGCGAGACCGATTGCGCGCCACCGCGGAAGACCTCCTTCTCGGTCGCACGGCGACGCAGCGCGGTTATTTCAAGAAGTCCGAGATCGAAACCCTCTGGCGCGATCACCGAAGCGGCCATCGCGACAACGCGCATCAGATCTGGTCGCTAATGCTGCTGGAACTGTGGCATCGGAAGTACATCGACGATGCCCGCCCGCCTACCGCGCCGAAGAAGTTCTCTGTCAATCGATAGCCATGCCAGGCCTCGTCGGCATCGTTTCCACCACGCCGCAGAACGACATCGAACGCGCCCTGACGCGCATGACCGAATCGATGTGGCACTGCGACTGGTATCAATCAGGGCAGTTTGTCTCTCCGCAGCGCACATTCGCGTGTGCACATATTCATCTCGGCCATTTCCCGACGCGCAACTCCCCGTACGACTGGCTGCACGGGGAAGAAAGTGACGGCTTTACGCGCGTGAAATACGACGAGGTGGCCCACACGCTGACGATCACCAACGATCCGTTCGGCGTGATGCCGCTGTTCTATACGCGCCTTGGAGGTCAGTTGATTTTTGCCACGGAACTGAAAGCCGTGCTCGCCCACCCTGGAGTCGGCACGCAACTTGATCCGCAGGGGTTGGCCGATCTGATGGCATTCGGATTCATTTTTGGAGAGAAGACTCTTGTTCGTGATGTGAAATGTCTCCCCGGCGGATCGCAGCTCCGGTTCCACACCCAGACCGGTCAGCTGAACCTGGAACGCACGTGGGATCTCAGGCAGCATATCGGCCAGGGCACGCGCAACGATTCCGCAATCCTCGATGAAGTCGCGCAGCGGTTCCAACAAGCCGTCGACACCCGGTGCGCCGGGAACCTGCAAATCGGCGTGTCGCTTTCGGGAGGCTACGACTCGCGGACCATTCACGCCGCTATCGATCATCGGCGACATCCAATCAAGACGTTGACACTCGACGTGCGCGGGGGCGCCGATCAAATCATCTCGGAACAAATCGCCCGCGTGACCAACGGTGTGAAGAACCACACGTTCGTGGAGAACAGCGACAGCTTTTTCGCGTTGTGGCCGCGGTATGTGCGCGAAATGGTCTGGCTGACGGATGGCCAATTCTTCGACGAAGCCTGTGTGATAATGTCGACGTTGGACAAATATCGTGAATTGGGCGTGCACGTCGCGTTACGCGGGCATGGCGGTGAAATCGCGCGGATGCAATGGGCATATGAACTGACGTGTAACCGTCAGATCCTCGCCTGCAAGTCACAGCCCGAGCTGCAAGCGCAACTGTTCGGCCAAATGTGTTGCGGATTGAGCGAGGGCGACACCAACGCGTTGCTCGTCTCCGAGCTCGCCGACGCCATGCAGGGCGGCGCCCGGCGCAGCCTAGACGAGGCATTCGACGGCGTTGACCCCACGCTACACCCCATCGATCAGGTCACGTGCGTGTACGCACAAGAGTATTTGAGGCGTCAAAGCGTGCCATCGCTCGCCGAACTTCGCAGCCGCGTCGAAGTCCGCATGCCGTTTCTGGACCGTGAATATGTCGCAGCGGTGTTGCAGCTCGTGCCCGATGCGCGGCTGGGCACAACGGTTCATCGACACCTGCTCCGACAATTCAACCCGGCGTTGCTGAAGATCACGAACGCGAATACGGGTGCACCCGCCGGCGCGGACGATTTCACGCAGCGGTTGTACCGCAAAGCCAACGGCTATCTGAAACGATATTTCGGTTACGAACGATACAAACATTACGTGGACGTAGCCGGTTGGCTGCGAGGCCCATTGCGCCCGCACGTCGAAAGCGTGCTGCTGGCCAAGCGCACCTTGAGCCGAGGGCTCTACCGACCCGATGGCGTCCGCAAGATCATCGACGACCATATGAGCGGCCGTTCCGACCGCGGCACGCCGATCCTGCTTCTGCTGTTCCTCGAACTCTGGCATCGGCAATTCGTCGACGGCGATTCATGGCGATGCTGAAGAACGTCCATCTCTGGTTGCCCGGCTATTGGCAGCGTCGACCACCCGCAGCGGTCACACCGACGCATGTCTTTTTCTGTTTCGTGGATCATTACGAACCGCTATGGAACAAGGCTTCCGCACAGCAAGGGCGGGAGCGCGTCGAGCACTGGTTCGACAATTATCCACGGATGGCAGATCAATTCCGCGATGCGGACGGGCGTCCGCCGCAGCATACATTCTTTTACCCGGCGGAGGAGTATGTGGCGGAATACCTCGATTTGCTGATGCGACTGTGCCACCGGGGCTATGGCGAAGCGGAGATCCACCTCCATCACGATAACGACACGGCCGATCACCTTCACCAGACAATCGAGGAATTCAAAGCCAGATTGCGCCAACACGGATTCCTCTCGCAAGGGCGTTACGGTTTCATTCATGGCAACTGGGCGCTGGATAACTCACGTCCTGATGGACGGTGGTGCGGCGTCACCAACGAGCTGCAAGTGCTGCGCGAGACCGGTTGCTACGCCGATTTTACTCTTCCGAGCGCACCGAGCGACTGTCAGACCCGCAAGATCAATTCGATTTACTATGCGACGGACGACCCGCTCCGATCCAAATCGCATAATACGGGGACGGACGTGCGTGTTGGCGGGACACCGAGCGGCGACCTCCTCATCATCCAGGGCCCGCTGGCGCTGAATTGGACCCATCGCAAATTCGGTGTAATCCCGCGTATCGAAAACAGCGAGGTGGCACACTACGCGCCTGCGACAGCGGGTCGGATTCAGAATTGGATTGCCCAGCGGATTGGGGCGATCGGAAGACCAGATTGGGTATTCGTGAAAGTCTACACGCACGGCTGCCAGGAGGCGAACTTCGATACCGCATTGGGCGAATCAGCCGTGAGGATGCATCAGGCCTTGCGCGATTTCTGTAGAGATGGATCGGGCTTCCATCTCCACTACGTCACTGCCCGCGAGATGTACAATCTGGTCAAGGCGGCTGAAGCGGGTCAGACTGGTGATCCGAATCAGTACCGCGATTTCGTCCTGCCTCCCCCACCGGTTCGGCAATAATCGCCGGATTCTCTTCCCCGCCAGTCTTCGAACGCGATCTTTGCGCGTTCGCTCCCCGCACGAGCTTCATCGACAAGGCCCAAACTGCGCATCCGGGGTTTTAGTTGAATTGCCAATCGATTTACAGTATGAATGCAGGTTAGATGAGCATCGCAAGTGTCGCAGAAGTACCGAAACCGAAGCGAATCAACCTGCGGCGGCCTGATATCATGGAGGCCGTTCGCGAGCAGGTGGAACAGCACTATCGCAGCCAGATCGTTGAGAAGCTGCGGCAGCGGGGTGGTGTGCTTGAAGCCGGCGGGCTGAAAGTGCGGCTGGCCAAGGAATTCGGCTTCTGCTACGGGGTCGAGCGCGCCATCGATCTCGCCTATGCCGCGCGGAAGGTGTTTCTCAATCAGCCCATCTATATCCTCGGCGAAATCATCCACAATCCCGAGGTCAACGAGCAACTCATCGCGATGGAGATCAAGTTTCTGTCCGGCCCGATCAAGAGCGCCAACATCGACGACCTCAAGGAAGATGACGTGGTGATCATTCCGGCGTTCGGCGCGGAAGTTGCCACGATGAACAAGCTGAAAGCCAAGGGCTGCCAATTGGTGGACACGACGTGCGGCGACGTGATGAGTGTCTGGAAGCGCGTCACGCAGAATGCCAACGAGCAATTCACGTCCATCATTCACGGCAAAGCCAAACACGAGGAAACCAAGGCCACCAGTTCGCGCGCCACGGCCAACCCTGCGGGCCACTATGTCGTTGTCCTCAACATTGGCGAGACCGATTACGTCTGCAATTACATCCGTCATGGCGGAAACAAGACGGAGTTCCTGGCGAAATTTGAGGGAGCCCATTCGCCGGGATTCGATCCCGACCAGCATCTGAACTCCATCGGCGTGGCGAACCAAACGACGATGTTGCGCAGCGAGACCGAGGAGATCCAACGACGCCTGCGAAAGGCGATGGTGGACCGATACGGTGAAGCCGAGATCGACCGGCATTACCGCATGTTCGACACGATTTGCGGCGCCACACAGGAGCGGCAGGACGCGCTGGTTCATTTGTTACAGGAGCCGCTCGATATGATGATCGTCGTGGGCGGGTATAATTCCAGCAACACGTCGCACCTCGCCGAGATGAGCGAAGAGCGGATGCCGACCTATTTCATCCGCAACGCGAGCAAGATTCTCTCCGACAAGGCGATTCTGCATTTCAATCTCCACAAACAAGAGGAAGTCCTGACGGAGAACTGGTTACCGGGCGGGAATATTTATGTGGGCATCACGGCGGGCGCATCCTGCCCGAACAACCTGATCGATGACACGGTCCGTCGACTATTCAACCTGCGCGGCATCAACGTGGACGAGATGATCGCGGCCACGGAAACCGCTGCGCTGCATTCATGATTGCCAAACGATCCGCACCGATCGTTTCACCCCGTCCCACTCCGCCAACCCTCAGCCCTTGCTAAGTGCTTATGGATAAAGCTCCCTTGAAATTGCGTTCCACGTCGCTGGCCGACATCGAACTACCCAGGGAGGTCGCCGGGTTGCGCGACCTGGCCTACAACCTCTGGTGGACCTGGAACCCGCAGGCGCGACGCATGTTTGCGCACATTGAGCCCGGGTTGTGGGCCATCTACCGCAACCCCGTCGAACTGCTGATCAACATCGAACCGCATCATTGGGAAACCCTGCTCGAGGACGAGGTGTTCCTGACCATGTACAAGTCGGTGCTGCGTGAGTTCGACACGTACATGAAGTCTCTCAACGAGGCGTGGTTTGCCACGAACCATCCCGGCTATCAGGGTGGACCGTTCGTTTACTTCTCGACCGAATTTGGTTTCCACGAATGCCTGCGCACGTACTCCGGCGGCTTGGGTGTGCTCTCCGGCGACCACTGCAAGTCCGCCAGCGACCTCGGGATTCCGTTTATCGGCATTGGTCCGCTATACAAGCACGGGTACTTCGAGCAGGAAATCGAGCCCGACGGCCGGCAGCAGCATTTCTATCCCGCCTACGATTTTTCGCGTCTGCCGGTCCAGCCGCTACTGGGTGACAATGGCCGTTATTTGACTGTCACCATCGATTTCCCCGACCGCACCGTGTACGCGCGAGTCTGGCTCGCCCAGGTCGGTCGCGTGCCGGTGCTGCTCCTCGACACGGATACGACCAAGAACAATCCCGCGGATCGGCCAATCACGGGACAGCTGTACGTCAGTGGCCGTGAGATGCGCATCTGCCAGGAAATCGTGATTGGTGTCGGCGGCGTGCGCGCGTTGCAGACACTCGGCATCGAGCCGGCGTGCTGGCACATGAACGAGGGCCACTGCGCGTTCCTCGGGCTGGAACGGGTTCGCAACTATGTCAAGGGCGGCATGAGTTTTGCCGACGCCTGCAAAGAAGTGGCAAAGAATTCCATCTTCACGACCCACACGCCCGTCCCCGCCGGCAACGAGGCGTTCGATACCGGGCTGGTGCGCAAATATTATCAGAAGTGTTGCGAGGAGATCGGCGGCTCGATCGATCAACTGATCGACCTTGGCCTGTCAAGCCCCGGCCGAGGGAATCAACCGTTCAGCCTCACGGTGCTGGCGATTCGGCTGTCCACGTTCTGCAACGGTGTCAGTCAGCTCCATGGCAAGGTCAGCAACGACATGTGGCGGCACCTCTACAAGAACCTGAAGCCGGGCCAGAACCCGATTCACGCCATCACGAACGGGATCCACACGCAAACCTGGATGGGCTACCAGATGAGCGAGATGTTCGACCGCTATCTTACACCCGCCTGGCGCAACAATCTCATGGACGAACTGTTCTGGAAGCGCGGCGTGGCCAACATTCCCGACAAGGAATTGTGGGACGTCCACAATCTTCAGAAGGAGAACCTGGTTCGTTTTATTCGCGGACGCGAGCGCGCCCATCTTGCCCGTCACGGCGCATCGCCCGACGACCTCCGCAGTGTCGAGGAACTGCTCAACCCCGAGGCGTTGACCATCGGATTCGCGCGGCGGTTTGCCACGTACAAGCGCGCCGATTTGTTGTTCCGCGATTTCGATCGTTTGCGTTCGATTCTGAAAAACGAGGGGCGCCCGGTGCAGATCGTGTTTGCCGGCAAGGCGCACCCGGCCGACAAGCCCGGCCAGGAACTCATCCGGCGCATCTTCGATATCTCACGCAACACCGATTTGCACGGCCACATCGTGTTCGTGGAGAATTACAACATGCGCGTCGCTCGTATGCTGGTCCAAGGAGTCGATGTCTGGCTCAACAATCCACGTCGGCCCCATGAGGCCAGCGGCACGAGCGGGATGAAAGCGCCCGTCAATGGCGGCATCAACTTCTCCGTTGCGGACGGCTGGTGGTGCGAGGTGCAGAATCCGGATGCGGGTTGGACCATCGGTGAGGCGAGGGATTCCGACAACACGGACAAGCAGGACTATGAGGACGGCGAGTCGCTGTACAGTACCCTGGAAGACAAGATCGTCCCGACGTTTTATAAACGCGACGCCAACGGGTTGCCACTGGGCTGGATCAAAATGATGAAAGCGTCAATCGCCACGGTCACGCCGCGGTTTTCGACGGCCCGCATGGTGCGCGACTACACCGAGCAGGCTTATCTGCCCGCTGCCAAACGCGGCGGCGCCGTCACGGCGGCTGCGGAACAGACATGGTAGAAGAATTCGCCTCTTCTTCGGAGCGGTCAATCAGCTCACGAACGAAGAAGATTCCCAGGACCAGCAATCCGTAGAGCGGAATGTATCGGAATACAAAGTCCAGCCACGGACTCTGCCAAGCGGTCATCACATTCACCATGACGAGCGCGAGGGCCAATATTGCCACCTGTCCTGACGTTGACGATTTGACGGCGCGGCCCACAGCAATCGCGGCCGGAAACGCGAGGATCACGAAATAGTGCCCCCACGATTCGGCGATGCCGGCCAGCATTGCCACGTTCAACAGTCCGAATTCCAGGTCGAGATCCGGCCCCTTCCCCTCCCGCCCGGTCCACCAGCACAGACCGTAGGCCACGGCAATTAACAGCAGACCGGCGGTCATTCCAGCCGTGACCCAGCTTCGCAATCCCTCCCATTCGGGGTTGTAACCGTGAACTGACCAGGCGGCGTTCTTCACGAACGATGCGATCGTAAAGTTGAAGTGTCGCTGCTGCGTGATCCACGCTTCAATAAGCGGCCGGCCGTGTAACCAGAATTGCCTCCAAGACTCCCAGCCTGTTGCCCATATCACAGCAGCGCTCCATACGGCAATCACCCCCACACATTTCCAGCGTCTGTTCGCCCGCCATAGAAACCACGGCAACAGGATTGCGGGGAAGAACTTCAGCCAGGCCGCGGTGGTCATTACCAGGCAGGCCAGCTCGGGCTTTCCATTCCGCAAAAGCCGGTATGCCAGCAGGATCAACATCGCGATGAGCAACTGGCACTGCGAGAATACGAAGTGCCAATACACTGGCGCGGAGGCGATGACGGCTCCGCATAGCAACCTGCGGGCGGGCGCAGAAAGCGTTGGGGACGTTGTCTGCCAAATTTGGACCAACACGTATCCCAGACAAACGATCTCCAACAGGGTCCAGGCCCGAAACGCCGCCTGCGGTGGCAACATGGCGAACGGGGCGAAGACTCCGACCAAGAGCGGAGGATTGGTCGCCGTGGGGATCGAGGCGGCATACTGAAATCCCCATCGGGCATATTCCGGCTCCAACGGAGTTGAATAGACATCGGCGCCGGAAAGCAGGAGGCGACTGGAGATATAGTAATGGGCGAAATCGTTACGCGTGGCGCGCGCCGGGAGCTGTCGCGCCACATGCACAGCTCCGAACACAGTCAGCGCCAGCGCCAATACGTTTAGCGCATTCTGGTACTTCATGCTGTCGGTGCTCTCAGCGCCGCCCGTCAAAGCTCGAAGGGCCGCGGATGCCGCGATATCACTGCTGATTCCATCAGGTTTCTCATGAAGCACGGTGAAGTGTCCGGGCGGCGCGCACGGTGTTGTGCATCAGCATGGCGATCGTCATCGGGCCGACACCGCCGGGCACGGGCGTGAGCAACGAGGCCTTCGCGACCACGCCATCGAAGTCCACATCGCCCACCAGCTTGTAACCCCTGTCCGATTCTTTGTCCTCGACGCGATTGACGCCCACATCGATGACAACTGCACCGTCCCGCACCATGTCGGCCTTGACGAATCGCGGCGCGCCGATGGCCGCGATGAGAATGTCGGCCGATTGGCAGATTTCCGCCAGGTTCCGGCTCCGCGAATGGCAAACCGTCACAGTTGCGTTTGCGTGTGGCGCCTTCTGCGACAGAATCAGGGAAATCGGGCGCCCCACGATCCGACTGCGTCCCAGCACGACCACATGCGCGCCGTCGATCTTCACTCCACTCCGGATCAGAAGTTCGTGAACGCCCGCGGGTGTACAGGGGACAAAGCCCGACGAATCCCCCAACGCGAGCTTGCCGATGTTCACCGGATGAAACCCATCCACGTCCTTGCCGGGGTCGATGGCCGAAAAGACCTTCTCCTCCGATATCTGTGGAGGCAATGGGGATTGGACGAGGATGCCGTGAATCTCGGGCTTGCGATTCAGCGTGCCGATTTTGTCCAGCAGTTCGGTTTCCGTGGTGGACGCGGGAAGATTCACCCGCTCGGAGTGCAGTCCAAGGCGGGCGCACATCTTGTCCTTCATCGCAACATAGGTGGCGCTGGCGGGATTCTCGCCGACCAGAATCACCGCCAGACCGGGGGTGATGCGCGCCCGGGCTTCCAGGCGCGCGATATCGGCAACGGTTTCGGTGTTGATCTGCTCCGCGATGGCCTTGCCGTCAATGAGAGTCGCCGGCATCGCGTCGCAACTACCAGACTCTGTCGACCCGTTCGATCGTAATCACCGGGTACCGATCGCCCTTGTGCCAACGCTGGGTGCCCATGAGGCGAACGTGCTTGCCATCGTACTTCTTCAAGTCAAGGCCGGGGGCTTCCACATAGGCGATACGGGAACTCAATCGATCCTCCTCGGGCGTGCGCAATTCGTAGGGGGCGGGAGCATTCGATTCGGTCACGGAATCCAAATACCCGTCCTTGACGGCATAGGTCACCAACACGTCCGGGTCGGTATTGACAATGCTCACGGATGGAGGCATCGGCGCGGCGACCGGCGGCGTCACAATCTGGCCTGAATTCGCGGTTGGAGTGGGTGGCGGCGTCGCGACCGGCGCGGGCGCAACCTCTACGTCCACCAATTCGGCGGCAATCCATCCGCTGCAATCCGGGGTTGGCCGGATCTGCAACCATTCGCCCTTCTTCTGGACGGTCTCCACCCTGGTTCCCTTTGCCAATTTGCCGACGTCTCGAAAGCTGGATCCGGGACCGCAACGCACGTTCAGCTCATCGACGTCCACCGTGCCATCCATGACGTGCTTGGCGTTGACGTAGCATTTGGCCTTCTCGGGCAGGGAAATTCGCAGCCAGTCCATCGTCTTGTCGTGTTCCGTCACGGCTTTGCGCTCGAGCACGTCCACGGACTCACCCTTGTGAAGTTGAGCGATGACCTCGGAATGCAGGCTCGGGCGTGAGCGGACATTGCTGCGCTCGCCCTTTACCGTGCCGTGAGATGCCGGGCCAGCCGGAGCCGCCGGAGTGGCCTGGGCCGTTACGATCGTGCCGGAATCGGCGCGGACCATGGTTGCGCCGCCCAACGCGGCGCACGCGAGCGCCACGCTAAGAGCGAAAAGCGGCCGGTGAGAATTGCATAAGCTTGCAGACTTCTTCATGAGTCAAATGCCTCCATTGTGATGTTGCCAAATTCCCCAGTTTGACCGGGCCTACCGCGAGGCGCACAAGGCGCTTCACCGGGTGACCAACGGCTGACATCATCCGGCGGATTTGTCGTTTCTTTCCCTCGCTGAGGACGACTCGCAGTTCCGTGGTGTTCTTCTGCGAACGCACCTGGAAAATCTTCTCGGCGCGCAACGTCTCGCCGTCACTTCGAACTCCCTGCAGCAGGCGCGCAATCTCAGCGCTGGTTAATCCTCCCTCGACCTCCACCAGATAGGTCTTGCTCATCTTGTAACGGGGGTGAGTCAGCCGCAAGCTAAAAGTGCCGTCATTGGTGAGAAACAGCAGGCCTTCCGTATCCTTGTCGAGGCGCCCGACGGTGTACAGCCGGGGAAGCGTATGCGGGAGCAGGTCGACGGCGCGCTGGCGCTGGTGCGTGTCGTGATTGGTGCACAGGAAGCCGGCGGGCTTGTTCAGGGCAACGTACACCTTGCGTTCGACAGCGACCGGCTTGCCGTCCACCTCGATCGAGTCACGCTCCGCATCGACTTTCGTTCCCAGCAAACGGACGGGTTGCCCGTTGACCGAGACGCGGCCATCTTCGATGAGTTGTTCGCAATGACGACGGGAAGCCACACCCGCTTCTGCCAGGTATTTTTGCAGACGGACGAGCACGGCGGACAGCGCGGTTATTCGGGTTTCGTCTTGGGCAGGCCAAAAACCCGCCCACCTTCCTTCAGGCGGCCCTGTTTCTTGAGAATTTCAACGCGCTCGAATCGCTTCAATACGTTTCGGCGCGCCTGAATTTTGTTGGCTCCCTTGAGACTACGATGTTGTGACATGACAAACTTTCCGGGTTAATGCTTCAGCGTCAGTTTTAGGGCTTCAATCTTCGCGGCAACCTCATCGCGATACTCGGGGTTTTTACCAGATTCCATGTATTTTTCAAACTGTTTTATCGCTTCCGCCGCGTTGCTGTCCTCGAATAGCAATCCGAGTTTATAGTAGACCAATGCGTAATCGGGACGCAGCTCCAGAGCTTTGTGGTACGATGCCACGGCTTTGTCGCGATCTTTCATTTGGGCGTAGGCGTCCCCGAGACCGCTATAGGGCGGGGCGTACTTTGCATCCTTCTCGAGGGCTTTCTGATAGCAGACAATCGCCAGGTCCGGGCGTTTCTCGAACAGGTAGGTGTCACCCATGGCGTTGTTGAAATACGGATCGCTCGGATCGATATCGAGCGCCTTCTGCAGCGTGGTCTTGGCATCCTTGTCGCGCAACTCCTGGAGATACAAGATGCCGAGGCTGTAGTACGCGTCGCCGTCCTGACGGCCGGCGGCTTCCTCCAATTTCACAAACGTGGTGAGATGCGTTTCGGCGCCCTTGAGATCGCCCTGTTCCTTGAGCAACACGCCGAGATTGTGCTGCGCCCGCCCGAATTTCGGATCGATCTCCAGCGCTTTCTCGTAGGCGTGACGAGCCTCGTCCTTGCTGCCGACGTCGTCGTAGAGGAACCCGAGCTGCGTCCAGACATCCGGGTCGTTCTCCTTGATTGCCAGATAGCGCTTGTAGTCGTCGATGGCTTCACCTTTCTGGCCGAGACGCTCGCAAGCGATGGCCAGATTGTAGAGCGCATCGAGATACTTCGGGTAAATCTTGATCGCTTTTTCGTACTCAAGCTTCGCCCGCGACAGCGAACCACTCTCGACGAATTTGTTCCCGCGGTCGAAAAACTTTCCGGCTTCGCGAACCGCGCCCGTGTCCGGCAAGGAAGAGTCCTCGCTTCGCGCCAGGGGCACCGACACCACGATCCCCATTACCAGGATTGCGAAGAGCCTAGTGACTCGTTTCATCTTTCCCCTCCTTCTTGTTCAGCTTGTCCAAAGCCGCCTGGGCGCTGGACGCCGTCGAGCTGTTCGGGAATTCTTTCACCAGTTGCTCGAGACGGGCGCGGCCCTTGTCCTTCTGCCCGATCGCCAACTGGCTCAGACCGAGACAGTACAGCGCCTTGTCCTTGTCCTTGTAGTCCGGCCAGCGCTCCAGCAATTTCTCGAAGCTGTACGCGGCTTGCGAATACTCGCCGCGTTTGCCGAGGGCGAACCCCAGCGCGAACATCGCCTTGTCGGTATAACCGTACTGGTTGTCGCCATCATGTTCGATCACGTTGCGCAGGTGCGGCTCGGCCAGCTCCTCGTTGCCCTCCTCCAAATAGGTCTCGGCGACCTTCCAATTGGCCTGCACATCGGCGGGATTTTGCATTGCGAGCCGGCGCGCCTCGCGGAAGGTAAGTTTGCTGCGTTTGGCCTCGCTCAGTTTTGACAACAACTGGTCCTTGTCCACCAGCCCGGCGATGCGCGACATCTCGTTGCCCTCGCCGTCGAGAAACAGGATCGTCGGCGCGCCGCGCACATCCAGCTTGTGCGCTTCATCAGCGTCTTTGACCGCGTCGATGCGCACACAGACGAATTCCTCCGCCGCGGCCACGACCGATTTGTCCGCCAGCACGCCGTCCTCGAGCTTCTGGCAATAATCCGAATCTCGCAGGTAAAAATACGCCAGGACCGGATTCTTCAGTTGTTTCGACTTCTTTTCCGCCTCGTCCAGGGTCGGCACCCAGCGGATTCCCGATCGCAGCTTCCCGAGCGCCTGGGCAGCCGCTTCGCGCACCGAATCCGTCTTGTCGTTCTTCGCGACATCTTCCAGCCACGGAATCGCTTCGGTGCGGCGGCTGTTTTGGAGCGCCACGACGGCCGACCAGCGCACGGTGGAATCGTCGTCCTTCAAGCGGGCGTGGACACGCTCGACGTCTTCATCCGCATCGCTGACCTGCAGCAGACCCACCACCGCGATCTCTCGTCGCTCCGGGCTGGGCGAGTTCAGGAGATCCCGAAACTCCTTCACAACGCGTTCTCCGCCAAGATGAGTGAGTCCATCAGCCGCTTCCGCTCGATCCTCGTCGTTGGTGCTGCCGAGCTGGTTGATCAAATCATCGACCTGACCCGCGCGTGCCGTTCCCACGCACGCCAGGACGAGAATTGCCGCGGCGATCTTCGAGACGGACGAGCGAAGCCATTTCAAATACTTCCGTTCGCCAGCCAGAATCGGCAGGAAAATGATTTCCGGCACTGCATAACTGTGGGCCGCCTTGACGGCGCGTTCCACCGCGGTTGCGAGGCGACGCGTCGTCTTGATCAGGAGCAGACATTCGCGCGCGGTTTCGAGTTTTCCCTGCCACCAATAGTGCGATTCGAGTCCACCGACCACATTCACGCACGCCGCCAGTTTCTTCGTCACAATTGTCCGGGCCACCTTGCGCGCTTCGGTTCGCGACGCACAGGTCACCATCCCCACCACGGCATTTGTCATTGTATCTTCCCTTCAATGATCTCGATTACTTCGGCCAATCTCTTGATCGGGTACGTCGCGTCCTTCACCCAGTCTTCCTTGCTCTCTCCATTGATCAGCAAGGCGCATGGCGTGCCCGCGTTCTTCGCGCAGAGCACGTCCCACTTGTAATCCCCCACCATCAACACCTCTGCGGCCGATGCGCCCCAGCGCTTCGCGATCCGCCAGATCGGCTCGGGGGCGGGCTTGTGCGGCCCGTCCTCCCTTGTGACCACGATATCGAACTTCAGGTTCAATTTTCGGCACACACCTGTCACGGACCGCCGCGTATTTCGCGTGAGCAAGGCCGTGCGCATCTCGCGCCGGGCCAGTTCGTCCAACAACTCGCGCGCGCCCGTATTCAACGCCGCCGCCTCCACCCCCGCGTCCTCGAACCTCGTCATAATGGCCTGCACGCGCGCGCGTTCGGCGGCCGACGCCCCGGCGAGGTAGTCGAGCATATCCACATCGCCGATTCCCGCCTCCTGCTTGATCCTCACAAAATCGAAGTACGGCTCCGTGATCGTCCCATCCATGTCAAATATGACGCCCTTGAATTTCATTGGAGCCGTGATGAAAGCATATCCGCACCAGAAATGAAATCCGAAACACGCGCTTGGCGGAGTCGCGAACGGACGCCGCCAAGAATGCGCTAAAACGCAGATTCGACTCACTTGTCGCGGCGGCGGCGTTTGAGGAAGGCGGAGAGCGAGACGACGGCAGGGGTGGTGAGCAGCAAGGACGACGTTGTCAGGGTCATCAACTTTTGAGGGCCTGTTGCCCAAAGGAGATTTGACCCAACTGCTTTTGCAGGTCCGCCGGACGGCGTGGTCTCGGGCGGGCTCACGACAGCTGCGCGGGGGTTCATCGTTTGGGCTTTGGGGCGACAAGCATGGCAGGGACGGTGTCGCCATCGGGAAGCGGGAGAACGAGGTCGATGCTCACGTGCATGCTCACCTGTGCGCCCCGAGCCAGTCGTTGGGGTCTTGATTCATGACAATGTTCCCGGCTGCCGCCGTGCGCTGCAGCCTCTTGCGCTCCCAACGTGTCAACAGCCTCTCAAGTCCTGACCCCATTCGCTGACAGCGTTGTCGTCGGTCGTTCCGTTATGCCTTCCGGCTTCTCCACACGAGCACTGCCGACAGGCCGAGACCGACCAGCGCCCAAGTCGAAGGTTCAGGGATGACTTCGATTTCGACCAAGCCGTTGGCGGACTCGACGCCGGAGAGTTCTGTGCCAATTCCTGTTGCAGATGAGTCGATGTAAGAACCACCGCCGAGGCCGCCGAAACCGCTGAGACTGCCACCAGTACCGCCGCTGTAGCCGCCACCACCACCGCCACCGCCAGTACGGCTGGAGTCGACGCCACCTCCCCCTCCGCCGCCGTAGCCACCATTGCCGCCGAAGTCGCCATTGCCGTCGCTGCTACCAGCCCCGCCAGCCCCGCCGCTGAAATAGCTGCTGCCGCCGGCGCCCGAGCCGGTGCCGCCGGCGCTGTAGAAGCCGCCGCCGCCACCGCCGCTGGAGCCGCTGCCGCCGTAGCCGGTACCGCTACTTGTGCTGCCACTGCCACCGATGTCGCTACTGCTGCCGGGGCCGCCGACGCCGCCCCAGCCGCCGCCGCCACCGCCGCCCGCAATAATCAGCGGTGTGCTGCCATCGACAACGAAGGAGCCCCCGCCTCCACCGGCGCCGCAAAACGCTGTGTTGACTCCGAGAGAACCCACCAGGATGGTCAGGGTTGTTACTCCGGTGAAGTTGAATTCAGCTTCCATTTCAGCTCCGTAGCCGCCGCCCGGGCCGGGTAATCTGCCCAAGTTCACCCAGCCTCCCGCAGCGCCGAAGGCCGTGATGTCGTAGGTTCCCGGGCCCAGTGTGATATTCGTCTCAGTCCCAGTGTAGCCGAAGGTCTGCGCCGAAGCCCTTCCTTGAATAAGGAATGTAAGGAACGCGGCAAACAGAGCGCACAGCCAGCGCGTGAATGGATTATGCATGTTTGTCTTCATCACCCACGATCCCTTTGCGACCCAAGACTGGATGCGAACACGACAATCATCGCCGCTGAGTAGTGTGTGAATTGTTTCACAACCAAGAATCCTCGTCAATGTGAATCGTGACGGCGTCCCACGCAATTCTCAGTCGAAAGGAGGCTTCGTCGTCCAGCCCCTACTCCTTTGGCGATCGCCGCAGGCTTTGCCAGCCCACCTCCGTCAGCAGAGGCTCCCCAATTTGCTCAACTAACTGCACGGCACGACAATACGACAATAGCGTCAGATCTCATGGGCGTGTTGCCCAAATGAAATGACTTTTGGCTTCCGGTTAGCCTCGGGGTCGTGTAGAAGCAGAGCGGAGGAGGGCCGATGTCGACATGATGGGCACGCAGGACAACCAGCGGTCGTTGTTTTCGTATCGAGTGAATTTGTGATCGGTCGTCAGGCTCAACTCTTGGCAGATGACAGATTCTCCCGTGTTCGGGCCAGGGACGGGTCGTGAGCGGCTTCGGCTTCCAACCGTTTGATCCGTTGGGTGATGCCGCTGCCGTCGCGATAGCCGGCGTCGCGCGCCAGGTCGACGTGTTGCGAGTGATCGTCGAGTGGTGTTTCGCTCATCGGTCGTCCTTTATTTCCAGGTGCTTGACGCACTCCCAAGCTACCAAAATGGGTCGCCGGCTTACACCGGGCCCTGGGCGTACGGCAATGCCTCGGTTGTGATGAAATCGGATCGTCATGGTTATTTCCAGGTTAACGGGAGCGGGGGGCGGCCACGTGATGCCTTCGGCAAACGTGGCTTGGCAGGGAACGGCTTGGCGGGTCGTGGGCTGCGCTGATGCTACGAGGGGGGCGGCGGCGGGAAACCTAAAAGACAGGCATTCCCGCCCTACAAAGCGGCAAGGGCGGAGCGCGGTCGGTGCCCGCGGTGGCAACGGCAGCGGGCGGGGCGGGTGGTAACCGTGGTACCGGAATTAGATTTGACATTCGTATCGGATGGGGATACGATGGAACGGTTCTTTGAAATATTGGTGGGCTGTTTGCGACATCGGCACAGCGTGGTCGCGGTCTGGCTTTGACAGGATGGGAACGGCAGAGGAGAGCGCCCCCTCACCCTGACCCGCCTGAGGCGGGCAAGCCCTTTGCTCCGAACTCCGGTCCGGAGATTCGGAGCGTCTCGGCGGCTAGTGCCGCCTTCGGCTCCCCGTGGGGGCGAAGGGAATCCTGTTCGCGGCCTCGAGGTTACCAAGGGGGTACCCCCCACCCCCCTATATCTGCGAAACGAAGCCAGTTGTTTTTGGGGGTTACCAGTCTCCGAAGGGATTGATTGGCAGTTGGTTGCGTCGTTGAGTGAGCCAATTTGTCACTTGGCTTCGTTTGGCTTCGTTCGGGGGTTTATTGGCTTCGTTTCGGGGTTGAAATGCAGGAAATGAGGTCGAAACCTGAGCACGTCAACGAGTCAGCAGGGGGCTGTCAGACCGATGGCGTTGCGGGATGGCGATCGGGCGGCGGTGACGGGGCTGCCAACCTCCGGATATCAACGGCGAGGAGGCGGGATCAATTCGATGTGATGATCGGTGACGCGCTTGTCATGGCGCGCGAGACGCCGGTGCCCGTCGCGGTTCATCCGTCGTCCCGGCGAGGATGTCGCGGAACGCGAATCAGACGATGCGGCAGGCTTCGTCGAAGCTGAGGCGCGGATTGCGCGGATGGAGCTTGCTGGCGTCGCCGTGACCGAGGTTGCAGAGGAAGTTCGATTTGATGGTTGTGCCCGCGAAGAACGCCGCGTCGACTTTCGCGTTGTCGAAACCCGACATCGGGCCGCAATCCAAGCCGAGCGAGCGGGCCGCCAGGATGAAATACGCGCCTTGAAGCGACCCGTTGCGGAGGGCCATATACTCCAGCGCAGTCTCCGGAAGATCCTGGAACCACGCTTTGGCATCCGCCTGCGGGAACAGCTCGGGCAACTTCTCAAAGAAGTGGATGTCCATGGCGATAATGGCCGTGACCGGTGCGGCCATGGTCTTGGCCACGTTGCCTTCGTGCAGGGCGGCCTTGAGCTTTTCCTTCGCGGCGGCTGATTTGACGAATACCACCCGCATCGGGCACATATTGGCCGACGTGGGCCCCATCTTGGCGAGGTCGTAGACCTGTGCCAGGAGCGCATCATCGACCGGCTTATCCAGCCACGCGCTGTGGGTGCGTGCGTCCCGAAAAATCAGATTCAAACTCTCGTCGTTCAATTCGGACATTTCGAACCTCCATTATGCCAACACGAAAAGCCACCCCTCGAGCGTGTCACCACCGCTCGTGGAATCGCGAATATCGCTTCGTGCACGGACGCCAGCTACTTCACGTCATGGATTGCGGCTTTCACTTTCGACACCAGTTCCGGCGGGATGTCCTTAAATCCATGCGCTGTCTGCGCATGCTCCCGGACTTTCTTCATCAACTCCGCCTCGGTCTCGGCGCGGGCTTCGAAATCACAATCCACGCCGACATCGCAACACTTGATACTTTTCGCCATGGCCAACCTCCATATGGTTGGGAACAAATTACCCCGTGTCTGGCATATGTCCAGTGCGGGCGATCAGCGAGTCGCTATTCCGGACAAATGCGTCGGGCTTCTGTGGTAGAATATTCCGTATGGACCCGAAGGAGATCGGTCGCAGTTACGATGCGATTGCGCATGTCTGGCAGGAGCAGCGCATCATCATCGCGATCTTGCCGCCCAAACATTGCTCGTAAAACTTGAACGTCTCTTCGCAATCGCCTTGGAACATCAAATATGCGTTTATGTGCATCATGCTCTCCTTCGGTTGTGGGAGGGTTGCGACCCCGATCTGCTGCAGACTACGCGTATGCCGACCCGCCCGCAAGTCCCCCCGGGGCTTTCACTGCCTCGGATGCGCCGCGCCCCCGCATTCTCTTGTCACCCCTTCCCGCTTTCCCGGTACTTATACGGTGATATGATGACGACCCAGGTGATACCGGCGGATGTGAACAGCGACCAACAACTGGTGGAATGGAGCCTGACGGGCGACCGCGACGCGTTTCGTCAGATCGTCGAGCGCTATCAATCGCTCGTGTGTTCGATCACCTACAATGCCACCGGCAGCCTGTCCCTGAGCGAGGACATCGCTCAGGAAACATTTGTCGCCGCATGGAAACGGCTTGGCGAGCTCCGCGAACCTGCTCAGCTTCGCGCCTGGTTGTGTGGCATCGCCCGCTTTGTCCTTGGCAAGGAATTCCGCCGACAGGGCCGCGAACCGGTCCATGCAGCCGAATCGCTCGAAGCCGTCCACGATCTGCCATCGGCTGGTCCCAGCCCGGCGTCGCAAGCCGTCACCCGTGAAGAAGAAGCCATCCTGTGGCGCGCACTGGAGCGAATCCCGGATATCTACCGCGAGCCCTTGATTCTGTTTTATCGCGAACATCAGTCCGTGGCGCGCGTGGCCACGGAGTTGGGTCTCACCGAGGATACCGTCAAACAACGGCTTTCCCGCGGACGCAAGTTCCTGCACGACGAAGTCATCGCCTTCGTCGAAGGAACCCTGACGAAGACCGGACCCGGCCAGGAGTTCTCCGAGGCTGTGATGGTCGCGCTGCCGTTGGCGGCGTCCGCGGCATCCGCCGGCGCCGGCGTCGGGGCAAAGAGCGCGGCAGCAGCCAAGTCGGGTGGTGTCCTTGCCACCTGGCTGGCAATCCTGGCGCCCTTCATGGGCATTCTGAGCGGAATCGGCGCTCACTGGCTGGTCGTTGGCGCCGCACCGACCGAACGCGAACGGCGATACAAGGCAATCGCATTTACCAGTCTCTGGGCATTCATCCTGGGATGGTGTATTCCCGGCCAACTGGCGATGAACTACCTAAGCCAACACTTTAGTTGGAGTGACCAGAGTTACTTTCGCGTGATGGCCGGCTTCTGGTGGCTTTATGCCGTCGTCGCGGCCAGCCTGACCATTGTAATGCTTCGGCAGCTCATTGCCATCCGCCGCCAAAGCGAGACGGCAGGCGAGGCCACACGCTCCGCCGTGAAACGCTGGACACCCGCGAGGTGCGCCATGGTCGCCGCGGGGATACATCTGGCCTTCTTCATGTGGCTGATCTCAGTGGCGCTGCAGTTGCATGACGGTGTAGGCGCCGGAATCCTGACGGTGGCGATGGTCGGACTCGGTGTTTGGTATTTCAAGAATCTCCGCGGCAAGATCGGCGTGGCGGCCATGCAGGCGGTGGCTGGCCATCTCGCCCTGGCGTGGGTCGTAGTCCTCGTTGCATTGAATCTCCGCCTGGACCTTTGGATGGCGACCGCGCACCAATGCAGTATTGCCGAGATACATCAACTCCTGCCCGCCTGGGTGAGCCCCGTTCTCACCCTGGCCCTGCTCGCCTGGTCCGGCTTGCTCATGCTCCTGACCAAGCCTGCAACGCAGCGCGTCCGGTCCAACATCGTGTAGTTCTCGGATTAGATGTGTTCGCCTGCTGCGAGCTTGTCCATTAACTCCGAAGCCGGGACTTGACCGCGTGAAGCGATCAGTTTTTGCGGGTTGGCTTTGCCGCCGTTCTATGCTTTGATTCCTTGAACAAAGAGGAAGTCATGAATGTTCGATTCCGTAGTGTGATTGCTGTTGTTGTGGGGTTCGTGCTGCTGGGATTGCTGGGGATAAGTGGGCAGGCACAGACGGCGACGCCGCCTCCACCACCGCCCAGCCCTGCATCTGCTACCAGCCTGTTAACCCAGGCGTATGCCGCTCTGGCCGCGGCGGATCACGACTACCAGGGCCACCGTGCGCACGCCATGAAGCAAATTGAAGCCGCGGCAAAAGAACTTGGCGTTACCGTGAAAGGCGACAATCACGTCAAAGAGGCGCAGGTGGCCTCGGACCAGCAGCTCCGCACGGCTCAAAACCTCCTGCAGCAGGTGGCGCCTGCATTGGTGGGCGATGCCCGCATGCACGTGGATAAGGCGCTTGAGCAACTTTCGATTGCACTGAGCATCAAGTAAACCGCAGTCAGCGCCGCCGACCGACCCCTCTCTACCACGTATATCGCACCGTGTAGGTGATCACCTGCTCGCCGTCCTTGTCCACGTGGATGGGGAAATGAATCGTGCTGGAATCGTATTTCGTCCATTTCTGATTCGACTCGATGATCTCCCAATTACTCCAGCGATAGAGTGTCTCCTTCACCAGAACGTCCACCGGCTCGGCCTTGTGGTTGCGAACGTGGATCTCAAAACTCTCGGTGATCACGTGGGCGTTGACATCGATGGTGAAGTTCGTTCGTTTCCGCTCGCCGACGATATCGAATGCGTCGCCGATATGTAATTTGATCGTCTCATCCTTCGGCGTGTGGTCGATCTGGTCCTCGCCGATGAACTCCAGCGAGCCGTCGGCCTCATCGCGCTTGTACAACCGCACTTTCCCTTTCGGCAACGCCATCCCCATGTGATTGTCCTTCGAGTTCTTGACCTCGATGATCACGTTCACCTTCTTGTTGCCTTCCTCGCTGCCGTAACTGGCGTCACTATTCAACCCGCCATAAAACCGGAACTGCGGCGCACCGTCGTAGAGGAAGACCTTTTTCACCGGGACATCGGCCGTCTTGAGCAATTCGATCTGCTTGGTCTGGTTCTGCGCCACTGTTGACGGCCTTCCCAACGTGTACAGGTGATACTCGAAGAACGATTTCTCCTCGAAGCCGGCGGCCTCTTTCGCCATGCCCATGGCCCGATAGCCCCCCACTGCACCCTGCAGCATTGGTGGCTGCAAGCGACGCACGTCTCCCGCGATCAATTTCAACTTTGCATCCTTGTACGTTGTGCCGGATTGGTTGTTAATCGTCACCCAGCCACCGAGATCCAGCGCAGAATCATTCGCATTGAGTACCGCGTTGTAATCAGCCTGCCAGTTGATCCCGCCGGTCTGATAGGCCACCTCGATCAATTGTTCACCGAGCTTCTCCGTGGCCAGTTTCCATACCAGCGTAGGCTTGGTGATGAGTCCCTCGGGCAATGCGCCGAACTGGATGTCCTTTACATTGTCGCCGCGCTGGACCATCACGATTCCCCCGCCTTTCTCGTCCGCGCGCCGAATGACGAGTTGGTTGCCGTCAAAACTCTGCAGGGTGCCCCGGTAATGCGAGCCGTCCTTTGTCAGCACCTCAATCTGTTTGTCGATGTATTTCTCCAGAAGTTTGTCGGCGGAAACCAGGTCGTACTCGTAGTTCTGCTCGAGGATGGTGGCGTCAGGATCTGTGATGGACTTGAATTGCACGCTGGTCCCGTCGATTTGCGATGCCACATCGGTAAACCGCACCATGCCGGCTTTTTCCTCGACGTTGACCTTGCGTCGCTCGCGCACGACGCCGAAGTTCTGGTTGTAGATCGTCAGCGCCACACCTTCGTCTGTTGGATCGGCCGCGAGGAGGGTGCTGGCGGCAAACACACTGGCCAGCCAGATAATCAGTCTGGGTATCTTCATTTGGTTCGGCTCCTTAATTCTGAAATCACCGGATGCGGTTCGTGCCGCATTCGACATAAATCCGGTTTGTATCCACGCCGTGAACTGCCCAGAGAAGTTTGGTACCAGCCTCGAACGATGAGCTGTCCGAGGGCGACAGTGGACAACGAACCCAGGCCTCCGTGCCGGTGGACATCAAGGCGGCGAGCCGCTGCGATAGAGCGGCCTGATCCACCGCAGTCCCGTTGACACGAAACCGGTCATCGCGCAGTTCAATATCGATGTGCGGTTTTTCAGCGGATGCCACTGCGGCCAGTTCTGCGGTCAATTTGTAGTAGGCATCGCCGACCAGCGCCAAGCGCAACCCATTCGTTTGGAGAATACCGGTCATCACATCGATCGCCTCCTGCTGCGTGAGCTTCTGCCGTGTCCGATACGAGAAACGAGAGGTATCTCCCAATGGGACGAGGACTGGCTTGCTGGTCAATCGCGCCAACCAGTCAGCCGCGGTGCATAAGGGAGCGTTTTGAAACTCGAAATCAATCACGCGAGCTGTGTTCGTGTCGTCCGCGTGGGTGCTGGCGGGTGCCAGGATGCCGGTGGTCACGAGAGCCACCAGCACGATTATCGACGGCCTGCGTAGCTTCATAGGATCCTCCGTTTTGCAGTTCTGACACCTGCCATTCTACAAAAGTTCCCCGTGTTGTGCGATATTTTCGCGCGAGCTTTTCAAATGCCACGAACCACCTATAATGGCGCGCGCATGGCTTCCTGGAAATATGACGTCGTCATTGTGGGGGCAGGACCAGCGGGTGTCACCGCCGCCATTGCCCTTGCCAAGGCGCAGATTCCCGTGCTCGTGATCGAGGCCGGCGTGTTTCCCGGCGCGGAGAACTGGTCGGGCGCGGTCTATTTTACCGAGAACCTCGTCCAACCGGATGTGCTCGGCGAGGAAGCGGTTCGGCATTCCGCCTATGAGCGCCCCGTCACCAAGCGTGGCTTCTACATTTATAACGGGCATTCGCTGGTTGGCCTGAGCTACCGCAACCCGTCCGCGTTCACCAATTGCTATACGGTCCTCCGCCCGACCTACGATCATTACCTTGCCGAACTCGCAAAATCGTTCGGCGCTCACATCCTCACCGAGACCACGGTCGACGGTCTCGTCCGCGACGAGAACAATCATATCATCGGGGTTCATACCGACCGCGGGTCCATCTATGCCGATGTCGTGTTCCTTGCCGAAGGCGATGCGTCGCAGCTTGTGTCGAAGGAGGGTTACGAACGCGCGACGGAACCCGGCGCGCCACATTTCCTGCAGGGCATCAAGGAGGTAATCGAGGTTGATCCCGAGTACATCGAACAGACCTTTGCCCTGCCCAAGGGTGAGGGTGCGGCATTCGAGATTCTGTTGCGGAACGGTTCGATTCACAATCGCGCCGCCAACCTCAACATGGGCGGGTTTCTCTACACGAATAAGTCCAGCATTTCGCTCGGGCTTGTCCTGCCGCTCGAGAATCTCAGCAAAGAATTTGGCGGCGACCACAATCGCCTGATGGAATGGTTCAAAGGCCTGCCCGAGGTCAAACGCTGGACCAACGACAACCGCTCGACCGCTTATGGCGCGAAGATCATTCGCGGCGGCGGCTTTCGCGAATTGCCACAGCTTGTTGACCACGGCCTCGCCATCGGCGGCGCGGCGACAGGGATCGGTCTCGATTTCCCCTACCCCAATTTCACCGGGCCAGCCACGGCGATGGGGCGACTGTTCGCCAACGCCATTAAACAGATCCGTGAATCCGACCAGACATTCTCACGCGAACGGCTTGAAGAGCTCTACGAACGACCGCTCCGTCAGACGCACTATTTCAAGAACGTTCAGTTTCTGGAGAAGTGGCCGCATTACATCGAGCACACGCGCGTGTTTTTCGGACGCGCAGCCGATCTCGCGATGGGCTCCCTTTACATCGCCAGCAATTCATCGCTCGGCGCCCGCCAGAAGCTGTGGCAACTGGCCAAGTTCACCCGTGAAACGCTCCCGCTGAAACAGTGGGGGCCGTTCTTCCGCGATCTCCGTGAGCAGCGCAACGCGCTCGGCTTGAAAGCCGCCAAGTCCGAGTCAAATCCATCCGCCGCGCCGCAACCTGACGGTGGCGAGGTCCAGGTCGACTTCCGGGTCGACGGGCAACCGCAAACCGACTTTCTCGCTCCGATCGGCGGTTTGTTTCGGAAACTGCCACACGTTTTGCTTCCATCGGCGGACTCTCTGTACCGCAACGATGACACGACGTTGCCGGTGAAGTTATCGCGGGCAATCCGCGCCGCGCGAAGGCGACTGAATCTCCTCGACCACATCATCATTCCCCTCTTCGGCCTGCTGCTGCTGGTAGTAATGCCGATTCAATGGATCTGCGAATTAATCTACCTGGTCATCACACGCCCCTCGCCCGAGAAATTCCTCTCCAGTTTCTTCCAGAAATACCGCGCGCTCACCCGCGACCGCGTGAAACTCGATCCGGATGCGGTGAAGATCAACCAGCCATGGGAGGAAAAGCTCTCGCTCATTCGTTACTTCTCCGAACACCACTCCCACATCAAGGTCTTCCGTCCGGAGAATTTCGAGAACCGAACGAAGATTGCCGAGTCGCCACTGTGGCATGTCTGCCCGGCGAAAGTCTACGAGTGCCTGACGGACGATCTCGGCCAATCGCAGCTTGTCGTCAATTTCGAGAACTGCGTCAAATGCGAATCTTGCTGGCGTGCCGCTCCAAATGATGTGGATTGGACCCGCCAGCGCAAACAGCGATTGATTTACAGCGCCCCGACCGAGGCGAATGCGAAGCTCTTGGCGCAGATGAACTCCTCGGGCCCCGCGGGAACGACGCCCTCGCCGCGATCAGTGGACGTCGCGCTGCCGCCGCCTGTACGCTTCGAGAACCATCTGCGCCTGTCCGCGAAGCTTCGCGAGTTCTCCACGGGTGTTTACGCCGGCCCGCGCTACATCGATACCGGGCGCGCCCAGTGGCTCCAGCATCTGCTCGACAAAGCGGGGACCATTGCTGCCGAAATCGATGACGCGCGCATCAACCAGCAGCTTGCTCGAATCGTCGCTCACGCGAAACGACGGAAGTTCTTCTGGGCGGAAGCCGACGGACGGCAGTTGTTGGAACATCTGCCATCGCCACGCGCGGCGGCGCCCGACCACCCGTTGCAGACCCGGATCGCCATGGCGGCGCGTCTCGACAAGCTCTTCCCGAAGCAGGCCGTCAAGGAGCTCGAGCACGGCAAGCCGCTCTCGCAGGAGCAGAAGAATTTCCTGCGCGTGCTTGCCGATGCCGCATCGCCGCCCCGCGACATTATTCTTCGCGAACTGGCCCGACGCGATCTGTCGCTCGCGGCTTTGGTCTCGGGAATTTACCCGGCGCAAATTGATGCCCGACCCGAGCTTGCCGATCAACCGTGGATCGGCCTGACGGCTGCACGCAGTGTGTGGAAAGAATTCGTGCCCGAGCAGACGCCAACACTGACACAGGTCGCCGGCGATATGTGCGCCATCGCGCTCGGTGCCGGTGAGATGCTGTTGGAGCGCTGCCATCAGCATGCCACCAGCCGCGTCCAGTTCCCTGGCCTCTTCAAGGATGAAGATGGCCACGACGGCATCATCAAGTTTGGCTCCGTCAAGAAGTTGCTGAGCGAGATGGAAGCGCAAGTTCATTTGTTGAAGGCGTTGCCTGCGTATGCCGACAAGGAACCGTCCTTCGTCAAGATTCTCGCCTCCGAAGCGCTCGGGCCCGATCCGGGCAGTCTCACCTACAATGCGGGGCAGATTTTCGGCGGCACGGCCTACAGCGAGGACGACGTTCTCTCGAAATTCTATCGTGACAGCGTGGCTTTCGCTCACCTGTTCTACGACAATGAAACGCTTCGTCGCCAGATCGGCGCCGATGTTGACGCCAAGTTAGCGGTTTTCTCGCAATCGGTGGTTGGCGCTGTTCCGATCACCGGCGAACTCGACGCCGAACTCGCCAGGATGTTCACGGGTCCGGCGTTAATGTCCCGCCCGTCCGGTCTCGGCGCGTCCATTGTCGAGCACGGCTACATCGAAACGCCGCTCGAACGTCCGCCAGCATTCAATTACCGCGAGGCGCTGGAGACGAAACAGGAATACGACTACGGCGACTTCCTCGTGAAACCGTTCGATGCCGATTCCTGGCGGTTCACGCCCGAGATGCTCCACGCGGACGCCGAACTGCATGCGTATCACGAGAAGCTGTACAAATACTTTACCGAGAAGTTCTGGAACCAACGCTTCGACGGTCAGCCCTATTATCGTCTCGTCGAGAAATTGCACATGGTTCCGCTGGCGGATGTGCAGGACATGATCGCGCAAGGTTTTACCCGCATGTACGTCCCGAAAGAACTCGGCGGCGAAGGTTTACTCAAGGCGCATTACTACATTCTCTGCCCGCTCTCGATGCGGTACGCTGATCCGTCGTACGCGCTAACGATCATGGCCCATTCGAGCATCGGGACGACACCGGTTTTGTTGGGTCTGAATCAGGATTTGCCGCGCGCCAAGGCCGACCTTCAGGAATTCCTGTCGGACCAATCGACGGTTTCGAGTCTCAAGTCTGAGATTCAGCGGATCCTGCGCATGCTTGAGTCGCCCGAAGCGTTGAAGGTGAAGAACGTCTTCAGGGCGCTCGGCGAGAGGGTAAAAGCCGACATCGGCAAGAAACCGATGTTGCGGGCCATCGCCAGCGATTTCCTCGCGCATTTCATGGACGCGGGCCGCGCCGGCTTGCGTACCGACCTTGTCGCCTTCAAGAGCGAACTGCAGAACTCCCTCGACACGCTTGATTCGCTCCGTCCGCGGGCCGAAGCGGTCATCGCCGAGTTGGATCGCCGGGCCGAGGCCCACAAATTGTTCCTGCGTCTTATCTCGGCCGGTCAGATCAGCGCGTTTGCCCTGACGGAACCGAGCGCCGGGAGCGATTCGGGAGGCATCCAGACACGCGCTGAGTTGAAGAAGGTCGAGGTGCTGACCGATGCCGACGGCGTGAAGTACTTCATGCTGGGCAAGGACCGCAAGAACATCATCGATGCGGCGACGATTGATCTCACGAAGATCGATTACCGCGGGTACGACTACAAGACCGACGACCCGACGAAGTTCCGGTATTACCAGCACAACGGGAAACGAATCCCGATCCATGATATCGCGCAAATCCGTCCCCAGGGAGACAAGGAATTCTACGAGTACTACGAACTCAACGGCGCGAAGATGTGGATCACGAATGGCCACGTCGCGGGAGTGTTCTGCCTCTATGCGCGCACGAAGGAAGGTCCGACGGGCTTCATGGTCGATCGCCATGCTGAGGGGCTGGTCGTCGGCAAGGACGAGGAAAAGATGGGGCAGCGCGGTTCGCCGACCAACGAGCTCGGGCTCACCAGCGTCCGGGTCCCGCGCGAGAACGTTATCGGGATCGAGGGGCGCGGGCAGGTCAATGCGTTGGAAACACTCAACGTGGGCCGACTCGGGTTGTGCGTCAGCGCCGTGTCGATGATGGCGAAGATCGTCGAACAAACCCGCGCGTTCGTCCTCGATCAGAAACTCGACAAGGAAGATTGGGTATTGGAGATCCTTGGCGGGATGGCCACCGAATTGTACGCCACCGAATCGCTCGCGTATGAGCTTATCGGCCGCGCCGATCATCACGGCACGAAATCCGTTCGCACCGAGTCCGCAATCGGCAAGTATTACGCCAGCGAGGCCCTGCATCGCACCATCCGGGCTGCCGAGAAAATCATGGGCATCGAAGGCTGCACGCAGATGCACGAACTGGAGAAGCATCGCCGCGACGCCCGCGTCCTCAACATCTACGAAGGTACAAACGAAGTTCAGCGCTTCCTCATCCTGCGCGATCTCATGGACCATGTGCTGCCGCAGTGGAAAAGTGGCCAGACAGCTCTTCTTGCAGGGGCTTTCAAGGGTGAGCTTTCGAAACAGTTTGCCGATCCCAAGAACCTTTCCGTTCTTGGGCGGCTTACCAATGCCAAGGATCTTCTCGTTCGCGCTGTTAGTCGCGCGATGGATGCATTCGATCCCCAAGTTTGGCAGAACGCCAATTTCCAGCCGACGATGTTCAAACTGGTGGATATGGCGGGTTACGTCAAGGTTATGGATTCAGCGGCATGGCGCACCAATTGGCTGGACGTCCATACCAGTGATGTGGACCGTCAATCGTTCGCTCGCTTTTCGTCGGAGGCATATGCCGAACATGCATTTCACGAGATCGAACGCCTGCATGATGAATTCGAACGCGATTTCGCATTGCTCAAGCAAGGGCTTTATCCACCCGAGGTGCGTGTCGCGCAATTGGCGCTGCAGGCCAAAGAGGAGCGCGAAGCTGCGCAAACGGTCCGACCCGCGCATCGCATCACGCGGCCAACGCATGTGCTGGTTGTGCTGAATGTCGTGCCGGTTCTCTCGCCGCGTCCACGCGTCATCAATGGCGAATCGCTGGAAACGCATTTCGAGATCGATGCCACGAGCCGCGCGGCGCTCCTCCAAGCGGCCGAGTTGAAGACCGTTTCCGACGACGTTTCCGTGACCGCCATCGCCGTGGCACCGGTGCTTGCCTGCGAATCGTTGCGTCGCGCTCTCGCGTTTGGCGCTGACAATGCAGCATTGATCAAAACCGACGATCTCCTCGACAGTCCGCACGAAACGGCACGGCTCGTTGCCGATCTGGCCGGCCAGAAGCAATTGCCCTGCGATCTCGTACTGTGCGGTGATTCTGTCCTCGCCGCCCTTCTTGCGGGCGGTCTCGGCCACACACATTTTTCCAACGTCAGGGACTTCGTCGTTGACGGCGAGCAGACCCGCATCACGCTGCAGAAACCCGAGGCTACTGTCAGTGTTAGTGGCCCGGTTGTACTCGCTGTGAATGATGGCTCGTCGGAGTTGGACTTCCGCGTCGACGACTATTTCGATGCGCTGCAAAAGCCGTTGGAAGTGATCGACGCGATGGAACTCGCCACCGGCCCGCGAACCGCCGTGACATATCGATTACCGGAACAGCCTGTCACTTCGGAGAAAATGGAATCGACACCCGAAGCCGTAGCCGCCCTGGTCCGCAAGATCGCCGGGGTCGAGGCCAGCGTGCAGGGCGAAGGTTCATTCTCTGGCAGAATCGAGTCGATTGCGACGGACAAGCTTCCTGGGCGCGACACTGCCGTGTTCATCGCCACGCCCGAAAAACTCGATGGAATTGAAACATTTGCGGCCACCGCGAGAGCGTTGTCGCTACCGTTTCACGTATTGGTGCTGGGCAATTTCGACGATGCGGCGATGCGATCCATCACGGCCCGTATCAACACCGATTCGATTTACTTTGCCAAGAGCCCGCATTTGCAGGATCTCACGCCATCGGCGTTGCTCGCGGCTCTGCAAACAATTTGGAAAGACCTGCTGCCGTCTGTGCTCGCTTCGGGCACGTGGGCCAACGAACTGCTCGCGCAATTTGCGCGGACGTTCCCGCGCGTCCAAGCCCGTTACAACGTGGTCGAGGCCGCAGTCCACAACGGGAGCGTCGATCTCATCACGCCAGCATTCGGCGGTAAGGTCCAGTGTGTGGCGACCATCGGTCAAATCAGCGAACATCCGTTGGTCATGACCATGGCTGGTCGAACGGAAGGCAAGGAACCGAAAACGGACAATGAAAAGCGCGTCTATCTCGCGCCGATTGAATTCGAGTATGACGCCGCGACGGACGAATTGACCCGTGCCTTGAAGGCGGTCCACGAAGATGATGGTGTGAAATCCATCGCCGACGCTGAATTCATTATTGATGTGGGCTACGCGTTGCGGAACAAGGAGAACTTCGATGCCGTGATCATGCCTCTCAAGAGGCGTCTCGAAGAGATCGGCGTGAAGAACGTCATGCTCGGGGGCACAAGGAAAGTAGTCGAAGAATTGAAACTGCTCACCTCCGAGCAGCAAATTGGGCAGACGGGCACCGCGGTCAATCCGAAGCTCATCATCTCGATCGGAGTCAGCGGCGCACCGCAGCACGTCGATTACATTGGCGAACAAGCCACCATCATCGCCTTCAACAAGGACGCTGATGCCCCTCTGATGACATTGAACAAACGCCGCGCCAGGCCGAAGGTCGTACCGATCGTGGGTGACTTGTTTGAGACGGTGCCGAGATTTACCGCGGCGTTGAAAGCGTAATCCCAACCAAAAGGCGACTACTTCTCCCCACTGGACTCGAGCAACTGCCAGAATTTGGGGTTGTCCTGGAGAAGCTGGTCTTCAGAGATCGGGAGCTTGCTGCGGAAGAAGAAATCCTTGAGCGAATTCTTGTTAAGAATGCATCTCACATCGATGATGTCGCCGTTGCGCTCGAAATAGATGCGATAATCCTTCACGCGATAGCGGTAGATCTTCTTGCCGCTGCGCATGAGCTGGCCGAATTTGTCGTCATCCTTCTCGAAATCCTGCGGGAAAAGCTGGAAGCCGTCGATGATTTCGAGTTGCAGCTTGCGGGGCAGCGCGGCGAGTTCCTTGGCGCTCACGGGGTTGAAGATGATTTGCAGCATAGGCGGAGAATAGCCAAAGCCTACAACCGCGCAAGACAAGATTTGGCCACGTCGGGATGGTTTGTAATGAGGCCGTCCACACCCCACTCCGCGAGTCTGCCCATCTCGGTCTCGCGGTTGACCGTCCACACGAACAGTTTCCAACCGCGTTGGTGAATGCGTTGCACGACGCGCGGGGATCGGACCAATCGTCGGCTCAGCCCGACGCCTTCCACCCCGACGCCCCTGAGTCGCGCCAGCGCCAGCGGGAGTCGTCGCGCGACCAGACCGAAGCGTGCAATGCGCGGATTCGCCGATGCAAAGTCTCTCATGCGACGGATCGACAAGGAGAATACGATCACGTGATGTTCCATGCGGGTCTTCTCGATCTCGGCGGCAACCCTGGCCGGGTCGGCCCGCTTGATTTCAAGGAGCACACGCGCCTTTCCCCGACACATTCGCAGAACCTGGCGCAACGTCGGCACCTGTGGATTGAGTCGGCGGATTTCGGCCAGCGTCTTGTCGCGCACACGACCACGGGCGCCGCAGACGCGATTGAGCCGATAATCATGGAAGACGATCAATTCGCCATCGCGGGTTTCATGCACATCGATCTCCACGAAATCGACGCCCAACTCCAGCGCCCCGCGGATCGCGGCGAAAGTGTTCTCGACGTAACGGGCACTGAAACCGCGGTGGGCAACGATCAGCGGGCGCGTTGTCATGGAAGGGTGCGCTTCCATTCCTGGACGTAGCGTTCGAACTGCGCGCGCTCCTCCTGTGGGTTCCAGCCCATCACGGGCGCCATTAGTTTGGCGACCTGGAGCGCGATTTCCGGGCCGCCGGACCGACTCAGGGCCAGTGAGGTTCGCCGCCGCATAACATCCTCGAGCGTGACCACCATCTCGTGTTGGCAGGCGTGAATGATATCGCTGGCGTGAACCTCCGGCGACGTGGAGATTCTCTCGCCGCTCGCGGCGGGGCGGGGATTGGGAAGCGCGGTCTCGGCGGTGAGACATGGCGGTGGCTGCTTCCCCCAAAGACCGTACACGGCATCGACAGTTTGTTGGGCGATGATCCGGTGTGTGGTGTACTTGCCGCCAACGATGCTGAGAACATTACGGCCGGTTTGCACGATGCGGTGTTCGCGGGACCGGGCCGATGGCGATGATAATGCTGACGCGGCCACCGAGCGAACGCCGACGGTCGTGGCCAACACGTCGGACTCGGAAAGGGCGGCGCCGGGAAACCGCGCGCGCACTTCCGTCAGCAGATACTCAATGTCGGCCTCATCGGCACATGCCTGATCGGGATCTCCGTTGAAATCGGTGTCCGTGGTGCCCACGAGTGAATACTCACCCCAAGGTATGACGAAGAGAATGCGATGGTCTTTCCGGGCCTCGAACGCGATGGCGTGTTGACGGGTCAGGCGGGGGACGAGGAGATGAACGCCTTTGGCGGGGCTCAGGCGAGTGGCGCCATTGTCGAACGGCGTCAGCGCGCTGACCTGTTCGACCCATGGCCCCGCGGCGTTGACGAATACGCGGGCGGACATTTCGAACGTGCACGATCCGAGTTCATCCCAGACCCGGGCGGCGACGACACGATCCTCGCGGGTGACGAATCCAGTCACCTTGCAGTAGTTGATGCAGGAGGCTCCCAATTGGGAAGCGTGGAGAATCAGGTCGATGCAAAAGCGGGCGTCATCCTCCTGGCAATCGTAAAACGCGACAGAGCCGCGCAGGCCCTGGCGCGAGAGCGAGGGTTCGCTCAGGAGAGTGCGTTCGACGGAGAGCGTGCGGTGCGTCGCGACATTGCGGCGAAGGGCCAGCCAATCGTAAAAGGTCATCCCGAGACGGAGTTTGGTCAGCGAGATATCGCCGCCGGAGTAAATGGGGAACAGGAATGGCACGGGACGGACAAGATGCGGGGCGATCCGCTGGAGAATGGACCGTTCCCGGCACGCTTCGAAGACGAGACGGAAATCGCGCTGTTGAAGGTAGCGAAAGCCGCCATGGATCAGTTTGGAGGAACGGCTCGAGGTGCCGCTGGCGAAATCGGATTTCTCGATGAGCGCAACGCGCAGGCCGCGCAGCGAGGCGTCGCGCGCCACAGCGGCTCCAAAGATACCGCCGCCGATGACCAGCAGGTCGAAGTACTGCCCGGACAACGTCAATAAGTCGCGGTCCATTCCCAAGTACTTGAAATATAGCAGGTAACGGTGCTTTTGTCTTGTGGAAAGGTGGCTTGAGACTTGCGTCAAAAGCGGGTATGTTATGGGTCAGAAAAGCTGGCGGAGAAGCCAGATATTTCCTTGGTGAAACGGTTTACCTGATTTGGGCGCCATGATCGTCTCTCGGTCCAGTCGTTTTCCGCGCAAGAAGCTCCTCCTGGCAACCGGAGACGCCATTTGCACGGCCTTGGCGATGGTCGCCGCGGTGATGTTGCGACTGGGCTGGAACAACGGTCTGGAGTATCTGCAACTTCGCCAGGGCGCCATCCTGATCTCGTGGGCGGTGTTCGTTCTGGCGTTTTACATCGGCGGGCTCTACGAATCGAACCGTCTGCAGAACCTAGGCAGGACGTTCGGGGCGGCGGTGATTTCGGTTGCGTTGGGGTCGATGCTAATCACGGGCGTGTTCTTTGCCGCGCTTTCGATCGAGATCGGACGCGGGATTTTCCTCGGGTTCGCCGCGTTCGTGTTTGTTGCCGTTGTGTCGATGCGGATGATGTACATGGCGGCCAGTCGGCGCGGGTTCATGGCGCAACGATGTTTGATTATCGGCACGACGACGGAGGCGCGCAAGGCGATCGAGTTGATTGGAAAGCACGCGCACGCCAACCTGCGGATTCTCGGACTGATCCATTGCGGCACGGACCGGGACCGCATTGGCCGGTTTTTCGACGACTATCCCGTGCTCGGGACACTCGACACGCTGGAGCGATTTGTGGAGTTGTACGACGTCGAGCGTCTGGTACTGGCGGCGGGACAGGATGCCGAGCCCGTGCTGCTGCGCCAGCTCCGCTCGTTTCGCTATCGCGGGATCGAGCTGGTGGACTTCGTAGCGTTGAGCGAAGAACTCGCCCAGGAAATCCCGCTCGATCACATCAACGACGAGTGGCTGTTCATGGCGTCGATGAACAACTCGCGGATCCACATTCGCCGGCTGAAACGCCTGACGGACATCATTGTGTCGTCCGTGGGGTTGCTGCTCACCGCGCCCATGGCGGCGCTGGCGTCGATCCTCATCAAGCTCGACTCGCCCGGTCCGATTCTGTTCAAGCAGGAGCGGCTGGGCCGTGAGAGCGTGCCATTCACACTCTTCAAATTCCGCACGATGCGCGTCGATGCCGAGAGCCAGACGGGTCCGGTCTGGGCCACGGATAACGACCCGCGCGCCACGCGAATCGGCAAATGGCTGCGGAAATTCCGCGTCGATGAGATTCCACAGCTGCTGAACGTGCTCCGCGGGGACATGAGTCTGGTCGGTCCGCGACCGGAGCGCGAGATTTTCATTCGCAAGCTGTCGGAGAAGATTCCGTTTTATGCCGAACGCCTGCTCGTGCCGCCGGGGATTTCCGGCTGGGCGCAGGTAATGTACCCGTACGCGGCGAGCATTGAGGAATCGCGGCGGAAACTGCAGTTTGACCTGTATTACATCAAGCACATGTCGTTCTTCCTCGACATGTACGTGCTGTTGAAGACCTTCAAGACAATCCTCTTCGGGCGGGAACGCCCGCGCGCGACGAAGACGGCGGAGGCGAAGCCGCGTCACGCGCCGGTCAAGACCGAGACGCTGACATTCAGTCCATCCAATCCGTCGGTGAAAGCGGAGCCGGACTCGGAAGCGCCCGGGAACGCGCGTCCACAGACGGCTGGCTGACGGCGCAGTCTTTCCAACTTCCCCACACCACAATCGGCTGGATTTTTCCGTCTCGCCCACTACAATCCGTCGCGGTTGAGGGGGTGTGGAGCTTCCGTCGTCGGTCGTTCCGCATCGCTTCTCGGATTACTTTGTCATCATGAAAGAGTATTTGGATTTGGTGAGGCTGGTGCTCGACAAGGGCACGCGCAAGAAGAGCCGGACGGGCGTCGACACGATTTCGTATTTTGGAGCGCACTACAAGGTCGATTTGTCCAACGGTTATCCGCTGCTGACCACGAAGGAAGTCAACTGGTCGGCGATGTTGCGGGAGTTGTTATGGTATCTCTCGGGCGAGGACCATATTCGCAATCTGCGCAAACATACGAAGATTTGGGATGCATGGGCGGATGCGGACGGCAAACTGGAGACGGCGTATGGCCGTTACTGGCGGCGGTTTCCGAGTCCGTACCGCGACGCGAAAGGCGAGTGGCAGGTGCGCGAGGTGGACCAGATTCAATTTGTCCTCGACACGCTGCGCAAGGAGCCGCACAGCCGGCGGATGGTGGTGACGGCGTGGGAACCGGGGAACGCGGAGACCAGCAAACTTCCGCCGTGTCATTACAGTTTCGTGTTCAACGTGCAGGGGAAGCGCCTCAACTGCCATCTCACGCAACGCTCCGGCGACATCGCGCTGGGCATTCCGTTCAACCTGGCGTGCTATGCGACGTTGACGCAAATGATCGCGCAAGAGGTGGGGCTGGAGGTCGGTTTCTTCAGCCACACGATTGTTGACGCGCATATTTATACGGCGTCGGCGAGGGGCGGCCTGGCCGAATACGATCATGTGCCCGGGTTGCGCGAGCAACTCCAACGCGAGCCGCGTCCGTTGCCGAGGCTGGTGATCGCAAAGAAGCCGGTGGACCAATTGCAGTTCGAAGATTTTGAATTGATCGATTATCATCCGCACCCGAAGATCAAATTCAAAGTGGCCGTATGACTCTTGCACTCATCGTCGCCATGACCAAAGACCGCGTCATTGGCGATCAGGGGAAGATCCCGTGGCATATCCGCGAGGATTTGCAGCGGTTCAAACGGCTAACGATGGGTCATCCGATCATCATGGGCCGACGGACCTATGAATCGATTGGCAAACCGCTGCCCGGGCGAACGAACATTGTGCTCACGCGCAGCGCGGCGCTTGCCGCGCGGCCGGCAGTCCTCAGGTTTTCTGATCTGGGCGCTGCCCTCGACCACTGTCGCGCGAAAGGCGAATCGCTTGTCTTTGTCATCGGCGGAGCCAAGGTCTACGAAGCTGCCCTACCCCTCGCCGACAAGCTCTTTATCACCGAGGTGCATCGCTCCGTATCCGGCGACGCGAAGTTTCCCGATTACGACCGCGCAGCATGGAAAGAAACCGCGCGGGAGGACGGCAGCGAATCTTCGTTTGTCGAATACGTGCGCGCTATTTCCCCGTCGGGCTGACGACGAGGATCATGAAGGTGCCGGGCTTGGGGCGCGGACGACGTTCGCCTTCGACCGGCGGGCCGAATTCGGCGGTGGGAAGATAGATGGTGCGCGTGGATGGATCGACGCCCATGGTGCGCGCCCCGCGCTGTGTTTTCACGGTTTCGACGACCTGGAATTTACCGGGAGCGGTTTCGCGAACCACGGCGAGCGTGCCGTCGCCGCAACTGGCAAACGCGTCGCCGCCGGCGAATTTCGTGGCATCGACGCCGGCGCCAATCGGCAGATCGGCGAGGACTTTGCCATCATCGGCGTTCATGACGATCATCTTCTGCGGTTTTCGGCAGCCGATGAACAGGCGACGGTTTGCGGTGTCCATCGCCATGCCGACGGGGGAACCGCCCGGGGCAACGGGCCAATGGCTGAGGACTTTCATCGCCTTCGTATCGACCACGGCGATTTGATCCTTGTCTTCAAGATTGATATAGGCCTTGCCCTGGCCATCGGCGGCGAGGAACTCAGGTTTGCCTCCGAGATCAACCGCCGGATCCGCTTTACCGGTCTTGAGATCGACGTCGGCTGAAATCGGGACCATCACACCGGCATCGCCGCAGACCACGAGAACCTTGCCGCTGGCCGGATCGAAGATGACGCCATCGGCGTCGTCGGCTGTTTTGACCGTGCCGAGGACGGCATAGGTTTTCAGGTCGAAGACCGTGACGGAAGCATCCTGGCCATCGGTGATGAAGCCGCGGCCGGCGGCGGGGGCGATGGCGACGCCGTGATTACGCTTCTGGCCCGGAATATCAGCGACGGTTTTGCCGGTGGCGGCATCGAGCACCAGGGTGTGAGTCGAGCGCGGGACGAAGAGAAGTTTGTGTTCCGGATCGACGGTCAGATAGTCCCAGCCGCCGTCGCCGCCGACGTGGAATGTTTGCGAGACGATGTACGGGGCGGTATCGGCCGTGGTCAATACGGTCGATTGGGCGCGGGCGGATGCCGCAGCCAGCACGACGAGCGACAAAACCAACAACGAACGCGAGATCCAACGCATACAAACCTCCTGTGGATGTGCTTCTTAATTCCCGTCCAATAGGTGTCTTTCGATCCGAACGATAACTACCAAACAACCCGGGCGGAGGTCAAATTGGTTCGACATGACAAATCGGCGACGAACGATGAAAAAGCGTTTCGGCCAGTTGACAAGGAGTTGTTGTGGGTGAATTGTTGGCGAGGGTTGCGAGTGGCGTTTAATCAGGGGAGAACAACGAACGGCGAGGTGTGCCATGCCCCAGTCCAAAACGGGAGGAAGAAACCAACGCACCGGAACTCTGCACTGAAAGCGAGGAGAACACCATGAAAACACGTGAAACATCGCCGCTGCAGCGGCGGGCCGACGGGAGCTCAAGGGTCGCTGCGAGCCTCGGCAACAACGCCGTCGCGGAAATCTGCGGCGTGTTACGACCACTGTTGGCGGACGTATTTGCGCTGTATGTGAAGACGAAGAATTTCCACTGGCACATGAGCGGGCCGCATTTTCGAGATTATCACCTGCTGTTCGACGAACAGGCCGAGCAGATCTTCGAGATGACGGACGACATTGCCGAGCGGGCGCGGAAGCTTGGCGGAACGACGCTGCATTCCATTGGCGACATCGCGCGGCACCAGCGATTGAAGGACAACAACGCGGCCTCCGTCGCGGCCGAGGACATGGTGGCGGAGTTGCGGGATGACAACCGGCATCTGACGGCGTCGCTGCGAGCGGCGCATGAGGTTTGCGAGAAGCACAACGATGTCGCGACGACGAGCCTGATTGAGAATTGGATCGACGAGACGGAACGGCGGACCTGGTTCCTCTCCGAGATCGTGAAATAACGGACCGCCGCTCAGCATCGGGCTGGAATAACGGCGCGGAGATCAACGCGGAAGGCACACTTGCCTCTGGCGCCCGCACGGCGTGCGTTCGATGAATAGAACTTTACTGCTGGAGCACGCGGACGAAGCGGATGAGCGGCAAGACACCTTTTCGGGTTGTCCTAACAACGAGATGATGGAGGTATGAGTATGAGTATCAGCACGCAATCCAAGAAGATTACCGACAGAACCGGAGTACCACTTGGCGAGGAAAGACATCAGCCGGCTGGCACGATCACGAATCCGGAACTTGCTCAGCAGATCATCGACGTCTTCGACAAACTGTTCGGCGTGCATCCCGGTTTTCGGCCCGTTCATGCCAAAGGGCTCATGTGCACGGGCACGTTCACGCCGTCGCCCGAGGCGGCGGGATTGACGCGGGCCCCGCACGCGAACCGGCCATCCACCGGCGTCACGGTGCGATATTCGGACTCGGCCGGCCTGCCGAACGTCGCGGACAACGATCCCGAACGGGCCAGTCCCCGGGGCATGGGTGTCCGCTTTCATCTTGGCGAACACGTACACACCGACATCGTCGCGCACTCGACGGATGGCTTCCCGGTCCACACCGGGGAGGAATTCCTGGAGTTCTTGCGCGCGGCGGCCGCGCTGGGGGCGGGGCAGCCGCAAGTGATTGGAGCATTCCTCGCGACCCATCCGAGCGCGAAACGGTTTGTCGAAGCGCCGAAGCCGATCCCGACCAGTTTCGTGCGCGAGGCGTTCTTCGCCGTGACGGCGTTCAAGTTCACCAATGCCAAGGGTGTGAGCCGTCACGGACGGTTTCGGATCCGGCCCGAGGCGGGGACCGAATACCTTTCCAGCGAACAGGCGGCGGCGAAGTCGGCGAACTTCCTGTTCGATGAGATCGGCCCACGGCTGGCCAAGGAGCCGGCCAAGCTGGGCGTCTTTGTGCAAATGGCGGAGACGGGCGACGACGTCACGGATGCCAGCGTCACGTGGCCGGCGGGTCGGACCGAGATTCCGTTTGGCACCATTACCCTGACGGCGCGCGTGGACGACCAGGAGCCGGACCGTCGGAGAATCATTTTTGATCCCCTTCCCCGCGTCGACGGGATCGATTCATCGGGCGATCCGCTTACGGATGTGCGTGCGGACGTGTACCTGCTCAGCGGCCGGAGGCGGAGGGCTGCGGCCGGCGGTGATGGCGGACATTGATCGGGACCCAGGTTGATGTCGGTAGAGCAATACCAGAATGTGGTAATCGGAAGCGGCGAGGCGGGAAAGTATCTCGCGTGGACGCTGGCGAAGATGGGGCAGCGAACGGTGGTCGTAGAACGGTCGCGGATTGGTGGTTCGTGTCCGAATGTGGCGTGTCTGCCGAGCAAGAACGTCATTCACAGCGCCAAGGTGGCGTCGTTGGTTAGCCGCGCTGGCGAGTTCGGAATCAGGACCGGGCCGGCGAACGTGGACATGGCCGGCGTCTTTGAGCGCAAGCGCAGGATGGTCGACGGCCTGATCGAATTGAATCTCGGGAATTACAAGGCCAGCGGCGCGGAGTTGGTGATGGGCGACGCGCGATTTGTCGAACCGAAGACCGTCGGCGTGACGTTGAGCGACGGCGGGGCGCGGACGCTGCGCGGGGAACGGGTTTTTCTGAATGTCGGGACGCGGGCCGACGTGCCGGATATGCCCGGACTGAAGGAAGCAAAGCCGATGACGCACATCGAGGCGTTGAACCTTCAGCGGTTGCCCGAGCATCTGGTGATTCTGGGCGGGGGTTATGTCGGCGTGGAGTTTGCGCAGATGATGCGTCGTCTGGGGAGTCGGGTGACCGTGGTGCATCGTGGGAGCCAGTTGTTGTCGCGAGAGGATCCGGATGTTGCGGAGGCGCTGCGGCAACTGCTGCTGGATGAGGGCGTGGAGATCTTGCTGAACGCCAGGACGCTGGGCGTCAAGGGTTGCTCCGGCGAACGCGTTCACGTGCGAGTCACCGACGGTAACGCAACCGGAACGATCGACGCCTCGGACATTCTGGCGGCGACGGGGCGGGTGCCAAATGCGGATGGGATTGATCCCACGAAAGGCGGCGTCGAGCTGGATGCGCGCGGTTATATCCGGGTGAATGAGAAGTTGCAGACGACCGCGGCGGACGTGTGGGCGATGGGTGAATGCGCGGGCAGTCCGCAATTCACGCATGTCTCGTTCGATGATTATCGCGTGGTGCGCGACAACCTGATGGGCAAGACGCGCACGACACGCGACCGGCTGATTCCATACTGTTTGTTTACCGACCCGGAGCTGGCGCACGTGGGGATGACGGAAACAGAGGCGCGGACGAAGGGCGTCGAGTACCGGCTGGCAAAGATGCCGATGGCGGCGGTGTTGCGGACACGGACGCTATCGGAGACGCGCGGATTTGTGAAGGCACTGGTTGGGAGGGACGATCGGTTGGTGGGGTTCACAGCGTTTGGCGTGGAAGCGAGCGAGATGATGGCGGTGGCGCAGACGGCGATGCTGGGGAAAATACCGTACTCGGCGTTGGGCGACGCCATTTTCACGCATCCAACGATGGCGGAAGGATTCACCGGGCTATTCTCCCATTTATCATGAAGGACGAGAGCGTACTGGTTCATTGCGAGCACGTGAGCAAACGAACGTTTGAGGAGGTCGTGGCCGCGTTTGAGAAGGCGGTGGGCGTGGTCGACCGTGTCGCATTCCAGAAAGCCGTGGCGAGTGCGAAGGATGAGGAGGATTTCGAGAGAAAGATCCGGGTGTTTGAGGGGCCGAGCGGGTTCATGCGGTTCCTGGACATCGATCACGGGGCGTGGATGACACGAATCGGACTGAAGACGAAATGCCGGTTGTATGTCCTGGGCAATCCGCTGATTGCGCGGACGATGCTGACGCACGATCTCGGCGCGGGGCTGCACGTGCCGGTGCGGGCGATGATCTATGAAGACGCCGAGACGGGAACGACGCGGTTCGCGTATGACGAGCCGTCGTCGCTGATGGCGCGGCTGAAGAACGACGAGGTCAGTGAGGCGGCAAAGGTTCTCGATGAAAAGCTGGCGGCGTTGGCGAGGTCGGTGACGGGCGTGGCGGCGTGAGGCGCGCGCGGGTTTGGAAATCGCCTGTTGAAATGTCACGGCATCGTGGCGTATAAGACGTGCACGGATAGATGAAACCGACTGATCTACGCGAGATTCTGCATTACGTACCCCAGTTTCGGGACCGGGTGTTTCTCATTGCGGTCGACGGCTCGGTGGTGGCGGACGAGAATTTTGGCAATCTGCTGCTGGATATTGCCGTGCTGCGGAGCCTGAACATTCGCATCGTGCTGGTTCATGGAGCGGGCCATCAGGTGCAACTGCTGTCGGAGCGGCTGCACGAGGCGATCACCAATCACGATGGCACCGGCGTGACGGACGCGGCGACGCTGAGTGTAGCGATCACGGCGGCGACGAACGTGACGCACGAGATCCTCGAAGGACTGAAGCTCAGCGATATTCGCGCGGCCCAGACGAATGCGGTCGAAGCGGTGCCGCTGGGGATCATCAAGGGCGTGGACCATCAGCACACGGGCAAGGTGCATCAGATTGACGTGGACATGCTGCGGACGTTGCTGGACAAGGGGATCGTGCCGGTGATTCCGCCGCTGGGATTCGATGGCAACGGCCACACGTATCGGCTCAACTCGGACGCGGTGGCGGTGGAACTGGCGCGCGAGCTGGGGGCGGTCAAGCTGATGTTCATCGGGAGCGCGAACGGGCTGGAGATCGACGGCAAGGTTGTGCCGCAGATTTCGGTGAAAGAGCTGGAGGCGGCGCTGAAGAATTCGACGGACAAGATCGCGCCGGAGATGATGTCGAAAGCGCAGCACGCGTTGCAGGCGGGCCAGGGGGGCGTGCCGCGGGTGCACATCATTGGCGGCCAGGTCGATGAAGGATTGCTGGCCGAAGTGTTTTCCAATGAGGGCATCGGCACCTTGATCTACGCGGATGAATATCAAGCGATCCGCAAAGCGATGCGGAAGGACCTGCGGCGCATCATGGCGTTGATGCGGCCGTCCATCCAGGAGGAGCAACTGGTCAAGCGGACGCGCAGCAGCATCGACAAACACATCGGCGAGTATTATGTGTTCGAGATCGACAACAACATCGTCGGCTTGATTGCGCTGCATCCACATCCCGAACAGAAGATGTCGGAACTGGCGAGCCTGGCGGTGAACCCGACGCATGAGCGGCGGGGAATCGGCACGAAGCTGGCGCTGTTCGTCGAGAACCTGGCGCGCGAGCAGGGGGCGGAACGAATTTTCTGTTTATCGACGCAGACGTTCACGTTTTTCCAGCACAAGCTGGGGTACACGGAGGGCAACCCGGACGATTTGCCGCCGGCGCGGCGCGAGAAGTACGAGCAAAGCAGGCGGAATTCGAAAGTGCTGGTAAAAAGCCTGACGACCGCGCCGGTGACGCCGTCGCCCTCGGTGCGGGAAACCGTGTTGACACCCGCGGCGAGCTGATCGCTAGTGGCCGAACGTGACGCGGGTGCGGCCCGCGGCGACGCTGGAGCCGATGACGGCCGGCTGCTCGAGCTCGGCGTCCTCGAACGAGTGGTCCGCCGCGATTCTTCCCATCAACTGGTTCCACTCCGCGAGGATCTGCTGCTGCGAGGTTTCCAGTCGGGCGATGATCACGAGGTCGCGATTCACGTCGTTCAGGCGGGAAGCGATGCGGCCGGTGACCTCGGTACGTTGCGCCTGGATTTCCTTGAGCTGGCCGGACAGAACCGCGAGGCGCTCCTGAAGAGTGCTGTCGTCGCGACGCGCGGCGACGGGGCCCGATTTCTTTTCCGCTCTGGGCTCTTCCTTCTGGGGCGGCGCAGTTGGGGACGGTGGTGTCGATGCGGCCGGCTTTGTCGGTTTCGGCGGGACGATCACGTTGGTGCGGCACTGGGGGCAATCGACGATCATGCCTTCTGCGGCTTCATCGACGACAAGGCTTTTGCCGCAAGCCGGGCAATCGAACACGATATCGCTGGCGGTCACGGATGGGGTGCCGCCGGCCGTTTTTGGTGATTCCGTACTCATAGCCGATGTACCTCTGCCTAAAATGCAACCGAGTGAATGGCTTTGCAAGCCTGAACATTCCTGCTAGCATCATCTGCCGTGCCAACTCGGGTACCGAACGTGAGGGTCGGATGTTGCGGATTTGCGACGGCTCAGGAGAAGTACTTCCACACATTTTCGTGTGTGGAGATTGATTCGAGTTTCTATCACCTTCCCAAAATCGAGACTGCGGCGCGCTGGCGTGCAGCGGCTCCCGAGGGTTTTGAGTTTTGCTTGAAAGCGTGGCAGGTGATCACGCATCGGGCGAGCAGCCCGACCTATCGGCGGACGCGGCTGGATCCGCGGGAGCACGAGTATTGCGGCCATTTTGGCTTTAATCCGACGATTCGCTGGGCGTGGAATGAGACCTTCGCGGTGGCCAAAGAGCTCGGGGCATCGCTGGTGTTGTTCCAATGTCCGCAAAGTTTTCATCCGAAGAAAGAGAACATCGCGCGGCTGCGTCGGTTTTTCGAGCACGCCAAGCGCGGGAAGTTTCACATGGGCTGGGAGCCGCGCGGGAAGTGGGATGCGGAGTTGGTGGGGTCGTTGTGCCGGGAACTCGATCTGATTCCCGTGTGCAATCCGCTGGCGACCCAGCCGGTTGCGGTTGGCAAGGTCTGCTATTTCCGGCTACATGGCACAACGGGGCCGCAGCATCGGCATACGGCGGAGGAACTGGAACGGTTGCGCAAGCTGAGCGAGGGACGGCAGGCGACCTATTGCATGTTCAACAACGTGGCGATGCGGGACGACGCGCAGCGGTTTCGGAAGCTACTGGGCCCGCTGGCCCGATGATCGCGGGATGACGACGGCAGGCAGGTACTGGCGGAGGCCGTCGGGCGCGGCGTGACTGATTTGGAGTGTGATATCGCCGGTGGCGCGATCGATTGCGGCGGGCGGGGTTGCGAATCGGACGAACTCGAGCGGGCGGAGGACCATGTTGTTGACGTGCTGGCGGGCGGGGTTGGGGCCGCCCCGGGCCTGGAACGTGCAGACGACGGTGCACTGCGACAACGTTTGCGAGCTGATGTTGCGAAGCCAGCCAGTCACGGCGGTTTTCGGGGCGGTCGTTTGCACCTCGTGCACGAGGCGGACATCGGACAGCTCGACCGTGTTATCGAGCGAGACAGGCGTATAACGTTCGAGGAATGAGGAGTGGACTTTGACCAGGTCGCGGCTCGTGCCGCCCTCGATGACGCCTTTCACCCAGAGTTCGCCGGCTTCCATCGTGGTGGCGGCAACCTGCAGGACCGTGCCCTCGGGCAGGCCGCGCCACTGGCCTTCGGGGAATTGACCGATACCGAACGACGCGACGCGGGCGAGATCTTTGGCGATATAGGGCACCTCGGGTTTGGGTCCGCGCGCGCCGCCCGCTTGATGCAGGATTTCGGCGGGAGATGATTGCGTGGGGACACGGGGAGATTCATTGATGTTTTCGCGGAAGAGCCAGATACCGAGCATGCCGACGACGCCAGCGACGCACGTGACCACGAGGGTGAGGATGCCTCTCGGGCCGCCGAGTCCGTGGGTGATTTTCATGCTCGGCCGGGCCTCACGGGCGGGGCATCGAAGCGAGGGCGGCGAGCGCGGTCATGTTGGCTTCTCATGGCGGGGGTCCCCTTCCCCTTCCGGTTCGCCGAACTCGAATGCGGTAAACACTTTGAGCCGCGCGGCCGGGTCGCGCCAGGCATCGGCGGGCAGGCCGGCTTTCCAGCAGACCATCTCGAGTGTTTTCGTAGCGTCCCAGCCCTGCTCGGCGGCGACTTTTGGCAGAAAGAGTCCGTGCCGCCAGCCTTTCTCGATGATGATTCCGTGTTTCGTTACGTCGAAGAGTTCAGCCTGAGGCAGGTCTTCGGGCGGATTCAGGATGGAGATCTCGATTGAGAGGTCGGGGAGTTCGCCGGGCTTGACAGGCGGGAAGCGCGGATCTTCGAGGGCGGAGGCGGTGGCGGCGGCGAGCGCATTTTTCCAGAGGGGCTCCTCGAAATCCATTTTGCCGATGCACCCGCGGAGGTCGTCGCCTTTTTTGAGGGTGACGAACGCGCCATGGGGCGAGCGCAGGGGCTCGGAAATCTCCGCGTTGTCGGGCTGGAAGGCGGGCCTGCCGTGGACGGCGGCGTCGATGGTGGCGCGCACCCAGCGGAGCAGTTTGTTTTGGTCGACCTCGTTAATGGGCGGCTCGTTCATGCAGCACCGTCCGGCGCTGGCGGCGAACTGACCGATGCGCGGCGACGTGGTCGCCGCCGACGTGGAGCGTTCTTCCCGTCGTCGGACATGGCAGCTTCTCCCTCGTCGGCCCATAGTACGACTGCGAGGGCGCAGCGTCAAACATGGTTGTTGGGCGAAAAGGAAAGCGGCGCGTTCCTTCGAACGCGCCGCTGTACTTCTTCTCGATCTCTTGCATCCCGGGATCGGCGGGGTTGACGGTTTGTGGGCTCGACCACTGGAACCTCAGTTCCTCTAACCCGTCCGCCGCATCATCGGGCACAAGTAAATTCCGCTTACGTTACTTGAGACACCGCTGTCAGGTTCGTTGTTCAAAAAAAACTGAGCAGGTAATTTGCCAGAGGGCGCGTGTGCGAGGATTTAGCGGGGAAGTAGGTAGTGATAGACATGGCGGCCGGATGATTTGACGAAAGCCGGTCCAATTTTGCGGCGGGCGGTTTGCATTCATCGGAAATGGTCGTATGTTGAGGTGGAGAGTCGAGCGACCCTCTCGTCAAGTCAGGTAGACGTATGAGCGGTGTCCCTGATCGGAGCCGCTCGGATGAACATGCGAGAGTTGAGCCTCGACTCTCCTGATTGTTTAGCGACGTGCCCTCACCTCTGCCCTCTCCCCGGAGGGGCGAGGAGGAAGAGATCCGTTGCCCCCTTCTCCTTTCTCTCGGCATCTTTTGCCGACCGTGCCGGCTCGAATCGTTTGCAGGTCGCGGAGCAATTCAGACTGAGCGGCGAGACACTAGTTCGATACTGGATTCTTTTTGTATCCGAATTTTTTATTGGGGGACTTGCAATTGGGGGAGACGGTCGTATGTTGCGGTGGAGAGTCGAGGGGGCGAGCGGAAGTTCGATGGGTAGCGCTGATAGCGCGGTTTGAGCCTCGGCTCTCCCGATTTATTTTCCGATTACTTCCCCAAGACTTCCCGGCGTTTTGCGGGGGGATTTTGCATCCAGAGCATGTCTTCCCAATCACTGCGCTGTTCGGTTCTTACGCCAGTACTGCTCCAATGCCGGCGGTGTTGCGGGGGGGGTCCGTCCGTTGGCGGCAAAATGTCGGATCACATCGAGCACGGTTTTTGAAATTGCGTCGGTCGGGTCGGCGGCGAGCGAACGGTCGATGCTGGTCTGCGCTTCGTTGACTCGGCCGGCGAGCAGGTAGGCGAGCGCGAGGTTGGCGTGAAGCCCGGCGTTGGCTGGTTGAATTTGCACGGCGCGATGAGCGAAGACAATCGCGGCATCGTGGCGGCCGAGTTCCATGGCGCATAGCGCGGCCTCGCGAGCGACGTCCGGCTGTGATGGATTCACCTGATACGCGCGATCGAACCAGGACAGCGCGGCGGTGAAATCGCCCAGGCGTTGGTGGATCTTGCCGGCCATCCACATGGCCGACCAATTTTCTGGATTGAGTTGAAGGACCTGCTCGAACAGCGAGAGAGCACGATTAAGTCGGCGGCGCAGCGACCAGCCCGGCTTCGTCATCGACGGGCGGTCATGCACGGGTATCTTATCTTTGATGAGGGCGCAGGCTTCCTGGAAAGCCCGATTGTGCTCGATTCGCTCCTGCTCGGTCATAACGAATTCCAGAATTTCCACCAGGGCGGCTGCGGCGTGTCGGGCAAGGTGGAGGGGTCCATGTGCAGGCAGGCCCTGGCAGACTGGTTGGTGGGGACGCAGACGTGGACGGTGTACAACGTGCCGTCGTCGACACCGAGGGGGTGGTGCCAAATCTCAAACTGATCGCACTGGACCTTGTGGGACGGCTGGCCGTAGCGCTTGATCAGGGTGGCGGCGGTTTTGCATTTCATCATCTGGAGGGCGCGACGGTGCCATCGTTGGATGTTTGTCGGCATTCACTTCTTCATTGTTGCTGACAACCTTGCTGCCTGCCTCGATCAGCGCATCGCCTCCGGGACGTGAGTATGGCATCGGGGGGCGGAGGGGGCAAGCGGGATTCGGGTTCCCGGTTCAACGTTAAGGGTCCATGGTTGAGGATTGAGGAAGGACCGAAGAGGAAGAAGGGGACGGCACGACAGAATGGGTATCGGTATAGAATATTTTTTAGTGGACATAGTATCGGTGCTGTGATACCGTTGGGCAAAGTTCTTTGAAATATGCTGAGTTTTTGCGGTTGCACCCTCCGGCTCGGCTCGCGGGAGGCCCCTCCCCCGTCGGGGCGAGGCAGACGGCTGGGTCAGCCGTCCCTGCCGATCGGGCGGGCGCGCGAGTCGGCGCACTGCAAAGATGGGGGGGGTATATATCTGCGAAACGAAGCCAATGGTTTTTGCGGGTTGTGACTTGCGGAACGAGAAGGCCAGCAATGGGTTACGAAACAAGTGATTACGAAAATCGCGTTGGCTTCGTTTGGCTTCGTTCGGGGGTTTTGGGGGGTGTTTGGCCAAGTGATGTGTTCGGCGAACGCGGTTTTCGTTGGCGCTACGGGGACACGGACCGCGAAAAACATAAAATTGCAAAACGAACCTGAGGAATTGCACGCCGGCTTGGGTTTCGTGAGAAAACGAACCCGAGAAATGGGAAAACGAACCCGAGAAAATGAGGAACAAACCCAAGAAGGAGGGGCAGGCGGTTACATGAAGTCGTCGGGTGCGGGTGGCGGTTCGGGGCGGCGGATGGGGTCGCGGCAGGCGTTGGAGGCGCCGACGAGGAAGATGCCGTAGACGATGAGGTAGACGAGCCACATGTTGATGCCGTGCAGGCGCATGACGAGGTAGATGGTGACGACGATGGCCGGGGGCGTGGCGGCGTGGATGGCGATGTTGAGGAGTTGGGGGAGTTTGAGGGGCGACGGCATCGAGCGTTCGAGGATCGAAGCGACGAGCGCGAAGAAGTAGGCCTGGAGGAGGCAGCACAGCAGCCCGGCGACGACGATCGTGACCCAGCCGATCGGCACGAACAGCCAGAGCATGGCGTGGATGAGCCGGCGGAAGTACGCGCCATCGATGGCCCCGTCGGGAAATCCGCGGAGGCTTTGGAGGCGGCTGACGGGTTCGCTGTTGGTGGAGGCGCCGGTGCCGGCGTCGTTGGGCGGCGTCATCCAGTAGAGGAAACTATCGGAGGTGAAGAGGACGCCGTAGGCGGCGGTGGGATCGGGCTTCGGGACGGCGTTGGTGGTGTCGAGGATGAAGCGGAGGTTGTTGTCGCCCCAGGAGACGGGCTGGGCGGCCTGGGTGACGATCTTGCCGTCGTGGATGGAGAAGTTGGGGTGATGCTCGTCGAATTTGGCGGCGAACCGGTCGATGCCGTCGATGGCGAGCGGGATGGAGCCGACGACGAGGACGAACGCGAGGAAGAGGACGAGTTTGAGGAGATGCTTGAGAGAGGTTGTGACCGGCAGATCGCGGTACGGACGATAGCTGGCGAAGCCGGTGCACAACGCGAAGACGGTGCGCAGGAAGTTCATGGAAGATATTCGGCCACGCTCAGGTTCACCGGACACGCCGGCTCAGAGCCGGACGAGCGACCGCCGCGGCCTGGCAGATTTGGGCAGCGCGGCGAGCGTTTCCTTTTGCATTTTCTTGAGCTTGCCCGCGAAGCTGACGCGGGTCGCGGCATCCATCCGTTCGACGAAGAGGATTCCGTTCAGATGGTCCACCTCGTGTTGCGCGGCGCGGGACAACAGGCCCGTGCACGTGAAGACAATGTCCTGTCCCTCGAGGCCCTGGGCGTGAATGGTGATTTTTTGCGCGCGACGGATGTCGGCGTTGACCTCGGGGATGCTGAGACAACCCTCCGAGCCGATCTGTTCGCCGTCGGGGTCGCGGATTTCGGGATTGACGAGGATGAGGGGCATCGCGGCTTTCACGTCCTGCGGTTTGCCGTCGATGAAGAGCTCGGACGGGCGGTCGGTGACGCCGGCGACATCGATGACGGTGAGCAGGAGCGCACGGCCGACCTGTTGCGCGGCGAGGCCGAGGCCCTCGGCGGCGTACATGGTTTCCAGCATGTCGCTGGCGAGCTGACGGATCTCGGGGGTGACGCGATCGATGCGCCGGCCCTTCTCGCGAAGGACGGGATGGCCGTATTTGACGATGTCCAGTACCACGGATTCAGTATAGCCACACGGAGGCGGATCGTCAAAGTGGAAGGAAGGGACGGCTGGAACGGTGGGAAGAGCGGGATTGTGGGTGGTGGGTCTTGCCCGCGCGCAGGGGGGTGTGTTACAACGGCGGGAGAGGAGGTGTGGTTCGTGCCGCTGGAAGGTTATCTCGTCAAGCTGGTGGAGCTGATCGTCGCGCCGTTTCGGGATTTTGGCGCGGTGTGGCTGGGGATTGTGCCGCTGTACGTGTCGCTGTTGCTGGGCGAATTGTACAAGAGCAAGATCTCGTTTGGGCAGACGGTCGGGAACGGTTTCGTGATGCTGTGGACGGGGGTGAACTGGACGATGCATTTGTCGAACCTTGGCTTCTTCGCGTATCTCGGGGACGTCAGGAGCCGGACGGCGATCGCGTGGCTGGTGGCGATGTGCGCGGCCGGGCTGGGGATTTTTACGATTGTGCTCGGGCTGCGGAAGAAGGACCGGACGCTGTGCCAGATACTCGGGCACACGCGGTTCTCGGGTTATTTTCTGATCGCGCTGTATCCGATGCAGGTCGGGCTGGTGACGTGGAACTGGCCGTCGCTGTCGGCGATTTTGATCTTTGCGCTACCGGCGTGGCTGTTCATTTATCTGGTCGGCAGACTACTGAGAGTGGTGATCAAATGAGCGAATGGCAACTTCCCTACACGCGCGCGTGCTTTGTGTGCGGCGCGGAGAATCCGAACGGGCTGCGCTTGCGGTTTCGTCGCGTGGGCGACGAGGTGCATGCGGATTTCACGCCGCGGGCGGAGCATGCTGGGTTTCGCGGGATCGTTCACGGCGGAATTTTGTCGACGGTGCTGGATGAGGCGATGTTCTGGGCCGCGGCGACGAAGAAAAAGGGATTTTGTCTCGCGGCGGAACTCAATGTGCGGTTCATCACCAAGGTGAGCGTGGGTCAGCGGATGCTGTGCGTGGCGCGGCTGAAGACGGACCGCGGACGGCTGTGGGAATCGGAGGGGGAGTTGCGCGACGAGCAGGGCAATGTTTGCGTGCGCGGCACGTGCAAGCAGGTGCCGATGGATTTGTCGGCGATGAAAGATGCGGCGCTGGATTTTCTACCCGACCCGTCGACGGTGGAGGGGATGAAATTGTTTACCGATCTCGGGCCGGGGTGAGGAGGTGATTCGGGACGAGCGCGCTACACGGAAAAGCTCTCGCCACAGGAGCAGGTTGCGGTGGCGTTCGGGTTGTGGATCTTGAAGCCCCCGCCAATCATCTTGTCCTGAAAGTCGATCTCCGACCCGCTGACGTAGAGGGCGCTTTTCACGTCCACGAGCACGCGCACGCCAGCGGATTCGATGAGGATGTCCTTTGGCGTCGCGGGGTTCTTCTCGAAATCCATCTTGTACTCGAGCCCGGCGCAACCGCCGCCGACGATCTTCACGCGCAGAGCGCCGTTCGCGACGCCATCGCGCCGCATGAGTTGCGAGACTTTGCGCCCCGCGGCCTCAGTCAGCTTGATCAGCTTCTCGGAGCCGGCGCGGGGGCTGGATTGGGTTGGAGTTTCGACGTTCATGTTTGTAGTGCTAATGTAACCGCGAATGGACACAAGTCCATTCCATCAACAACGATTTGGCTGAATCGGCGACATCTATTCCCCACCCTTCCCGCGAATGCCGGGCTCGGTGAGGGCGCGGAGGTTGAAGATTTCGTCGAGCTGTTTCTCGCTCAGACCGGAGACCTCGCGGGCGACGTCGCGGACGGTCTTGCCTTCCTTGTAGGCTTTCTTGGCGATCTCGGCGGCCTTGTCGTAGCCAATCACGGGCGCCAGCGGCGTGCACATGGCCAGACTCTGCTCGACGAGCGACTCGCACCGTTCACGGTCCGCTTCGATGCCTTTGACGCAGGCATCGGCGAAATTACGCGAGCCAGCGGCCAGCAGGTGCACGCTTTCCAGCATCTGCGCGCCGATGAGCGGCATGGCCACATTCAGTTCGAAGAAGCTCTGCAAACCGCCGAGCGTGATCGACACATCCGCGCCGATGACCCACAGGCACACCTGAATCAGGCTCTCGGCGATGACGGGATTGACCTTGCCCGGCATGATCGAGCTGCCGGGTTGCACGGGCGGAATCTTCAGTTCGCCGATGCCGCATCGCGGTCCGCTGCCGAGCAGCCGAACGTCGTTGGCGATCTTGGCGAGGCTCACGGCGATCGTCTTCAGCCGGCCGCTCGCCGCCACGCAGGCGTCGCGGGCCGCGGCCGCTTCGAAGTGGTTGTGCTCCTCGTGCAGCGGGATTCCGATTTCCCTGGAGAGTTTTTCAACGGTGCGCTTCGCAAACTCGGGATGCGCGTTCAATCCGGTTCCGACGGCCGTACCGCCGAGCGGCAGCGTATCGAGGACTTCAATTGCTTCCTCGGCGCGCTCGTACGCATTCGTCAATTGCGCAGCGTACCCGGAGAATTCCTGTCCGAGACGGATCGGCGTGGCGTCCTGGAGGTGGGTACGGCCGATCTTCATCACATCGTCGAACTCGCCAGCCTTTGCGGCCAGGGTTTCATGCAGGTGTTGCAGCGCGGGCAGAAGCTCTTCGTGTACGGCGGCGATCACGCTGATATGAATCGCGGTCGGAAACACATCATTGCTGGACTGGCAAAGATTGACGTGGTCATTCGGGTGGATTGGCGATTTGTCGCCGCGTTTGCCGCCGAGAAGTTCGTTGGCGCGACTGGCAATCACCTCGTTGGTGTTCATGTTCGTCGACGTGCCCGAGCCCGTTTGGAAGATATCGACGGGAAACTGCGCATCGAGCTTGCCGTCGACGACCTCCGTGGCAGCCTGCACGATGGCGTCGGAGACCTTCTTATCGATGAGACCCAAGTCGAGATTTGTCTTTGCCGCGGCGCGCTTGATGCGGCCCATCGCGTGGATCAGGCGCGGCGGCAACGGCCAGCCGCTGATGGGGAAATTCGTGACCGCCCGCTGTGTCTGGACGCCGTAATAGGCATCGGCAGGAACTTCCAACGGGCCCATGGAATCTTTTTCGATGCGAGTCGCCATCGTGACACCTCAATGCTCAGTTTTGGGTTGGATTTTCACACGACCACCCGTCGGCTACGTGAGCCGACCCTACTTCAACGAAAACACTTTTGCAGCCGATATCGATGCCTGCAGGAGCGGCCGCTGAAATATCCCGATGCCGATCATGGCCACCATGCAGACGATCAAGCCGATGCGCATGGGTGTGCTCACATTGATCGGCGAGGCGTCCTCGGCCTCCTGCAGATAAATCGCCCGACCCACGCCAAGGTAAAAGTACAGCGAGATGACAACCGCCACGGCACCGATGGCGGCCAGCACGTAATAACTCGAATCCACCTGGGCCCGTTGGATCACCGCCGCAAAGAGCTGGAACTTGCCGAAGAAGCCGCTCAGCGGCGGCACGCCCGCCAACGACATCATCGAGAGGAACAACGCCAGACCGAGAATGGGCGAGCGTTTGCCAAGACCGGAGAAACTCGGGATCTCGTCGCTCCGGGTCGCCGCCGTCACCGCGATGATGGCCAGAAACGCGCAAAGGTTCGTGAACGCGTACTGCCCGAGATAGAACAGGACCGCGCCCGCGCCGAGCGCATTCACCGCCGCCACACCCATGAGCATGTAGCCGGCGTGGCCGATGGACGAATAGCCCAGCAGCCGCTTGATATTGTGCTGCGGAATCGCGCCGAGATTGCCGTAGAGAATGGTCGCGCCAGCGAGGACGGCGATCAGGGCATTCCACACCATGCTCACGGGGAGCAGTCCCGCATACAGCACGCGCAGCAACAGGGCGAAACCGGCGGCCTTGCTGCCGACGGCAAGAAATGCCGTCACGGGCGTCGGCGCGCCCTGATACACGTCGGGCGCCCAGACCTGGAACGGGACGCTGGCAATCTTGAACCCGAGACCGGTCAGTACCAGCAGCATGCCGAAAACGAACGCCGAAGATGGGGCGCCTGTCTGGGAGTGCAACAGATCGGCGAGCCTGTCAAAATTGGTTGTGCCGGTCGTTCCGAAAATGTAGGCGATGCCGTACACGGTAAACCCGCTGGCGAGCGCGCCGAGGATCAGATACTTCGTTCCCGCCTCCAGAGACGGGAGCTGCCGGCGCAGATAGCTCGCGAGCACGTAGAGGGTGATGGTGACCAGCTCCAACGAAACGAACAGGAGGATGAAATCGTTCACCGAGGCGATGACCAGCATGCCGACGGCGCACAGCATCAGGAGCGCGTAGAATTCCACGACACCCGACTCAATACGTGGCGAGAACTCCGCCGCCATCAGGAGCACGACGGCCAGGGCCAACAGGAAAAGCCGCTTGAAATACAGGGCAAACGGGTCGAGACGGAACATGCCGTGGAAGAACGGATTGTCGATCGGCTGAATTGCAAAACTGTAGAGCAGTGCCACGGCGACGAAACCGGCGGCCACGTAGCCGACGAGGCGTTTGTTGGGCATCGGGCTGAACGCGTCGACGAGCAACAGAATGATGGCCCAGGTTGCGACCAGACATTCCAACTGGACAGCGTACAGGCTCATCATGGTTTTGCCCCGTTGCGGTACGCCGTATCGACCATCGCGGTGTTTGTTTCGGGGCTCACGGACAAACGGCTGACGACGGAGGTCGCGACGCTCTGTTTGATGATGTCGGTCAACACGCGCGGGTAGAAGCCGACGGTGAGCAACACTGCCAACAGGAGCGCATAGGGAAACTTTTGTTTGAAACTCACGGCGTCCTTGAGCATGGACCACTTCTCGTCGAACGGGCCGAAGAAACTCATTCGCACGGCCCAGAGCAGATAGGTTGCCGTCACAACGATGCCCCACACGGCGCAAATCGTCGCGACGTGGAAGAGGGTCGATCCCTGCTGCCACGAGCCGAGAAACACGAGGACTTCACTGGCGAAATTGGCGAAGCCCGGCAATCCGCTGGACGCCATCACGGCCATGACCATGCACACGCCGATGAACGGGATTTTGCGCGCCAGTCCGCTGAGGTCGGGCACGAAGCGGTTGTGGGTCTGGTGGTAAAAGAAGCCGATCAACGAGAAGGTCAGCGCCGCCATGACGCCGTGCGCGAACATCAGCAGCACCGCGCCGCTGACGCCGACGACGTTCAGCGTGGCGATTCCGAGGAAGATGTAGCCCATGTGACTGACGGAACTGTAGCCGATGACGAATTTCCAGTCCCGTTGCGTCAATGCGACCCAGCCCGCGTAGAGGATATTGAAACACGCCAGGATCGCGAGAAGATTGGCCCAGTGCCGGGCGCCATCGGGCAGCAGCGGCAACGCCAGCCGGATGATGCCGTACGCGCCGAGCTTTTTGAGCACGCCTGCGTGCATCATCGAGGCCGCAGTAGGCGCGGCGGCGTAGCCGAGAGGCGACCACGTGTGGAACGGCCACAGCGAGGCGAGAAACCCGAAGCCGAACAACAGGCAGGGGAAGGCAATGTGCTGCGTTGTTCGAGCCAACACCACATTGTGTTGCAGTTGCTCGATATCGAGGGTCCCACCGGCAAAGTAAATGGCCAGCAAACCGATCAATGCCAGCACCGCGCCCGCAGTCAGGTACAGCGTCAGCTTCATGGTCGCGTATTCTTTTGTGCGACCATGTTTGCCGGGCGGCAGCGAACCCCACATGCCGATCAGCAGATACATCGGGATCACCGCCATCTCGTAGAAGAAATAGAAGAAGAAGAGATCCATCGTGCAGAAAGTCCCGCTGATGCCGGTGGTCAGCGCGAGAAACAGGATGTAGTACTCCTTCTCGCGGTCGTGAATCTCGCTGCTGATCATCGTCCCGCAGAACGAGACGAACCCGACCAGCAGCAGCAGCGTCATCGAGATGCCGTCCACGCCGAATTTCAGCGAGCACCCGTAACTTGGCAGCCACGGGATGCGATGGACGAACTGGTATCCGCTCTTGGTGCGATCGAAATTGGCGAACAACGTGAGCGTGATCAGCAAGGATACGCCCGTGGCAAACAACGCCAGCGCCCGAATCGCCCTGGGGTTATTTGCCGGAAACAGGAACAACACAAACGCCGCGACAAGCGGAAGCAAAACGGCGATGGTTAGCAGGGTGTCCATTACCTCACCACCACGTAGTAAATGATCAGGGTTGCGCCGAGGCCGAAGAAGAAGGCGTAGCCGGAGATGCTGCCGGTTTGCAGGAGGCGGACGGTGCGCCCGATCAGGCCCGTGCCGACCGACAGGCCGCCGATTCCGAGCCGTTGGAGAATCCAGCGATCGAACACATCACATATCGTCGCAATCGTGCCCTGCACGTACTTGATAATCCAGGCGTACAACTCGTCGAAATAGTATTTGTTCTCGATCCATGTCCAGAGTTTGCCAAGGGCGGCCTTGACAGGCGCGTCACTCGGGTCGGTCTTCCAATAGATCTTCGCCGCGACGAGGAAGCCGAACAACGGCACGAGAATCAGGCCTCCTGTGAGCAACAATGAGTGATGCTCGGCCAGGTGCGGCGGTCCGAGGAAGTCGGGGACTTTGCTGTACCAGCCGCCAATGATCGAGAGCAGTGCGAGGAACATCAGAGGCAGTGTCATCACCCAGGGCGATTCGTGGGCGTGATCGTAGAGATGATGGTCGCGGGATTTGCCGAAGAACACCACGAACACCTCGCGGCCCATGTAATACGCGGTCAGAAACGCGGCCGCGACGGCCATAACGAAGAGCACCTGATTGTGTTCGTAGGCCAGTAGCAGGATTTCGTCCTTGCTGTAGAACCCGCTCAAGGGCGGCACGCCGGCCAGTGCCAGCGTCGCGATGAGAAACGTCCAGAACGTGATCGGCATTTTCTTGCGCAGACCGCCCATTTTCCAGATGTCCTGTTCGTGGTGCAGGGCAATGATCACGCTGCCTGCGCCGAGGAACAGCAGGGCTTTGAAGAACGCGTGCGTCGTGAGATGGAACATCGCCTGGGTGGGCCCGCCAAGACCGACGGCCATCACCATGTACCCGAGTTGCGAAAGAGTCGAGTAGGCGAGGATGCGCTTGATGTCATTTTGGGCGATGGCGATCGTCGCCGCCATGAGCGCCGTGATGCCGCCGATCCAGGCGATGAGCCACATCGCAGTTTCGCTCGGCAGGATCAGCCAGGAGACGCGGCACAGCATGTACACGCCCGCGGCGACCATCGTCGCGGCGTGAATGAGGGCGCTGACAGGCGTCGGGCCTTCCATTGCGTCGGGCAACCAGACATGCAGGGGAACCTGGGCGCTCTTGCCGACGGCGCCCATGAAAATCAGCGCGCCGATCAGCGCCAGAGTGCCAATCGACAAATCGAGCGACGGCAGTTTGGCCTTCAATTCCGTGAATTCGAACGTGTGCGCGTGTGACCAGAGCAGCAGAATGCCCAGCATCATTCCCACGTCGCCAATACGCGTGGTGAGAAACGCTTTCTTGCCCGCTTCGGCGGCGCTGGGTTTCTCGAACCAGTAGCCGATCAGCAGGTAGCTGCTCAGGCCGACCAGTTCCCAGAAGATGAAGATCTGGATGAAATTGCTCGAGATCACGATCCCGAGCATCGAGAACGTGAAGAGGGACATGCAGGCGAAAAACCGCGAGAATCCCGGGTCGCCCTTCATGTAGCCGAGCGAATAAATGTGGATCGCCGAGCCGACGCCGGTCACGACGAGCAACATCAGCAAGGCCAGGGCATCGGTGGTCATGCCGAACTCAATGCGCACCGAGTTGCCGATGACGAGCCACTGGAACGGATGCGGCTCGTGTTGGATCCCTTTGAGCGCAAACAGCAGGAACAACCGCAAGGACAGTGCGAAGGACAACAAAATGGCGCCGATGGACAGCGCGGCGCTGAGGCCTTTGTGCTCCTTGGTGAACAACGTAATCAGCGCGGTCGCCACCAGCGGAGTAAACAGCAGGATCCACACGGAGCAGATGGGAAAGCGGCCCATGCCCCAGTCGGTGCCATACATGTAGATCAGGTGGTTCATAACCGCATTGTCGTCAGCTCGTCGACGCTCACGGATTGTTTGCGGCGGTACAACGCCACGATGATCGCAAGGCCGACGGCGACCTCCGCCGCGGCGATGGCGATGATGAAGAACACAAGAATCTGGCCCTCGACCAGCTTGTTGAATTTCGAAAAAGCGATGAGGGCAAGGTTCGCGGCATTGAGGTTCATTTCCAGCGCCATGTAAATGACGAGCGCGTTGCGGCGGATGATGATGCCGGCGATGCCGAGGGCAAACAGCAACCCGCTGACGATGAGATAGTCATTGAGCGTGATGGTCGAGGTCACTTGAGTTCCTTCCTGGAGAGCAGGACAACCCCAATCATCGCCACCAACAGGAGCAGGGCGGTGATTTCGAACGGCAACAAGTAATTGGCAAAGAACGGCCTGACGATCTGCTCCAGCCCGCCGTGCAGTTCCTGGTTGCCGGTGGACAGGGGTTTCAACGGGCGGGCGAGAATTGTCTCCAGTTCCCATACGAACGCTGCCGCCACGGCGATTCCCCCCACCACACCCAGCGTGCGGAACTTACGGCGTTCGCTGGCTTTGATATCGAGCAGCATGATCACGAACAGGAACAAGACCATCACCGCGCCTGCGTACACGAGCACTTGAATCGCGGCGATGAAGAACGCTTCGAGCAATACGAACAACCCGGCCAGAAACGCAAAGAGCATGACGAGGAAGAGCGCGCTGGCGACAGGATTGCGGCTGAAAATCACCAAAAAGCCGCAGACCAGCATCGCGACGCTGAAAGAATAGAATAACATGTCGTGTACGTTCATCGTTCGTTACTGCTGTGGCGATCCATCGCCACCGCCCTTCCAGCTCCGGCGCATTCGGGCGCCCTTACAACGGCCTCACTTCGCGGCCTTCTCCACGACGCGCTTTGGCGCATCGGGCGCATCGGGCGGAGGAGCCCCCTTGAATTTCCATTTCCAGATGGAATCCGGCTGGACGCCTCCCAATTCGAGCAGTTTCTCCTTATGAAACTGTAATTCCTCGCGTTTGTAACCGGCAATGGCAAAATCCTGCTTGAGAAATATGGCTTCCTCCGGGCACACTTCCTCGCAGTACCCGCAGTAGATACACCGCAACATGTCGATGACAAAATCCTCGGGCTGCTTTTCCACATTGGCATCAGGAACGTCATCCGGCCGTGAGCCCGGGGTGATACGGATTGCCTTGGGCGGACAGACGAACTCGCACAACTGGCAGGAGACGCATTTCACACGTCCCTGCGGATCCTTCACCAGCGTTGGCGCGCCGCGGTACGGGCCGTACAGCGGCGGCCTTTCTTCCGGATATTGGCGCGTGAACTTCCGCCGCGGGACGTGCCTGATCGTCAGCCACAGCCCGTGGAGGATCTGGGGGAGATATGTCCGCTCCCAGATCGTCAGTTTTGGACGTTTGACTTGCATCGTCATTTCGCAATCGCGGCCAGCACCACTCCGGAAATCACAATGTTCAGGAGCGTCAACGGGATGAAGATCTTCCACCCCAGTCCCATGAGTTGGTCATAGCGGAATCGTGGAATTGTCCAACGCACCCAAATGAACACGAACAGGAACGCGCAGACCTTGGCCAGGAAAACGGCGATCTGCGCCAGGCCGACGCCGAGCGTTTGCGCGGGGGCATTGAACGGCGCGAACGGCAGGGACCAGCCGCCGAAAAACAGCGTGGCCATGAGCGCCGAGGCCACAAACATGGCCGCGTACTCGCCCATGAAGAACATCGCGAACTTCATGGAGCTGTATTCGGTGTTATATCCGCCGACCAATTCCTGCTCGGCTTCCGGCAAATCGAACGGGAGACGGTTCGTTTCGGCAAAGGCGCTTACGAGGAAAATGAAGAAGGAAAGCGGCTGCGTGAGGCACAACCACATGTGCTGCCCCTGGTACTCGACGACCTTCATGAGATTGAGCGAGCCGGCCTGCATGAACACCGGCACCACGCTCAGTCCGAGACAAACTTCATAGGAGATCATCTGGGCGCTGGAACGAATGCCGCCGAGGAACGGGTATTTCGAATTGCTGGACCATCCTGCCAACACGATGCCGTAAACGCCGAGCGAGGCGATGGCGAATACGAAGAGGATGCCAACATTCAGATTGGCGATGACACCCGGGATTGGATCGGGGGAGATGCTGGGAATCACCAGTTGACTGCCCCAGGGCACGACCGCGATCGTGATGAGCGCGGGAATCATCGCGATCATCGGGGCCAACGTATAATACACTTTGTTGACGTGATGCGGGAGCACGTCCTCCTTGAAAACGAATTTCAATCCGTCGGCCATCGGTTGCAAGAGGCCGAACGGGCCGACGCGGTTGGGGCCAATGCGGTCCTGCATCCACGCGCAAATCTTGCGTTCGGCCAAAACCGTATAGGCGACGATGCCGAGCATCACGCCGATGACGCAGGCAATCTTGATCAGGTGGATCAGGAGCAATGGAATCATGGCTTTGCTCCCGCGACAGCGACTGGCGCGCTCGCCGGTTCCGTCTTCGGCATACCCGCCAAATTCACGTTCACGCCGGAATCGCCGATCTTTGAGAGGTTCAATCCCGACAACGGCGCGAGCGTGCGTGCCATGTCCGCAAACACGTCCTCAATCGCCAGATAGCTTCCGTCGGCGCCCAGCTCGTTTAGCAACGCGACAAAGGTTTGCCATTCGGGCCGGGCGATTCCCGACGATTGGATCGCCGCGTTCAGCCGTTGCAAGCGACCTTTGGCATTGATGAATGTCCCGCGTTTCTCGGCGAAGGTGGCTCCCGGCAACACGTAGTGAGCCAGTTCCGTCACCTTGTTGGGCAATGTGTCGATCGCCACGAGGACATCCAGTTTCCCGAGCAACTCCTCGGTGATGCCGTATTTCGCGACGTTCTCGCCGTGCACGATGAGTACCTTCACCTTGCCCGACTTGATGGCTTCGGCGATGGCCGGAATCCGTGAGCCAACCGGGTCGGCCGTCACGCCGGCCAGCTTTGCGCCGTTCGAGTTCGGGTTTCGGTCGGCATTGAGGAGAAACTTGTCGCCTTCGCCGACGTGCGGCACGCAGTCGATCAATTCCGTGCCGAGAACTTCGCGCACAAGTTTATTGAATAGGAACAGCTCCTCGGTCGTGGCACGCGCGGTGCCGATCGCGGCGATTGTCCCCGGTTTACCCTTCTGGGCAGACAACTTTTCCGCGATCTGGCGCGTTGCTTCGGGCCAGGTCAAGGCCAGGCGTTCGGACATCGTCGACGATTTCACCGTGGGGGTGGTGAGGCGATTGGGGTCGTTGATGAACTTGTAGTGCAACCGGCCGGAATCGCACATCCAGCATTGATTAACCGCATCGTTGTCGCGGGGCGTCTGGCGGTAGACGACACCCTCGCGCGAGCAGAGCACGGTGTTGCATCCGGTGGCGCAATTGGGGCAAACGCTCTTCGTCTCCTTGAGAAACCAGACGCGTTGTTTGAACCGGAAATCCGTGGAGGTAAGCGCGCCGACGGGGCAGATATCGGTGATGTTGAGATCGTAATTCGTGCTCGGTTCCATGCCCGGGTAACAGGTGAGCGTGGAGTAACTTCCGCGATTGACAAAACCGAGGCAATCCTGGCCCGCCACGTCCTTCATGAAGCGGATGCAGCGCGAGCAGAGGATGCAGCGCTCATCATCGAGCGTGATCTTCGGCCCGATGGGCGACTTCTTCGGTTTGTGGACCTTCTCTTCCACGAACCGGCTTTGCCCCTTCCCGTAATCCACGCTGAATTCCTGGAGCCGGCATTCGCCGGCCTGATCGCAGATCGGGCAATCGAGCGGGTGATTAATCAGCAGGAACTCCATCACGCCCTCGCGGGCCTTGATGACTTTGGGCGAACGCGTATGGACGACCATGCCTTCGGACACGGAGGTATTGCAGCCGATGGAAAGCTTCGGACCGAACAGAATCACTGGCTTGCCGTCGGGACCGATCTCCGGCTTCTTGTCCGGTCCCATCTTGGGCATGCCCACGTCCACCATGCACATGCGGCAATTGCCGACGACGGCGAGCTTCGGATGATAGCAATAGTGCGGCACCTCGATACCGGCGAGTTTGGCCGCTTCGATCAGGTTCGTCCCTTTCGGAGCCGCGACCTCCCTGCCATCGATGGTTAGTTTGAAAAGTATTTCGGGCATGTCAGTGCTTCTTCGCTCCGTTGCCGTTCTGGCATGCTTTCTCGAAGTCGCCACGGTATTTGGTCACGAAGGCTTTGACGGGCCAAGCCGCGGCTTCGCCGAGCGGACAGATCGTTTTGCCGTCGATGTTGTCGGCGATATCCCACAACAAATCGACGTCCTCCGTGCGGCCGTGGCCATGCCTGATGCGGTGGAGAACCTTCTCCATCCACAATGTTCCCTCGCGGCACGGAGTGCACTGGCCACAGGATTCGTGGGCGTAGAACTGCGACACGTTCAGCGTGCTCTGGACGATGTCGACCGTATCGTCGAGAACAATCACACCCCCGGAGCCGGCCATCGTGCCGGCCTTGCGCAACGACTCAAAATCCAGCGCCACGTCAATCTGGTCGGCTTTCAGCACGGGCATCGAACTGCCCCCGGGGACAACGCCTTTCAGTTGGCGACCCTCTTGAAGACCGCCACACAGGTCGAAAATGAGCTGGCGCATGGTCAGCTTGCCCATTTCGAATTCGTAGTAGCCGGGATGTTTCACCGGACCGCTGACGCAGACCAGACGCGTGCCGGTCGAGCCGGGCACGCCCATCCCCTTGAACCACGTGGCGCCGTTGTTGATGATGTGCGGGACATTCGACAGCGTCTCGACATTGTTGACGACCGTTGGACAACCAAACAGGCCGACAACAGCGGGAAACGGCGGCTTGATGCGCGGATAGGCGCGCTTGCCTTCGAGCGATTCAATCAGGCCGGTTTCCTCGCCGCAGATGTACGCACCGGCGCCGCGATGGATGTAAATCTCGCAATCGAATCCCCTGCCAAGAATGTTCTTGCCGAGGAAATTCTTCGCGCGCGCTTCTTCGATGGCGTTGGTGAGAATCTTCGCGCCGTACGGCATCTCGCCGCGGATATAAATGTAGGCGACGTGCGCACCGACGGCGTAACACGAGATGAGGACGCCTTCGATCAACTGATGCGGATCGTAATGGATCAGCTGCCGGTCCTTGAACGTACCTGGCTCCGACTCATCGGCATTACAAATCAGATAAATCGGTTTGCCGGTGCCCTTGGCGATAAAGCTCCATTTCATGCCACAGGGGAACCCCGCGCCGCCGCGTCCGCGCACCTCGCTGTTCTTGACCTCGGCGACAATGTCTTCGGGTTTCATGCCGAGCGCCTTGGGCAACGCTGTGTAGCCGCCCTCGCGCATGTATTCGCCGATGGCACCTTTGTAGCCCAGCTTGCTCATATTGGCCATCAGGACGCGCTTTTCCAGCGGGTGAACGGGAAGGACGGGCGGCAATGGTTGCGGGTCGAGTTTGCCCGTAGCCGTGATTCGGTTGATGATCGCCTCGGCTTTGTCGGGCGTGAGATTCTCGAACAACTCGTCGTTGACCATCATGACCGGACCGGTGCCGCAGGACGCCAGACATTCCACGGTGGAAATTGTGAAGAGACCGTCAGCGGTGTTCTCGTCGAGCTTCACGCCGAATTTCTTCTGTAATCGGTCCAGGACGCTGCCGCAGCCGCCGAGTTCGCAGGAAAGCGTGCGGCAGACTTTGATGTGGAACTTGCCGCGCGGACGGACCGTGAACATCGGATAAAACGTGATCAATTCCCAGACATTGATCGGCTGGAGGCCGAGTTTTGCGGCGGTCCACTCGACCTGCTCCTTGCCGAGTTGCCCGAAATGCTCCTGGAGGAGATGCAGCAGCCAGAGCACCGCGGCACGTTTGTGCTGCGGCGGATAGTGCGTGACGATCTCGTCGATGTGCTTTTCGAGTTCAGTTGGAACGTTCAATGCCATGGCAAAGTCCGGTGGCTATCGGTCGCATTCTCCCATCACGAAATCGAGGCTGGCGAGGATGGTGACCATGTCACTCATCATGTGCCCTTTGGCCATGATGGGCAGCGCCTGCAGGTTCACGAACGATGGCGCGCGAATCTTCAGGCGGTGCGGCGCGCCGCCGCCCTTGCTCACGATGAAAAAACCGAGCTCGCCCTTCGGGTTTTCCGCGGAGAAATAGATCTCGCCCGGGGGCGCGTTGACGCCTTCGGTGACGTTGATGAAGTGATGGATCAATTCCTCCATTTTCGTCAGCACGGCTTCCTTATCCGGCAAGAGAATCTTGGCATCCGGCGAATTCACCGGACCATCGGGCAGATTGTCGATCGCCTGCTGAAGAATACGCACGCTCTGCCGCATCTCTTCCATGCGCACGAGGTAGCGGTCGTAGCTGTCGCCCACGGTGCCGATGGGCACCTCAAAATCGAAGTCCTCGTAACTGCTGTACGGATGCGATTTGCGGATGTCCCAATCCACCCCCGACCCGCGCAGGCACGGGCCGGTAACGCCGAGATCGATCGCGTCTTCCTTCGTAAGCACCCCGATGCCGCGGGCGCGTTCGCAGAAGATGCGGTTGCGGGTGAGCAATTTGTCGACCTCATCGACCGTCGCGGGAAACTCTTTCAAAAAGCTGCGCAACATCGGGACGAATTCGGGCGGCATATCGTGCGCGAGCCCACCAATGCGCGTATAGCTGGTGGTGAACCGCGCGCCGCTGATGCATTCGGCCATGTCGTAGATCTTTTCGCGTTCGCGGAACGTGTAGAGGAAAATGGTCATCGCGCCGACATCCATCCCGAAGCTGCCCAAGCCGAGCAGGTGCGAGCTGATGCGGGCAAGTTCGGCGCAGATCACGCGGAGATATTTGCAACGGGGCGGCACATCGATGCCCATCAATTTTTCCACCGCGTAGGCGTAGGTGACGTTGTTGGCCAGCGGGGCGAGGTAATCAAGGCGGTCGGTGTACGGGATGAACTGCGTGTAGGTCATGTTCTCGGCGATTTTCTCGTCGCCGCGATGCAGGTAGCCGATGTCGGGCCAGGCATTGACAATCTCCTCGCCGTCGAGTTCGAGCACGACGCGCAATACCCCGTGCGTGCTGGGGTGCTGCGGACCCATGTTGATGATCATCTTCTCGCCGGCCAGCTCTTCCTCCATGGCCTGCTGGGCGCGGGTGGCGGAATCGATCAACTCCATTTCGTGCTGCGTGGTCATGCCCTACACGGATTCCTTTTTCGTCGGGTGCTCGAGTTTTTCCTGCCGTTCGGCAAGGGTGTCGTACTGGCGCGGTTCGCGGCGGATGGAGCTCCGCGTGCCGTTGGCGGCGACGAACGGCCCGCCGAGCATGGGCGCGGGACGGACCGTATCGGCATTGACGGCGGTCTCGGGCAATTCCGCCTGGATGCCCGCCAGGGGGAAATCCTTGCGCAACGGGTGAAAGGGATAACCTTCCCACATCAGAATGCGCTTGAGGTTCGGGTGACCGCGGAAGCGGACGCCGAACATATCGAACGCCTCACGTTCATGCCAATCCGCGCCGCGCCAGACGCCGGTGACGCTGTCGACCGTCATGTCGTCTTCCGACACGCGCACTTTCAGCCGCAGGTGGCATTTTTCTGCGAGGGAGTACAGCAGGTAGTCGACCTCGTACCGCGGGTCCTCGCCGTAATTGTCGACGCCGGCAAGGTCGGTCAGCATGTCGAAGCCACATTCCTTCTTGAGGCATTCGCAGGCGGGGACGATCTTGTCGCGGGCGATGGTGATGGTGGTCTCGCCGCGAAACTCGGCCGGCGCAGACACGGCTTCGCCGAGTTTGACTTTGAGTCGATCGATGGCTTTTTGCAGGTTCATCGCGTCGTCACCTGGTCAACTTCGGCGCGTACTCGCCGCGCACGATGATCGGGCCGCTGATTGGCGCGGAAATGCCGGGGCCATCGCCCGTCTTCATGTTCACGAACGCCTTTTCGTGGGCGATTTTGCGCTGGATGGCCATCAGACCTTCGAGAAGGGCTTCGGGACGCGGCGGACAGCCGGAGATGTACACATCGACGGGCAGAAAATGGTCCACGCCCTGGACGACGGCGTAACTGCGATACATGCCGCCGGTGCTGGCGCAAGCGCCCATGGCGATGCACCATTTCGGGTTCGGCATTTGATCCCACACGCGTTTGACCACGCCGGCCATTTTGTAGACGCAGGTGCCGGCGACGATCATCAGGTCGGACTGACGCGGCGAGAAGCGCATGACTTCGGCGCCGAATCGGGCGATATCGAAGCGGCTGGCGCCGGCGGCCATCAATTCGATGGCACAACAGGCCAGACCCATCGGCATGGGCCAGCAGGAATTTTTGCGGACCCAGTCGATGGCGGCGTCCACGGTCGTGACGATCACGTCGCGGCCTTCGACTTTCGGATCAAAGCCGGTGTCCAACTGTTGACTCATCGCGCCACCATCTCCGCCTTTTTCCCCGCGTGCGGCGCGGCCGGCTTTGGCTCGGGCAAATGTTCCTTGCGCGGGGCCCAATCGAGCGCGCCCTTTTTCCAGGCGTACACGTGGCCGACTTCGAGGATTCCGAGAAAAAGCAGTGCGCCGAGCAACATTTTGATGCCGATGCCGCCCGCGGCGACGGGCTTGATCATGTCACGAAAGACGGCGGCCCAGCCGAGCATGAACACGACCTCGATGTCGAACACGATGAACAACATGGCGATCAGGTAGAACTTCACGCTGAACCGCGTATGGGCGTCGGTCATCGGGGGCAGACCGCATTCGTACGGGCTGTCCTTGACCGGGTTGTGCACGCGCGGCTTACCGATGATCAGCGGCGCCAGCAGAGTCGCGGTAGCGAAGCCGATGGCGACCAATAGCAAGAGCCCGACAGGAACATATTGTTGTAGTTGTTCTGCCATCAAAACCCCCACTTGGTTTGCCCGTCACGCCTGCGGGCAGACTTTGTGACACATTTCACAAGGAACCTACCAAAACCCACGCTGCTTGCAAGCGTTCTTTCGTCTTCATCCGCGCGCGCGGCTCGGGTATCGTCGCGGTGTGGACGGCGATCCTGATTTGGTGGGTGAAATTCGACTGGAAATCGAGTCGAGCGGAGGACGGATCACGTTTGCGCGGTTCATGGAGCTGGCGTTGTATCACCCGAGGCTGGGATATTACACAGGTGGGCGCGAACGGGTCGGCAAGAGTGGTGATTATTTCACGAGCGTCAGCGTCGGGCCGCTGTTTGGCAGGATTTTGGCGAAACAATTTCTGAAGTTTCGTGAGGAACTGGGAAATCCGGCGGAGTTCGAGGTGGTGGAATTCGGCGGGCATCGAGGCCAATTGAAGGAGGATGTGCTGGCGGCCGCGCCGGATTTGAAGTATCGGGTCGTTGAAGTGGGCGATCCCCTGCCCCATTCGATTGTCGGATGCGTCTTCTCGAATGAATTCCTCGATGCGTTGCCGGTGCATGTGGTGCAGGTGAAGGATGGGAAGTGGCAGGAGGTGTATGTGCAGACAAACCCCTCACCCGAACCCTCTCCCCGCAAGGGGCGAACCAAGAGAGATGCGGGGGCAACAACCGGATCTCCTCTCCCCGCCGGGGGAGAGGATCAAGGCGAGGGGGCGTCGTTTGAGGAAGTCCTCGGCCCACTCTCGACGCCGCGGTTAGCCGAGTATCTGAGCGATTTGCCGGTGCAGCATATGGAGGGCTATCGGACGGAGGTCAACCTGCGCGCGCTGGATTGGCTGGAGGACGTGGCGAACCGGCTAAGGCGTGGATGGATTGTAACGATCGATTACGGTTGGGAACAGCACGAGTATTTCGCGCCGCACCACCGGGACGGCACCCTGCTCTGTTATCATCAGCACACCAAGAGCGCGAACCCGTATGCGCATATTGGCGAGCAGGACATCACGGCGCACGTCGAGTTCACGTCGCTGATCGAGTTTGGGAAGAAGCTTGGGCTTGAAACGGTCACGTTCACCGACCAGTCGCATTACCTGCTGCAGATTGGCGAAGCGGAGATCACCGAGATTGTAGAGCGCACGGCGGGCCAGCCGAGCAAGGAGCGTGCGGCGATCAAGCAGCTTATCCATCCCGAGATGATGGGGACGACGTTTCGAGTACTCGTGCAAGGAAAGAGTTAGTGCCGCGACACCGCTCATTTGACGACCGCCCCCTCACCTGTATCCTCTCCCCCGAAGGGGAGAGGAGATCTTCTCCATGGCGGGATCGTGTTTCCCGTGCTGGGCTGTCGTGCGTCGGATCAATCATCTCACACTACTGGTTGGTTGCAGGGGGAAACACGGCCTGCTATAAGGGGCGCGAACCCTAACAGGAGGCTTCCACCGTGAACGAACAAGTTCCGCCGTCGCCACCCCCAATCACGTCCCCTTCCAAGGCCTGCGGGCTGGCTGTTGCGAGTCTGGTATTCGGCATCCTGGGATTGATGTGTGTCCTGCCGGTCGTCAGCCCGATTCTGGCGCTCACATTTGGCATTGTGGCGCTGAATCAAATCAGCAAGTCGGGCGGCGGACTGCGGGGTCGGGGGCAGGCGATCGCGGGGCTGGTGCTGGGCGGCGTGGGCATGTTGATGATTCCCATCGTGGCGGCGATGCTGTTGCCGGCGTTGGCGCAAGCGAAAGGCAAGGCGCAGCGGATCGCGTGCATGAACAACATGCGGCAGATCGGAATGGCCATGGGGATGTATGCGGAGGAACACGACGGGAAGATTCCGCGGGAGTTCACGGACCTGAAGTTGTACGCGAGCAACCTGGACAAACTGCTGATTTGTCCGGGCGCGAAGGACAGGACGAGCCCAAGTTATCGAATCGTCCTCGCCGGGAAAAAGTGGAACGGTCCCGAGACGATGGATGCGGTCGTCCTGACCGAACAATTGGGGAATCATCGGCGTGGTCGGAATGCGTTGTACGGGGACGGCCACGTGGAATTCGTTACTGCGCCGACGAGTGAGTAGAGAACGCGCGGCAAATCAACAGATTATTGGCTCGGAGATGATGGCGATTCATTGGATTACCACTTCATGAATGAGGCTTCCTCCAACCAAACCGGAGTGGCGTCTCCCCAAAAAAGTCGTCTCGCTGTCGTCAGCTTCGTTCTATGCATCCTTGGTTTCGCCTATGTTTTCATCCTGCCGCTGGTCAACGGAACGCGGGAAGAAGCGCACTTGGCTCTATGCCTGCGCAATATGCAGCAAATTGGTCTGGCTATCGGTCTATACGCAAACGAGCACGACGGCAACATCCCACGGACCTTTACAGATTTGCAGCCGTACGCCACCAACTTGGACAAGCTGCTCATTTGTCCGTCGGCCAAAGATAAGACCCATCCAAGCTATCAGATAGTATTTGGTGGAGAGAAATGGGAGCGGTGGAGCACCAAGGACAATGCAATCAACGACTTAGTCGTGGCAGAGTCGACGAACGATCATCGTTCTGGCTCCAACGCCTTGTACAATGACGGTCACGTTGCTTGGGTTTCGGCTTTGGTTGAGACAAATAGGCCGTAGCGGGACGGAGTTTAAGATGCTGGTGCAGCGGAAAGGGACGTGATAAACCGCAATGTGGTTCTGATATGAGCGAAACGGCTTCTCGCGCTCCTGCACAAGGGTTCAGTTGGTCTGCCCTCGCGAGCGTTGCTCTCGGTGCCTGGGTATTGCTTCAACCGGGATGGGCCGTGGACATTCTCGAAAAGACGACTGTGGCGATTGTCGCTGTCATCTTTGGTGTTGTTGCGCTCGCAAAATCCACTTACTGATTCTCGCATAATATAGTGACATTTCTTGGCGGGTGTGATAGTGTTGGCGGCATGGGGAATACAAGAGGCGTCAGACGGGACTTCAAGGAACTGGAGCGGCGGCGACTTCAGGCCGCCAAAC